>Ga0190319_1000049_pt1 | contig 17255 bp, 3 predicted proteins | sample 48701145_MG_FD_165040 | JGI IMG/M metagenome (GOLD analysis project Ga0190319, IMG submission 165040) | Hydrothermal vent sediment bacterial communities from Southern Trench, Guaymas Basin, Mexico - 4870-11-4-5_MG | ecosystem: Environmental > Aquatic > Marine > Hydrothermal vents > Sediment ...
GAATCTTCGCCGATTTTAGATGTGGGAAGTGCAAACCATCTTCCGATGCCCTCTTCATATTTGTAGAGTCTTATTGTTTCCTCTTCTATGCTATTTTCGCTCATCCATGATTTGCTCACCTTGAACTCTACCGTCGCACTCGCATTCACACCCGTCAAATTCGTAACTGTGATGTTAAAATAGGAAAGAACAACGCCAGGTGCATCTGTAATTCCCACCACTTTCGCCAATTTCTCCACCACTATGCTCACATTATACACCGTTTTATCCTCAATTAATGTTATATTATACACATCTAATCCCTCAAAGGATGCGGTTTCAGGCTTCCCTGCTTCTATGCATGCGATAGTTACTTCCTTCCTTTCTACCACCGATGGCGCCTCGGTCTGTCTTGGTGTAGTAGGAGGCATATAACCACCGCCTCCTCCACCGCCTCCTCCACCTGCTCCAGCACCTCCACCGCCACCTTCGCTTGTCCCTCCACCAGTAGAGCGTCTCACGAGGATTGAGCCGTTTTTCACAGTGGAATCAAATTCTGTGTAGTTTAATGAGGAGAACCAATCTGTTAAATCGTGGACTGAGAGGTTCAGGAAAGAAAAGCCCTCCTTTAAAGATTCGAATGTGATATTTGCGAAAATGACATCCCCACTTTTCGGCTCGTTTGCGCTCCAAGCGACTATTCTCACAACCCCTTCCGCGTTATCTGCATTCCAAGATTGAACTTCAAGCGCATTTCCTGTTCCAGATTTAACATTCACGACACGGACAATAGAGGGATTATATGTCACATTTATCATTCCGGAGCCAAGGTTCTCCACATTATGAATAATAATTGGTATAGTTATCCTGCTGTTTGGAGTAACTTCCACATTCTCAATTCTCACCTCTGGAATTGCTGATGCTGGAAGAGGGTAGAACAGGAGAAGATAGAGCAAGGGAAATAAAATGAAAAATAAGAGGAGGACTGCAGTCCTTTGAGTGAGCCGAAAAGGCTGTGGAGAGCGTGTCATGCTTCCTCACGGCATCATTCCCTCTTTCCCTGCGAGGTATTTAGCGATGTAGAGGGCATCTCCGGATGTGATTTCGCCATCACCTTCAGCAGGAACAATGTCCGCAACGAGCATATCTATCGTTTCTTCCTTTCCTACGAGGAATTTAGCGATGTATAATGCGTCTCCTGATTTTATGTAACCGTCACGAACGACATCTCCACGCAGAAGGACGGTGAGATTGATGATTGTAGTGTTGCAGTTTCCGAAGATGTCGCAGGCGGTAACGGTGAGTGCATGCGTGATGTTCGCTCCTTCGCTTGCATTCGTCGTAATTGTCCAGATGTCCGTGCCATTTATGCGATGCATCGTTGCGTTGCTTGCTCCTCCTATGGATGAGAGATTGATTGTGACATTTGCGATTCCGCTCGCATCCGTCACAGTGACATTCAGCCTCGTTATATTTGTTCCGGGAGGTCTCGGTCGTCCCGTGTCGCTCAGAATAATTGCAGGAGAGGCGGATGCGTTCGTGAGGACAGGCGGCTCAGTATCTTTTATGAAGAATGTGCCGTTCCGCACCGTGCATTGGATTTTCGTGTAGTTATAATATTCAGTGAGGTCATAGACAGAGATGTTCAAGTAGCTAAATTCTAAGGCATGACCCACCGCTTTTAAAGTGACATTTGCGAATATTACATCACCGCTCTTCGACTCATTTGCGCTCCAAGCGACCATTCTCACAATACCCGTTGTGTTATTTGCATTCCAAGATTGAACTTCAAGCGCATTCCCTTCCCCCGTTTCCACTTTTATAACATGAACAACAGATGAATTATATGTCACATTTATCGTTCCAGAGCCAAGATTCTCAACATTTTGAACAATAATTGGCACAGTTACGCTTTCATTTGGAACAGCATAGACATCTTCTATGATTACAACCGTTGAAGGTGGCTTTTCTGTGGTGAAATTCCAGCTGAAATTTGATGTCATGTTGTTTCCCGCAACATCTTGCACGCCTGTCGTTATCGTTACGGTGTAAGTCTCGTTATATTCAAGGCATAATGGGTCAAAAATCACCTTGAAATGCTCAGAATCATAGAATATGTTGCCTTTTACTTTATGTTTAGAGCAGTTTTCCACAATTATCGTCTCATTATTAAGAGTAGAGGGATTGATTTCTTCGCTGAATGTTGCAGTTATGTTCGCAGTAATTGGAACATTCGCACCTTTCGGCTCGTAATTGACGATTTCTGGTGGTGTAGTATCGGGAGCAGTCCGAGCAGTGTGATTAACCCATGTTTCGTTTATGTTGCCCCAAATATCAACAGTTCTTGTCGCTATTGTATGCTCCGTGTTGGGTTCAAGCGATGTTGCGTTGTAATACTGAACGCCTTTCGTGACATTTTCCGCAAATTTCCCATCTATATACACAATAACATGAGAGAAATCGGCATCCGGAGGGTCAATCCATGTCCAATTAATAAAGTTCTGCTCGTAAGTTATGTTATGCAAGTCAGAAACGCTCGCAGGTGGAGTTATGTCTTTAACCGACCATAACCATGTGTGCGTATCGCTACCATTTTCGTTGAAAACATAAGCAGTAACCTCCCAATAACCCGCAACAGCACTTTCATTCGTGTATTCTGAGAAATTTACTCCCGATTGATTGAACACTTCCGTCCCATTTATCCGCCAAATCACATTTACCGTTTGATTTATTGATATGTTAAAAGTTCTATTTGCACCCTCCATGTCTTCAATAACCGTCTCTTCAGGATACCAAGATGTGATATTTGGTGCGGGGTAGAGCGGTAATTCCAGTATGACCTCCCTTGTTCGCTCATTGTCCTCTGGATGCGCATCCTCAGGTATGCTTGCATTCACCGTTATTGTGTAATTTCCAGGTGCGAGACCTGAAGTATCCCATTCATCGGGAGGGCAAGTTTTTGACTCTCCGGCGTCCAGTGAGTAGTTATGTTCTTCTATTAGCATGCTCCAAGATTCGTTTGCGATACGCACGGTCACATGCACAGTCTCGTTGAAATCGCCCTCATTCACGAGCTTGTATCTGATTTTGTATGTCTCTCCTATCGTTAAGTTCTCACCAGGCTCAACTACATCCTTCCCATCTCTCGTTATCTTTATTCCGTTTACTGCACCTCCGTAATCGGTCGTGATGTTTATGTCATGAATTCCGAGTGTAATATTGAAGTTGAAAAGCCCACCCGCATTAATATTATCTTGAGTCACCGTGTATTCGGTCGTGTTTGTCCGTGTCCTGTCTGGGCTGCTCACATTAAACCGCAGGACTTCGCTCACATTCACATCCCTACCATGAACAAGCGCAAGTAGGTAGTAGTTACTGTCATTGTGTGTCTTTGCCATCCATTTCCCTCCCGTTTTCAGGTTTGTTATGTTTACAATTGGATTGTTACATTCAGTTTTGTTCTCGTAAAACACAAAACCATGTATAATAAGAGGTGTTGGTGGCTCTTCAGTTCCTGTCTGGCAGTAATTCGGCGGATATTTAGATTTGTATATGATATTCATATATATCTGGTGACCATCTGCCATTGTAATTCCATAGGTGTTAACATCTCTGCAAGGGCTGACAGGTGCAACAGGAACACCAAATACAATAAACGCAAACACAAACGCAAGCGTTCCAATCAGCACCCCAGCTCCTCCCTTCTTCATTTCCCTCTTTAATCACCTCCCTTTATTTAGGTATTCGCCCCTCTTCGTCTCGGAACCGCAACGATACATCCATGTTCTCGCACCACGACCCGCCATGGGCATTTCTGTCAGAACAGACGAAAATGCAGAGAGACAAGGGCGGAGAAGAAAGTGATTCAAGTCGCTCACAAGAATCATTCTCCCACATCCACTGGGCATTCATTTTTTCACGAGAACGCTCCGCACGACCGTTTCCGCTTTTAGCGGGAATATCCTCTGATTCATTTTTTGCGTAATGCGTATTGCACTCGCATTTCACGCAATCATCGGCGACAATCCGCATCATCTCCCTTACATTGAGAGACTTTCGCCCCATCATGCTCCGCCATACCCACTGCGGTAGCACATTCATAGCATTCAGCTGTCATTTTTACCTCATCTCGCTTTGCTCACATCAATTTCTGTCAAAATATAAATAAGTATATGGAATAAAAACATGTGTAAAAAAACATATGTAAAAAGCATATTCAAGATATTTTCACGCTGCTAATCCCACTTTCAACCGCTTTTCTCCGCATTTATGTAGGATTTCGCCAGATTATGATGTTAAATAACCTCTTAATAGCTCAACAAAATGGCAAAGACGAAGAAAATTTTATTATTTTTATTCTGTTTCTCGGCTCATACGAATCTTTATGTGTTATTTTCGCATGCATTAAAAATTATGGAGCAAGATTTAGCGAGAAAATTTCTGCAAAAACGCTTCTCATATATAGTTTATCCACTATTTCACTTTTCTTCTCCATATTTCCAAAAAATTTAAAAGTGTTTTGTTACAAAAGCAGAGTAGTGTGTGAAGAAATGCGAGGGGGATAGGGAAGAGGACGAAGGTATGAGGGCAAATAGCGAAATGGAGTGTTTTCAGAGGAGGAGCGAGCGTAGGGGTGAGGAGTAAGCGTAGGGATGAAGCAGGTGGCGGGGGCGGAAAAACACAAAAACAGCGAGCAATAAAATGAAGGGGACATTTGTTTGCAGGGGAATTTGCATTTTACTGACACTGCTCTGCCTAATGAGCATGGCATCACCTATGATGCCCTCTCTTCTCCTGCCCAAAAATGCGAGCGGGGAGGGATGCTCCACCGAGCCCTTGCAGATGCCCACGGAGTCCATACCGCCTGAAGAAACGCAAAGCATGATTCCAACGCCCTGTCCCTGCCCTCCACCGCCTTCTTTACCATCGCCAGCAGCACCGACGACGACACCCAATCAAAATCAAACACCGGCACCGCAAACTTTGATGCCTAATCAAACGCCACCGTCCATTGTCTCCTTTGCTCCTGAAAATTCATCTGTCTCGGATGTTGAGGGGGCTTCAAGGACATTTTTCATCGCATTGAACCAAATAATGAATGTTACTTGGATGATAAATGGAACAGTTGTTCAAACAAATACAAGCGTAATCAATGCTTCTTACACAGGGAAAGCATTTGAGGGCGTTTGGAATGTCTCCGCTGTCGCAACGAACAGGAATGGCACAGTCTCCAGAACATGGATTTGGAATGTCTCTGCGTTGCACTCAAATCAAACTCGTCCATTACCGCCTTCTCCCGCTCCTTCGCCTGTTGCTTCGCCCACTCCGAAACCAACGCCATCGCCACTGCGAATGCATTCAGAAGCAGAAGAAGAACCCTCGCCACCTTTCTACATCTTTGGATGGGTTTTATACAAAAATGGTGAAAAATGCTACAATCCCTCTGTAAAAATAACTAATTTGAATACCAGTGAGAGCGTGAATGCTGAAACATCAGCACTTACGAACTTTTTCCATGCTTTCATTAATGTAAGTGTGGGGGATGTCATCCAATTTAATGTGACTGATGGGACACAGTATAACTGCACAAATCACACAATAACGCAGAACGAGAGTAAAATGGGTGTGCTTAATATTAACATTACGCTTGAACCGCCTCCACAGACAGTAGATATCATAGTAACAGATTTATCAATAGATAAACAAACACTGTTTGATGGCGATATTGTGAATATCACTGCAACTGTAATGAATAACGGCTCTGAGAATGTGTCCTTCATCCTCAAATTTAAAGACAAAATTAAGGCAGACGAGAATGAAATTGGCAGAATTCTTGTCCACGAGATGATGCCCGGCGAAAGAGAAATCAGCATAAGATGGAATGCCACATTCGGCAAACATAATATCACAGTGAAGGCGGACCCTATAAACATCAATGAGTCTAACGAGTCTAACAATGAAAAAAGCGTGCTTGTGCTTGTAAATGTATCAAAGGATTTCGCAATCACACATATCTCGCTTTTTAATGCGAGCAGTGGAGAGCCTTGCAATAAAAGTATCTTTCTCGGCGATGAATTGCTTATAAATTTCTCATTAAACATAACAAATCTCGCAAATAAAGGCGATTATGTGGAAGTTGCTCTGCTTATTGACAATAATACAGTGAATAAGACAAATATATCATTTGCAGAAAATATAAGAAATATAAGCATAGATTGGGCATTCAAGTGGAATGTGAATAAAACTGGAAATTATACTATTACGGTGTGTGTTGACCCTGAAAATAGGACTGTGGAGTTCAATGAAAGCAATAACAATAAGAGTTGGAATGTGAATGCGAGCATGGGTTATGACTTCTCTGTTGTTAATGTTGAGATACCTTCTGAGGCGAAGATGGGAGATGTTGTCAGGATAAATGCGACAGTAGCAAGTGAAGGTGTGAGAAAAGCGCATGCTCCTGTTGAATTTTATGATAGAAAAAGGATAAATTTGTCTGCTTACATTGAAGGTGGAGAAATAAAGAAAATAAGGAAAGTGAAAGGAGATACAATTATTACGCTCCCATGGGGTTCAAAAATTGTTGATAACATCACAATTCCGAACGCTCGTAAGATAAGAGTTCACTTCTCGCATGTGTATTACCCTTACTCACTCAAGATTTACGGAAAGGATTTTGTTGAGATTGAGGATCTGAGCGTAAAAGATATGAAAGACTACTGGACAAAATGGATGTCCGGTGACACGATTCATATAGAATCGGAATTACGGGGAGAGGGTTCAGGATTCAGCATTGACATGTATGAGGCTTTGCTCAGCACATCTAATGTGAGCACAGACAAAAGCGAAGCAAATGTATCCGCAGAACTGAACCTCTCAATGCAGGAAATGGGCTGGGCGCTTGTCGGAACTCATAACATAACTGTGAAAGTAAATGTAACGGATGATAATCTTACGAATAACAATAAGAGTAAGGAAATAAATGTGCGACCTTCGCTTGATTTTGCATTATTAAACATAACATTTCTAACCCCAAAAGAGCCTCTTCTCAATCAAACAGTCAAAATAAATGTGACAGCAGCAAATTTCGGAACGGAAAGCGGAACTGCCGTGTTGAGCGTGCTGTGCGACAACATAACGGTTAATGAAACAGAAATAACGCTGAATACGAACACTACAAAGACGATTGAGATGAGTTGGATAGCAAATACATCAAATGGAGGCGCAGGTTACCACGATATTGCCGTGAAAATAGACCCTGAAAACACATTTGTTGAAATGAATGAGGAAAACAACACGCTTCATGAACATATGTTTGTGAATGGGACGGATTTAGTGGTGGCGTCAATGGAAATACCTTGTGGCGTCAGTATTTTCAGTGTTCCATGCTACTGCGGTGAAAATTACACAATAAATGTGACTATTGCGAACATCGGTGCGCTAAATACCTCAAATATCTCTGTAATTTTAAAGGATGGGTGTGGTGAAGGAAATAAAAGTGGCAGGATTTTCAACATCTCACATATTCCATATCTGAACAGTGGCGACCATGCTAACATATCTGTGAATTGGACACCTGAGTTCTTTGGAAAGCACACAATAACTGCGAATGTAAGCGCTGAATACACAGATGCAGCTGGTATGATTCCATACAACAATACGGACAATAATGAGACAAATAACGAGATATTTGTGAATGTTTCGGTGAAACCTGAGTATGACCTTGAGGTTGAGAGCGTGAGTGTTCATCCTGAAGAGGTAAAAGAGGGCGAGAATGTAACGATAAATGCGACAATAATCAATTGGGGCTTGAAGGATTGCACCGTGAATGTCAGTTTTTATGTGAACAGCACCGATTTTGTCGGCTCTGGTGATGAGAGATTCATTGAGATTGGGAGAACTGAACAACCGATATATGTGGCAGCTGGCGAAAAAAGCAATATTTCGATATCATGGAGAGCGAACATAACCGGAGGAGACCATCTTATATACGCAGTGGTTGACCCTGATAACGAAGTAGCGGAATGGCCCTGTGACCTCACGAAAATAGGTGAATCTATCATCCTCAAAGACCCTGCTAAAGCGGGTAACAATGTGAAGAGCTGTTTATTGCATGTCATTCGCCCACAGTTGCGCATTATAAATCTTACACTTGACCACCCGCCGGTGATTGAAAGCAAGGTGAATGTAACTGCTGTGATAGAGAACAGAGGAAATGAAACCGCAAACAGCACCGTGTGGTTCTATGTGGAAAAGCCTTTAAACGTTGAGCATGAAAAAAGTAGCAACGATTATGAGATTTGGTCTTGCACGGTATCCCAACCCGAAAATCTCCCAATCAGGATTCACTTTAAGTATATAGATATTGATTTCTCGAATGCTTTACCCAAAGATAACATTAGTATCAGAACTTATGTTGATGGTGAGCCCGTGAATTTGATTGTTAAGAGCATAGACGTGGCAAAAGGACAGCCAATAAAAGTGTCTGAGATTAATTTCAATAGCCCTTGTGGCGCTTGCATGGTCCATAACGCAAAAGGTATCTGCATCAAGAGGCGCTGGGAAGATGTATGGACTGAATGGAGAACAGGAAAAGAGATAGTAGTGAATACAGATGCCAGTGGTGAACACATCGGTGCTATTCCTCATGGAGTTTACTTTAACCTTTCAATAGACAAATATCAAGTATTACTTGGCAATGAAACCATTACGGTAGATGCTAACAGCAGTTCATCATATACTGCAACGTGGAATGCGAGTTTGCCATTAGAATTACAGGAATTCGAGAACTACAAACCTGTTGACGAGAAGCCTAAGACTCTCGTTGGCGAGAATCACACCCTGATTGCGAATGTTGAGGATGAAGTGGCGATAAATGAGACATATTTATATGGGACAGACCTCGCGGTAACAGATTTGAAGGTTAATGACACATGCTTTGACGGAGACGAAGTGAACATCACCGCTAAAATAGAGAATTTAGGGTTGAAGAATGCCACAGAGTTCTGGGTAAACTTGACGGAATATGATAATAATAAAGTGCTCGTTGAAACCAAACCAAGGTTTATAAAAGGTCTTAATGCAAGCGAAGATGTTCTCGTGAATTGGACATTAAATGTAAGCAGACAATGGGTAAGCGGACAACGGCAACAGAATTACACAATAAAAGTAGAAGTGAAAATCAATACGCTCGACAACGCAAAATACGAGGAGAATACGAACAACGATTTAATGAAAAAGAGTGTGGATGTGGAACGCTCTCGTGACTTCTTCATTCAGAACTTGGTGTTTGCTATGAATAATGAAACGCTTGATCCGGCACATTTGCCCTCTGGTGTGAATGTAACGGTGAACGCTACGCTGAACATAACAAACCTTGCGAATCGCGGCGGTACCGTAAATGTGAGTTTCTATATTGATAAAGTGGATAGTGAAAGAGAAAGAGGATACGAAATAGGAAGCGGAGTTGTGGAATTTAATGCAGGTAATGGAACAGGTCACATAAAGATTAATTGGTCCTTATGGGACTTTTCCATTAAAAAATTGGTTGGAAGTGAGTGGCATTCAGAATTAGTGAAAATTAGTGGCAATCATACCTTAATCGTGATTGTAGACCCTGAAGATGAAATAGATGAGCTGAACGAATCGAACAACAAGTATATCCTGCCTATACATGTGGATGCGCCGGAACTGACCATCACAAATATCAGTTTTGAACCCGATAAGAGCGAGATAAGCGAAAATGAGGGTGTGAATATCAGTATTGATGTTGCGAACTATGGCGATGAGAACGCCACAAATGTCTCTTTAGCTGTATATGACTGCGCAGACAGGCACATAGAGGACACTAACATCATCGTATATGGTTCTTTACATCCCGAAGAGAAGGAAGCGTCGATAGAGCGTGAGAATACTATTGCTATGCGTCTGTATCTGGATACTGAGATAGACATGGGTAGGGTTGTTATTCGCAAAGGCAATAATGAGGTGGAATTGATAGAAGATGAAAATTTCCATGGCTGGACGCCATGGATAATTGGCAATAATGTCAGTATAGAGGCGATAGGCAATGCTTCGGCAAAAGTGAGCAAGGTGTATTATATGGAAAGAAGTAATAAAATTTTCCCACTCGAGAACAAAACTTATAACTTCACAAAAGGTAAAACTACTGTTATACCTGTAGGTAAGTGGACTGCATCAACGCTTGGAGAGCACCTTATCGTTGCTACGATAGACCCTGAAAATGAGATTCAGGAATACAACGAGTTTAATAACACATTCGCAAGATACATAACAGTGAATACCACCGACATTGCCATTCATGATATAGAATTGAAATGGCTAAACGGCACGGAAATAGGAGAAAATGAAATTATAAGAGATAATAACACCGTGAGAATCGTTGCGAATGTGACGAATACGGGTGTAGCATCAGTCAATGGTTTTAATGTGAGGATTCTGGTTGACGATGAGGAGAAGCTTAACGAAACAAAGAATATTTTTCTGGAGCCAGGGAATTCAACCGAGTTATCGGTGGAATGGAAAGCAGAAGTGGGCATGCATGTGATAAAGGTAGAAGTGGATTACAACAATGAAATAAATGAGACAAACGAGACGAACAATATAGCTGCGAAGGAAATATATGTGCGTGGTGCAGAAGTAAAAGGAAACATAACATGGAAATCCGAAGGACTTCATGGACAGATACTATTTGACCCCATGCAACCTTATGACGAGGATGATGTGAACATCACAGCTGTGATAAACAATACAGGAGAAGTCGCAGCAAGTTTCAGTGTCGCATTGCTCTTTGATTATAAGCCTGCGGATGTGAAACAGAAATTCAGTGATGAAGGTGAAAAGAGCTGGAATTTGCATTATAACAATGCAATTTGCATATACTTATATATAAACATACCTCCAGACATAAGCGAGTATAACATACTTGCGATATATGACAGGAATGGCAGAGAAATAGCGAGAACCGATAAATCATGCTGGGTTCATGTTCTCGGAGATACAGCAAAGATAGAAGAAATCGTCAGTTCCTCCAGAGGTCCATCAAAGTATCGGCATATAGTTTACAGTATTTACACTTACCCTGTTTATAAATCTAAATCTAATTTAACTGCAAAGGTGACATTGAATCCGAATTCTTCTGTAACTATTTCGATGACGAAAAACGTAACAGCGGGCAATCATACGGTCATGCTGTTCATAGACCCTAAGGGTGAAGTGCCTGAGGATGTGGACAACAAGAGTGATAATATAGTGATAAGAGAGATGCAGGTGCTGCCAACGAGGGACTTCGTCGTTACTGAAGTAGAGCCCGAAAAGACGAGCATTTCTGATGCCGAAAAGATAAATATAACTGCGAATGTGACGGATATTGGATTGAAAGAGATAGCAGAAGGCTTTGCGAACGAAACTATCCATCGCTCCTCCAGTCCCAGCATAGTTTACAGAGATAGCACGACGAAGACGAAAGTGCGGTTCGTGGATTATGAAACTGAAACACGCATTCACAAATATTATTTGAACAATAGTGTGCCTGAATTCTCACATAGTGGTCGCTCTGCGACTGAACAAATACCTGTTAAATTTTTACGTCTAACTGATAATCTCTCATATTTACCGGTATCGCCAGGTGAAACATTTTCAGACCCTTTTGAGAACCTGACAATAATATATCGTCCGGGGGTGGATGCAATAAAGCTAAATTTCAGTTCGATAACGCTTCATTCAGGTTTTAGTTTTCCATATCCAGGTGAAATACATATTTTTAATGGAACTGGTAAATGGAAATGGGAAAGAACAGGTGGTGGCGGTAATTTGCCTACAAAGGATATGATTGCCATAAACAGCACCTGGATTCCGGGCGATACCGTTTTTATTTATACAGTATGTGCGGATTTCAATCTCAGCGGATATACAACCATAAAACATATTCATGAGGAGAATGTTACGCTAAATGCCAGTATTGCGTGGAATGAGTCAGGGAATATTACAAAAGTAAGGTGCGAGCCAGAGCCGAAGAATATCACAGCGTTATGGGAAGCGTCTGCCGGAACACATAACATCACTGTTACAATAGACCCTGATGATGAAACGCGCGAGCTAAATGAGACGAACAACTCTTATCTTTGCACATTGAGCGTAAATGCAACGAAAGACCCGGAAATTGTGGATTTGAATTACAGTGTTCAGAATCCTGGGGAACGCAAAGACACATGGCATCCTCGTCATGGCGATAATGTGACAATTACAGCAGTTGTGCGTAACAGTGGAACTGCATCTGCGAACTTCTCGGTCGATCTGTGGATGTTCGTGATAAAGGATAATATATCTATGGCTCCACCAAACGACTGGAATATCTCATTAGGAGAGAGAAGCATACCAGTAGGAGAAAAAATTGTGCGTGTGAAGCGAATAAAATACATAAAACTGCTCAATCATACGAATCTATCGCTTGCACCTGGCGAAAGCAAAACTGTGAACGCAACGTGGACGAACATAAGCGTCTATGGTAATCCAGAATACAAAGTGAAGGCGATAGTGGACCCACTGGATGAAATAAGGGAGATAAACGAGAGCAATAATGATGTGGAGCAAGCTATCCAGATGAGCTACCCGGACCTCACTGTCCGAAGGTTCAGTTCGCCCACTCGTGAAAATAAGAATGCATCAGTTGAAATAGCGAATGTTGGTATTCTTAATGCATCTAATTTCAATGTCAGCCTTGAGATCATTAAACATGAATATCGGAATTTGAGCAGAGGCAGTTTGAACATAACCAACGACACTGTTGCAGTAAATATAACGGTAAAAGGGGCGACGAGGATACGAATTCATTTCGCTTCGCTTGATACTTCCGGTGAGAATTCGTACATAGAGATAAGAGGAGTGGATGAAAACGGGAAACTCCATCCAGTAGTGACATACGAAGGAGAGAAACTGGAGAATGTGTGGACACCGTGGTGGGATGGAGATACCATAAGCATAGACTATGCGAATGCTAACTTTTACATTGATGGATACGCATGTTGGAATATATTCAGGAAGGAAGGAGCATCAAAGATACGCATCTGCTTCCGTTCGCTTGATACCACGGGTGTGAATTCGTATATAGACATCTTAGATGGAGCAGGTAATAGGGTAAAAACATACAGTAACGAAAAAACAGGATACGTATGCACACCATGGGTGGATGGCAATACAACGATAATAGATTATGCGAATGCGAATTATAATGTGGAGGAGTTATGGTGGAAGGAGGATATTATAAGGAGAATAGAGGAGCTCAATGTGAGTGAGAGCAGGAATATTACGTTATTAGAGGGCGGTAAATACAAATACGAAAGGCTGATGAGACTAAATGTATCGGTTGACCCACCGGATGCTGAACATCTTTATGGTGATGTGATGGAGCAGCAAGAAGATAACAACACGAAGACGGCATTGATTTATGCGGATTTGATTCCTTTGAGTGTGAACCCGATTTATGGAGAAGATGGAGAATTGAAAGCCGTTAATGCCACAATAGCAAATAATAAGACATTGAGTGAAGATGAAGGTATAGCGTTCCCGGTATATGATTTCAATGTCTCACTTGTGGTCAAACGGATTGAGAACAATAATGAGATAATAGTGTATGAGGCATCGAAACGGCTTGATGATGAGAACCAGACGATATACGGCGGTGAGATGCGGAATGTAACATTTGATGTGAATGAGAGTGAGATACCTCCAAATAGAACTTATGAGTTCACCGTGTTTGCGGATTCAAATCTGGAGGAGCATAAGTGGGGTGAGATAGAGGAGATAAACGATGACAACAATGTGTATTCTAAGGAAATAGGACCGGATTTGAGTGTAGGTGAGATATATACAGAACCTGCGGGGGATTGCAACTGCTATGTGGTCGCGGAAATAAAGAACGAAGGTAATCTGCGTGCCACAAATTTCAAGGTAAGGTTGATATTGAACAGCACAAGTGGGAATGAAACATGGGATGAGTGGATTAAGTCGCTCGGTCCACATGAGACAATAAATCATACCTTCAGTAAGACACTCGAACCAAACAGGATTTACGATGTGAAAGTGATTGCAGACCCCACAGATTCAGAGCATCCAAAAGGTGAAGTAGAGGAACTGGGAGACGAGATTAATGAGAAAAATGAGATAATAGGTCCGGACCTCTCACCACGATATATGTTATTTTACCGCTCAAAAAACAGAGAGGAAGTACAACGGGATAAACTTTTTGTAGGTGAAAACTTTACAGTGGAGATAATGGTAGAGAATGCAGGTAAGATTGGTGCTAAAAATTTCAGTGTTGCAATAAACGTATCAAATGTGACCCAAAAGTCTGTGAATGTTCCATGCCTTCCGGGTGGCGTAAAAGAGCCAGTGGAAATCTTCAACTGGGCAATGCCACAGAGAGGATTTTATGAGGTGAGTGCAACAGTGGACATCCCAGAGAATGTTGTGAATGAAACGAACGAGGAGAATAATATACTGCCTCCTACTCTGGTAAAAGTTGCGGAGCCGAATTATAGAGCGACAAAACCGCTTAATGTATTTTCAGGCACGGTTTATGGTGGCGTATTTTTCGATGCCAGTGGCCCTTATAGCGGACTTTTAACTGGCAGCAGTAGTTATAGCTGTAATTTTGAGAACAAGCTTCCGAAAGACGCAACACCAACGTATGCTCGTTTGTATCTTTACATGTGGGGCTGGAAAGAAGACCCTGAACATCCTGGTGATTATTGGAAGCTCGGGGAACTTCCAGAAATCACGGGTGCGACATTTAATACGGAAACAGTTCACTTAGCGCTTGTAGATAAAGAGTTCCCGGATGCAACCCATGAGAATTATACTTATGCGACTTATGCATGTGATATTCCATACAATATTCTCACCACTATTGATGCAAATGATAGTTTAGAGGCAGAGGTTACACTTAACGGCACTCATTATGCGGTATCAGGAATGGGACTTTTTATGGCTTATCGTTATGACAAAGGTTTATACACGAAGTATTATATTGGTGAAGGGGGCGACATAATAATGGCAAAGAACAAAGAACACCCTACGGGCTTTGAATATGACGAATGCACGAGCCCTGTTAATTTTGATAATGTAGAAGATTATAAATTGGCAAATGCAACTTTAATTACCGTTTTATCGGAGTACAGGCCTGAGGAACCCTGTGAGGGAACAGAAGAATCTGATCAGCTTATTTTCAATGGAGAAAAAGTAGGAGAACCGATAAAGGATGTCAAATTCCCAGATATTGTTCATTATTGGAGATACCATACAGCAGGAGACTTAGCACTGACGGCGAATGGAGAACGAGGAGAATATGTTGATGTGAAAGATTCAAATATTGCAAAGATAAGGAGCCAAGGTAGTTATTTCTTCCTGACAAACGTATTTCTAAATGTGACATACCCACCGGACCTCGAGCCTGAGGTGCCAATGCGATTGAATGCGAATGCTGGTGCATCTTATAACATACCCATAACGATACATAACTGGGGCAAGAGCAAGGCGAAGAATTTCAATGTGACCATATCTATTGATGGCAATGTCATAAACAAGACCATTTCGGAAATAAAAGGTGCAGGTCAAGAGGGCGATACTTTGACCATAAACATTCCAGAAAAAGCACCAGCTGTGGAGGGTATTATTACGCACAATGTCACGGTTGTTGTGGACCCAGAGGATAAAGTGCCTGAGTTGATAAACAAATACCATGGCAATGGCGAGGAAAATAACATCTGGAACGGAACGGTAATGGTAATAGTGCGTGAGCCTGAAATAGGACCTCCGACAGGCGGAAGAGGAGGAGGAAGTGGGAAGGGCATCGGAACGGGCAGCGAAGCGGGAACTCAGGGCGGCGCCTTCGGTGGGATGTCGGCAGGAGCAGGGAGAGAAGGGGCATCAAAAGGAGAGAAGAAGGCGGGGAATGAGAGCGTGAGGATGGAGGAAGCGAAAAAGACACTTTGGGGATATCTCATGAACAACATCATCCTGCCTGGTGAGGAAAGAGCGGGAGGTTCTTCGGGATTCTCACTGTGGGAATATCTCATTAAAGTTTCCGCTTTCCTCATTGGTATTGCTTTCCTCGTTCTCGGCTATTTATTTGAGAGAAGGAGGCACAATGCAGCGAAGCATGTGAGAAAAGAACGAAAGAGTAGGGGTGAAAGCGAGAGGTGAAGCGGTATGGTATGGTTTGAGGCGCTGAAAGGCACAATAACCGCACTGCAAAACATAATATATCTCATTTCAAATGCACTGCTTATCCCGGTAATGGCATTGCTTGTCGGCGGTGTGGCATTCTCCCTCTTCGAACTCGGCAGATTCGTATATGAGTTCATCCTGCGAAGGAAACATCCGAGCAGAATAGAGGAAATAGCGTGGATTTTTGACCGTGAAAATGCAACAGAAGCGGAACGTAAGTGTGGTGAGCGGCTCCGAGAGGCGTTGAAAATCATTCGCTCAAAGGGTTCAAGCAGACTCGTCCACGATTTCATAAACGATTTGGAGCGGTTAAGTGCGAAGATTAAAGACGAACGCATCCTGAAGGTGCAAGTAGAGAAGCTGATTCAGGACTACGAGGAGAAAGTGGCGAGGCGAACGGAAATAACAAGGATTCTTGTCAGGGTGGGACCGATGCTCGGACTAATGGGAACACTTATTCCGATGGGACCTGCGCTTCTTGCACTCTCTCAAGGAGATGTGGTGACGCTTGCGAACAATTTAATCATTGCTTTCGGCACAACAGTTCTCGGATTGCTAATCGGTGGCATCGCTTACATGATGACAGAAGTGCGAAACCGCTGGTATGACAAGGATTTAAGCGATATTGCATATATTTGTGAGGTGCTGTTTGGGGAAGAATAGGCAAAAAGAGGAAAAATAGGAATAGTAGAGAAAGGAAAGGGGAAAGAGGGAGGAAAAGATGGAATGAAAATAGGAAGGAGGTGATGAATTAATGAGGTATATGCGAGACAGGAGGGGAAGCGGAAGGAATAGAAATAGTAGGGGTAATGCAGGAAGTGTTAGGAGGAGGGATGCGGACGATCCGCTGACGGGTGTTGCCAACTTATTTGATGTTGCGATGGTTTTCGCTCTCGGCTTAATGGTAGTGCTTCTGATGTATTACAACTTGCAGGAGCTTTTAAAGCCGCAAGATGTGACAATCGTGAAGAATCCAGGACAGAAAAACATGGAAATAATCGTGAAACATGGGAAGAAGATAGAGCGATTAAACA
>Ga0190319_1000050_pt1 | contig 17072 bp, 20 predicted proteins | sample 48701145_MG_FD_165040 | JGI IMG/M metagenome (GOLD analysis project Ga0190319, IMG submission 165040) | Hydrothermal vent sediment bacterial communities from Southern Trench, Guaymas Basin, Mexico - 4870-11-4-5_MG | ecosystem: Environmental > Aquatic > Marine > Hydrothermal vents > Sediment ...
GTGAACTTGTGCTCACCGTCGACGATAGCATAGTTATCTCCCCTCTTGGTAGAGAAGTTAGCCTCGGAAGAAATTTTCACTCTGCAACTTTCCGTGACCGACCGAGCGTCCGACTCGTACAATTCTACGATGAACCGTGCCGTCAAACTCCCAAGGTAGTTACAGTCGATCCTATTCGTTTCGAACACCCCCGGAAGGGTCGCGGACGGAAGTTGTTGCACCAGCGATACTCTGCTGTCTAGGGAGAGCGAAGCTTCGAACTCCTCGCCGCCATCCCTCTCCCCTTCTAAAGACTCGCGGTAAGAGCACCTTCCCAGCAACGGAGAGAACCAATCTTGGGAAAACTCACCACGAGCTCGTGTCGACCAGCTTATAACCTTCTTCACATCCTCGACGTACAGCAACCTCCTGAGAAAGGGCGTCAGTTCCGGGTTCGGGAGCGGAAAGACCTGCGGGTTGACGTTGGGCGGCGGGAACCCCCTCAAAGGTTCCTCCACCAACTTTACTGAATAGACTCCACGAAGGAAGCCCATGAGTTTTTTCACGAGACCCTTGCTATCGTAGTGCTTGCTTTCCATTGAATAAAGGATGAGTGAAAGATTTTTAAAGTTGTCGGCTGGCTAGGTCAGCTACCCTTCGTGCGCGAGGAGCGATGAGGCTATTTCCCTTTTCAGCAAGAGTTTCGTAACCTTTTGTGGAAGCCTCGCTACGTCCAGCCGTTTGAAAGGTCCGTAGTTCCTCAGGTCTTCGGCGAGGAATGAGGGAAAATCCTGGTTGAAAACGAGCAAAGGGACCCCTTCGCGGGAAGCTAGCCCGCCGCTCGCTCGGGGGGTGAGGATGCTCTCGAAAAGTTTCTCCCTCCTTTCTTTAAGCAAGGAGAGTATTTTCGCGTAAAACCTCTTTTCTTCCTCAGTCAAGTTCTCGACGCCGAACTCCTTCCCCGTCCTCGCCACGGCAATCGCGTGGTTTATTATCTTCCTTTCTCTCCTGTTGACGACCTCTTCGAGGATCCTTTCCACATTTTTTACCTCCAGGGCGACTTTCTTGTCACCCTTCCTTTCAAGGATCCTTCTTTTTTTCTCCAGGTACTTTCCGACGTTCTCGAAAAAGTTCTTCGGGAGCTTCGCGGGCTTCGGCGAAGACTTCTCCTCCCTGTGGACCTTCCTTATCAGCTCGAAAGTTATCGCCTCTTCCACTTTTTCCTACCCCTCCTCACCTTCAGGAGCTTGAACGGGTAGTTGATGGGGTTCTTCACTTTCTTCCCTTCACAGACCTCGTCTGGCTTGCAAATCCCTATATCCTCGTAAAAGAGCGAGTGGTCGCAGTTGGCGGGGAGCAAATCCCTTTCCTGTCTGAAGTTCCACCTCAGCTGAGCTTTTACGTAGTTCTCCCTGAGCGGTGGTTTGTTGGCTTCGTTCCACTCGAAGACCCTTTTCTCTATTTCCTCGAAGCTCCAGTTCATGTGCCTCAGGAAGTTCACCAGAGTAAAAACGCTCCTCTTCCTACCGTCGCTAAGGCCGGAAAGGATTGCCTTGATGCATGGAGGGAAAAATTCTTCGGGAACGGGCTTGCCGGGCTTGACTCTCTTCCTCCTCGCCTCCTTCGGTAAAACCTTTTCCTCCTCTTCGGAAAGAGCAGAAGCCCAATCCAGGGCCTCTATCACCAAGGCCTCGGCCTCCGGAAACTCCGCGCGCTTTTCGAGGAAAGCGAAGTCGACGTCGATCTTCTCCGGGTCCGCGTACTCCTTCTTGAACCTCTCTACCCTTTCCTCTTTCAAAGGAACGCTCACGAGGAGGGTAGACTCGTGCAAGGAGTACGGCAGCCTGAAGAGGTGACGCGAGCCGAAGATGTCTATCGTTATCGCTTTGAACGGGAGGAGCTCTCCGTCCTCGGAGATTTCCTCAACGCTCTTCCCAACCCTCTGGGAGATTTCCTTGACGTCGAACCTTTTAAGGAGAGAATCCTTTAGGTCGTCCTCCACGTACCACTTCAAGTATTCCGTGACCTTCTTCGCAACCTCCGGATATTGCTCCTTGGTGGGTACCGTGTTAATCTTTTGCGGAAAGCTTTCGAAGGGAAGGAAGATGTGGAAAGACTTGCCACCCGTAAACTTAACGAAAAAATTCTTTATCCCGTGGTCCTTCAACGCCTCGACGAAGCAACGCGTAGCTATTTTTGCGACCTCGAAATCGCTAACGTCTATGTCGATGAGTAGGTCCCACCCTATCCTCAGCGAATTCAGTTGCTCTTGAGTCATGCCGACGTCGAGGTTCATAGGGTTCGACCACCTTTCAACGCTCCCGTGGAAAGCTACGGCACCCTCGCTAACGGCTTGTAAGATGTCCCCAGGATACTGCAGTACGTTAGGCCTTTTTCCGAACTGCTTGTTCCCGAAGACCACGACTACCTCGCGATTCCTTCCGAACTCCAACAAAGCTTTCTGAACGCTTTCCCTGGAGTACCAGTCGTAAACAACTTGGTAAGTCTTCGAGACCATCGATGATAATTTTTTGGAAAGATTTATTAAGCTAACCGTAGCATATTTAACTTATGGTAAGGTTCAAGAAGCCTAGGAGGGGTAGCCTCGCGTTTTGGCCGAGGAAGAGGACGAGAAGGATTTACCCTAGGATAACCTCTTATCCTGAGGTGGAGAAGGTCAAGCTCTTGGCTTTCGCCGGTTATAAAGCCGGGATGGCGCAGGTGATAGCCGTTGACGCTCAAAAGGACTCGCCGACCTACGGGCAGGAGATAGCGATCCCGGTTACCGTTTTGGACTGCCCTCCGTTGAGGGTCATAGGAATGAGGGTTTATGAATCCACGGTCAAGGGTTTCAGAGCATTTTGCGAGGCTTATGCTAAGGACTTACCCAAAGATTTGGAGAGAAAGGTAAAGATAAACCCGAGGGAGGAGAATCTTAAGGAAATCGAGGAAAACCTCGACAAGGTCTCGAAGCTCAGGGTAATCGTCGCGACCCAGCCCAGGCTTTCGGGGGTAAGGAAGAAGAAGCCGGAGGTTTTCGAAATCGAAGTCGGAGGGAAAGACATCAAGGAGAAGTTCGAGTACGCTAAGAGCCTTTTGGGGAAGGAGGTCAAGGTCTCGGATGTTTTTCGCGAGGGTGAATACGTGGATGTAATAGGGGTTACGAAAGGGAAGGGAACCGCAGGGCCCGTGCAGAGGTTCGGCGTGAAAATTCAGGTGAGGAAGGCCAAGAAAAAGTTGAGGCACGTCGGTAGCCTCGGCGCCGAAGGTTTGGGAAGGGTGTTGCCGACGGTTCCGATGGCGGGGCAGCTGGGGTTCTTCAGGAGGACCGAGTACAACAAGAGGGTAATCAAGATAGGGAACGGCGAGGAGGTGAACCCTCCAGGAGGTTTTAAGAGGTACGGGGTGATAAGGGGTAGTTACGTTTTGCTGGAGGGTTCCGTTCCGGGGCCTAAGAAAAGGTTGGTGGTCGTGAGGGAAGCGATAAGGCCGCCTAAGGTCAGGTTCTCCCCGGTTGAGGTTAAGGAAATAATCAAAGGAGGAGGGTGAGTCGTGAAAACGAACCTTTACGACGTTGGTGGTAATCTCGTCGGAGAGGTCGAACTTCCGAAGGTTTTCGAAGAGCCAGTCCGCGAGGACCTCGTCCTGAGGGTTGTGTTGGCAATCCAATCCCGCAAGCGTCAACCCTACGGTACAGACCCTATGGCTGGGAAGAGGACTTCAGCCCATTATCATGGAAGGAGGAGGGAAAGGTTTTCGATGATGAACAGGGAGATGGCAAGGTTGCCGCGAATCCACGGTAGGGGGGTACCTCCCTTCTTGATGTGGGAAGCGAGGTTCGTCCCGCAGGCAAGAGGTGGTAGGAGGGCTCACCCTCCGAAGGTCGAGAAAATCTGGGAGCAGAAGGTTAACAAGAAGGAAAGGAAGAAAGCTATAAGGGCGGCGATAGCGGCTACCGCCAAGAAAGAATTGGTAGAGAAAAGGGGTCACAGGGTTGAAAAGGTCGAGAAGCTTCCGATCGTCGTCAAGGACGAGCTTCAAAGGATAGAGAGGACCTCGGAGCTGAAGAAGTTGTTGGAGAACCTCAACCTCAAAGAGGAGTTGGAGAGGATTAGCAAAAGGAAGGTCAGGGCTGGGAAGGGAAAGATGAGGGGGAGGAGGTACAAGGTTAAAAAAGGCCCCTTGATAGTGGTCGCGAAGGACGAGGGAATAAGCAAGGCGGCGAGGAACTTGCTCGGAGTAGACTTGTGCTTGGTGAAGGACCTCAACGCGGAGTTGCTCGCTCCAGGCGGAAAGTGTGGAAGGCTCGCGATATTTTCAGAAAGTGCGCTGAAATTTTTGGAAAGGGTGGGGTTCTAACAACGGACAAAATCAAAAAACTTTCTCATGTTTTATTCCTTCATTACCTTTCAATGCTTTTTGCTAATGTGGTATATGGGCTCTGCTCTGGAGGGCTTCCAGTCTGTAGAGTTCTCTGTGGAGGTTTTTAAGGTCGAGGGCCTCTTGTGGCCTTAGGCGACTAAAGACCTCAAACTTATTTAAGTGGAAAACAACAATAATTTTTATGTGAGAAAATGAAGGGACAAGCCGCGATGGAATACCTGATGACCTACGGATGGGCAATCCTCATAGTGATAGCAGTGGTTGCAGCTCTTTACGCGATGGGAGTCTTCAAGTTACCGACGGGAGGCGTGGCCAAGTGTAGCCCCTGCTTCCCTCCAGGTTCCGCTGTGGCATACGTCGATCATACGGCTGACGACCTCGTATTGACGGTAGGCCCCCACGACATAAAGGTTACTGCAGTCTATAACGACGCTGGCGCGTGCACCTGCTCGGCCGGTACGAACGTCGTTCAGGCAGCACAATCCAAGTTCACACTGACCTGCGCTGGTTGTTTCAGCGGAGACGTTAGCGTGACGATCGAGTATGAAGACCAGGAAAGCGGGCTAACACACAACGTCTCGGCAACTCTTCACGGAGCTTAAGTGTAAAACCTTTCTTTTCTGGAATTTTTTAATTTTTTACTCTACCCTTATCCTAGCCCACAGACTTCCTAAGTAATAACTCCTTTCGGGAGTTTCTAGGAAAAACTTGATCTCCGTCGAGTTTAGCGAAACAGCAGGATACTTGAGATAAAGGGATAGAGCTGCAACCATCTTCGTGACTTCTAGCTCTCCTCCAACGTTTTCCATGATGGTATGCAAATCGTAATCCCCAAGATAAAACGATTCACTTGCTTCAGTCTCAAGGTAAAAATGCTTTACCTCCTTGCTCACGCTAGCGATGTCCCCTACGAAGATAAACAACACTAGCGTATCGTTGGTAAAGTTGTAGGATTCCCTAAATCCTGGGTCCTCTTCCAAGACCATGGTTAAGTTGGTTTCGTTGACAGTAAAGTTTAGGTGGTAGGGAGGCTCTCTGTTCGCGCAAACTCTCACACCTTCAGCTACGGAAAAAATATCTTCCAACCTCCCCGAGCAGATGTCAAAAATTTTCAGGCTAATGACCCTCGTTACCTCGACTCCCCCTTTGGAAGTAATACCACTACCGATTTCTTCGCCACCGATTCCTTCGGTGAAATTTTCCTCTCTCGTGGTAACGTTGACTTGAGTTAAACTTTCCTTCCCAGTCTCGTTCTCACCGAGTATCGTTGCGTTTTCTTCAGAGGGAAGTTGTGGCTGGGTTGGTTGCTGACGTTGCTCTACTTGCTTCTGAGGCATAAGACCAGTGAAAATTAAGCCGCACGTTACCAACGCGATGAGGATAGCTGCTAACAAAACCTTCTTCATTCCACCACCACTCTTGAGCTTACGTTATAAATTTGGAGATGGGTGAGGTTATTGATTGTGGTCTCGTTGTCCAGCCTGAAGCTCTCGGGCATTCCAGAAATTTTATACACCTCCACTTCCTTCCCAGAAAAGTAGAGGTAATCGACGCTACTCCTTTCAAGGTACACAGGAATTCCCAGGGTCAGCAACTCATCTTTGTCGACGAAGCTTTCCAACCCTATCGGGAGCCCGGAGACTTCATACTTTGGTTGGACGAAGTACTTTCCCTCGAGTCTGTCGAGGAAGCTGGCCCCACGCAAGCTAGGATGGTAGTATGAGTTGTTTAAGTCGTCCTTCAAGTTCGACAAGTCATCTTCCGAATAGTTTCCCCAGTGAGGACTTTTGAGTATGGTGTTGGTAGCCCTTCCGTAGGTGTTGAGTGGGTAGAGCGGGTCTTCGAAACCCTCTATACCAACGAAGGTGACGAGCCTCCTCTCTCTGCTCAAGTTTGCTACACCTTTCTCGTCCGCTATGCTCACGCTTAGGTTGAAAGAAATCTGCAGGGTAAAGCTATCGTAGGGTAATATCGTTACGCCTTCCACTTCTACGTCGCAAGCAAAACTTTCTTCCTCGCACAGGCTTTCTATTTTCCTCTCCCAATCCCGGATGGTAGAAAGTTGCATTAGGGGTTGTGGGGCTGAGTTTATGCTTCCGTTGACGATCAGCTCCTTGAGTGTTTCGTTCGAAGAGTTTAGGGGAACTCCGTTCGAGACCACGTAGTTTATCGCCGAGGAAATCGCGCGCGTGGAAATTATCGCCACGGCTTTCTTCGAATCCAAAACTATGTCTCGGTATAAATTCAGCATGGTATCGACCCTGCCTTCTACCATGCTCGCTGAAGAGTGACGAACGAACAAGGCTTTTTGGAAGATTAACAGGGCTACCACGAGCGTAGCTAAGAACACGAGTATAAGAGTGAAGAACATGCCCTTCATCCTCTCTCCCACACCAACACTTTGAAAAGGCTGGGTCCCCACAGCCACTTGATTCCGTGCACAGCCTTAGTATCGTACTTCACGTTTTCTAGGCCTATCTCCCCAGTCTGGTTGAGTAGTCTTTGGATAGCATCCTGGATCGCTAGAGAGGAAGAGTTGAAAACTTCTCCGTAGCCGACTATTCCCTTGACCTTGTAAGTGTACTCCAGGGAGGACCACGGTAGTATGTAGTTGGTCGACGAGAGAGAGCCACCAGGCTGAACGTCTTCGAGCTTCACATGATTCTCACCGACTCCCCAAATGCTTGGAGGTATGTAGACGTTCTCGGGAACAGCCCTCACTGCTGGCGACTCGAAGACCAGGGTTTCGGATTCGTTATCAAACCACGCGTAGGTCCTTATCATCGAGCTGAATCCCTGCGCTATGTGGACGAAGCTTTCCGAAACTTCGCTTTCCCTTTCGGTGAGGTTGAAGTCAAACTGCTTTGGATTTTCGGCATCGCCACCGAAGATGAGCTCTTTCGTGATGTCTATCTCTCCGTAGAGGATAGGAGGCTTATCCAGCGTGTAGGATATTTCCACGTAGCTGGAGCTGTTCGGGTCGCGTAAGGGACTCGAGTAGATGGTAGCGTTCCTCCTTCCCCAATGGTAATCTCCGTAACAGTTCACGTAGACCGAAACCACGTTAGTCCCGTTGACCAGCTCGGAAGTTATGTCGAAATCGAGAACCCTATCGCTTTCCCCAGCGAAGTCCCTCACGCAGTAGTAACCTCCTTCCGCGAAGAAGTAACACCAAGTAGAGGAAGCGTCTCTGTAAAACGGCTCGTCGGAGTTCACGTAAACCCTTATATCTTCGGTATCCCACCACCACACCCTCGTGTCGTCGACATGCTTAAGGTTGAGGTGAAGCCTCCCAGAAACGTTCTTCGCTCCCTCCGGAATGTAGAAAGATAGCGTAGCCCACGCTCCCGTTCTTCCGACGACGTTGTCGAAGTAAAACCTTTTTTTGACCGTCCTGTTGGAAGAGTAGAGGTCGTAGGTTAAGCTGTAAGTGACGACTAGCCTCATCCCCGGATGCAAGTGAGAGTGGTAGTTTGGTGTTTTTATCGAAACATAGATGGAATTGTTTCCTGGTCTCAGCTCTTCGGTAACGTTCGCGTAACCGTAGACAGCGGTAGTTTCCCTCCAGCTTTCTTCCTGGAGGTAGAGCCATACTATTTCATCTTTCTTCTCCACCCCGTTGACCGTCAAATGCTCGAACTCTGCGTTCTCCTGAGAATCCCCTAGATGGGCGGAAACGTAGAGCTTGGCGTCGTAGATGGTTATGTTCTCGGGAAGCGTGAAGTTTTTCGTGACCTCGAACCTCCTACCCGTCCACCCAGAGCCTTCAGGTAAGAAAGGTATTATCTTCGTGGTGTTCTTCGTAACCTTCGTGGCCCAAGCCCTCGCGATGTAGCCAGAAACAGGCTTTCCCACCTCGTAACCAGAGGCCAAGCAAGACGCTACCGCAATTATTTTTCCCGTATCGTTGCAGTTTGAATAGATCGTTTGGTTTTCGGTCTGCAGGCTGAAGCAGTAGGAGGTAAAGTTCTCCAGCACTTCCCCCGTGATGTTGGCGGCTATGCTGTGGTTACCGCCGTACCAAAAGCTTCCTATGAGGTCCAGCAAAGATTTTTCCTGGAGGTCTTCTTCGGTAAGCACGCCCCTTTGGAGCAATCTCCTTATCGTGGGTGTGTCATCGAACTCCTTAGCCTTGACTGTAGAAAGAAAATCCACCATGTCCCTGGCTTGGTAGCTGAGGAGTTGGAAGCTGGAAACCCTCTCGAAGCTCGTGCCTTGCTTGAGCAGGATAACGATTCCTAAGAAGAGGAAGAGAGCGCACATCCCTATCGCAGCATCTAGCGTAAAAACCCAGCCTCTCCTCATCTTCCTACCTACTCAAGACAGTTTTTATTACCACGGGAGAACCGTTCCAAACCGCTATCCTTTCTATATGGTATACGTCCTTCTTCCCCAAATAGTTAACCTCGGGAAAGAGGAAGAGCAATTTACCCTTCCTATCCCTAACCTCGAAACATAGGTCCCAAGTACCCAGCGAGAGGAGCGAGGCTACCTTACCGTAACCCATCTTCACCATCGCGTTGACCTTGGTTTGGTTTATCTCTCCCTCGCTTGCCAATCCCAACTCTACCACGTTGCTCTCGTTCCAGCCCTTGGGATAACCTTCCTTGAACCACACTTGGGAGGAGGAAACGAGCTTTTCCAGCGCGAAATTCTTCACCCTCCATTCCTCGATTTCCAAGGAAGCCCTGTACCAGTAGGTCAAGAGTAGCGTAACCGCCAGTAAGAAGATGGCCGAAGCTACGAAAAAATCGTAAGTAACAGCTTGACCTTTAACCCACATGGATAACACCCCCGGCGTTCATTACTACGTTTCTTCCCTTGTGCACGATTCCTTGCACGTCCTTAACGAGTATCGTCGACGTCACGCTCTCCCCATCCCATTTCACCCTCACTTCATAGTTTCCTACTTCTACAGAAAAATTCCTCACGCCCTCAACAGAGCTTGGAACGAAGAACTCTCTCGCGTAGCCGTCTCCAGCCTTTGCCGCGAGGTTTATCTCGAAGGCTATCCTATCGCTGAGCTCTTGGAATTTTTCGCGGACCTTCATTTTGGCTAGCGAAGCTAGGTAGCTAGAGCTGTAGATCGCCGTGACCGCAAAGAGCATGCCGAGCAAGCATACTAGAGTAATGAATTCCAAGCTAGCTTGAGCTAACACTAACGTTCACCCCGCCTCCCAAGGCTTCTACCTCGACGTAATAATTTCCTTCCTTCGCCGGAAGGTAGCCGCTGACGTTTCCCAAGCAAGGATAGTATATGTCTGAAACCCCAGCGGAGGTTTCGATTTTCCAGATTATTAACTTGTCGACGAAGGTTACGTTCCTCACGTTCCTCGGGATGTAAAGGTTTAGCGTTAGCTTAGAGGGTGGACCGCGAGTGTATACCCAATCCACGGCCTCTCCAAGCTTTTGTAAAGAAGAGAAGGCTGCGAGGGTAGAAGCCCTTTCACTGTATTCCCTGAAGGATGAGTAGAGGTAAAGCAAGTAAGGTGTCAGTACCATGAGGGAAAAACCGACTATCATGAGGTACTCCATCGCTACCTGCGCTCTCATGGTAACAATAATTTTTTGGTATTTTTGTTAGAAAGGTTTTTCGAAGATTTTAAGAGGGTCGATTTTTTGGAAATTGTGAAGGTTTAAGTAATTTCTTGTCAAAATTTTTCAAGGGTGGTTTACAATGCCGAAAGTGATAGAGGCTGTTTATGAGAAGGGTGTGATAAAGCCTTTGGAGAAGGTTGAGATGAAGAGAAAAGGGAAGGTAATTGTACTGTTAATGGAAAGAAAAGAAAAAAAGTACTTACGAAGGACAAAATTCCTGTCAAAACTCAAGCCGATAGACACAAGGAGGAAAATAACTCTCGAAGAAATAGAAAAACTGAGAGTTGAGAGGTATGAAGGTTTATCTTGACACAAATTTCATCATTTCGCTGCTCGTCAAGACAGAATTCACAGAGAAGGCGAAAAAGATTTCCCAATCTTTGCTTAGAGATGCTGAACTTTTCGTCGGGATGAATACGGTTGAGGAGACAACTTACGTTCTGATGAGAGTCTTGAAAATAGGAATTAACAAAGCTGTAAAAATGCTGGAAAATTTCCTGGAAGAAATGGAGGTGATAATCCTAGAATTTCTTCCTTTTGATATCTACATCGAAGTTTCTCAGAAGTATCGCTTACTTCCAAACGACGCTTTGATTGCAGCGACCTGCAAGTATTATGGAATCAAGAAGATAGCAACTTTCGATGAGGATTTCGAGAAGGTCGATTTTCTCGAAGTCGTCAAGTTGTAGGAAGCTGGATTTTTTGACGTAAAACCTCGTATCACACGATTACTAGTTTTTCTGGTTAGTTTGAGAAAAGTTGGAGTGTTAAATTTTTAGGAAAGGGAAATTAAATTAATGGCACCTGCTCAGAGGGAAATCAAAAGGGTGAAAAGCGGGATAGAAGGGTTGGACGTTTTGCTGAGAGGAGGTTTTCCCGAAAACTCTACCATCCTTCTTTCCGGAACTCCAGGAACTGGTAAGACGATATTCTCCATACAATTCCTTGTAAACGGTGCCATGAAGCACGGGGAAAACGGGGTTTACGTCTCCTTAGAAGAGGATGTCGAAAGACTCGCCGAGTACATGTCGATCATCTTCAACTGGCCAATAAAAGAACTCGTGAAGCAAAAGAAGCTTCTCCTCGTGAGGTCGGATATCTACGATTTCAACAAGTTCAAGGATTTGATAGAAACACACGTGGAGAAGTTGAACGCTAAAAGGCTTGTAATAGACCCCATAACCGTTTTAGGCTTGTTCTTCGAAAGGCCGCTGGAAATAAGGAGGAGTTTGCTTGACTTGGATAGGCTTCTGAAAAAGTTGGAGTGTACCACGATACTCACTTGCGAGATCCCAGAAGGAGAGAACGCCATCTCCTCCTTCAAAATAGAGGAGTTCACTTGCGACGGTATAATAATTTTATCTTACTACAGCGGTGAGTTTCCTCGAGGTTTAGTGATAAGGAAGATGAGGGCTACGGAGCACGATACCGACGTTTTTCCTTTCGAAATAAAGAGCGGTGTCGGAATCGTCGTGCATTCGAAGGAAAAGAAAGCTGCCCGGTAGTGAGTTATGCTTAGGTTTTTCCTCAGGTTATTTAAGAGGAAAAGGGTACCGAAGAAGGAGGAAAGGAAGACAGCGAAAAAACGCAGGGGAAAGAGGCGTAGGGTATCGAAGATCTTGAGGAGTAAAGGAAAGGTCGAGGAGAAGATTTCTACGAAGGTCGACGAGATGTACAGGATTCTGGAGGAAGAGGGGACTAAGAGCTTCTCGGAGCTTGCGAGAAGGCTCAAGGTTCCCGTGAGCCTCGTGGAGGAGTGGGCGAAAGCTTTAGAGGAACACGGCCTCGTTGAAATTTCCTACTCGGTCTTCGGGAGGGCTTACGTTTCCGTCGCTAGGAAAAAAGAAACCACGTCTTTTTAACCGCTAGCGGAAAATTTATTGTATGGGAGAGAGCGTTCTCGAAGAGTATGATGTCGTGACCGACGAGGGTTTGAAGGCAAGGGTAAGGATAAAAAAAGTCGGAGACTTCGTTCCTCACTATCAGCTCGAGCTTCCCAAGATTTCCGAGCCGACGCTCATGCTGCTGGACAAGATAAAACTCTCGCTCCTAACGCAAGTTCCGGTCAAGACTTCCGAAGCTCTAAGCTTGACGGTTGTTGAAAGGATGAAGAAGGAATTTCTGGAGAAGGCCATGGAGATGATGAAGAAGGAGTTTCCGTCTTTGAAGAAAGAGGAGAGGTTTTATCTCGCGGGTCTTCTCGTGGATGAAATGTTCGGCTTGGGAAAGATAGAATTTTTACTCGCCGACGGTAACCTGGAGGAGATCGTGATAAACAATTCTAAGGAGCCGGTTTGGGTCTACCACAAAAAACACGGGTGGATAAAGACCAACCTGAAGGTTAAGGACGAGAACGAAATCCTCAACTACGCCAACACGATAGGGAGGAGAGTAGGCAGACAGATAACGATCCTCAACCCCTTGATGGACGCACACTTACCGAGCGGTGATAGGGTTAACGCGACGCTTTTTCCCATCTCTTCTCACGGAAACACCCTTACGATAAGGAAGTTCAGGAGGTCTCCGTGGACAATCACGGATTTCATAGAGAACAGGACGTTGAACTTGGAGACAGCTTCGTGGCTGTGGCTTTCCGTGCAGTACGAGCTGAACGTCATCGTAGCGGGAGGAACGGCATCCGGAAAAACCTCTTTGCTCAACGTCATCCTCAACTTCGTTCCGCCGAATCACAGGGTAATCAGCATAGAGGATACCCGGGAGCTTTGCCTGCCAGAGTTCCTTCACTGGATTCCCTTAACCACGAGGGAGCCAAATCCTGAAGGTCTGGGAGAGGTGAAGATGCTGGACTTGCTCGTAAACAGCCTGAGGATGCGTCCGGATAGGATAGTAGTAGGAGAGATAAGGAGGGCTGAGGAAGCGGAGGTTCTCTTCGAAGCTATGCACACGGGTCACTCCGTCTATGCAACCCTTCACGCGGACACGGCCGAGCAAGCCTATAAGAGGTTGACGAACCCTCCGATAAGCGTGCCCGAAGTTGTGATGGAAGCGTTACATCTCATAGCGGTCGTTTTCAGGGACAGGAGGACGGGGAGAAGAAGGTTGTTCCAGCTCGCAGAAATTTTGCCGGGAGGTGAAAGGGGAGGCACGAAAATAAACGTGCTCTTCAAGTGGAGACCTTCCAGGGACGAAATACTGAAGGAAAACGAGAGCTACAGGCTGCTGGAAGAAATAAGGATGCATACTGGGATGAGCGACGAGGAGCTGAGGGAAGACCTGGAAAGGAAGAAGGAAATACTGGAGTGGTTCGTGAAGAAAGGCGTTAGGGACGTGAACACCATAGGCAGGATCGTCGGTATCTACTATGCCGACCCCGAGTATGTTGTGAAGAGCGTTAGGAAGATGAAAGACGTCAAGGAGGTGGTGGAGGGTTTCTTCGCATGAAGAGGATTCCTTTAGTTCCCTTCCCGGTAGAAAAAGCGTTGAAGTTTTCACGCTCGTTCCTTTGGTTAGCGGACAAGCTTCTAAAATTCTTCCCAGCTCTCGAAGGCAAGCTGCTACAAGCGGAGATGGAAATAAGGGCAAGGGAATACCTTGCGATGGCTATCTTCTCTTCCCTCTACTGGTTCACCCTGCTCTTCTCACTCCTCTGCTTCGTCGGAGCCGCAGCTAGAGTTGCGGACGCCCTAGCTCTAGCGTTCTCCCTCGGCGTTCTGGTAGCTTTCGTAACTTTCTTTTACATACTTTTCTACCCCAACCTGAAGGTTGCGAGGAGGGTGAGGGAAATAGACAAGAACCTCTTCTTCGCGATAAGGCACCTGTTCATCCAGGTGAGGTCAGGAGTTCCTCTGTTCGATGCCATGGTTTCTGTGGCTAGGGCTGACTACGGAGTACTTTCTCGAGAGTTCGAAAGGACCGTGAAGGAAATTAGCGCGGGAAAGGATGAGATAAAAGCGTTGGAAGACTTAGCGCTGAGGAATCCAAGCTTGTTTTTCAGGAGAGTGATCTGGCAGATAATAAACAGCATGAAGGCCGGCGGCGATATAGGAGAGACACTCAACGTACTTACCAAGAGTCTTTCCGACGAGCAGAGGGTGAGGATAAGGAAGTACGGCTCTGAGCTAGCTCCACTTTCTTTGATGTACCTTATGCTGACGATAATCCTTCCCACCCTAGGCATAACCTTCCTCATAGTTTTCTCTTCCTTCACGGGTTTGGTAATTCCTGAGGTTCTGTTTTACACGATACTCATGGTGCTGGGTCTTTTCCAGTTCATGTTCATGGGGATGATAAAGAGCAAGAGGCCGAGCGTGGAAGCGTGAAGAGCAGGAGGATTTACTACAGAGTTCTCGGAATATACCCCAAGCGGTATGTGAGATGGTTGAAGAAGAACCTCGCTTACGTCGACGCAAAGGTAGGAGTGGAGAAGTTGTTGTTTTTCTCCTTTTTCTACGGTTTAGCTTTCGCAACCTTAGCTGGGGTCTTTTCTTTCATACTCTTTTCACAACCTCTCCTATCGCTCTTCGTTGCCGTTTTAGTTTTTCTCTTGCTCCACATAACGAGGGATGCTAGCTTTATGCTGGTAGCCGAGAAAAGGGGAAAGTGGGTGGAGGAAGTGCTTCCCGACGCTTTGCAGCTTATGGCCTCGAACATAAGGTCGGGGCTGACTCCGGATAAAGCTTTGCTCTTCGCTGCCAGACCGGAGTTCGGCGTGTTTCAAAAAGAGCTTAAGTTCGCCGCTAACAGAGCTATGGCCGGAGAATCCTTAGAGGATGCTTTGCTCAAGATGACACGCAGGATAAAGTCGAAGTTGGTTGAGAAGACCTTCACCCTGATAGTAGAGGGTATGAGGAAGGGTGGTGAGATGGCGAGGCTTCTCGAGCAGACCGCTGAAGACATAAGGAACTTGAAAGTTCTGAGGAAGGAAATAGCCTCGCAGGTAGCGATGTACGCGATCTTCATCTTCCTTTCGGTGGGCTTCGCGGCTCCGATACTCTTCGGATTCTCCTCCTACTTGGTAGAGACGATGAGCAAGGTGGGCGCGAGTATTAAGGTGGAGGAAGCTTCTGCCTACGCGGGTTTCGGTAGCTTACGTTTCGGCTCGGTCAGAGTTTCTCCCGAGTTCATCAGGTTTTACTCGCTCGCATCGCTGACCATCACTTCGATCTTCGGAGGGCTGATAGTAGGGTTGCTGCAACGCGGGACGGAGAAGGCGGGAATCAAGTACGTGCCCATACTACTTCTCCTCACGTGGAGTATTTTCTTCCTCACGCGAATCTTCATCGTCAACTTCTTGGGAATATTCACCCCTACGGCAACGTTGCCTTGAATGTCTTCACTCGGAGAACCGTAAAGTCTAGCCAGACTGGAGTAATCCTTTAACGAAACGTCGAATCCTCATGCTGACACCTACAGGCTTGAGATTCTCTAGCTGGCCAAGAAGACGCTGGAGTTTCGGGTCAAATGGAAAGCGCTCACCGCTATCAGCTTAGGAAATCCCTTAACTTTGTGAAAAAGTCGTACTGATTACTCTGATAAAACTCTTTCCAAATCCCTCAAATCAAAACAGTAAACCTTCCTGCCCTCATACTCCTCAATCTTTTTGCTGAAGCTTTTTGCGAAGATTGCAAACCTTTCCTTCCTTCTCTCGTTATACCATTGCACATACCGAGCTTTTTCTCTGAGCTCCTTCGCTATTTTTGAGGCGTTTACCCCACCCTTCCATTTACATTCACAGAACAAGATCTCCTTCGTTTTCTCGTTGAGGGCAACTACATCTATTTCCTTATCCTTATGCCACCACTTGCCGACTTTTGTAAACTCCGAGCGAAAAACGAGGTTAATAATCTCTGCTTTTATAAGAGTCTCGAACTTTCTTCCTACGAACTGGTTGAAATTCCTGAAAAAATGCTCCTCGAAATTTTTAAACTCGTCTATCTCCAAGTCCGACTTGAAAGGTTCGACGAACGAAAAATAAAAATCGAAGAAATTATCCTTTATCGAGTAGATTATCTTCTTACTTCTCGGCTTTTTCTCCGTGACTATTTTCTCCTTCGTTATTATGTCCAAGTTTATCAGAGCTTGCAAATACTTGGTTAACTGATTCGGTGGAATATGAGAGTAATTGGCTATTTGTACGAGCTTTGTATTTCCGAGGGCAATCGCTTCAACGATTCTCTTGTAAGTCTCGGGTTCTCTGAATTCTTCCTTAAGCAAAAATTCCACCTCTTCAAACAATCTGCCCTTCCTGCTTGCAATCTCATCCCTAACGTTTTCGAATGTGCTTTTTTTAGGGGAGAATTTTTCCATATAAAACGGTACGCCGCCAAGAATGTTGTGGAATTCTATGTTTTTTTTCTATCGGATTTCCCGGATAAAACTCGAAGTATGAGCGGAAAGGAAGAGTTTTTACCTTCAGGTGGCCGGTCTTCCTACCGTATAAAGGAGATTTGTAACTTAAAATTCCAGTTTCCATCATGGGCATCGAGGAACCGCACAAAATAAGAAAGACGTTCGAGTTTTGCAACACGTTATCGATCGCTCTCTGAAATACCGAAGGGATAGCGCTATCCTTTTCTACCAAGTAGGAAAATTCGTCGAACACGATAACAGCCCTCTTCTTAACCCTATTTACCAAATACTCGAATATCTCTCCCAAATCGTTTGTGGCAATTTCGGGTTCCCCCAAATACCTCACCACCTCTTTTTTAAATCTTCTGATGTTTTCTTCGGTCCCTTTTTTATCGCAAAGAAAATATATGTGTGGCTTGTCTTTTATGAACTGTAGAGCACTATGAACTCAAAATTTTTGTTTTTCCATCTTTCGTTAAGGAATTTTAACTCAAATCTTCTGTCCACAAACATTCTGCTCACAATAATTATTATCGTAATCAGATATATAAATTCTGCTCGAACGCTCCAATCTTCTCGGGAATCGCACCTTCAAATACACAAGGAGCTCGTGAGCTAGGGTTACCCTTCGGCTTTTTCACATCACATCATCTCTGATGGTTTATCATTTTGCTTCATAGCCTTCATAAAACCTTAAGATTTTAGTGCTCGAAGGTTCAAATTTATCTCGATGATGAAAGGAATATCTCCTCTACTCGCGATAATCGTCGGTATCATCCTTCTCATAGCTACCGGCCTAATCC
>Ga0190319_1000051_pt1 | contig 16809 bp, 20 predicted proteins | sample 48701145_MG_FD_165040 | JGI IMG/M metagenome (GOLD analysis project Ga0190319, IMG submission 165040) | Hydrothermal vent sediment bacterial communities from Southern Trench, Guaymas Basin, Mexico - 4870-11-4-5_MG | ecosystem: Environmental > Aquatic > Marine > Hydrothermal vents > Sediment ...
CTCCCAACCCGCCCTTAGCTGCGAGAATTTCAAACTTTTCAAAAGCAGGTGTGAACAAAGGCTCAAAACCAAAGTTTTCAAAAGTTTGTTTACAGATTTCTATTATTTTCCAAAGTTTCCTTGCCTGATCTTGAGCTATATCCTTTGTTCCTTTTGGCGGAGCTAAATCGAATTTCATTTTTACTCACCAAATAACATTTTTGTCTGCGAAGAGCTTTCTTTGTTTGAAATAACTACTGCATAACTTCTTAATATTTCTTCAAAAATTTTCAAATTATTTGCTTTTGACGTTTTTCCAGAAGAAACATTATCTATTGCAATATCCGCAAATCCAGCTGTAACCCAACCTTCTGTTTCACCTACAGCATTTTCTATTTCAAAACTTTCTATTCCCTTTTCACGTATCCATTTTTCAGATAAATTTGGATAAGGTGTTACTATCCTTAATCGCAAATCTTCATATTTTTCCAGGTTAAAATCCTTTTTTGTTAAAGCACAGATTTTAGCTTTAGCAGAAGATGTAAATTCTTTTAAAACCTCTAGATTCGTTTTATAACCTTTTTTCAAAAGATATTCCTCAAACCAATCCTTTCCTGTTATACCAAGTAAAGCTTTTTCTGGATATTTTTCAAGAATGATTGGGACATCACGAGATTTTACTAAAAGTAGATTATAATTTCCTAATGAAAAAGAAAATTTTCTTTCTTCAATCACAATATTTTTTCCTGTTAATTCTTCTAAATAATTTCTTATATTTCCGTTGTCATATCTTAGTATTTTTTCTCCTACAATGAATCCACTCCCCCATCATTTTTCACCCTTTTCATTTTTTCAAAAATTTCAACAGCTAGCATTCCTAAAGGTGTTAATTTTACAGGAAAAGAATTCTTGTAGGTTACAAATCCAAACCTTTCCAACCGGTAAATATTATACTTCACAGTAGACTCTGCTATTTTTGCTTTTTTCGAGAAATATTTTGCAAACGAAGAAACTGTTAAGCTTACTTCACAAATTTCTTTGAGCATTAAAACCTGCTTTTCACTGAGCAAATTTTTCAAAAGCTTTCCAAAATATTTTTCAAAACTGCAACGTGTTCCATGCAATCACCAAAAGAGAGTTTACCACTAAATTATTTAAATCTTGTAGTCAAGAAAACTTGACTTGCAAGCTGCGAAACTTCTCAGTAAAAAATGTCTTTTTCGCAATAAAAACTTACATCTTTTTTTCCCAAGGCTCTTGCAAGGTTGTAGTAAAATATACTGTATTTTAGGAGAGCTGTGAAGAAAGCGTCCTTTAATTTTTTGAATCTTTCATCAAGAATTTTCTTAAATTCAAAAACTTCACTTGGATAATCCCACCGCACGTACCAAAGTCTATGATCTACCTGCTCTACGTGTTTTCTATCTATCCATAACTCCAGAACTCTTTTATCCATTTTACCCTTTTTCACGCGCTCTTCCAAAATTTTTCTTAAATCCCTTTCAAGAGCCATTTCGCCTGCAATTTCATGCTTACATCGCAGTTTAAGGCCAGAAACGTAATTTAGATATTTCTTGTCGTCGCAATAACAGGGAGAAGCTTGTTGTATGCAGATAAAGTTTTTATCAAAATTTGGTTTTATTTTAAAATGGATTTCGTAGGAAGTAAATTTAAATCTTCCTTCTGAAGGTATTTTTACTGTAATATCAAAGCTCCCTGTTTCATCGCATGGTCCTCCTTTCCAACCATAAGAAGCACTATTTCTCAGTTCTATTGCCTTTAATCTTCTCCACGGCTCTCCGTAAGTTTCAACTTCAGCTATGTTGTAATGCTCCCACAGTTTTCTCCAAACTTTCAGAAATTTAACCTTTTGCTCGTGTTTCATATCTTTCTACCTCGGTTTTTTGCATAACTTTCTGCAGTGTATTTAAGTTTTTAAATTTTTCTTCTTGCAAGTCCTTGAAAAAGATGTGAAGGTGAAATTTCCTCTATCAAAAACTTCACAGTATTATTTTCTTTTACTTTTTTGCCTTTGACTTTGAGTTCATTTTTCCAGAAAGGTGTTTTCACCACAAAGGTTTCGTATTCTCCGCCCTCTCCAGAGATTTCGCAACCATGTTTTTTCAAATCTTCAACAAAAGCTTGCACGTTTTCCTTCGTAATTTTTACTCCAACCCATTTTTCAAGCTCTTCTCCTGCATGGACAACGAGAAACTCAAAACCGTGCTCCGTTATTTCCAAAAGCAATTTCTCGCTGCTTTTATGCCACAGAGGAGCATATCCAGCTATGCCAAGTTCTTGGCAAATGAAATCCAACCTATGCTTTTGATACTCGCTTTTTACAGCTCCGCTAACAAGTGCTTCAAAGTTATCTTTTTGTTTAGTTTTTTTGAGATGGTGTAAAATTTCCGTAACTTCTTCCTCTTTTTCGCCTGTTACAAAAATTTCCTTATGCTTCACATTACTAAGCTTTGCTTGGAATGAAACAAATTGAACGTTTATACTGTGAAGCATATAACTTTCTTTTATCCTTGGAATAAACGTAATCCATTGACATATACTAAAACCCTGCTGAAGCATTAGATAAAAAGCATAAATCGAATCCTTTCCTCCCGAAATAATTGCCACGCCCTTCATAAAATTTTATTTTACTTCCTTTACCAAATATATATCACCTTCCTCATCTCCAGTACCAATACCGATTGTATCAAGAGCTTCTATTACAGGAATATTTGGACTTTCCTCCAAATCTATCTCTTTTTTATTATATCAATATCGCACATTATGGGAACTGCTTTTTTGTATACTATTTCGAAACCTTCTTTCTTTAATGCTTCGCTAACTTCTTTTAATCCCTCTTCCCCACCTGTACCGCATATTTTTGCGCATGCATTGCATGCAATTACAACAATTCTCTTTAATGAATCTCTAGTCGAGCATTATTTCCGCAAATCCTGTATTGTATTTGCCAGCATGCCGCTCAGCCATTTATTCTTTCTTTAACCGCATTTACAAAATCTTTGAAATCCTCTCTCTTTATTCCCAACCCTATTTTGCCTTTTTTCGTTTCTAGAATAACAAGCTCTTTCCTGCTTCTTGAATAAACTTTAACTTTTCCTAAATTCTTGAAGTGAAAAATTCCGTAAAAGCCGAAAAGCCCGCCTGAACCAAATAAACGAAATGCAACGAATTTTGTTGTTGCGATGTCTCTTATTTCACGGTATGGTATAAAAACGCTCCCAGCAACCTTTTTCACCCTTATCCCATTTTCTTCAGTTATGACTTTTAGTGGAGTAAAGAGATATACTAAAATTGTTACCAGGGCAAGGAAGCACGCGAAAAGCGTGCCAAGAAAAAAGGATATCGAATAAATCATGAATGTTGCAAAAATGCAAATAATGAAATAAACGGCTGTAAGGGTTTTTGTTGCCTTATCAGCATAAAGCGAGTACACCTTTTTCATGATCTTGATATTTTTTAGCTTTCTTATATAAGTTAGCACAATTTTTTAGCATGGAAAAGAAAATTAGAATAATTTTGACAAAAGCGAAAAAAGCATACTCAACAACAAAAATTCCTGGAGCGAAATGGGCTGTAAACCCTTATATAGGATGCGAGCACGCATGCAAGTACTGCTATGCCAAATTCATGTGTAAGTACTATAACTATGGAGAATGGGGCTCGTGGGTTGTTGTAAAAGAAAATCTTCCGCCGTTAATTAAAAATAAATACGTAAATGGGCGTGTTGTTATGAGCACAGTAAGCGATGTTTATCAACCGGTGGAGAGAGAATTTCTGCTTACAAGAAATGTGTTAAAAAATATGAGCAAATCGGTCAAGCTTTCTATTTTAACAAAATCTGATTTAGTTTTAAGAGACATAGATTTATTTAAAAAATTCGCTTGCATAGAAGTTGGGCTTACAATCAATGGTTTCGAAGGTGAACTCAAGAAAGAAATTGAGCCATATTCTCCTTGTAACAAGAAAAGAATAGAAGCGCTGAAAATACTGAACGAGAATGGAATTAAAAATTATGCTTTTATCTCCCCAATAATTCCAGGATTGGTTGATGTAAAGAAATTAATAAAAGAAACAAAAAATTTTACAACTTTTTACTGGTTTGAATTTTTGAATTTAAACGCCAGCGGCAGAGAGTTCAGAAAATGGTTAATGGAAAACCATCCAGAAAGTTATGAAATACTTTCCGATAAAACAAAAACAGAAAAATATATAAATAGCGTGATAGATGTAATAGAAAAAAGCAGAGTTACTGTCAAAGGTATTTGCATTCATCACCCCAAATTGGTAATCAGGAAAAACATTAGAGATTTATTTTCTTGGTAGCTATTTGAACAAATCCTCAACAGCTTTTTCAAAAACTTCAACAATTTTCTCTTCTTTCGCGTTTGCAAGTTTTCCGTCACGAACAACAAAATTTCCTGCCACAAGCAAATCTCTTACGCAGTTTCCTGTTGCAGAATACACCAGATTTGAAACAGGATTTAGCAGAGGTTTCATAGAATAATGCTCCAAATCTATCAAAGCTAAATCAGCTTCTTTCCCAGGCTCTATGCTTCCAGAATTTAAACCGAAGCATTTCGCTGGATTAACCGTAGCTAAATCAAGTGTTTGCTGTGCCGTTAGCTCAATTCCGTTCCATCTATACCACTTTTGTAATAAAGCGCAGAACTTCATTTCGCGAAACATATCCAGGCTGTTATTGGAACAAGCTCCATCCGTTCCTATGCAAACATTCACGCCTGCCTGTAAGTATTCACGCATAGGGAATGCTCCTCCTGTGGCAAGTTTCATATTGCTTGCCGGACAATGGACTGCTTTGGTACCGTATTTTGAAAGAATTTCTATTTCCCTTTTTGAAACCCAGCTTCCGTGAAAAATTACTGTATTTTCGTCGAGAAATCCAAGCTTTTCTAAATATTCTACTGGCCTTACTCCGTGTTCTTTAATGCAATCGAAAACTTCCTTACGTGTTTCTGAAAGGTGTATGGTTTTTAGCAAGTTTCTCTCTTTTGCAAATTCATTTACCCATTCTAAAAGCTCTTTGGAGCATGTGTAAATAGCATGCGGAGCTAATACCGGCTCTATTCCTTGATATTTCCCGCGAACGCTTTCTATAAATTTTTTTGTTCTTTTTATCTCACGCTCGCGTTTTTCCTCGTTGAACAAATCGATCATTCCGTACCCCAAAAAAGCCTTCATCCCTATCTCGCTTACTGCCTTTGCAACTTCTTCCATTTCGAAGTACATATCAACAAAGCAGCATGTTCCTGTTTTCGCCATTTCCATGCATGCGAATAAAGCTCCTGCGTAAATATGCTTAGGTTTTAATTTTGCCTCAACCTTCCACACATCGCTTAGCCAAGCATGCAGCTCTTGGTCATCGCGATAGCCGCGCATTAAAACCATGCTTGCATGTGTATGCGCATTGAACAGAGCCGGCATTACGAGCTTTTTAGAACAGTCAAGAACTTCATCTGCGTTTTGCGAAATATTTTTGCCTATTTCCTTTATTTTTCCTTCTTCTATTAAAACATCTATATTTTTCAGAATTTTTCTGTCGCTGTTTTGCGTTACTACGATTCCGCAGTTTTTCAGGAGCAAGCTTTCCATGAAAAAATTTTGAAAAAAGAATTATAAAAATTTGGAACACAAAAAGTCGGAGCAAAGCTTTTCAAAGCAAGCGGAATTTCGGCGTTTACTGCGAGAATTTCCCTTCTTTAAATGCTTTTTCGACAAACTCAGCAATTCTATCAATGAAAAGCTCTATCTTGTCCGTTACTAAATGAAGCCAGTAACCGATAAATGCAATGCTCGCAAATATAATGCTCCAGAAAATATCCGTAAGTTTATAGCTAAGAAGGAAAACAAATACAGACCAGGAAAAAATCCCAAGATAACCGTGAGAATACTTTCTTTTATGAGTTGGAATATACCTTTTTTCTCTTTTGATTACGTTTCCAAAAAGATAAAGAAAATCTGGAAGCCATGCAGAGATATAAAGTAATGCCAGCGCAATAAAAAAATAATGAAAACAAAATTCTCCATTTCCGTAAAGGTAGATTACCAGAAGTAGTAAAAGCGTTCCGAGATATTCGCAAGCCTTTACAGCGATTTTATTGTGTCTTTCGAATTCTTTTCTTATATGGAGCTTGCTTCTCCCTTTTCCCATCCACTCATAAACAAAATCTTCAGCCTTCGATCGTAGGCTCATGAAAATATTAAAGTTCATAAGAATAAATTTTTGAGTCTGCCAAGATAAGTGCCGTCTACAAGGTAAATCCTTGCATTTTCCAAATCCAAAAATTTGATGTTGGGCCCTAAAGGTGAATACTCCGGTGAGTTTATTTTACTTCCTCCTAAAAGAGTGTTAAAGGCTGGAAAAATAACAGCTTTTTTGAGATTGCAGCCCGAGTTGTATTTTTCTTCGAAACGTTTTGCAAAAACCTTTGCTACGATCCAGCAAGGTTCGGCAAAACGCATTCCAAAGCGATCAACAAATTCTATGCTTGCATGCTCGTGAGCGAGGAAAAGATAGTGAGCTTTTAAAAGCTCTTTTCCTATCCACGCATGTCCGTGGGCAAACGCAAAATTTTTCAGTAAAACGCCTTCTCCTGGGAAAATTTTTACAGAGCTCGGGCAATATTTCTCGATGTCCCCGTCGTGATTACCCTTTGTAATAATTATCTGGGCGTACTTTGCTATACTTTCTAAAAATTCCGGTAGCTCGTATTTTTCCTGTAAAGAAGGTACGGGAACTGAGTGCTTAACGTCTCCTAAAAGCAGGAGCTTTTCAGGAGAAAACCACCTTACTAATTTTCTTATTTTTTCAAGAATTTTTCTCGTCTGCGAAGGTATGCTTATACCAGAGCGAAAAAGCTCGTACTCAAAACCTATATGCAAGTCTCCTAACACCAAAACTTTCTCTTTTTCAAGATAAAGTGCTCTTTCCTTGGAGAAAAGCAATTTCACAGACATAATTTTTATTAACTTTACTTAAGGATAAAAGAATATGCATGTCGGTACGGTTATCTCTACAGCGTCCACTCCGAGCACAGAAAAATTTCATTTTGTGCTCACGGAAAATGGTGAAATTAAGAAAGGTCAGTTTGTAGCTGTAAGAAGCGAAGAAGGTAATATAATAGCACGTGTAGCGGACGTTATACGCGTGAATCCTTACTTCGAAAGGGCAGAATCCGTTCGCGAGTTCGAGCGTTCGGGAAAATCTCTTACAGAGCTATTTCCATCTGATCGTTGGGAATATCGTGTTGGAGAGGCTGTGCCTTTGGGTGTTTATAATACTAGCGGTGAGCTTCAGCGCAGTTTTGTACCACCTTCTCCTGGAGAAAAGGTATTTCTGGCGGGAAAGGAAGAGCTTTTTAACTTTTTCGGATTTGATGAGCACGGTTTGTTCTTGGGAGAAGTTCTGCATCACAACGTTGAGGTAAAGCTCAATTTGACAAGACTTCTGCAAAAGCACCTGGCGATTCTTGCGATGTCCGGGGCTGGAAAATCTTACCTCACAAGTGTTCTGGTTGAAGAGCTATTGGAGAGAAAAGAAAACTTCGGAAAAATAGGAATAGTGCTTATAGATACGCACGGCGAGTATATTGGTTTTGCAGAAGATGAAAGATACATGCACAATACATTTGTGGTAGAGGGAAAGGATTTTAAAATAGGTGTTCCTTCTCTTTCCCCCCAGTTCTTCGCAGAATTTATTCCGCAAATGAGCGCTGTTCAAAGAAGAGAGCTAACTAAGCTTTTAGCGCATTTACATGAGGAAAGAAGGGAAAGACCATTTGATTTAAATGATCTCCTTGAAATGCTGGAGAATGATAAAATAATTAAGAAAAGTGATACAAGAAGCATTCTCTACACGTATCTTTCTGAGCTCAATGCAACAGGGCTTTTCGGTTATTACGATAATCCTTCTCTGGACAAACTCACTAGGCCTGGGCAGCTAACGATAATAGACATTTCCGATCTTACCTCGCAAAAGGAGAAACAGATAATAGTTTCATATATTGGTAGAAGGCTTTTCGAGGCAAGAAGAATCGAAAGAATTCCGCCAGTTCTTTTTGTGATAGAGGAAGCACATAACTATGCTCCAGAGAGTGTGAAAAGAGAGGCTGCAATTTCCAGAGGTATAATCGAAAAAATAGCGAGGGAAGGAAGAAAATTTCATCTTTCTCTCTGTCTAATTTCTCAGCGACCGATAAATCTTTCCACTACAGCTCTTTCGCAGTGCAACACTCATATAATTTTGCGTGTGACAAATCCTTATGATTTGGAGCACATAGGGAAAACATCAGAGGGAATCACAAGAGATGTGCTTAAGACAATCTCTTCTCTTCAGGTAGGGGAAGCTCTTGTCGTTGGAGAGGCTGTAAATTACCCATTATTTTTCAAGGTAAGAAAAAGAAAGAGCAAAAAGACGGAAAGAGGCATTAGCTTGGAAGAGGCTGCAAAAAGATTTATGGAAAAACTTAATTCCATAAGCAGAGATGCTAAGGCTTTTATGTAATCTCTACAAGTTTGATTTCTTCAAAGAAAACGCAAAATGAAAACGAATCTGAAACAAGAGCTTTTATTTAATACCCTTGAGTTTCGCTATTGAAAAGTAGTTATTTAAATTTTTCTCTCGTTTTTCTTTTCATGAAATTTGACGAAAAGGTTTTCAGCACTTTAAAATTTACGGGTCTTTCAAAAAACGAAATAAAGGTATATGCAGCTTTAATTACGCTTGGCTCGTGCACGGCTGGTGAAATAGCAAGAAAAGCAGGAATAGATAGAAGAAATGTTTACGACGCTTTGGAAAGGCTTTCAAAAAAGGGTTTGGTGGGTTTTGTTCAAAAAGGGAAGGTTAAATATTTTGAGCCTTCATCACCAGCAAGAATTTTAGAAATTTTCAAAAAGAAAAAAGAAGAAATGGAAAGAAAAGAAAAGGAAATTACAGAAATTCTTAGCAAAATGCTCGATGTTTATTTCTCAACACGCGAAAACACTTCGATTACTGTATATAAAGGTTTTGAAGGAATAAAATACGTGCTGAACAATGTTTTAGAGATAGCTAAAGAAAACTTGGTAATAGGAGCTCACAAAGTTCACAAAAATCTGGAAGCTTTTCTCGAGCAATTTCACAGAAAAAGGATTTCGAAAAAAATTGTCGATAAACTTTTGTTCAATGTAGGAGATTTGGAAAGAGCGAAAAAACTTTCTGAGCTTCCTTATACAGAGGTAAGGTTATTGCCGAAAGGTATGGAGTGCGCAACCTGCATTAATATATATGCAGAAAGAGTTGCTATTCTTACATTTTCAGAGCCAACTGCAATTTTAATAAAAGATAAAGGCGTTTACACATTTTTCAAGGAAATTTTTTACATGCTGTGGAAAATTTCCAAGAAAATTACTCGTGGTAGTTACCACCACAAAGATATTTAAAATACAAAGCTTAATGTACTTCCATGAAAGCAAAAAAGCTAGAGCCATTACCTGGAACAATTCCGGCAATGGATATGCCTGCTGGAAATTGTTTCGAACTTGCTGGAAAACTTTCTGGAAAACTTTCTCAAGCAAAAGGAATAGCAGCATACAAAATAGGAAGCCTGCCAGTAATGGAAAAAGGTTTTGAAGCGTTCAAAGATTTTCCAGGAAATAAAATCTACGACCATCAGAAGGGAGCGAGCGATATTCCTGCAATAATTGAAAAACAAGTAGAACTTGCTGCAAAATATAGCTTTCACGGAATTATCGGCAATCCGCTAGGGGCAGGGAGAAAAACTCTTGAAAAATTCGTGGAGAAAGCGCACGAGCTTGGAGTTATACCAATTGTTGTAGTGGAGATGACGCACCCGCAAGCCACAAGCTACTCTTCTTTGGAAAAATGCGAAGAGCTCGCAAGAGATTTTGCTGAACTTGGAGGAAGATATATAGTAGCACCTGCTACGAAACCGGAGAGAATAGAAGTATATAAAAGGATAGGCGAACGATATGGAGATGGATTTTTTGTGATTTCTCCTGGGGTAGGGCCGCAAAAAACCGGCAATGCTCCAAAAGACGCGTATAACGCTGTGCTTTACGGAGCGGATTACGTTGTTGTTGGAAGAGCTATTTATAAAGCTGAAAATCCGGTAAGAGCGGTAGAAGAAATTTACGAAGCTATTACAAAAGCTTATGAGGAGAGAAAAGAATGAAGAAAAATTTGCTTGAAGAATTTTATCAGCACAGGTTAATAAAAACCTGGTATAGAGATAACCCAGAAGGATGGAAGCTTATTTCTGGTTTGTGGAGCCCTTTTTATATAAATTTAAGAGATTTGCCGAGCTATCCAGAAATTTTCAGAGAAACTGCTCTCGAACTTGGAAAACTCGTGAAGGAAAGCAAGGTGGATAAAATAGTGGGCATAGCAAGTGCAGGCATACCTATAGCAAGCGCTATCAGCTATGAATATGCAATCCCCATGCTTTACACCAGAAAACTTGAAGGAGTGAGAAAGCTTGAAGAGCTTGAAAGAAAGATTCGCGAATACGGTGCTCACAGAGTTGTGGAGGGTGTTATGAAAAATGGAGACGAGTTGGGATTAGTAGATGATTTAATCACGAAGGCTGATTCAAAGTTAGTTGCGAGAGCACAAGTACTTTATGAAGCTGAAAAAAGAGGAATTGAAGTTTCCTGCAATAAGGTTTTTGTGGTTTTTGATCGCGAGCAGGGCGGGAAAGAAACGCTTGAAGAGCACGGAGTAGAGCTTCACACCTTGATACAGTTTAAGCGAAATTTGTCGAATCTCGAAAAAGTTATGGATGAGATAGAATTTGAAATCATAAAGGATTATTTGGAACAGCCGGAAAAATACCAGAGCATAGAAATTCAGGAAAAGCTAAAAAAGATTGCGATAAGAAAAGGAGAATAGAAATTATAAAGCTCTCGATTTCGATTAAAAGCGGTACGTGATCCGAGAGATTGTAATGCTTTAAAATTCTTATTTCAAACCTGTGCGTAGCGAACAAGTTTTCCGTAATGAAAGCGTAATCTATCCTCCATCCGAGATTTCTCTCCTTTGCGGTTTTGTTGTAATACGGAAACCACGTAAACTCTTTTTTCTCTTGGTAAAGTTTTCTGAACAGATCAACAAATCCAAGTGCGAGAATTCTTTCGATTTTTTCTCTTTCCTGAGGGGTGAACATTGTAACGTCTTCGCGAATGTTTGGGATTCCGATATCCATTCTACTTCTTGCAACATTAAAATCTCCCAGAAGAATTACATTTTCATTTTTCTGTGTGTAGTTTTCTAAAAAATCTATCAGCCTGCTAAATGCTTCGAGTTTGTATTCCATGAACCTTTTGTCCCGAGAGCCGTGGGGCATGTAAACATTAATAAGCGAAAAATCATCAAATTTTGAAAAAATCGCTGTTCCAGTATAGCCGTGCTTTTTTGCCGGATTTAAAACGCGGTTATACTTTAAAAGCTCGAAGGGAATTGCAAAATCTTTCGCCAGCTTTATTTCCTGCAGGCAGATGATATCAGGATCTTCCTTTTTCACAACTTCAACAAATCCTTTTAAAATCGCTGCTTTAATTCCGTCAACGTTTAGTGAAAGAATTCTCATTTCTGCACACCCTTCCATTTTTGCACAATTTTTTCTATCTCTTCAGCAATTTTTTCCGGCGGTTTGCCAGTGGTATCTATTTCAACAACCCTTTTCCTGCCAAGCCTTTCCTCGGCTTCTATCGCAATTAAATCAATCATTTCAGCTTCAACATTTTCGCGAATTTTTCGCTTTGTCCAGCGTTTTGCTTTCAATCTTTTTTCAAGCTCTTCTGGAGAGCATCTTAGCACAATAGCAAAATCCACATTAAGCAAATGCGAAATATGCGAATCCAGAATTAAAATTTTATTTTCGTATTTATTCCTGAGCTTTCTTAGATGGTTTTCAACTTTTTTAGAATCAACAACCCAGCTTTTTCTTTTTTTATCAAAACCCTTGACGAGTTTTCTTCTTACAATTACCCGGTTCAAAGCTATGACTTTGTAACCTTTTTTTCTAATAAATTTTGCTACTGTACTTTTCCCTGTTCCCGGCACACCCGTAAGAGCTATAAGCATGCAATTCTTCTATATCTAACTTTTTTAAATCCTTTTCTTTGACACCGTAAAATTTTCCTTTACTCTTCAAGAAGGCTTCTTTCATGACTTCTCCGTATTCATCTATTGCTTCTTTTATCGACATCTGTAAGTAAGATTTTCTATTTCCTAATTCAAATATTCTTATTACTCGCTCTCCATCGGCTGTGGTTGCCAAGTAAAAGTAGAGACCAGAAGATATTCCTATAGGACCTTGATATCCATTTTCACAAAGCACATTTAAAATCTTCTCCACGTTTTAAAATATTAATTCAGAAATATTTAAAAAATTTTTTACGGAACGTTTTACTCCTCATACCCTTCTGCGAAAAGAAGCATTGCAGCGCTCCATGTTTGCTCTGGCGAGCCACCAGGCTGAGCTGTAAAAGCGTGAATCCATTCGTAAAATTTTCCTTCTCCTAGCACGCAAGCTTCTTCAAGCTTTTTTAACTCTTTCTCGTATTCGAGTTTTTCTTTTTTAAGCATTGCAACATAAAAGCCACCGACAAAAGGCCAGCAGGCACCGTTGTGAAAAGCTCCAGGCTCTTGCAAGAAAGCAAGCTCTGTTTCGCGAAAGTAAAAGCACCAGAAAGGGTCTTGTTTTGGAATAGCTGGTATAAGCACGCGAACAGGGTAAGGCTCTGCAACCCTGAAGCTTTTAAAAGCTTCCAGAATTTTTTTCTTTTTCTCCTTATCCGGAATTTCGAAAAGCACAGCTAAAATATTCGCAAAAACATCAAAGCGAGCATCGTATTTTCTAAACCCAAGCTCAGCTATATAATAAGGTTTCTCTCCTTCTCTTAAAGCCAGCTGGTAATCCTTTTCTATTCCGGTATAGCCGTAAAGTTTTTCCACATTTTGCAAATTTTCATGGCTAAGCCAGAGCAAAAGATTTATGTTTTCTCTCACAAGCTCTGCAAAGCTAAGATATTCAGAGCTTTTACCGAGCTCTTCGAAAAGCATGTGCAAATGTTTCAGCGAAGCGTAGAGCAAAACATTATCGTAAAGCACCCTTCCGCTACGCAAAAGCATGTCCATCCAATCGCTCCCTTCATGCGTTTCCAAAAGCCAGTCATTGTTCAGATCAAGATTCAAAGCCCATTGCACAGCTTTTTCTATTTTCTCTATGTTCTTCTCGATAAATTCCTTATCGCCAGTATTTTTAAGATAATAAAAGCAAGCGATAGGAAGCCATAAGCTTGAATCCACGCAGCCGCCCTCGCCAAAAAAAGCTTTTGTTCCATCTGGCGTGATTTTATTGGGAATCTGTCCTGTAAATTTTTGGTGAACTAAACACGTTTGCAAGCATTTTTTCGCTAAGACATGGAGCTCTTCGTAAAGCGAAAAGCCTAGCACGGAGATTAAAGCATCTCTGCACCAGAAATCTGGGTAATAATAGCCAGCTTTTATCCCGGCAGGAATTTTATTCTTTTCTATTATTTCAAAAGCTTTTTTAACAACTTCTAACACAAAAATATTTATTTCCCTGATTTTTAAAAATTTTAGAGACGTTGCCTGAGTGAGAAACAATGAAAGTACTAATGCTTAGCTGGGAGTTTCCGCCAAGAATAATGGGTGGGTTAGGAGTAGTTGTTTACAACATTTCTAAGCATCTTCTCGAGAAAGGTGTGGATGTGAAAATAGCTTTGCCTTTTGATCCCGGAAATAAAGAACTTGAGCATGCTATTTTGCCGATATTTGAAAAGCTCAAAATTTCTTTTGGTGTTTATGACACGCTTGTGTTTGAAAAAGAAGGTGCGGAGGGAAAAAGTTTTTTGGAAGCAGTAAAGCTCTATGCAAAACGCGTTGCAGAAATTTGCAGGCATATAGATTTTGATATAATTCACGCTCACGACTGGCTTACATTTCCGGCTGCGATGGCTCTGAAAAAAACCTGCAGAAAACCTTTGATCGTGCATTTTCATTCCACAGAATTCGACAGGGCAGGAGCGAGATTTGGCAATGAAAAGGTGCATGAAATAGAGTATTACGCCTCGCATTTAGCTGATAAAATAATTGCTGTAAGCCAAAGGGTGAAAAACTGGATAGTAAACGAGTATTATGTGCCGGAAGAAAAAGTAGAGGTTGTTTACAATGCTGTGGAAAGAATTTCTCCACCAAAAGAAAAGCGCTCAGGGCATGTTGTGCTTTACGTGGGAAGGCTTTCTTTGATGAAAGGTCCGGATTACTTCTTGCAAGCTGCTAAGCGCGTATTGGAAAAGGAAAAGGCATATTTTGTAATTGTTGGTCAGGGAGAGATGATGCATGAGCTAATGGAACAAGCCTGCGCTTTAGGAATAGCCGATCGCGTACTTTTCACGGGCTTTATAGATCGCGAAACCTTGATAAATAAATTTTACAAATACGCAGACGTGCTTGTCATGCCTTCTGTTTCAGAGCCTTTTGGGCTAACTGCTTTAGAGGCTATAGCAAATAAAGTTCCGGTAATAGTTTCGAAGCAAAGCGGTGTGGCAGAGGTTGTTAAAAATTGCTTAAAGGTGGATTTCTGGGACGTGGACGAGATGGCAAACAAAATAATAGCTTTACTCAGGCACAAACCTTTAAAAGATATGCTTGCAGAATATAGTTTAAGAGAGATTGAAAAATTAAGCTGGAACTCGCAAGTAAACGAGCTTATCAAAATTTACGAAAAAGTTTTGAAGGTGCACTAGCATGGTTGCGGTTTGCTTTTACCTGCACATTCACCAGCCTTACAGGCTGGGAAGATTTACTTTTTTCGATATAGGCACAGGAAAGGGATACTGGGATGAAGAAACAAACAAAGCTGTTTTAGAAAGAGTTGTAAGGAAAAGCTATTTGCCAACTACTCGCATACTTTTAGAGCTTATGAAAGAAACGAATTTTGCTTTTCGCACCGCCTTTAGTATTACAGGTGTTGTGCTTGAGCAGCTGAGAAAGCAAAAATACGATGAGGTGATTTCAAATTTCATAAAGCTCATAGATAATGGCTGCGAAATAGTTAGCGAGACTTATTACCATTCCTTGGCTTTTCTTTTCTCAAAAAAAGAATTTCGAGAGCAGGTGAAAATGCACCGCGAACTTGTGCAGGAGCTTTTTGGTTTAAAACCTAGAATTTTCAGAAATACAGAGCTTGTTTATTCAAACGAAATAGCAATGCAGGCTGAGAAAATGGGTTATAGGGGTATTCTTGCTGAAGGGCACGAAAAAATACTTGGCTGGCGCTCACCGTGTTTTGTTTACAGAGCTAAAGATGGTAATATCAGGGTTTTACTTCGCCATTACAAACTCAGTGATGATATTTCCTTCAGATTTTCTTTGCATACATGGGAAGAGTTTCCGCTTACTGCTGATAAATTCGCTGCCTGGGTTAATGCACACAACGGAAATGGAGAGATTGTTAACCTTTTCATGGATTTTGAAACATTCGGCGAGCACCAATGGCCAGAAACAGGGATTTTCGAGTTTCTTAAACACATGCCAAAGGAGATTTTAAAGCACCCCGACAATGAATTTGTCACTCCATATGAAGCGATAAGGCGTTTCCCTGAACGAGGAGAGCTTGACGTGCCTTTCATCGTTTCATGGGCGGATACAGAGCGGGATTTAACGGCATGGCTCGGAAACAGAATGCAGCAATACGCCTTGCAGAAGCTCTACGAGCTTGAAGAAAGGGTTAAGAAAACAGGAAAAGCTGATATTATTGAAGATTGGCGCAAATTACAGATAAGCGATCATTTCTACTTTATGTGCACGAAATGGTTTGCGGACGGAGATGTGCACAAGTATTTCAATCCTTACGATACACCCTACGATGCTTTCATTAACTTTATGAACGTGCTTGAAGATTTGAAAAGAAGGATAGAAGATGTAGAAAACCATAAAATCACAAGAGATGTTGCAATAAAATTTTTGGGAAACGTGAATGATGGAAATGAATTTTACTGTGTTGATGGAAAAATATTCAGAAATCTTCGCGAACTTGCGGAAGGATTAAGAAAAATTTCATCTGATGCATTTAACTACCATGTTAATGCAAGCAAAAACGATTTCGCAAATTGGATAGCAAACTGCATAGGCGATGTGAAGCTTGCGGAAAAAATAGCAAAACTTAACGATGCCAAACTGATGAGAAGAGCGATTCTCGACAGAATTAAGTACTTAAAGAGATTTATATGAAAAGATGTAGATAATCCTAATTTATTCACTTTCTACAAGATACGATGCTGCCGATATCCAGAACATACCGCCTATGAGAATTAGTACAAAGGCTATGATGTAGGAAATTATCACACCTTCCGTTGTCGCGGCAAAAGCATGTGGCTCTACAGCACCTGCCACCATCGAGCCAAGAAATACAAATATCGCTCCTAATATCCAGAAGCACATTGCCCTTATATACAAGTTTTGCATAGTTAAATTTGGAACTTACAATTATTTAAAGTTGATTTTCATCTTTGGGAAAAAGCATATGAAATGAGTTATTCCAGAAAAACATAACTTTTTCTCTTAATCGCAGCTCGTAACGTTTTCCAAGGAAATGGAAACAGGGCAGGATTTTGGAGTTACTTCAAAAATCGAAACCATACCTTTTGGTAGAAGCATTTCAGCTATGTAAAAAGAGCCAGGTAGTAAGGAAATGTCTTTGTATTCAAGATAGTTTTTTCCTGAAACCCTTGCAAGTAAATACAATCCTTGCAAAGTTGTTTGCA
>Ga0190319_1000052_pt1 | contig 16664 bp, 12 predicted proteins | sample 48701145_MG_FD_165040 | JGI IMG/M metagenome (GOLD analysis project Ga0190319, IMG submission 165040) | Hydrothermal vent sediment bacterial communities from Southern Trench, Guaymas Basin, Mexico - 4870-11-4-5_MG | ecosystem: Environmental > Aquatic > Marine > Hydrothermal vents > Sediment ...
CTGTAGCAGAAGAGAGAGGAGTGGTTTTCAGGGTTAAGGGAGCTGACTACGTTTACAAGGACTTCGACACCATAGAAGTTTACTACGCAGACCTTACCCCGCCGAAACTCTGGCAGGAAATCTACGGACTGAACGCAAGTGAAATACTGAGAGGAGAGAGCGTGCTCGCCTATGCAAGGTGGGACGAGGAGATTTACGAGGCTTTGATAGAGTACAACTCGACCGCATCCCTTTTGGTTAATTATACCATTTCCTTGCCATCTCCGAATCCGGAGAACTGGACGAACTACACGATGGAAACAACCTCGCTATGGTTGCTTGGAAGGCATGCTGCGAAGATTTACGCGAGAGACGCTGCTGGAAACTGGAACGGAAGCCTGCCTTATCTCTACTTCGATGTTTACGGGCTTGCTTATGTGGAAAGCATGCTGATCAACGATACCTCGCCGGAGGTAAACGATTACATAGAAATAACATGCCTGGTTAAGGATGATACGAATGATGAGGGAATAGAGAATTATAACGTGAGCTTTTATTACGACTCAAGCTATATAGGCTATGCTCTGACCAATGGTAGCGGATATGCCTCGCTTGCTTATCAGGTAACCTCGCCAGGAGAGCATGTTGTAAAATGCAACATCACGAATTCAAGCGAGATGTTTTACAAAATAGATGAGAGAAATTACAAGGAGCAGAGCGTATTCGTTAGCGAGCTCGAAGCGCCTAAATGGCACGAGATTAGCGCTCCTTCACTTGCCCACAAGGGAGATCACGTAACTCTTGCGGTGCACTGGACGGATAATTTTGCCCTGCAGGCAGCGAAGCTGGCTACAAACGCAAGCGGAAGTTACGAGAATGTTTCGAGCATGCAACTTAGCGGCACAAGCGATTGGGCGAATTTCTCGTATCAGATTCCTGTTAGCATGCAGCCTGGCTACCTTGCCTGGAAGCAATTCGCAAACGACACGAGCGGAAACGAAAACGTTACTCAGGAACAGGTTATCGAAATCTGGGGCTGGGCGAAGGTGAGCGAGGCATTTGTAAGCCCGAGCTCGATAACGCAGGGCAACAGCACGGTAATGTATTGTAAAGTAGTAGACGCTAATTCCACGGGCTATGCCATAGAAGGCTATAACGTGAGCTTTTATCTTGATTCGAATTATTTAGGATGGAATTTAACGAATGCGAGCGGATGGGCTCAGTATAATTTCACTCCATCGAGCGCAGGAACCTATACAGTGAGGTGCATTATAGGCGATTACGCAGATAAGAAGTACAACGCTTCCGAGCACAATGAGGGAAGCGACACGCTAACTGTTGTAACCGGAGCGGATACTGAACCGCCGAAAATAGTTAACGGCAACTATGGTTTGAATGCGAGCAGCATTTACCGCTACGATGCCGTGCTCGTTTACGGGCAGTGGAACGAAGAGATAGACAAGGCATGGGTTGAGTACAACGAAACATTACCGAGCACGTTTACAACGGTTTATTTCGAGGATTCAGGAACACCAGAAAACTGGACGAACTACACTATAACAACAAGCGACGAATGGAAGCCTGGAAAGCATGCGGTAAAGCTTTGCGCAAACGATACAAGCGGAAACATAAACGATACCCTGCCTTATCTGACTTTCGAGATGTGGGGAAGGAGCGCGGTTTACTGGATTTCACCAACCCATGCTGTGTACAGAGGAAAACTCACCATAACATGCCAGGTTAGGGATTACGATACGCAAAACGGTATAGCGGATTACACGGTTGAGTTTTACAACTCAACAGATTATCTCGGCTCAAATGTAACAAATACGAGCGGTTACGCACAGCTAACCATAGACACGAGCTCATACGAGCCGGGAGAGCAAACCTTCTACTGCAAGATAACGAGCGATAACGCAAAGTATTATACAGCGGTTGTAACGCAGGCGAGTTACGATTTGGAGATAAGGGGTAAGCTGAACGTAACCATAATAACTCCTGAGGAGCACGCAATCCTTGAGCGCGGGAAAAGCTATGAACTGACTTCCGTAACAAAAGACGAGTTTGGTAATGATGTTACTCCTTCCAGTGCCGAGTGGTATGATAATGAGCAGTTCATAGCGAGCGGTGAAAACGTTACATGGCTCGTGCCAAAATCGCATGCTCTGGGAGAAACCACGGTAAAGGTTAATGTTACGAAAGCTTATTACGATAGCGACGAGGATTCGAGAAACGTTTACATTTACGGGCACGCTAAGGCAAAATGGATTTCGCCAAACGATGGAAGCTATCCGCAGGGAAAGCAAATAGAGCTAACGTGCTACGTCAATGACAGCGATGTTAGCGGCGGAATAGCGAACTATCCTGTAAGATTTTACTACAACGGCACGGTCATAGCAAGCTCTTTAACCAATGCGAGCGGCTATGCGAGCGTGCTCTGGAGCACAGCCGGTTTAGAAGGAGTTTACAACGTTTCCTGCGCAATAGAGGATAACTCCACGCTCTATTACTTAGCCGCGAAGCCTTTGGATAATACATTCATAGAAATCTATGTCGATACTCAACCTCCCGAGGTAAATATAATCCTTCCGGAAAATGCAACATACGCTCAGAGCGAACTAACGCTCAACTACACCGCAAGCGATGATCACGAATTGCAATCCTGCTGGTACTCCCTAGACAGCGGAGAAAACATTACTCTACCAAACTGCGCTAACACAACGCTTACCGGCTTAACAGACGGTACGCATCGCGTGGCGGTTTACGCAAATGATAGCGCTGGAAATGTTGGCTATGATGAAGTTTACTTCACGGTTGATACTCAGGCTCCGATAATAACGATAATTTCACCAGAAAACAAAACCTATGCTAAATCCTGGGTATGGGCGAATGTTTCGCTGAACGAAAAAGCAAGTTTGTGCTGGTACTCACTTGATAACGGAGCTAATGCAAGCATGCAGAACGAAAGCGAAAGCGCGGATTACTGGTATGCGAATGTTTCTTCTCTGGGCGAGGGTGCGCACAGCATTACCTTTTACTGCAACGACACCGCGGGAAATGAAAACAGCACGAGCATAGTTTTTACAGTTGATTTAACACCGCCGAGCATAGCTTTGCTTGAGCCAGCAGATAACGCTGTTCTCAACACGGATTACATAACTTTCAAATGCAACGCGAGCGATGGCATAAAATTAGTGAACGTTAGCTTGCTAACGAACGAATCCGGTGTTTTAGAGGTTGTGCATACAAACACCTCTGGAGTTAATGGTAATTACACATTTGAAAGGAGTGTGCAGGACGGAGTTTATCTCTGGTCATGCAGAGCGTGCGATGCTGTGCACTGCGCGCAGGCCGAGAACAGAACGGTGATAGCGGATACGCAGGCACCTAATGTTACGATTTACTCTCCGCAGAACGTGAGCTACGCACAGAGCGATGTTAACCTTAACTACACAGCAAGCGATTTAACATTGCAGGCATGCTGGTACTCTCTTGACAACGGAGCTAACATAACTCTGCCGAACTGCGAGAACACAACGCTTACAGGATTGGCAGATGGTACGCACAAAGTAAGAGTTTACGCAAATGACTCGCTTGGAAGAACAGGCTATAACGAGGTTTACTTCACCGTCGATACCCATGCTCCGCAGGTCAGCGTAATTTCGCCGGAGAACAACACAGAGTATGGAGTCAATATAATAGACCTCGAATACGTCGCGAGCGATAATCTTGGTTTGACATGGTGCGGCTACTCCTTAGATGGTGAAGAAAACGTAACTCTGCCGAACTGTGAGAACACAACTTTAACTGGCTTGGAAAACGGAATACATAACGTTACCGTTTACGTTCGCGACATAGCTGGAAACGAAAACGCAAGTTTTGTGAACTTTTCCGTTAGCTCTGTAGCGCCTGTCGTGAACATAGTGCATCCAGAGGACTTTGCTTACTATGCTCAAAACGATGTTGATCTTAACTACACGGTGGAGGATAGCGATCTCGCAGCGTGCTGGTATAGCTTGGATAACGGAGAAAACATCACCTTACCAAACTGCGAGAACACAACTCTTACTGGGCTGAGCGAGGGTGAGCATGTGGTTAGAGTTTACGCAAATGATTCGCAAAGCCACGAAAGCTATGACGAGGTAACGTTTTACGTAGACACGATTGCTCCTGAAGTGAGCATAGTTTTACCTGAGAACAAGACTTATAACACGAGCAGCGTAAGGCTAAATTACACCGCGAGCGATTCCAATTTGCAGAGCTGCTGGTACTCGCTTGATAGCGGAGCAAACATCACCTTACCAAACTGCGCTAACACAACTCTTACCGGCTTAACAGAGGGTACGCATCGCGTGGCGGTTTACGCAAACGACAGCGCTGGAAATACTGGCTATGATGAAGTTTACTTCACAGTTGATACTCACGCTCCTGTTGTTACGATAGTATCGCCAGAAAACACAACTTACTTGACAAGCACGATAAACGTTAACTACACCGTGCAGGACAATCTAGGAGTGAGCGTTTGCTGGTATGTGCTCGATGCTGGAGAAGCGGTTTACATAGAAAACTGCGAGAACTTCACGCTAAGCGGTGTGGTGGATGGCGCGCATGTATTAACGATTTACGCAAATGATACCGCGAGCAACGTTAACTCGAGCTCGGTAACATTTAGCGTGGATACGCAAGGCCCAGAAATAACCTTTGTTCCGCCTACGCCAGCGGATAACGAAGCGCTTGACTACAACTGGACATATGTGAACGTAACGACGAACGAAGCGGTGAGCGTTGCCCTGCTCGAATGGAACTATACAAACGGCACGGTAATTAACTTTACCATGCACGCCTTAACCTCGCAAAGCCTGTGGTATAACGTAACAGGGCTTGAGGATGGCACATATTACTACAGGGTTTACGCTAACGATTCCTTTGATCACTGGAGCATTAGCGAAACAAGAGCCGTGCGAATTTCCACAACAGCTCCGGTTATAGATATACTCTCACCGGAAGCGAAAACCTATACCGAGAGCAATTATATCGCTTTGAAAGTCGTTGCCAACAAGGAAATAGATACATGGTGGTTCTCGATAAACGGTAAAGAAAACGAAACCTTTACGCAGAATACGAGCATAGCAGCGAAGCCGGGTGATAACCTGCTCTACGTTTACGCAAACGACACCTCTGGCAGGGTTGGCTGGGCGAGCGTTAGCTTTAATGTAAACGCAACCCTCTGGGAGGATTACTTCGCAACAAAAGCTGGAATTGAGCAGAGCGAGAATGCTAGCGTTGGAAATAAGCTGAGCATAGACTTCTGCTTTTACCTTAGCGATGGCTGCTATCTTCACAGAAAGCGCTTCGTGATAAACAACTCTCAGCCCCTTGAAGATTTTCAGGTTAATCTAAGCATCGATACGCAAAGCTTGATTCTTGCGGGAAAGATGAACGCTAGTTGCAAAGACATGCGCTTCACGTTTGTTAATTCAAGTGGCGAGTACGAGATACCTTACTACATCGAAAGCGGTTGCAACACCACGGAAACAAAAGTCTGGATAAGGGTTCCAAAAGTTGAAGCGGGAAACACAACAGTTTACATGTATTACGGAAACATGCTCGCCCAGAGCAAGAGCAACGCAAGCGCTGTTTTCGAAAGTTACAGCGCATCGCAGACATGCTCCGGCTCTACAGCTGGAGGAGCGTGCCCAATGACGTTCAGCGCTCCGAGTGGCTATGAGTTCTTTGAAGGAGAGCTCGATTTGGAAGCGGCAGGAGATCTTGGCTACGGCGGAGAATACGCGAACACAGCAAGCTGCGATGTTGGCGAAACCTATGAAAGATTTAATGTAACGGTTGAGGGAGTTTGCTACGGAACCTACTCGCCGGGAATAGATGGTTGCTCGCTAACGCACATAAGCACTTGGCCAAAGAATGTGAGCAGCGAGATTAAAGGAAAGACCTCGTTCACGGCAGAGCCGCAGGTTAACAGCAAGGTAAACGCAGATCCAGGCTCGTGCGGATTTTACTACAAGTTCAGGGCAAACCTTACGGCAAAGATAAGGAAGCAGGGTTATGTGGATAAAGTTTACGAAGAAGCTGAAGAAACAAATTTGCATAATGCATATGTAAAAACGATATTGATTCAACCAGAGAAAGTTGCAAAATGGCAAAGCTTTTGTGCTGATTTTGCTTTAAATGGAAAAAATTTGAACATTGAAATCTATGATGCAGGCGATGTTATGCTTATAAATTGTACAGAGAGTGTACTCGCAACGAGCTGCTGCGATCTTAGCTCAATAAGTGTAAGTGGCATTTATGCAAAAATATCCTTGTTTACTGATCAAGCTTTAGTTTCACCAGAAGTTTATCATACAAACATAACTTGGAACATAAGTTCCTTAGTAACTTTCAGATCATTTGATGCAAGTTATGCACAAAGAAGTGATACTTATGCACGAATTTACGACAAAGCTGGTAATCTAGTGGCAGAGGGTTATACTCCATTAACTGCTAACTTGGAAATCTACGAAAACTATACTTACAAAAGCTATACTTCGCTATCTAACGGCTTATGGGCCGAGATATATAACATTAACATTACTCAACCGGAGCTTAACGTAGAAGAACAAATAGTAGAGAGTTATTCAGGCTATCTTCCAGAAAACGTTTCACAAATAACACCGATTTACGCTTTGAATGACTCTGTACTAATATTTGAAAAAGCCAAATTGATAATACCTAAAAATGGAACAAATGTGCAGTACGTGCTCCACTGCCTTGCCTGGAACTTTGCCCAGGCAAACTGCTCTGAATGGGAGTTTATAGAGCCTTCAACTCTTGAAGGCTTTGGAGAAAACGCAACGCATATCTGGTTCAACGTCACGAGCTTTGAAGCGTATGCCGGAGCGAGCACGCAGCCTGATTTGGCTGCAAGACAAATAATTTTCAACGTCTCGCAGAGCGATGTCGTAGAAAGCGAACCTGTTCTTGTTAGTGCAAATGTTTCCGAAGAGCAGGGCATTGATGCAAGCAACGTTACCGTGCGCTTGGAGATTTACAATTATAACGGCACGAGCTGGATTCTGAAAGAAGCAAAGGAAAAGCTCGCGAACATAAGCGCAAACTCTTACGAGCTTGTGAACTTCACCTGGATAGCAAGGCCAGGAACGTGGAACTTCTCTGTTACAGTAGACCCGACTAATGAAATCACCGAAACAAACGAGAGCAACAACTTTAATTCAACAACCTACAACGTGAGCGGATGGGCTGTTTACTACGGCTTTACAAATGGCTGGTTAGCGCTTAAAGGTTCTGCCGGAGCCAATTTCAGCGTGTGGATTCCAGCAATGCAGGAAGGAAATCTTTACTTCGCAGATGCTGACAGCGAGTTCGAGTTCGCTGATTTAATGCCGCTGAACGGTACAAACGATTTGGAAGAAGCTGACAGCGCGCTCAACATGACGGGCTTTAGCGATTCTATACAAGAGCTTTTCGATAAGAATGGAGATGGCTCGCCAGACGCTACTGCCTGCTTCGAAATTGGCTCCCGCGAGGTCTGCGAAGTACCGGTAATCAACTCCACCGAAAACAATAATGGAAACTTCGTAACAGGAATTTTATGGGACTCAGGTGATGGAGGAAGCGAGTATACCGGAGAGCAGGATCTTGTGTTTATCACGCAAATAAATTCTGGTGCACAGGGAAGCTATGGAAATTATGATTACGAAATCCGCATTCCAGCACTGCTGAGAAGTTTGAGTGGTAATGTAAATAAAATAAAGATTTACATGGAAGTAAAGTAAAAGAAAAGTTTTACTAATCCTTGTTTTTTCAAAAACTTTTATTAATTCCAAAAACAATAAATAAAAACTATGAAGAGATACATTCCCGGAAAAGAGGAAAGATTACCTGAAAAACTTATAAAAGATTATCAAAAACGACTTCTAGCGCTTAAAAAAGAGATTCAAAAAGTTGTGGTTGGTCAGAGCGAGGTTATAGAGCACGTGTTGATTTGTCTGATTTGTGATGCTCATGCCTTGTTGGAAGGTGTTCCTGGTTTAGCTAAATCTTTGCTTGTAGAAACGCTTTCTCACTGTATTACAGGTACTACGTTCAGAAGAATTCAGTTCGTGCCTGACATGCTTCCATCTGATATTTTAGGAGTGAACGCTTTTAATCCTGTGAAAGGTGATTTTTATATTATTAAAGGTCCTATTTTCGCGAATTTTATTTTGGCTGACGAGATTAACAGAGCTCCACCGAAAACACAGGCTGCTATGATGGAAGCCATGCAAGAAAGAAAGGTTAACATTCATAAATCGGAATTCATTTTGGATAGACCATTTCTCGTATTAGCTACGCAAAATCCTTTGGAGCAACAGGGAGTTTACCCCTTGCCAGAGGCTGTTGTAGATAGGTTTTTCATGAAGATTCTTGTAGATTATCCAAAGTGGGATGAGGAAATAGAAATCATAGATAGAAACACCTTGGTAAGATATGATATCTTTGAGGGTGTTGAACCTGTTTTGGACAAAGAAACAATAATCGCTATGCAGAAAGACGTTAGAAAAATATATGTTTCTTCACCGGTAAAAGAATACATACTAAAAATTGTTACAGCCACAAGAAAAAAAGATGAAAAAATTAAATACTCGAAATACATTCGCTATGGAGCTTCTCCCAGAGGAAGTATAGCATTAGCTTTGGCTGCAAGAGCTATAGCTCTGATGGATGGTAGAGATTTCATTACACCTGGAGATGTCAAGCTTGTTGCTCACCCTGTGCTAAGGCACAGAATAATTCTTAACTACGAAGGAAAAGCAGCAGGCATAAGTACGGATGAAATAATAGATGAAATTCTTGATGAGGTTGAGGTTCCTTGAAAGTAGAACTGAATGTCTCTACCTTAGAGTTTCGCGAATTATGGAAAATGAGCGTTATAAATGTATGGAAGCTTGTTGAGCTTTTGAAATTTCAGTTCATTTATTATAAAGTTATCACGAGCCGCGGAATAGAATTCGACAGACTAAGAGAATATACAGAAAGCGACGATGCAAGGTTTATTGATTGGAACTCCTATGCGAGAACGGGAAAACCACATGTAAAAGTTTTCAAGGAGGAAAGAAAGCTTGATATAGTTTATGTTTTAGATGTTTCGAGCACGATGACTCTCGGTACTACAGCTCTAGTTAAAAATGAATATGCTTCTATCTTACTCACAACACTCGCTCTGGTTTCCCATACTCTTGGAGATAGAGTTTGTTTTATAGCTTTTGCTGATAGGATAAAGGTTTTTGTGGATCCTTCTCCAACTGTAGATACAGTTTTGCAGATAGCAAAAATTCTCTGCGATAAAAATCTTTATGGAGGAGAAAAGAAATGGGAAGTAATAACTCATCCTATTCTCGAAACATTCGGACCAGATTCATTTTTTTTCATAATCTCAGACTTCATAGGGGAGAAGCAGGCACTTTATGATTTCGTTCTAAAAGCATCGAACCGCTTTGAAGGGGTAGCTGGAATAATGGTTCGTGACCCGTTTGATAGTTACATTCCTGAAGGAATAGGAAAAATTTATATACAAGACCCTTCCACAGGAGAGATAACTCTTGTGGATGCTGATAAAATAAGAAACGAATTCAACGCACGTGTAAAAGAGGAAGAAAAAGAGATAAGGGAGAAGTTTACAGAAGCTGGTGCTCTTTTTGCTAAGGTACACACAACTCAGGGTGATATGGTTAAATTAATACTTGACCTCTTCGGTGAAAGACTATGGAAATAGAGTTCTTTGGAATAAAAGTTATTATTTCAATGCCTTGGAGAAGTGTTGGAATGCTTTTGCTGCTTTTAGGAATAGTAGTAGCTTCGTATATTTTAATGACGAGAATGAGAAAGGAAAGAATTCTCAAATTTGCGAATTTTTACACACTGAAAAAAATTCACGGTTTCAAATCAATTGTTCCAAGCCCCTGGATTTTGGCTGTAAAGCTTTTAATAGTTACTTTACTTTTTCTGGTGGCAACTGAATCTATTCAAGTTAGTATAGTTAAACCTGTAGCAAACACGGATTTTTGCATAGCTGTAGACGTCTCGCAAACCATGCTTCTTCCAGATTATGAACCAAACAGGCTAGAATTTGCGAAAGAAACAATTCTCGATTGGATGGATAAATTACCAGGAGCTTCAAGAGTTTGTATAATTAAGTTTTCGGACAGAGCAATACCACTAACACCGTTAACGCTGAACACTTTCGAAATAAGGAACAGAATAAACTCAATAAAAATTGATTCCAACAGCACGGGAACAGCAATAGGTGAAGCTATATTCGCAGCAAGCTCCATACTTTCACAAAGCGAGAAACAAAGATTTTTAATAATAATTACAGACGGTGAAAACAACGCTGGGAGAAATCTCACGAGTGCTTTGAAAGAAGCGAGGGATAAACACATAGTAATCTATACAATTGGCATAGGCGCTACAAATGAAACTATGCAACTTTTAAAGGAACTGAAAGAGATAGCAGAGAAAAAAGGCATTTCTGGTTTTTCCTTTCCAGCTTTGGATGAAAGGGGTTTGAAAAAACTTTCAGAGGAAAGCGGAGGAAAGTTTTTTCTGGTAACAAACGAGACTGCGTTCAAGGAAAGTATGAAAAATATTGTTGTGAAGAATGAAAGAATACCGTTGAATTCGGATTATTATGTATTGCTTTTCATTTCCCTGCTTATAGCTCTTGAGCTTGTGATTTTCTCAAGGTTCGGGGCTGTTTGAGCATATAAAAATTTATAAACTTTATATTCGCAAAAAACTCTATGCCATTGTATCAAATGATAAGAGAAACCTGGCAGAAATTAAAAGAACTAAGGAGAGAACGCGTGATTCAGTGGGCAAAAGAACCAGCGATAGTTCGTGTGGAAAGACCAACCCGCCTGGACAGAGCGAGAACGCTGGGGTATAAAGCAAAACAGGGCTATGTAATTGTGCGCGTTCGTGTGAAAAAAGGGACAAGAAAAAGAGAAAAACCGAGCGGAGGAAGAAAGCCGAGCAAAGCCGGGCTAACGAAAATAAAATCAAAAGTTAGTCTGCAGCGTATAGCAGAGATGCGGGCTGCAAGAAAATACCCGAATTTAGAAGTTCTCAACTCTTACTATGTTGGGGAAAGCGGAAAATATAAGTGGTATGAGGTTATTCTTGTGGATCCGCATCATCCTGTGATTAAAAACGATCCCAAAATCAATTGGATATGCAGAGCTTGTAACAGGGGCAGGGCTTTTCGTGGCTTAACCAGCGCTGGTAAGAAAGGGAGAGGTCTGAGAAGATAGCAATGAAAAATAATAAAAAATTTTACTGGTATTCTCTCCATACATGTCCGCATTTTGTGCATTTGAAAAACCTTGTGGGTGGTTCATCCCCGCTTCTTGTTTGTTGTGTCCACCAAACAGCCTGTGTATTATCACACTTGGGGCATTGAGCCGTTGTTACCGGGAGCATTTCCTTTTGTGACTTTTTATCAACCACAATAACTTCAGAACCTTTTTTAGAAGAAACCGTAGAAAACTTAAACGATTCGTTTTTTCTTATGTATTTTCTGTGCCCGCATCTTCTACAAACAAGGACTATACCTTTTTCTGTTTTTTTAGGAACCATAAGGCTCTTGCATTTCTCGCAAAATTCCATGCTTTCTCACCTGCATTCATTACCATAAACGTTGCTGAAGAGGAGTATTTAAAGTTAACGTTCAAGGGTTCGAAATTCTCGATTTTAGTATTTATAAATATCTTTCTCCGAATTTATTTCCTATGCAAATTCATTGTCTTGGCGGTTTTCGAGAAGTCGGAAGAAACGCTGTTCTTTTAGAATTCGGGAAGAAAAGAATATTGCTGGATTACGGGATAAAAGTGGAGACTGGCGAAACACCATTGCCAGCGAAAAACGTTTCTGCTCTGCTACTTTCTCACGCACATTTAGACCATAGCGGTTTGGTTCCGGCAATAAAAACCAAAATTTATGCAACAGCTGCCACGCTTGATCAAGCAAGATTGCTTTTAGAAGACTCTATAAAAGTTGCAAAAAAGAAAAACCAGCCGATATACTTTTCCAAAAAAGATATTAGGAGAATGGAACAGTTCATAGTTACTTATGGCCAGAGATTTGAGATCGAAGATTGCGAAGTAGAGGTTTTTGACGCAGGCCATGTTCCGGGTTCTGCAGGCTTTCTCATAGAGAATGGTAAAAGAGTTTTCTATACAGGTGATTTCAAATTAAGCGAAACGAGACTGCTTCACGGAGCGCGTTTTGATGTAAAAGATATAGATATGCTAATCACAGAAAGTACTTATGCTTATAAGGAGCATCCTCCAAGAAAGGTAGTAGAGGAAAAGCTTATAGAAATAGTGGAAGAGGTTATGGCAAGGGATGGAAACGTACTTCTTCCCGTTTTCGCAGTGGGAAGAGCTGCGGAAATCTTGCTTGTGTTACACGCTCACAAGATAAAGTATCCTATTTATCTTGATGGAATGGCAAAGGAAGCCACAGAAATAATAATGCGCTATCCGGAGCTTCTCAAGGATCATAAAATGCTGAAAAAAGCTTTAAACAGGGTGATTCCTCTTTATACTTCTAGAGATAGAAAAATCGCGTTAAAGGGCCCGTCGATAATAGTCACGACAGCTGGGATGCTTTCCGGCGGACCTGTAGTATATTTTATAAAAAGGCTTTACAAACGTGAGGACTGCGCTTTGGTATTTACAGGCTATCAAGTTGCGGGAACTCCCGGAAGAGAGCTTCTGGAAACAGGAGTGTTTGTGAACGAGAATTTAAGGCTTAGTGTAAGGATGAAAGTAAAGTATTTAGACTTCTCTGCACATTGCTCTAGAAGCGAACTTCTGGAATTTATAGATAAAGCGAATGCGAGAACAATACTCGTGATGCACGGCGAGAGCTGCGAAGAATTTGCTGCGGAGCTTAGAGAAATGGGATATAATGCTGAAGCTCCAAAAAACGGAGAATGTCTAAGAATAAAGTGATTAAAATGAAAAAAACTCTGATATCATTTTTCGGTGGTTTGGGAATTATAGCATGGATATTTTATCTTTCCTGGAATGAGCTAATTCTCGCTTTAAAAAGAGCAGAGCTATGCTTTATATTCACCGCTTTCCTTCTCTACATTTTGGTAATTCTTCTCTGGGCAATTAGGTGGAAAGTGTACATAGAAAAGAATACATCTATAAAAGAGCTTTTACCAATAATATTTGCTGGCATTGCCGTAAATGCTGTAACACCTCTCGCAAGAGCAGGCGGAGAACCTGTAAGAGCGTATCTTTTAAAACTACGGAAAAAATTAACGTTTTCTGAAAGCATGGCTTCTGCACTTTCCGAGCTTGTGGCAGAGTTTCTTTCCCAGCTCGTTATTGTAATTCTTTCCTTTCCCATAGTTCTTTTACTCTTTCACCTTCCTCTGTGGATGATTTTAGCTTATGGATTTTTTGTTTTTTTGTACTCTGCGATAGGTATGGGCATTATTAGCATTCAGGATGAAATGAAAATAAACAAGTTTTTCACATGGCTTTCTTTCAAATCAAAAAAGTTCAGTGTTATGCGTGCGAGAATAGCAAAAAGGTTTTTTGCATTTCAGATAAAGTTTAAAAAATCAATTGAGAACAAAAGAAAACTAGCAATTACGCTTTTCCTTTCGCTTTTTTCAAAATTTCTCGAAGCTCTTAAACTCGTATTTATTTTTTACTCGCTCGGGAAACCTATTTCTATACTTACAGCATTCGTAATAATAGCTCTCGCACTCGTTTTATCTTCAATTCCCTCAACTCCGGGAAGTTTGGGAATTCTTGAAGGCGGAATTGTTTCCTTTCTCATATTCATAGGGATACCCTCTGGAGTAGCTGTTGGGGTTGTGCTGATAGACAGGGTGATAACGTTCTGGATACCTCTCCTTATAGGAACCCTGATACTCTACCACTACGGTATTTCGCTTAAAATTGCAGAAACCCTGGAAAAAGGTGCTCGTAAATGATAGAAATAAACGGAGCTTATCTCGAAGGTGGTGGACAAATAATAAGAACGGCCTTAGCCCTTTCTTCAATCACGCAAGAACCTTGCAGAATTTACAATATTCGTGCATCACGACCAAATCCTGGTTTGCAGACACAGCACTTAGAAGGAGCAAAGGCACTTGCAAGGCTTTGTAATGCCGAGCTTGAAGGAGCTTTTCTCGGAAGCACCGAGCTTTACTTTAAACCAGGAAAGCTGAAAGGAGGAAAACTTGAGATAAAAATTCCGACCGCTGGTTCTGTGGGGCTGATTTTTCAAATCCTATCCTTACCAGCAGCTTTCTGCGAGGAAGGTGTTGAAATCCATATTAAGGGCGGTGCAACCTATGGCAAATTTGCTCCACCACTAGATTACATAAACCTTGTTCTTCTTCCAATCTTGGAAAAAATCGGATATAAAGCAGAGATTGAAATAATAAAACACGGTTTTTATCCGAAAGGTGGTGCAGAAGCTAAATTTTTCATCGAGCCTGTAAAAAAATTCAGCCCGTTATGCTTAACACAAAGAGGTAGAGCGAGAAAAGTAAAAGGCGTTTCTGTTGCAAGCATTTTTCTAAGAAAGAGAAATGTGGCTGAAAGGCAAAGAGAAAGCGCTTTGAAGGTTGTTGGTAATTTTGCGGAAATTACAGAAATAGAAATCGAGTATTCTCGCTCTCTGAATCCTGGCTCTGGTATTACTCTCTGTGCAGTTTTTGAGAACAGTTTCATAGGAGCTGATAGCTTAGGTGAGCGCGGAAAACAGGCTGAGCTTGTTGGAAAAGAATGCGGAGAAAAACTTATCAAAGCTATAAAAAGCGGAGCCTGCTTAGATGAGCACGCTGCAGACCAAATTCTGCCTTTTATTGCTATCTCTGGAGAAGGAGAAATCACTGTAAGCAAAATAACGAAGCACTGCCTAACAAATGCCTGGGTCATAGAAAAGTTTTTGCCTGTTAACTTCGAAATTCAAGGAAAAGAAGGAGAGAGCGGAAAAATAGTTTGCAGGAAGAAGTAATCACTATTTTAAAAACAAGGCTTAGTTACGTTTTGTGGAAAGTACTTAGTGCTAGCCATCGAATCGCGGATAAATTATTGCTATTCCATTTTTTCCTTATGCCGTAGTACTTGCAGGTTGCAATCAAAGCGTTGTTTAGCAAAAGATTATAATTTTCCAGAATTTCAAAAAACGTTAAAAGCGGAAGATCCGTAATAACGGCAATACTTAAACTTTCAATAATACTGCTCTGTTTCGATTATGCAGCTGACCAAAAAACTAGTATCTAAAAACACTTTCATTTCTAATCTCCTTTATTTCCTTGGATGTAATTTTTCTTCCAACGTTTATCGGTCTAAATTCTTCTGAAAACCTTTTCCATTTTTCTATGACATCCTCTATAATTATTCTTATGACTTCCCCCTCCTTTATCTCAACCTTTTCCAAGGGTTTTATCACGCCGTTTTCGTATATAGCTTCTATTATTTTCGGCACTTAAATCGCCTTTCTGAAGAATTTTCGGCATAGGTATTTTTAAACCTTCACAACTTTTAAAAAATCTATCTTTTCAAAATCCTCATCGAAAGTTGCAATTTTGCTTATTCCATAATACTTGCAAGTAGCAGCTATTAAAGCGTCATTTGGAAGCAATGAATGTTTTTCTACAAATTCCGTTGCCATTATTTCTATTTTTTCATTAAGCTCCAAAGTTCTTGCTATATCCAGCAACTCGATTACTTTGTTCAAAATTTCAGAATCCATTTTAAATCCTTTCCTTTTAAGTTCGAATGGTTTCAAACCTGTAGTTGCTCTTATCACAGTATAGAGAACTTCGCTGAATACTATCGAATTTTTAAAAAGAATATTTCCATCCCTTATAAGTTTCAAAAGAAGATTTTTGGCACTAAGGTTTTTTTCTAAAATTAAAACAAATATATTCGAATCAATAAACACCCCATTCATTTTCTACTTCCTCCAGAATCTTTGAAAGGTTTTTCCCTTTCAAAATACCAAAACTTTTTTCTATGATTTTTTCCTTTGATTCAATCTCTTCTATTTTCAAAACTACTATTTTTCCTTCCCCTATTTCAAGCTTTTTAAGCGGTATGAATACTCCGTTTTCGTATATAGCTTCTACCTTCCATGACATATTCTCACCTTTAAACAATATTCGTTTAACTGTTTTTAAACTTTGTTTTGAAAGGAAAATAGAAAAAATTGTGATAAGCTTCTCATGCGGACGAGCATTGAATATGAGCCAGAAAACTGTGGAAAGGGAGTAGAACACGAGTAAAACGGTTTTCACACCTTCACAACTTCAAGAAAATCCACCTTCTCAAAATCCTCATCAAATGTAGCAATTTTTCTTATGCCGTGAACTCTATTTCCACTTTTCATCAACCTTACAACTTTCTCAAATTGAATTGTTTCTCCCTTTTTCACCTTTTCCAAAGCCTTTTCAATTTTTTTCTGAACTCTGAATTAAGCTCAAGATGATCTTCTATTAAGTCCAAAATTAATCTTCATAAGTTTCACGCTCGTTCATCTTCATATTTTCCAACAACTTCTGCAAGGAATTTCTTTTCGTAAATTTTCTTTCTATGACTAAAAGCAATTAGAAATACTTCTCTTTTTTTATCATCTTTCATAATATCTTTTAT
>Ga0190319_1000053_pt1 | contig 16571 bp, 19 predicted proteins | sample 48701145_MG_FD_165040 | JGI IMG/M metagenome (GOLD analysis project Ga0190319, IMG submission 165040) | Hydrothermal vent sediment bacterial communities from Southern Trench, Guaymas Basin, Mexico - 4870-11-4-5_MG | ecosystem: Environmental > Aquatic > Marine > Hydrothermal vents > Sediment ...
TCTTCCTAATCCTCTCAAGAACCTCGCTGAAGCTAAAGACGGCGCCAACCCTCCCAACATATATCATGTGCGGTATGGCCATGAAGAGGTAGAGGCCGGCCAAGACCCCTATTATGAATGAGGCGATGTAGGCGGACGCCATCGACATGATCATGGCGTATGGATTGAGGATCGCCCCGAATCTGAGGGGCACGCCTATCAAGAAGATTATCAGAGCTGTCGGTATGAGTATTATTAGGTAGGCCGCGAAGAGCTTTAGCCCATCGATAAACATCCCACCCCAATCGCGGTATTCCGGGAGTCTCTCACCCCCCTCGATAGTCCCCTTAATGCATCTATACACGTATCCGAGCGCGAAGAAGATCGGTACTATCAGGAACGATAATAGATATAGGACTCCTAAGGCGACCGCCCTACTATATGGATTTGTCGCGTATCTGAAGCCGTCGCTCAGCAAATCTCCGATGTTAAGCCGCTTCATAGGCTAAGTTTCTCAGCAGATCTAGATAAGCTTTCCTAAGATCTTTATATCATAATATGACGAACCAATTTTTGGAGAGCTTGAGGATTGGGAGGAGAGGCTTCCTTATGCTGCTCATATCCGCATTCACGGCAATCGGGTTGATAGGTTTCAGCATATTCGGGATGGGATTTAAAGCTGAGAAGAAGCCCAAGAAAGTAGAGTTGAAGATCAAGCTCCCCCAGCCATCCTATAAGAGCGAGACCTCGATCGAGGAGGCCTTGAAGCTTAGGAGGAGTATTAGGGAGTATGAGGATAGGCCGCTGACGATAAAGCATGTCTCACAGCTCTTCTGGGCAGCTCAGGGAGTGACGAAGCCGGATCCATGGCTGCGGGCCGGGGGCTTCAAGACGGCTCCATCGGCTGGAGCAACCTATCCACTCGAGGTCTATATGGTGGTTAAGGAGGGTGGGGTTGAGGGGCTTGAGCCCGGAATATACCATTATCTCCCAAAGACCCATGAGATCGAGCTCATCAAGAGGGGCGATTATAGTAGGGAGCTTATGAGGGCGGCCTTAGATCAGGAGTGGGTTGGAGCGGCGGCCGTGAACATGGTGATCACCGCCGTCTATGAGAGGACGACCAAGAGATATGGTGATAGGGGGATAAGATATGTCCACATGGAGGTGGGGCATGTCGGAGAAAACGTCTATCTACAGTGCGTGAGCCTAGGCTTGGGATGCGTGGTCATAGGAGCATTCTACGATGATCGGGTCAAGGAGATCTTGGGGGTGGATGAAGCCCCACTCTACATAATCCCAATAGGATTCAAGAAGAGATAGAGGCGATGGCCGCAGACTTAGGCGCGATTAAGCCCGCATCACCTAACTCAGACCTAAAGCTAAACCTAAATAAGATCTCGAGGATAGATAATATCTGGCTGTGAAGAGTCAGAGTTAAGCGGATTGGATGAAGTGAAGGCATTTGACTGAGCCACAACACATTTAATATATCTTGGTAAGCTCACAGAAATTTATGCGAGCTACGAGGATTCCCGCCCACATGTTCGAGGAGTTCGTGAAGGAGTTTAGAGATCCGTTGATCTCGGATCTAAGAGGATATCTTAGATGGATGCATAGGATGAGTATACTGAAAACCTTTTGGTGCTCGGATTGGAAGAGCCTCGGATATTTGGGCTTGATGGATTCAGGCAAACTGATCGGCGCCTTGAGAGCTTTGAGGATGAAGGTTATCTTCCACGGCCATGGAGCTTGGAGGAGATTGAGGGAGAGGGGAGAGATCCAAGACATATTCCTCCTTAGATGGAGAATTGAGTATCTGAGAGAGATCCTCCAAAGAGCTGAAAAGATATTCTCGAGGCATGGCCTAAGAGATTTCGGGATATCTGAGTGGAAGCCAGACGCTTGGAGAGTTCTCGAAGAATGTGGCTTCAGCCCATATGCTAGATCGGTCTTGATCACGTGGAACCTTAGGGAGGAGATCCCGAAATCTGGAAACCGAGAGGTTGTGATTAAGATTGGGTCGAGGAAGGATTTGAGCAAGCTTAGGAGGATTCAGCAAGAGAGCTGGGGATTCTTCATCCGACCGAGCTTCAAACACCACATAATCCTAATCGCTTACCTCGGAGGGGAGGCGGTTGGATCGGCGTACTTAAACAAGTATACGGGGAACATAGACTTCGGAGTCCACGTCAGGAGAGTGTTTCAGAGGAGGAGAATAGGGGCGGCCATACTACACTCGGCGAGAAACCTATTCAGGAAATTAGGGTTTAGGAGGATGTCCGTGGTGAGAGTTTTAAGGGCTTTGAGCAAGGTGAATGAAAGCGATAGGATAGCCCTAAGCTTCTACATCAACTGCGGTGGAAGAATCCTGAGAGAATATAGGGGTTTTAGGAGGAAGATTAGACCTCGAAAGCTCGAGATCCCAAACCTATCGGAATACATAGCCTAGTAGAGGTTAAGTGAATTAATTTAAACATGGTTTAGATCTCTTTAATGATGTTTAGACCTAGACCCGTGAAGCTTAGTTGGCTGATAAGGACTGGGAGGCTATCGGAGTTCTCCCCAACAGCGCTGATCTCCGAGAAGCTTGGAATAGATTGGCTTATGATGTTCGACGAATATGTCTATGGCCCAGGGCCAGGGATCGTTGAGCTATTAGACTTGATCCTGAGATATGTTAAGCCTAAGAGCTTCTTAGATCTATTCGGAGGTAGTGGCGCATTATCGAAGCTTGCCTCGCTTAGAGGCGTGAGGAAGATAACCTACATAGACCTATATCCAGATGCAGCAATCCTCAACTTGAGGGGGGTAAGCGGGGTCACGATAATTAAGGGGGATGCCATGGACTTCTCAAGGCTTGGGGTGTATGATGTCGTGGTCGCAGACCCGCCTAGAGAGCTGATAGATGAGTTTCTCGAAAAGGTCGATGACCTAAGAAAGATCTTCAAGAAGACGTGCTTAATCTGGATAGGAGATATTGAGGAACTCGAGGAGAGATCTTCGCTCCTTGAGGGGAGGAGGATGGTGAAGGTTATAAGGGCTTGGGGAGACTGCTTCGCAACCCTATGGAAGCCCGGATTAGGTGATATCGTCAAGCACATAAAAGATCTCATAGAATATGGTTAAATTGGGGAATGCGATTAAGATCTTTGGTGGTGTTAAATGGGCGGGAGGCAAGTGAACCCCTACCTGCCCCATCTCCACACTAGTGAGGAGAAGTCTGAGAAGAAGGAGAAGAAGAAGGGGAAGAAGTAAGCCTCTCACAATCTTTTCAAGATCATAAACACTTACCTTAAAGCCTAGATAGGTCTGATCTTAATGGGAGAGTTGAGGGTCGCCGCGGTCGGAGATAGGATCTTCGTATCGGTCTTCGGGCTCATCGGCGCAGATAGGTTTAGGGTGGATTCTGATGAGGAGTTCCGCTCAACGATCACGGACCTGGTCAAGAGGGGAGAATACTCGATGATAATAGTTCCAGAGAGATACCTTGACTTGACGAGAGAGATTAGATCCGAGCTCATCGCCGAGGGAAGGATCGAGCCCATATTCGCATTCGTCCCAGAGAAGGGTTTGAATAAGAGGGTGGAGGAGCTTAAGGAGCTGGTGAGCTTAGCCGTAGGGCTTAAGCTTGAGATCTAGGTGAGATCATGAGCATCTCATCCCTCCTAGTTGAAGAGAAGAAGGCCATGCTCTTCGTCGAGGAGGCTAGAAAGAAGGCCGAGGAGATCCTAAAGGAGGCCAAGGCTGAGGCCGATAAGATTCTGAAAGAGGTTTCGGATGAGGAGAAGATCAAGGAGATCTTAGAGCGATATGAGGAGGAGCTTCGGAGAGAGGCTGAGAAGATAGTTGAGAGATATAGGAGGGAGGTTGAGCGGATAAAATCGGTTCCAGACGAGTTGCTTGAGGAGGTCTCAGACATGATAGTTAGGGAGGTGATCGACCATAAGTTCAGAGGCGGTTGAGGCGCTCAAGAAGGAGATCTGGAGGAGGGCTAGGGAGAAGGCAGACAAGATTCTAAGCCAGGCGAGGAATGAGGCTGAGCGAATACTTAGAAATGCTAGAATCGAGGCTGAGAAAATCATGAAAAATAAAATTGAGCCCGAGAAGCTCATCATGAGGAGGAGGATCATAGGCAAGGCGGTGATGGATGGTAGGAGGCTTCTGATACTCGCGAAGAACGACTTGATAAACGAGGCATTCTCCAGAGCTATCGAGAAGCTTAAGAGGTTTAGGGAGAGCGAGGAGTATGAGAAGTTTCTGGTGAAGTGTTTTAGGGAGGCTGTTGAGGCCATGAACCCGTCGAACGGAGACGAATTCATAGTCTACGTGAATAGGAGGGATCTAGACCTTCTTGAGAAGAAGGCTGGGGAGATCTTCGAGCATAGTCTGAGATTCAAGTTTAGGGAGGGAGACTTCATGGGAGGAGTCGTTGTCATGGACTCGGATGGAAAGAGAATCTTCTACAACACGATCGAGAGCAGGCTTGAGAGCTTGAGGCCGATCCTTAGAGAGAAGGTGGCATCCATGCTGTTTAAGGAGGTGGAGATGGGTGGAGAAGATAGGCGAGATTAAGAGAATCAATGGATCCCTCATCATAGCCGAGGGGCTTAAGGGAGTTAAGATAGGGGACATAGCCTATGTCGGAGACCTAAAGTTGATAGGAGAAGTCGTGAGGATAAGTGGGAGGGAGGTCGCATTACAATGCTATGAGGATACGAGCGGCCTAAGACCCGGAGAACACGTCATAAGCACAGGGACGCCCCTAGTCGCCGAGCTTGGGCCGGGATTGATTGGAGGAATCTTCGATGGACTTGAGCGGTCGGAGTTGGAGCTATGGAAGAAGGCAGGCCCATTCATCAAGAAGGGATATAGGGTGATACCTCTGAATAGGGAGAAGAAGTGGCACTTCAAGCCTAGAGTAAAGCCCGGGGATAGGGTGGTTGAAGGAGATATTGTTGGGGTCGTTAGGGAGAGTGAGGTGGTCGAGCACAGAGTATTGGTTCCAGTCGGGATAAATGGCGTGGTCGAGAATATTGAGGAAGGAGAGTTCAGGGTTGATGAGCCCATTGCAGAGATAAGGTTACCAAACGGCGTTAAGAGGGAGATAAAGCTCATGCAAACTTGGCCTGTCAGAATTCCAAGACCATACAAGGAGAGGCTCCCGCTCGCCCAACCCCTCTTCACGGGCCAAAGGGTGATAGACACATTCTTCCCGATAGCGAAGGGTGGAACGGCGGCGATACCTGGAGGGTTTGGGACTGGGAAGACGATTACGCTCCACTCCATCGCTAAGTGGTCTGATGCCGATATCGTGATCTATGTTGGGTGCGGTGAGAGGGGTAATGAGATGGCCGACATCCTAACCCACTTCCCAGAGCTTGAGGATCCTAGGACTGGCGAGAAGCTCATTGAGAGGGCGATCTTCATAGCGAATGTGAGCAATCTCCCAGTCTCAGCCCGAGAGGCTAGCATCTACATGGGGATAACGATCGCAGAATACTATAGGGATCAGGGATATGATGTCGGGATAATAGTTGACTCTACTTCAAGATGGGCTGAGGCGCTGAGAGATCTATCTGGGAGGCTTGAGGAGCTTCCGGCGGAGGAGGGATACCCAGCATACTTAGCTGAAAGAATAGCGGAATTCTATGAGAGGGCTGGAAGAGTGGTAACCCTTGGAAGCGAGCGTAGGATAGGGTCGGTTACGATCATGGGAGCTGTCTCACCGCCTGGAGGAGACTTCAGCGAGCCCGTAACCTCCACGACCATGAGGTTCGTTGGAGCGCTCTGGGCTCTCGACACCGAGCTCGCCTTCAGGAGACATTTCCCAGCTATCAACTGGCTTAGAAGCTTTAGCAGATATGTTGACGTCCTAAGAGAGTTTTGGGAGAGATATGATCCAAATTGGTTTAGGCTTAGGGAGGAGGCTCTACGGCTTCTCGAGGAGTCCTCTAGGCTTGAGGAGATCGCGAGGGTGATAGGTGAGAAAGCCCTACCAGATGAGCAGAGGCTGATACTCTTGGCCTCGGAGATCCTCAGGGAGGGCTTCTTGGTGCAAAACGCTTTCCATGAGGTGGATAGATACTGTCCGCCTGAGAAGCAGGTTAGGATGCTGAGGGCGATTATGGAGTTCTATAGGAGAGCTTTAGACCTCATCAAGCTGGGAGTTCCAGTCGAGAGGATTAGGGGGTTGAAGAACTTGGTCGAGTTATTGAGGCTCAAGGAGAAGAAGGGTCTGGAGGAGATAGATGAGGCCGAACAGAGGCTGATCGAGGAGATGGAGGAGCTTAAGGCCGAATACAGTCGCTGAAAACAGATAAACTGAGGAATTGAATGAAGGTTTCAAGAGATCTCTTTGATCTTTATCGATGGGGATATAAGGTGGCTTAGACGAACCTCTATGGCGATGAGTTTCGAGGAGAGGAGCTCGGAGAAGGCTGGAATGGTTTATAGAACGGTTACGGAGGTTCGAGGACCCCTACTCATAGTAGAGGGGGTTAGGGGAGCTAAGTATAACGAGGTGGTGGAGGTCAAGCTTCCAGATGGATCCGAGATCATCGGAACCGTTCTTGACACCTACTCGGATAAGGCGATAATCCAAGTATTTGGGAGAACGGAGGGGCTTGGGCTTGAGGTAGCTGTTAGATTCACCGGAGATGTCATGAGAATACCCCTATCAGACGACCTCCTCGGAAGGGTGTTTAACGGGAGCTTCAAGCCCCTAGACGGCCTCCCAGATCCGATAGGGGTTGAGCGGAGGGAGATATTCTTCTCCGTGATAAATCCGGCGGCGAGGGAGCCTCCAAGCGAGTTCATCCAGACGGGGATCTCGGTGATAGATGGGATGAACTCCCTCGTGAGGGGTCAGAAGCTCCCGATATTCTCGGAGTCCGGTCTCCCACACAACCTCATGGCGGCTCAAATAGCTAGGCAGTCAACGATCCTAGGTAGGGGCGAGGAGTTCGCCGTCGTCTTCTGCGCGATGGGGATAAGGCATGAGGAATACGAGTTCTTTAGGAGGGAGTTTGAGAGGACGGGTGCGCTGGATAGATCTGTGATGATCTTAAATCTAGCAGACGATCCGGTGATCGAGAGGATAATCGCCCCGAGGATCGCGTTGACCATAGCGGAGTATCTGGCATTCGACCTAGACATGCACATCCTAACGATCCTAACCAACATGACCCATTACTGTGAATCTTTAAGATCTCTCTCGATCGCTAGGGAGGAGGTTCCATCTAGGAAGGGTTATCCAAGCTACATGTATAGCGATTTGGCGACCATCTATGAGAGGGCTGGGAAGATTAAGGGGAAGAAGGGCTCGATAACCCTGATGCCCATCCTGACCATGCCCGGAGGAGACATAACCCATCCAATTCCAGATCTAACCGGATACATAACCGAGGGTCAGCTCATAGTCAGTAGAGAGCTCCATCTAAAGGGGATCTATCCGCCGATCAACCCGCTCCCATCTCTATCGAGGTTGATGAAGGATGGGGTTGGAGCTGGGAAGACCAGGGAGGATCACATGGAGGTGTCAAGCCAACTCTACATGGCCTATGCTGAGGGCGTTAAGGCTAGGAGCTTAGCGAGGATCATTGGAGAGCTTGGCCTAAGCGAGAGGGAGAGGAGATACCTGAGGTTCGCGGACGAGTTTGAGAGGAAGTTCATCAATCAAGGCGTCTACGAGAATAGGAGTATTGAGAGAACCCTTGAGATAGCTTGGGATCTTCTCTCCATGCTCCCAGAAGAGGAGCTCATAAGAATAAGCGAGGAGCACATCAAGAAGTATCATAGGAAGTATAGGCTTCAAGGTCGGTGAAGGAGATGTCCCTGACCGGGGTCAGATATACGAAGGGATTCCTACTCGACTTGAAGAGGAAGCTTGAATTCATCAAAGACGCGCATGACCTCCTTGAGATGAAGCGAGATCAGCTCATGATCGAGCTGAGGAAGGCTCTTGAGAGGTTTAAGGAGCTTAGGAGGATTGTTGAGGATGAGGCGGAGGAGGTCTATCGAGAGCTCTCCCTCCTCCACTCAACCCTCGGGAGCGCCGACCTCGAAACTTATTCAGCTTATCTCAAGGGTAGGATGGAGGTGAAGATAATTCCGAGGAGTATCATAGGTGTGGTCACCCCCATGCTAAGGGAGATAGACATACCGGATTACACAAATCTCTACCCTCCTCAGATTATACCCTTAGCCGAGAAGACCTCGACCTTGATGAGGGATTTAGCTAAGCTCGCGGAGCTTGAAGCCTATATCGAGAACCTAGCCGAGGATCTCAGGAAGACCAATATCAGAGTTAATGCCCTCGAAAAGGTCGTGATCCCAAGCTATGAGGAGACTATAAGGAGGATCCAGGGCGTGTTGGATGATGAAATGCTCGAAGAGATCATAAGGCTTAAGCAAATAAAGGAGATCTTGACGGGGAGGAGAGCCACTTGATAACATACCTGGTGTGTAAGTGCCATGCGTATGAGAGCAGACTTCTCCCAAGAAGGCTTATCCTAGAGCTCGCATCGCTCTCAAGGCTTGAAGAATTCGCCGAGATCCTCACCACCATCTATGGCCGGAGGCTTTCCGAGGCGAAGAGCTTATGGGATGTTGAGGCCGCCTTAACGGAGATATTCATCGATAGGCTTTCAGCCCTTCTCAAGATCTCCTTCGAGAACATCAAGGAGTTTCTGATCCAATATTATAGGAGATTCGAGGTTCAGAATCTGATCAGGATTATGAGGATGAAGCTCGCCCATGAATCCGCGGAGACGGTCAAGGAACTAATGATACCCTCAGAGAGGCTTGGTGGGATGAACCTAAATCCCTTCATAAGGGCGAGGGACTTCAACGAGTTCATAAGCCTCTTGTCCGAGACCATGTATAGGAAGATCTGTGAGAGGAAAGTTGAGAACCCGCTCATACTTGAGAGCATGTTTAGATGGATCTACTACCGAGGAGTGTTCGAGAAGATCTCCAAGATCCCGAGAGATGATGGGCGAGATGCGATGGAAGTGCTGGGGTTAGAGCTGGATCTCCACAACATCAGGGTTTGTATGCTCCCGATGCTCTACGGCTATGATAGGAGGCTGGCCGAAGATCTCCTTATAGACAATCCCGCTGGAAAGTCGAAGATTCTATTAATGGAGTTGAGGGGTGTCAAGGAGCTTCTTGAAGAGTTCCCCAGATATAGGAGTTTTATTGAGGCTTTAATGAGGCGGGAGGAGTGGAGGGCTGAGATAGAATATTTCAGGATCTTGAAGAGCGAGGTCGATAAGAAGAGGATCTCGAAATACATAAGCTTCTTCTACGTCTTAAAGTATATCCTCGACTGCGAGATAGAGTATAGGAATCTTAGGTCGATCGCCATCTCAATACACCACAATCTACCAGTAGATGTTAGGAGGGGTTTGCTGATCCTGTGAGGGATTTAGGCGACTTGGACGAATCTCATGAAGGCTAAGCCGAGAATTATCGGCAAAATCGTTCCGAGGAAGATCGCCAAGATTATCCCCTTATGGAATTCAGGCTTTTTTAGGAAGTGGAGCAAGCCTATCGCTTGAATGCATATCAAGATTAAGAAGTAAAGGCCTAATGCCTTTCTCGCCCCCAACCTTATCTTCACTCTCTCACGTTATCCATATGAGGAAGGCGATTAATAAGCCGTAAATAGCGATACCCTCAGCGAGACCGGCGAAGATTATAGTCCTACCGAAGATCTCAGGCTTCTCAGTAGCGCTGGCTATCGCCGCGACGCCTATCTTGCCGACCGCGTAGCCCGCCGCAGCCGAGCAGATACCTACCGAGAGCGCCATGGCTAGGAATTTTCCAATCTCTATCTCCGCCCTGGCCATGGTCTCAGCCGCTTGAACCTCCGCGGGCTTAGCGGCTCCATCCGCCGCTATTGGTAGGGTTATTCCGGCTAGGATCGCTGCGAAGATTGTGAGAGCTAGTAGGGTGGCTCTAATCCTCGCCATCATCACATCCACCCCTTGACGTATGCTTTTTCCACGTATTTAAGCTATAGCTTAAAGCTTCCATGGAGTATATGGTGTTCCGGTCCCCCGATAGAACTTCGTCATAAACTCGTAGTAGAGGAGCCTCAAGGCCTGTATGGTGCATACGAGGAACTCTATCGTGAGGGCGAAGAGGTTTAGGAAGATCAGTCCAACTCCTATCCCCATCAATGGATTCACTTGCATGAGCCTAAAGACCACCATGGCTAAGGCTGCGTGGACTATCGCGAATCCAGCTATCCTCATGTATGAGAACATGTTTGCGAGGAGGGAGATGAAGGTCTCAAGCACCAAGCCCACCCCCATCACCTTCTCCTCTCTCGTAATGAATGGCTTGACTAGGATCATGGCGAGCCCCATTATCGTCATGAAGAATGGCCAGCTCGTCAAGGCCTTCATCCCAAGCTCTGGAAACTCTAAGACCCCGGGTACCACGGTTATTCCGATGAAGCTGAAGGCGGTTAAGGCCAATCCGAGGAGGAGTAGGATTCCGGCGACGCCTCTTTCGCCGAGAATTGCTTCCGCGAGCTGTCCGCTTCTCAGGTGATTTCTCACGCTTATGGATAGGGCTAATAGCATCTGAGCTATCCCGAAGAACAACGCTATCTTGAGTAGCCAAACGACTCCAGCCGGGTCTTCAAGCCATCCAGCTCTAAGGGTTGGGAGGAGGGGTTGGGTCTCTATCAAGAAGAATTCTCCGATTAATGCTCCGAAGATCGCCGACGCTATTCCAAGCCCTACCATAAGCTTTCCAAGCCTCTTAAGGTTCAATCCTAGGATACTCTTCTTCAAGAAACGGGAGAACAGTAATCCGAGGATGGCTATCGTTATGCCGTGGCCTAGATCTGGGAACATCATCCCAAACATGACCGTCCATAAGATTCCCGAGATTATTGTCGGATCGCTCTCAAGATGTCCGGGCCAACCATATTGTCTAACCAAGGTCTCGAATGCCTTGAAGATCCTCGGGTTCTTCAGGGCGGTCGGCACATCTTCATCCGGGCTCGGATCTCTGAACTCGTATAGGAGCTTTCCATCGAGCTCTTCCCTAAGGGACTTTAAGGCCCTGTCCACGTTCTCAACCCTATCCTCTGGAACCCATCCTTGGATTACCCTCATGGTCTCGCTCTTCATGGTCTTTAAGAGGGCCTCCTCAAGTCTTAGCCTAGTAGATAGGAAGTTTAAGATGGTCTCGGCCTTGGGTAAAAAGTTCTCCCTTATCTCTTGGATCTCCTTATCGATTAACCTCTTCTCTTCATCTAGCTGTCTGATCTTTCCTTCAACCATCGCTCTGGCCTCATCTATGTCTTCTGGAAGTCCGGCTAATCCCTTAACTTCTTTGAAGTTTAGGGTTAGGAGCATGGCCCTAACCTCCATCGCGAAGTCCTTCAAGCACGCAACATGGATGAAGGCCAGATTTCCGCCGATTCTCTTAACATCGTAGGCTATAGGCTTCCCAGACGCGAACTTCTTAAAGCTATTTATGGATGCCGAGCTGATCGTCCCAGCGAAGGATTCTAGGTTTTCATATCTCCCAAGTTTGGGAAGCTTCCTCACGCCAGCGCTCTTAAGCATGTTGATGACCTCCCTCGCCTCCTTCAGTTGTCTCTCCAATTTCTCAATCTTTCTAAGCCTTACATTTAGGGCATCATATCTCTCAGCTTGCTCGACTATCCTCTTAACCTCATCTAGACTTATCTCGGCCTCCTCTTCACGTCCCATGGGCGTTGAAGGAAGAACCTCCTTAAGCTTCATGAATCTCTCATACAGCTCTCTGGTGACTATAAACCTGCTCTCCTCTTCTGGGCTGAAGCCTATGAATGAAGCCTTAATATCCTCCAACTCATGTCTCACCGTCTGGATCTCTTCACAGATTCTCCTTAACTTGTCTTGGAGGACTTCCTCAAGCTCCTTGAGATCTTCTGAGATCTCCTTTAAGGAAAGCTCTTTGAATCCGGCTGTTAAGAGTAGGTCTTGAAACTTCTCCTCCTCTAAAGCCTCCTTTTCCCCGATCTCGATCAAGGATCTAATCGAGGCCAGCCTCCTCCTAAGCCTATTCTCCTCCGCCTCAAGCTCCCTGAGCCTACACTTAAGCAAATGATATCTTTGATAGGTTTCTTGCTCCGCCCTCTCTTCAGGGATCTCTGAGACTCTAAGCGTTAGGGTTCTCCTGATCTCCATCAGCCTCTCATAGAGTTTCTCGAGCTCTCTCAGCCTCGCCTCCTCTTCTTTGGTCAGCCCTAAAATATCTCTCTCGCTCGGCTTCTTCAATTGAATTATCCCGAGCTCGCCGAGCCTCCTCAGTACCTCCTCCTCCCTATCCCTTAAGGCGACGACTATCAGCTTCTTCGCTGGAATTATCAACTCCCTACCCAACTCGGCTAGTGATTAGAGCAAATTTAAATTTACCTAAGCTCTCGCCGAAGCCATGATTTCTTCAAAAAGCTGGCACGAGGCATCTTAACTCCCCAAATTTATCTGAGATCATTCTACTCGCATGATGCGAGCTCTTCAAGCATCCCCTCTCTATCTAACATGATTATCAATTGGTCGTAGGTTGCGTCGATCTCCTTGACACAGGCCTCGGGAAAATTCAGGTTTATAGCCATCCTATGCTTCCAATAATATCCACCTCCGGGGAGATTCAGCCTCGTGAAGACCCCTATGAGCTTTGGCTTGAGCTTGAGGTTCTTGACGTTTAGGAGGAACTCGACGAAGCAGTTCTTATACGCCTTCTCATAGACATCTCCATAGAATGTGTTGAAGTATAGGTATAGGGGGTAGCCTCTAGTATAGGTCTCCCAGCTCGTGAACCTCGTGTAGAGAGGCTTCCATCCATCCTCCCTCAAGATCATGTCTTCAAGCGATATAGGCCTCTTCCAGGTGCTCACCATGTATCCGCGTTCTTCGAGGCTTGGAATTATATAGCCTCTTATGACCCCTTGCCTGAGGAGCTCCAGCCTCTCTCTAAGGCTTAGCCTCATCTGATCAGCCTCATTCTTTTGCCTAAAATCGGGTTTAGGCGTTCTAAAAGTCTTAAATGGGCTTATAAGGTTTCCTCAACCAGCCCTGGGAGAGCTATGCACCCTCCTCGCATAGATCCAGCCCCTAATTCCCCTCTCTAAGGCCATTGTGAGGGCTGAGGCTCCGAGGGCCATGAGCATGACTTGGAGGGAGGTTAATGGATGTTCGAGCATGGCCGGGTTTAGGAGGACTGTTAGGGCGAGGACTAGGATGAGCCAGCCTGAGACGAGCTTCAAGACCCTGGCCTGATACTCTGTAAGCCTCCTCCCACCCAAGGTGAATGCGAAGGCCAAGACTATGGCCGCCAACGGGATCACATAGATCACGTTATAGAGGATTAGGTAGAGGATGTGGACGATTAAGGGGAGATTATAGGATGAGAGGATCTCTGTGTAGATTACTGGGAACCCGACCGTGCATATGAGCTCATAGATGTTGACCGTGAATGCTAGGGCGAATGATCCGAGGGTTAGGGCAAGCATAGATTTTCTCATCATCAATCTTCTCATAGATGCCCCGATCCTCGCCAACCTGCCACTAGACTCGATAGGCTTAGGATACAGGTAGTCTTTTATGTTTAGGATTCCAGCGAGGGCTGCAAATCCCATGACTATCCAGACCAAGATCTCTATCTCACCCGCGATTAAGAACACGTTGAGCCAAGCGGCCATGAATAGGAAGTAGCATAATCCAGAAGTTATCACGAAGACCCCTCCAACGATCAAGATCCTCTTCCTAGACCCCGCGTAGAGCAGGATGCTCAGTAGGAAGGTTAGGATGTAGAAGGCGCATGGATTCAAGCTATCCATCCCAGCTATGCTTATCGTGAGCATGAGGAGGTTTATCGGAGAATCCTCCGAATCGTTTGGAGGCGGATCGGATGCCTCAACGGGAATCTTCACGGCGTTCTCGAAGTATGCGGCTGGAACATATCCTGAGCTTGGTGGAAACGCTGAGCCTGAGAAGGGAACCTTAACACCCTCTAAAACCTCAAACCTATATCCCCTCAGCCACCCCCTAACATCCTCCACGAACAATAGCTGCTTTAGATGTTTTTCATCCATAATTTTATCCCCAACATCTCCCGCCATCACCCGACTCCCATTCCATCCGAAGATCCAGTTTCCGCCGCCGGTGGAGATGAGGATCCTACCATTAGCCCAGATCTTCGGCAATCCTGGAAGCTCCTTAAGCTTAATCTCCTCGAATGATTTTGATATAGGCTTGGAGTCTGATATTAATGGGCATGGATTGGCCTTAAGAGCGCTTAAGGGCTTCTCTGCTCTTGGAACCTCATCTCTTCCAAGCCAGATCTTTCCTCTACCCAAAATTATCTGAGGAACCGCCGCGTGGCTGTGGTAAATTCTTGCATACTCCCCAAGTGTTTTTGCATTTGGATGGGTTATCTCTCCATCTCTCCAAACATACTCTATCACCACCAGCCTCCTATACTTCATGGGCCACTTCGATAAAACTATCGGATCAGTCACGGCGCAATTTGGGCAGCCGATATACGTGAAGTAAACTATACAGGTCTTCTCCGTCTTTTGAATGGTCTGCGTGGTGGTCGGGGCGGTCTGAGAAGTTGTCTGTATTGAGGTCGTGATCTTAGTTATGGTCTGAGTGGGTTGATGCGGGGTTAGATAAACTGCGAATAACGAGGCCAGAACCACGGCGGTGATTATCATGCACGGGATGCCCATCCTAGTCCCATAATAATATCTTGGATGACTTGACTTCAAGTGCTGTTTAAGGGCATAAGAGGTCTTAAACGTCTTCCCGCAGACCCTACACCTATATCCCTTAGAACCCATCTACTCCTCCGCCTCAAAACAATCCAATAAATTCAGGATAGATAAAGATTTCACTATTACGAAAGGTAAAGATGGGGCGTCATGGAGTACTTTCTGTGAGGTCGTTGATCAACTTATATGTGCCGTAGGCTATTAGCATTAGCGATGCAAAGAGTGTGGAGAGATATGCTACGTCAAAAACCGTACTGTAGAAGGAAACGGTTTTAGCGATCTCCTGTGCGCTCATATGTTGTTGACGTAGTATTAGTGGTAGGAGAGGCAGTTGATAAACATATGCGCCGAGGAATCCTCCGATGAGCTGAGTAAGGAAACCTATGAGGAATCCTAGGAAAACGTAAATTAATCCCTTGGATTTTACTCGCCGTCTTCCAACAGACCATAAGAAGATGAGCGGTATCAGGAAAGCGATAGACGCCGCTAAATGTTTCAGAAAATAGGCGCTTAAGATGGCGAATGAATCGTTGAACATCGATTGAAAGCCAGCAAGCCCTCCTTTAAAACTTCACGTATGTTACGAGTGCCCCCGAATTTGAATGCGAGCTTCTTCACACGAGAACTGCACTCCAATGCATCTCCCATCTCCGAGAGTTGGGTTAGATCCTTTTAGACCATTTAACGAATTTGTCTATCATAGTTACCACTCCCGCGTATCATGGAACCTACAACAATACCCAAAACTCCTCCAAGCATGCACATACCAAAATCGAAGATTAAAAAAGTTAAACCAATTAACACATATTTCGCTCCAAAGAAGCTCTTTAATTCACCGAAAGCAATCTTTATTGGTTCTGTAATTGTAAACAACTGTCCCGCTGTGAAAATAAGGAAAATTATAACTATAAGAAATAATGTTCCGCAAATTACACCATCCCTAAGCTTAGCATCTTTGTGCAAGTGGGCAAAAGTTAAGCCTGCTAAAAGACACATTGGAAAGTCAATAAGTAGTACATTTATTACCTCAAGCATCAACCAAGCTAGTCCATCTACTGTCTTTAGTAAGATTTCAGCTTCAATTGGCATGGTAGTCAATCCTATAACAAAACCTACTATTGCAAATATACTTGAAATCGTGAGGTATCTTATCATATTTCCTCTCTAAGTTAACAGAACCTTTTCTTATAAGCCTTATATACTACTTTGAAGCCTAATCGTTTGGTGACATAATTGAGTGATTATTCAACTATATCGTTGCCTAAGAAGATCAAGGAGATTCTCGATAAGGATAGAGGAGACTTGGACTGGGGCGAATATCTCTTAAGGCTATACACGGAGGCGAAGGAAAAGCGGAGGCGCGAAGCCTTCGAGAAGCTTAGAAGGACTCTCTCGGAGGAAGATTTAGAGAGAATATCAGAGGAATATAGGAAATTCAGGAAGGAGTTCAGTTTTAGATGAAGCTAGTTGACACAAGCATTTTGATTGACTGGTTACGAAGAGGAGAGCTAAGAGAAGGTTGTATTAGCGTCATCACCTTAATTGAAATTTTGAGAGGAGTTCCAGCGCATAAACGCCGCGAAGTGAAACTGGCTCTAGAGGAGATCTATACAGTAATTCCACTCGATAGTGAAGTTATACAAGAATATTGCAACCTCTATGAAGCGTTGAAAAGGAGGGGAATAAAAATCTCGGATGCGGACCTACTCATAGCAGCGTCCGCAAAAGCAAAGAACCTAACACTGGTTACCGCAGATAAAGGCTTTGAACGCCTCCGGGAGCTCGGTATAAAAATCGAAATTGAGTA
>Ga0190319_1000054_pt1 | contig 16412 bp, 15 predicted proteins | sample 48701145_MG_FD_165040 | JGI IMG/M metagenome (GOLD analysis project Ga0190319, IMG submission 165040) | Hydrothermal vent sediment bacterial communities from Southern Trench, Guaymas Basin, Mexico - 4870-11-4-5_MG | ecosystem: Environmental > Aquatic > Marine > Hydrothermal vents > Sediment ...
TTTAAAAGATTTTCGGTTTTTTCTTTCACGTATAAACAACACTCTGTCATGTTAATTGTCAGGAAGGTCATCGCTTGAGAGCGAGCGGACCCGGCGGGACTTGAACCCGCGATCCCCGGCTTAGAAGTAAGTATTGAGCCAATAGAATACAGTAAAGTGAGAGAAAATTTCATAAAATGGATGAAAGAAAATTATTCCGAGAAGTATACGAGGGATATAATATATTATCTGGATAAATACCTCAGGCATAAAATAAGAAATCAGATGGAAATACTTGAAATTTTGAAATCAGCAGAGAAAGGGAAAAGGCATTTATGTCTCGGAATCAGAGTATTATTGAACTTCCATGAGGCTTTTAATTTGATGAGTGAGGAAAGTTTGGCAAAATACAGGAAAGTTGTGAAGATTCCGAGAACAAAATCAGATGATTATGTCCCAGAAGATGAGAAAGTGATAGAGGCATTCAGGAGAATAGAAGATGAAAGGTATCAATTGGTATTCAAACTTCTCGCTTTCTCTGGAATAAGGGTGATAGAGGCTGTGTATTTACTCAACAACTTCAACAAAGATAAGGTGATAATCAGTGGGAAAATAGCGAAGTATCCTTTGAGTTTGGAAAGGAGGACGAAGAAAGCATTCTACGCTTACATGCCCGAGAAGTTTGCCACCGAGTTGAGGAGATTGGATATAAGTTGGGATGCAGTGTTGAGATACTTCCGAAAAAGGGGATTGCCTGCGAAATACCTGAGGAAGTGGAATTATAATTTCCTAATATTGAATGGTGTCCCGGAATCAGTGGCGGACTTCATACAGGGAAGGTCTTCAATCACAGTTGGAGCAATGCATTATCTCGCAAAAGCAAAACAGGCTGATGAATGGTATTCAAAAGTGGCTGAGCGATTTGCTGAGATGTTTTCAAAGAAGAACGCTTCCTGACCGAATAAGGAAATAGAGCGGAGATAGAAGGAAATGAAAGAAAATGAGGGCTTGAAATTTGAAATGGAAGTCAATGGAAAAACCCCTCCCTTTTTATTCTTGGCTCAACAATAAGAGATGGAAAAAGAGGTAAGGGGAAATGAATGGGAAAGCATCTAAGGAAGGAAAACTGATTTTTCGCGGTGAAGAAGGAGGAAGTCTCTTTACAAAGCCGTTTTTTTACCCTTTCAGAGAAGATTTTAAAGAACTCCTTGAAAAAATAAGGAGAACAAAGGATGATAGGTCTCTTGCAATAGTATCAGCGTTAATAGTGGAATACTATATAGACGATTTGCTGAAAACATGGATTCCTGAATATAAAAAATTAGCTGAAAGTCGTGATTTCACACTCTCAATGAAAATAAGCCTGCTTGATGCCTTCAAATTAATCCCACATCATATTTTAAAATGTGCGGACTGTTTAAGGAAAATTCGGAACGATTTTGCACATAACTTGGACATAGATTCTTTTGAGAAGATAAAGCAAGAAAATAAAAATGCACTTAAGGAAATGTATGAATATTTATTTGGGACTTCTACTTCTCAAGGAAAGTCTATCCGCAAATTATTTGAAGAAATTGTATGGTTTGCTATTACCGGTATTTGGGCATACAAACCAAATATCGCTATTTTACGAGAAGTTATTCAGTCCAATGATTTCTTAAGAGAATTAGAAAAGAAGAGCGAAACAAAAGTCAATGAAATCGTTAAAAATATACTTGAGGACTGCAAGAAAATTGAATTTAAAGAGGATTTAAAAATTGAAAGATTCTCAAAAGAAGTTGTAAGAATTAGCAGAGTGAATCAAAAGAATAAAAATTCATAAGAAAAATGATTAACTACAAGAGTTAAACAGCGATATACTTTCAACTAACACACAGTTCTTTTGCCAATTCTTGTCAGTTAGGATACAAAAATTTCATTTTTCTTTAAATTAATCTTTTTTCATTTTTAATTGCCATTGTAGCATATAAACTATAACATTATGGCAGAGACTCACAAGCAACCCCATCCTTATCTTTATCTAAGCGATGAACATCATAGCCCACTTTCTTCATGCAGTAATCATAGACTCTCTGAGCCTCAGCTTGCGTTTTGAAGTCTGAACAGTTGTAAGCGTTATAGGAACATATTATGGATGGTTGCGTTTGTGTTTTCGTGGGTGTGGAAGACCGTGTTGGCGTAGGTGTGGGTGTCTGCGTTTTTGTTCGTGTTTGCGTTTGCGCTTGCGTTTGTGCGGTGCAGTAAGCCCACAAGCCTCTTTTATTTTCTCTCGCCTCCCTCTGAGCTTGCAAGAACCTCTCAGAATATTTGACATCTGGCGGGTATGTCACAGCATAAGCATATCCGTTTCTCACGAGATAATCGTTCACAAAAATATTCCCAACATAAACATACCTTAAAAGCCTTCCATACTTGTCTCTCTCGGATACATCCTTCTCAAGTCTCACCCTCTTCCCCAAAACAAGCTCCTCATTTTTCTTTTTAGCCTCCAAAGCAAAGCATTCATTCTGCGAAATCTCAGGTGTATCAATCCCTATATACCTGACTTTCTCGCCGTTCTCCAAAACTATTGTATCTCCATCTATTACTCTCGTCACTAAATATGTCGGCTCCTTCTTCTTTTCAGCAACCCTGCCTTTCTGCCCAGAATGCTTTGATGAAATATTTGAAGAAACACCTTGATGAGAGATTTTGTTCTTTTTCTCTTCCACTCCCAAATCCTTCTTTCCAACTTCCTTGCTAACCTCAGCCTTTCTATCGCTTATCTGCGGAGAACTACTCCCACCCGATAGAATAGAAAGCATGCAAAGAAGGAGGAACAGGAACAAAATAAGTGAAAAAATTTTCTTCATACTTTCTCTCTCACTATTACTTTTCTCATTTTACCATTATTTTTGATCTGTGTAAAGCTGTCCCGTAATTTTATTTCTCTATCTTGAAAATTACTTCTCCTATTATTTCACCCTCATATAAAATTGCTATAGGTCTTGAATCTTTTGGAATTTCAAAAGTAACATACCCGCGCTTCTTTGCAGATGGAGGAAGATAAGAGGAAGGAGGAAAGGGATCAAGAGAAGGTTTTCTACCACTTACGCTATCATAAAAATTGCCATAGTTGTCTATTAATGCAAAGTCTCCTTGATAAGATTTTACCTCTTTTGACTTGTTTTCCAATTCAACTTCAAAAGTGAGAAATTTATTAAATTCGCTTGGTTTATAAAACCAATCACCTGCCCATTCTTCAGGTTTTGAAATTTTAATTGTGACTCCTTCTAAATCTACTTCTGTCCCTATTTTTGCTATATTTTTAAGATCCTTTCCTCTAAATGCATACCATAAACCCTCATTTACTTCTCCAAAGATTTCTTTTATAGCTATCAGTCCTTCCATGTCAGATGACTCTATTTTCATTATTTTCCACTTGTATCCACGAAACCAGTTTCCCTCTTTTACCAATGTGAAATCCCAAAACATCAAATCCCCTATCATCGCTGTAATTTCTCTCTTCTTTCCTTCTGAACTCCTTTGGTGAGTTTCAACCGTAAGCGGATATTTCATTTCTTCCAATTCTTTTCTAATCTCTTTTTCTATCTTTCCCCATTCCTCCTTTGTTTTTCCAAAAATCTCTATTTTCTCCTCGTCTGATACGAAAAGATCGAATTTTGAACTTTTTCCATCTTTAAATGCATCAATAAAAGTCCTCACGATCTCTTCTGGAGAATTTGGAGGATTATTAAATAAAAATGTCTTCAGAAGAAAACCTGAAACGATGATAATAAACAAAGAGAGATAAATGAGCGATTTTCTCATATTCACTTTTTCCTTTTTTTCAATTATATCGTGTCCAGATTTTATTACAAACTTATTTCAATTCTGAACTTGGGACACTGCTCACGATGGTAAGCCGTTTTAGACACTAACCCAATCGGTATATGCCCGATAATCACAGCCTTTCCTTTCACAGAGTCAAGGACTATCTCCTCTATCAGATACCTCAAAAACTTCTTCCTGTCCTGAAAATTCAATCTGTTGATTTTATCTTTCGCAAATTTGCAGAATTTCCTCAAATCCAAAATGAATTGCTTTGACTTAAATGATCTCATTTCGGAATTTAAACGCTCAATCTCCTTATCTATTTTCCTCTCCTCTCTCTCATAATTTTCCATTTTCCTTATGAGCAGTTCCTTATCCGCTAAAAATCCCTCCGAATAAACTTCAAGCAGTCTGCTTTTCTTTGATTTTATTTTCTCCTTCTCTTTTATCAATCTCTCCACCCTCCTTCTGATTTCATACTCCCTCGCCGAAATCCTATATCCCAAATCAAAGATGTAATTGGCAAGGATATTCGGACTCGTAACAATTCTTTTTATTGCATTCCATACCGCATTCTCAACCTTCTCCGCCTTTATCATCTTAGCCTTGCACTCCCTCTTAAACGGAAACTTCACATGCCTGTTATTGCATCTGTAATATCTGACATTATGGCATCTCTCACCGCTGAAAGTGGAACCGCATACACATCTCATCAAACCGCTTAAAAGGTATTCTGTCCTTTGAATTGGCTTAAACTTCTTCTTCAATATCTCCTGAACAAGCCTGAACTTACATTCATCAACAATTTTCGGAATCTTTATCAAAATCCATTCCTTCCTATCCCTTAATCTTCTCCCGTTTCTGACCCTCCTCCTATACCTTCTTCCTTCTCCTCTTTCATCAACCTCAACAGAATATGTCTTGTTGTAGTAGTAATTTCCAATATAAGCCTCATTTCTCAGGATTCTGTTCACGGTGCTTGTCCTCCATTGCTTCCCCTTTCTCGGCTCAATTCCCATCTCTGTGAGTTCCTTCACGACCCTACGCACGCTCTGATACTTCAGATATAAGTCAAAAATCAATCTCACAACCTCAGCTTCCTTCTCATTAATTTTTATGAAACCATCATTATCCTTACCCTTCGGAACATATTCATATCCATAAGGCGCTTCTCCACCGACAAATTTCCCTTTCCTCGCTTTGTATAAGCGTCCTCTCCTCGTCCTCTCAAGTATCTTCGCCTTCTCATATTCCGCTATCAGTCCTTGAACGCCAAGCAAGAGCTGATCCTCAGGACTATCAGAAACTTTTTTGTTCAAGAAAAAGACTTCCACACCCTTCTTTCTCAACTCTTCAATCACTAAGCCCTGATATATGAACTTCCTCGCAAGTCTGTCAGGTGAGTGGATGTAAACAGCATCAAAAATGCCTTTTGAGGCGTCATCCCTCAGCTTGTCAAGGGCGGGTCTCGCTAAAGTCTCTCCACTCCACCCATCATCAATGTATTCTCTCACGATCTCATATCCCTCTTTCTTGCATATTTCCCTCAATTCGTCAATCTGCGATTCTATTGTCTTCTCCTCTTCCTGCTTCTCTGTTGAAACCCTCACATATATCGCAACTTTTTTGATTTTCTTTTTCTTCTCCTTCATCATAAAATTTTAATTCAAATGATTTTTGGGTTAAAGTTTCCAAATCATCCTCAGAAATGATCAAATTTAAAGCCTGAAAAAACCTTTCCTTGTTGAATTCTTTTACCGGTGAAATCAAAACATCTATTTTATCATTCTCCTCCTTCATATCATATCTATACGATATTAATCGTGAAAATACGATTGTCAAGATTGTAAACAAATACAAAGAAATTTCCTTATCCACACTAAAGTAAAATTTTTGTTCTTGAAATTTCTGCCATCCTTGATGCTTTTTCTTCAATGGGACACTTTTTTGAATGCTCCCCCTATAATTTCAACTCCAACTGCATCAAATATTTATTTCTGCCGAAATCTTCTCGCAAGTGATGAGCATATCCATTAAATTTCGTCTCCTCGCTTAGACATATTCAATCTCCCTCTTTATCTCCTCCCTAACATGCTTTATTCTTATGGAATCAATTCCATAAGGAGTCAAAATATCAACTTCTCTGCCAAAAAGCTCTTCAAGAAAATCAACAAGACCGCAAACATTCTTAAATGTCGCCTTTCCCTTTTCAAATTCCACAACAACATCAATATCGCTTTTTTCGGTCATCTCTTCCCTTACCGCAGAGCCAAAAATACCTATTCTCCTAACTCCAAAACTTCTTATCTTTTCCCTGTTTTCCCTTATCTTCTTTAGAATTTCTTCTTTTTTCATTTTTCACCTCTTTAACTATTTCTTCACATCATTCGTTTTAAAGAGTTCCGAACATCTCATTCTTAGTCATTATGACTAACCCTCCTTTAATAGTTCTTCTGCATATTTGATTAATGCCTTTGTTATAATTAGTATGTGTTCAGCCTCCGCTTTCCTAATTTCCACATCTCCTTTAGGTTTTTCCTCTTTAATATCTTCCAAGTGTAAGTCTAATGAAGCTGAATAGTTAAATTTTTCAATTGCTCTCTTCCATTTTTTAATCGCTGGAGAATTCTTGAATTTATTGCTTACGATTTTGTTAAGTAATTTTCCAACTTCTCGGCAATTGGCAAAAACCCCTTTGGTGTCCCATGTTCTAAAACACTCCTCCGCCTTTTCTACATAATCCCATGCTTCCTCAATTACTTTCTCTCCTTTTGGAATTTCAACAACAAAATACTCTCCAATCTCTAACTTTGGTGCATAATCATGAATCCAATCCGTGGAAGGAATCCTTACATTTTTTTTCAATAACTGTTCTCTTACTTCCAAAAATACAGGATTTCCACTTCCAGAAATTATCCATCGGTTTGTATATGGGGAAGAGAAATCCGGATCATAGGCGTAAGCAACAATTTTCCCAGATTTATCACGCCTTGAAGTTGGTATTGATATTTCTGGTAAACCTATTTCTTTAGGGTCAATAAGAAAAGATTCTGAAATCTCAGCCCTACTCTGAAGATACTTAACATTTAAACATAGATTTAATTTCACATCACCTTTTTTATCCGCCATTCTTCTCTTTTCTATGTAATCCAAAGCTTTCTCGCTTAATATTGCAACCACCCTTGTTCTGTAAATCTCATCCTTAAACTCTGAATCATATTTCGAACCTCTTGCCCCTATTTCGCCCCCTCTTTTTTCATAAATATCCTCATTAATACTTGCTATTACTTTCCCATCGTCAGTCTCTAACCATCCACTCACCCCTATTATTGCCTCTTGATACTTTACATGGCTTATCTCAACTCCAAAAATTATGCTTGGAAGAACGGATTTTTCATAAGGCTTATGTTCCACATTTTTTATCTCCATGTTTCCACCTCTATTTTTTCAACTCTATACCGACCAATTGCACATAACATTCAGTAGGCATGCGAAGCCCTGAGTGAAGCGAATGGTTTGGGTGAGCATGAACGAACCGCATGCCTGCCATTTTGTTATTTGCATATCTTACTTTTTTACTTCCTGCATCTTTATTAAATTGAAGCAGGACAAGCATTGTCGCCTTCAATGATAGCCTCAATTTCCTCTTCCTTTTCATTATCATTTTTCCCATATCATTCATTCCTCATTAATCATACATCTTTTTAAACCTTTATGCAAAGTCGCCTTGCGAAATTTGAAAAGCGTGAGCGAGCCACACCTGCGAGCAGAATGGCGAGCATGCGAAAGCAGGCGAAGCGTTCCGCACACAGCCGAAAATTTCAGTCATTTTTGACCACACCTGCTTTTTCAAAAATTTTCTGGATATATTCCCCATCTTCCTGAAAGAGTATATTGTGCTTATTGAATTCCTCTTCAGCATCTTTGTAATCAATATCGGAAAATCTACCATTTTCCCAAGTTTTCTTTATGTCGTCATACTTTGAAACCGAAATTATAAATGCTTCCAATTTTATATTAACAATTTCTCCTTTTCTCTTTAATTCCTCCCTCACTCTGTTTTCTACTTCTTTTATATATGAAACGCATAATTGAATTTTATCATCATTGAAATTTCCGAGATTTCTAATGCCTTTTGGATCTACAAAAATTATGTTTTGTTCATTTTTGTTTTTAACCCATATAATAAAATCTGGGTAGAATCCAGAACTTATGAAAAATCCTACTCCTTTTCTTGAGAGATTTCTGAGCAAAAATATGTCTTTACTTCCGAGCGAATTTTTATTTAAAAATTCTCTCAAATCGCTTACAAATTTCTTCTCGCCCTTATTCAATTTTACAGGAATTGACTTGATTTTTTCCTTCTTTTCCTTCCATATTACCAATGGAGTATATAAATGATTGTCAAGATGCACTATAAAGGAATCCCATTCCTCCCATTCTTCAGGTATTTTCCCCTCGCTATATTTATTAAGTTGCTTCGTAACTTTTACTATATCTTTTGTCAAATTTTTTGGAATTTTGATGACAATTTTATCATTTTCTGGGAACATAGCAGAATGCTTTTCTCTCGTTAAAGGCTCCACCTCTATGTAATCCATTGTTTTCCTTTTTTCTTCTCTCTTGTAAAATTTCTGAATGTAATCCCTCAAAACCATCAAAATCAAATCATGCAATTTTCTTAATCCATCAAAGGATGTTATTTTCAATATGGGCTTGCTTCCATTATTTTCAATTTTCAATCCCGAAGATTCAAGAATGAATATTTCATACTTTTTGGAAAATATTATTTGCTTAAGCACTTCTTTATCTATAAGCAGATTAAACATTCCCTTGCTGATTTTATAGTTTGTAATATCTGAATAAATTGAATCCCAATCAAGTAACTCAAAATAATTATCTGGTATGTCCAACGGCTCTTCAATGACTGTATCCGCACTTCCGACTTTTAAACCATGAGCAATTGTAATTTTCGGTCTTAAATCTATCTTGATTTTCCTCAAAATATTCTCATCAAACTCAAGCTTTACAGGATGCTTAAGAAAATCAAAATCCTCTCTGGTTTTGATGGTATAAATTTCTCCCTCCCATTCCTCCGGTTTGTTAAACCTAATTGGAATAACTATTTCTTCGTAATCCACTTCTTCCTTCTCTATTGCGGTAAGAAACGCATTTATGTAATCTGCATTTAATCCAAAAATGAAAAGCGTTTGCATTACCTTCAATATATAATCAGGATTTTCTTCCCTTTTCAATGAATAATCTTTTCCTTTTAACCTTACTCCTCTGCCAAAAAGCTGAATAATTTGTGGTCCTTCACCTTTTCCCATGTTTATTAAACCCATATTTGAAACTCGCCAAGAGTTCCAACCCTCAACAAATTTTTTCGAGCCAATAAGAATATTCACATGAGAATCGCTCTCGTTTATTCTGAAAAACAGAGAATCACTGAAATGATCCTCCTTAACTTCAATTTCTGCTTCCTTGATCAATTTCTTTAAAGATGGCACATCACCGACATTAACGACACCGAAATATTTTTCTCCTGTGGCGGTTTTGAGTCCTATTTCCCCCTCAGCATTTTTTATCTCGTAAAGCTCCAATCTTCCTTTACCTCCAAAAACCTTTGAATATATGTCTTCAGCAATCTCATCAACAGATAGTTTTCTTATAAACTCAAATTTTCCCTCAAAAATATCGTTTCCTTCATTATCTATGAGTCCTGACCTTCCTTCCAAGATTTTCTTTATGTTCTCTTTTAAATGATTCTCATCATTGGCAATCTTATCAAGAAATTGAATTACCTTAACCACATCAGAATTTATGCCCTTACCTGTGACTTTGCTTCCGACAAAAATCCATAAAGGTTTTTCTATGTTGTATTTCCTTAACTCTTCTCTGTATTTTTCAAAGATAAGCAATTGTTCATAAAAAGATAACAAGCCTGCTGTGAGCAATAAATCTCTCTGAGCTTCTGTATAAGCATCCTCCCTTATGTTATAAACATAGAAATCCTTGCCATATCCATCTGTGTAAAAGTATTTGTAAGAGTAATCAAAGATTATCGCTTTTGCATATTCCTCAAGTAAATCCTTATTTTTTCCTATTACCTGTCCAAAGGTAGCCGAGTATTCAAAAATAAATCCATTCTTTCCAATATCCTCTCTTAATTTTTTCCATTTCTGCTCTTCTGTTCTTTGCCCTTTATGTCCTTCATCGATGAAAACTAAATTCTTCCCATCAAAAAAGGAAACATCCACACTCACGCCCTCTCCTTTCTTTTCTTCTGTGAGTTTGTAAATGTCTATAATCAAAATCTCTCCTTCTTTTGTTTTCAAGTCATCAATATTTCCATCATATAACTTGCAGGGAATTCCACTTAACCTTAATTCTTCATAATGCTGTTTTGACAATCCTTCATTTGGAGTTATCAAAATGATATTGTCCCAGTTATTTTTGGAATACTTTAGAATTTGCCAGTAGTTTATGTGCATGATTAAAGTTTTTCCGCTTCCAGTAGCCATCCAGAAAGCAAGTTTTCTGAGGTCTTCTTCCGTAAATGGAGAAATTTCCGTTTTGTTTTCATTATTGTATTTTTCCAAGAATTCGTTTAACTCTACTATGAACCTTTCTTTGTCGTTGTAGCATCTGTCTAAAAATATTTCTGTAAACAAAACTGCTAAATACTGAAAGTATTTAAGATTAAAGTTTGGCTGTCTTCTGTTTTGCCTCAGTTTTTCAACATACTCTCTTATCGCTTCATCATATTTTAAAAGCAAATCTTCCCATTCTGGTTTTAAACCAATTAAAACATCAACAAAATAACTTCTTCCAGTAGTATCATCACCTTCTCGCGTATCTTTTAATTTTTCCCTTAACTCATTGAAATCATCAAAACCAAACAGGTTAAGAAAGAATTTATTTAATACCAGATGCTTTTCAAGTTTCTCTGCCATGTTATTTCACCTTCTCGAACATTAATGATTTAAACTCAGGTTCTATGTGCTTAAATTTCTTGACCAATGCTTCTCCATTGATATAAATCTCGTCTGCTTCAAACCCTTTTAGTTTGTTTTCAATAATCTCTTTATCTTTCTCAAAATCAATATCCCTTATGCTCCTCCAAACAACAGCAATTCTCTTCCCATCCTTCTCTCCAAAAACAAAAACATATTTCCTTCCGTTTTCCTGTAAAACTTCATATCTGCTTACATTTAAGCCAAGAAGATAATTGAATGTCTCAACCAAATCCACATTAACGATTTTCTGCTGGTAATTTTCAATGATTTTCAGTTTGTAATTAAATGGGTCTTTCATCTCATCAATGTTAAGGAATGTTTTGCTTCCCTTAGTCTCCCATTCAAGCATATATTTAACAAAGTAATCAGTTAATTCGTAAAGTGTTTTTTGTGGCTGTTCAAACTCAATGTTTTCCAAAGCATCTTCATATTGTTCCAAAGTGTGGTATTTGAAGAAAACTCCAATTCCATCTGTATCCTGTGGTTTGCCATCCTTCCAGTTAAAGGAATATGCTACTTTCTTAATTCGAGAGATAATAACTGCATCAAAGTAATCTGCCATTTCTATAAGGATAAATTTTCTTTTTCCACCGTCTTCTTTGTTTAACTTCATAACTGCGTGTGCGGTTGTGCCTGAGCCTGCGAAGAAATCGAGAACAACGGCATTTTTATATTTTCCAGAGGATGCATAAATTGCATCTTTGACTAAGTGAATCGATTTGGGAAAGGTAAATAATTCCGAACCCCTCACTCCGAATAAATTTGTAATTGTTTTTGTACCGTGATCAGTGGCACTATACTTTGGATTAGTCCAAACAGTTTTAAAAGGATATTCTTCTTTCCATAGGAATATTTCCCAGTAATCACCAATCTTTTTAGCTTTTAAGTATTCTCTTATATTTTCTACCGAGGCTCTTGCATATCTCCATTTCCTTTCTACACCAGCATCATCTATGGGCCAAACTTCTATGCTTCCATCTTCTCTTAAAATATTTTTGCTTTTTGGGTGATAATTTTCATCTGCAACATCTCCAAATCCAATAATTTTGCCGTTCTTTATAATAATTGGATAAAAACAATTTTTGGCATAATGCCTCTCAGACTCTCCACCATGATCTCTCAAATTTCTCCATTCTCCTTCTCTTTTTTCCTTAGAAATAATCCCTCTGATATTAGGATAAATCACATACATATATTCGTGAGTTATGGAGAAATTTGTTCCTTGTCTACCTTTGGGATTATGAATGATTGTCAGTAACATCTTCTCGAACTTATTATTGCTGTTAGTTCCTGTACCAAAAATAGAGTCTATGAGCATTCCTAATCTTTCTTGTTCATTAAAATCTATAGCAATTTCAAATATCCCCTCCTTAGATAAGAATTTCTTTGCCAACGATATTCTGTTTTCCATCAAACACAACCAAGAGGCATGTTTGTAATCATTCTTATAGAGAATTTCGGTAGATGGTGAATTAAACGGCGGATCAATATAAATCGTCTGGACTTTCTCATAATACTTATTCAAAAGCAAATTCAACGCCTGCCAGTTTTCGCTTTTTATCAAAATTCCATCCAAAATCTCATCCAAATCATTTTCTTTTGTTAAAGCAACCAATAGCTTCCACTTAAATTCTTCATCAAAGTATTTTGTATCAATTGGCAACTTCTTCCATTCCTTCCCTTCCAAAGTGTTGTTTTCAATTAAATCATTTTTATCCTTAACTTCAATCCCAAACAATTCCTTCCATTCTTCCAATTGCCTCTCATTCCTCAAAATCTCATCCAAAATACTTTCTAAAAATTCCTCTCCCGCATATTCCTTAATTTTGTCCAAAGTGATTACATAATGCGTATCAATAACAAACTTTTTCTTCTCCCAGATTTTCTTCTGGAAGTTTTCAATTTGTGCCAAAAACTCAATTATCTTTAAAGCAATTTTTCTGAATGCTCTAACTCCGATCAGACGAAGTCTTAACTTGTCAAAGTATCCGCCTTTCTCTAAAACCTGCAAATCTTCCAATTGTAAAAATTCATTTTTAATGTAAAAGTCTATTTCCCTTTCCAAAAATCCTTTCAAATCTTTATGAATGAAATAATCGGTTGTGTTTCTTTTTGTGTATTTGGAAAGATGGTTTTCAATGTAAGTCTTTTCGTTCTTTGAGTTTGGATCTTTCTCAAAAATTAGCCTTGCTAAACTACCTTGCGGAATTTTCTCTTCCAAAATTTTTACTATTTCCTCATTTATCTTATCCTGAGATGCTGATTGACCATGTTTATATTTCTCCTCTTCCTCTTCAGTCAATCCTCTGTATTCAAAATAGATATTCAGCTCTCTTTTTTCTTCATCAAAATCAAAAACCTTTTCATTTAAAACAAAGAATTTCTTTTCAGGTGCTTTGATATTCCCTTTCTCTTCCTCTGCCTCTATAACCCTGAAATTAACTGTTAATCCCTTAACTTTAAAGGTATATTTTCTAAAGTATTCTGTGGTTTTTATGTAATACTGATCCTTGTTTGCCCAATAGAGCAAAACTTCTTCACCGTTATAAGGAACAACATATTTCTCGTTTTTTCCATATCTTCTTTTGCTTATGAAATCTCCTTTGTCATAATATCTTGAGAAGAAGTTAATCAGGTGATTATAAATCTCTTTTTCCAAATCCTCTGAGATTTTTATCTCTTCTATCTGTTTCTTTTTCTCATAGTATTCCTTTCCTAAAGGCGTGTTTCTGAATTCTTCTTTTAATTCTCCATTCTTAAAAGCACTCTCTCCAAGATTTTCTTTTATCTTTTGCTTTACTTTTTCAAACTCCTCTTTTATTTTCTTTATTTCCTCCTCTCCAACCAATTCCAGTTGTTTCCTGATTTCTTCTATTAACTCTTTTTCAATGAATTCTTCAATCTCTTTTCGTTTGTAATTCATTATTCTGTAAATTCCAAAGTCCAAATCTTCGCTTTCAAACTGGAAAATTTCTCTAAGTTTTTCCCTCAATTTTTCCTTCAATTCATTTCCGTTGTTTATCATATTTCTCATCTCCTTAATATTTGTGCAATATCTTTTAATCCTGCAACACTTCGCCAATGAATCTCCCGATATTGTGTGTTTAGTTTAATCATATGAATATCACCTCTATATATGGCTTTATGTAGGGGCTTATAGCATCAGGAGTAACCACATCAACTTTTCTCGCAAGTTCTTTCTCAAGGAAATAAACAAGGTCAAAGAATTTCAAACCCAATGACTCTTCAAAAATGACAAGTATATCCAAATCGCTTCCTTCTCTCTGCTCATTCCTCACAAATGAGCCGAAAATTCCTATTTTGGAAACTTTGAACCTCTCCCTTAATGCAGGCTTCAACGCCTTTAATTTAGATATATACTTTGCCACTTCCCAATCCGCCGGAATCGAGCTGATTTCTATTTGTCTGAAGCTGTTTTCTTTGTTTTCCCCCTCAAATTTTTCAGGAGTCTCTTGTGTCATTTTCAGATACCCCTCTGCTTCATCCAGTTTATTCCATGCTCTCTCAAAAAAGCTTTCCGCTATTTCTATGTTTTTTGATAGTTCCTCCATATTTCACCACTCAAACCGTTTTTGGCTTCTGATAATTGATGAGGGAACTTTCCACCTTCTGCTCCGCTTCGGGGTATTCAGAGCAATCGGAAGTCCCCACAAAGTTCCCCCCACGCTCATCAGCTTCTTGCCTTCGCATCTCTCTCGCCTCTATCCTCTTCTACCTACTCCTCCCCTATATATAAATATCTGACACCTGCAACAACCATACAGAGCTCGGAGCTGTTGGCAAAACTTATTGTATAATTTCCTTTAACCTCCTATCTGCCTCCCCAACCTTTCCAAACTCAACAAGTATGTCCTCAGCTGGCTGAAATTTCCTCCTTTTCATCCACAGAAACATAGCAGGAAGAACTTAAGTTGCAGTCGTTCTTTTTGGTATTATTAAAGCTAATCCACATTCTACATTCTACACCACATTCCATTTTAAAACAACTCCTTCACGATTCACAGACTTTCATCATTTAGCAAAATGAAACAAATGGTGTGTGGTAAAAGTTTCTATTAACCGTCTCCCTTCGGAATTTTCTGAATTTCCTCACACATTTTCTTACTTAATGCTTCCAGCAATAGATACAACTATTATCACTGAGAAAATTCCAATTATTATTGATAAAATTTCTCCCATTGTTATAGGAGATTGAAACATCTCCTTTCCAAATCTTTTATTCTTTTCCCAAAGCATGTTAAGCGTGCTTTGAACATCTAAAAGAGGATATAAAGCTAAAAACGCACATACTCCAGAAATAGCGGGATGAATAGGAAGAAATAAATAACACAAGTTACTGAAAACAATAATGCCCAATACTGTCCATCCAACAGTGAAAGTAGGTTCAATCCCAGCATCTTTGGCAAATTTACGAATTCTACCTAATTGACCAGCCATTAAACATATATTTAGGATAGGAATAAGAAGCCCTAAAGTGCGAAATAAAGCGTTTAAATTTGTCTTTTTATAGAAGTTAATCCACTTCCAATTCCAATAAAACCAATAAAAAAGATAAAAACCACAAGATAATATCCATAATAAAATAATTCTGGTGGCAGAGCGAGGAGTAAATTGGAATATGTATTTAGCTTCGGGTATTAACCACTCACCACAATATGCACATTTCACAGCATTCTCAGGGACTTCTTTTAAACAATATGGACATTTCATTTGTTTTTCTCTTTCCATAATTGTTCCTTTTTTAAAATTTCAAAATGAGGCCATAGAGAAGGAGGATATATATCATAAACCCAGCCAAAGAAAAGGTTATGAAAAACAAGTAAAATGATCATTGCAACAATATAGATAACAAGATGTATCATAAATGCTTTCAAACCCTTCTTCTCTTCTTCGAAGATTTGATAAGGAAGATAAAATAATCCTCCCCAGAAAATCGCTCCACAAAAAGCGACTGGCAATAGAAAATAAAAGAAAACCAAAAAGATTGCCCCAGTGAAGACTGGTCTAAGTAAGAAAGCATTAATTACGGTAACTAAATTTCCCCAGAAGCTGGCGAGAGTATTAAATATTAAAAGAATGGCGATGGGAATTTTGATAATTGCCCAAGGAGTTTTGATATTAAACCACCAACTGAATATATTCTTATGCTCGTGCATTGCGTGAGCAGAATTTATATTCATCAATAATTGTAGAAAATTTTAAATTTTCTCTCAACCACACCCCTCTCAACCGCATACCTCTGCCTTGAAACCTTGATTATCTTTTCTCTGTTTCCTTGAAACTTGAATCCGTAAAACGGAGGCAGAGTGTAGGCGGAGAAAGGGCTTGTTGTCTTCCCATTGACCGCTAACTTCAAATAGATGTGATATTTTGGCTGATTTGTTAAGTCCTTCTCTCTGAATTCGTAAAGCTCTTTGCGCAAACATTCAGCATCTTCAACCCCCACCTTGAAAGCAATAAGCGTTCCAACATTCCCTAAAATTGAATTCCTCATCTCATCATCAATCTGAGATATGAACTGATTTGCGAGAATCAGACAGATTCCATACTTCCTTGCTTCAGATAACATTGAAACAAATG
>Ga0190319_1000056_pt1 | contig 16197 bp, 26 predicted proteins | sample 48701145_MG_FD_165040 | JGI IMG/M metagenome (GOLD analysis project Ga0190319, IMG submission 165040) | Hydrothermal vent sediment bacterial communities from Southern Trench, Guaymas Basin, Mexico - 4870-11-4-5_MG | ecosystem: Environmental > Aquatic > Marine > Hydrothermal vents > Sediment ...
TGCTAAATTCACAGTTCCAACGGGTAAAACCCTCAAAATCCATGCGATAGCCGAACTATATGACCCAGACGGTTATATCAGTGCAGAAGTCTATAATGTGACGGATGCAGAAACAGTTGCTTCTGTGGACGGCTTCGACGATACAGGCTGGAGTGTTGCAGAAGGTAAAGATGTGGAGTTCAGAGTCATAAACTCTGATGGTGCGGCAGCTCACGATGGCAACTACGGCTTTCTTGTTAGCTTTGTATGAGAAAGATATCAACCATCTGACGGCGTCTGCTTCAGGCTCAGAGAATGTCAAAATAGTGTGGTATGCTGAGGTTGTAAGCTGAGGTGAGGGGGTGAGAAATGGAGAAGATAAAAGGATATTACAGTCTCAAAATAGGGGAGAAAACCAAAGAAGAAGGAGAGATAGAGTGCCTTCTGTTCCGCTCCCTTGAGGAGGCAAGAAAGCACATGGATGAGTTGATGAGTGAGGAGAAATGAGAGAGTTTAAAGAGAGGTATCCGATAGCGTATGCAACTGCGAAGTTCATCGCAGAGGTTCTTCTTTGCACGTTAGGAGTTACAGCAGGCATTCTCATTTGCCGTTACTTGCTTTATCCTTTGCTGCCTTGAGGAAATGAGCGAGCTAAGATTCAAGATCGGCAAATTCATCGTTGTGAGCATTCATAAAATACTGATTAGGTTGAGGTTGATTTCGTGATGGCGTAGCCTTCTATGATGCTCCTTGTTCGCTTTATTAACTTACTTGCACTCGCATCTCTCGCGTCTCTCTCTTTCACAGCACTTTCTTTTCACCTCTTTTGCACACAGAATCCATCCGACCGAATGAAAGACTCTCTCGCATCCGAATCTCTCGAACCACCATCTCGGACAGATAACGAGAATACCTGTCCGCTCATACATGCATCCTGGCAAGTGTCTTATAGCTGAGCAAACAATCTTCGAGAATTTCTCGCGGAATCTCATCCTCCCACACTACCACTGGCGCCGAACCTAACGCCGAAAGAAGGAAGAAAGGCGCTCCTCTCCTTGTTCGCTTATTGTCATATCTCAACCCATCAATAATTTTCGGGATGTTGAGAGGTGGAAGAGGAAAGTTGAGATCGAGATTTTCGAAAATCTCGAAGATTTTGCGGCAATCTTCCTCATTCAAAATTCCGAGTCTGCACGAAAGAAGCGCTTCACATTTGATTCCGTGCGAAAGCGCCTCGCCATGTGTCAGAACATCAGTAGAGTGGAGGCTCTGGAACTCAATCTGATGTCCGAGTGTATGACCAACATGGAGAATCGGTGTGAATTTCTCCTCTTCATCCTCCCGCATACACTCTAATTTCAGTTCAATTGTTCGACAGACAATTTTATCGTAGTCTCTTCGTTCAATCGTTGAGAGAAAAGAGAGATCTTGACAAAGTGCATGTTTCACGCTTTCCACCAGTCCACCCTTCAGCTCACGCTCAGGGAGAGTTCGAAGAACATCGAGATCGCAAAGAACAAACTCAGGCGCGTAGTAGACACCAAAAGAATGCTTCGCTTTATCCGAGTTAACGGCGTTCTTCGCCCCAATCGCCGCATCGTGCATCGCCATTAAAGTTGTAGGAATCGCAAAGAACATTAATTTTTCCCGAAAGAATTCCGCAGCGACATACCCTGCAATATCTAAAACTACGCCTCCGCCGATTCCGACAATTGCGCTGTCTGCAGTTGCAAAGCCGAGTATCTCCTCCTCAATCCAGTCTTTAATCTTTCTCGCCTTCCTCTCTTCACCGGGTGAGAATGAGAAGAGCTGTGTCAAGACCCCTCGCCCCTCAAGCTCTTCTACAACCTTCTTCGCGTAGAGATCCGCAACCGTGGTGTCAGTAATGACCACGACATGGAACGGATCATAGGATGAAATCAGGTCCGCTGCTTTCGAGAGAAGTCCGTGGCTGACATAGATCGGCACTTCTTTCCCGCGAAATGTGAAGGAATACCGCGCCCTCATCTCTCCTCACCTCTTCTTCCAGTAACGGCTCCTGCGATTGCGGCAACAATTGCCGTCCAGAGCGGAAGTAGTGCTGTAAGCACTCGCTCTAGCATCTCTACGGGGACTCTTGTTAACACTAGAAGCGATACAACACCGAGAATCATCAAACAGACCATCCCAGTTTGTTTGTCGTCCCAGTCCATTCACATTATCACCTCCCACAAGAGTGCTAGATCGAGAATCATAACATATAACCCAAAGGTCAAGATCAAATAAACCGCGCCCCTTCGATAATCTCCAGCTTCACAAGTAAGAATGGACAAAAACATCAGCGGCGCTGCAAACAAAGCGGTGAATGTTGATGGTGGCAACAAGTTGATGAGAATAAAGAACAGGTGTGATATCAACACTATAAAGAAGATGAATTCTACATACCTACTTATCGGGAAATTATAACCGCTAAGAGTTATAGCGAGATTCCGGATACCAAGCCGTTTGTCAAAATTTATATCTTGATATTGGTCTATCACATAAAACGCATCCCAGAGCGAACCAGGGATGAATGAAACGAGAACAGGTGAAAGTGAGATCGATTTTGCTGCAGGGACATAGCCAGCGAGCACACATCCTAAGCCGAACGCCAAGCCGAGATCAAGTTCTCCCAACCCTTTATACTTCCCAAACTCATTGTAGGATATCCCGCAGAAGAGTCCGATAGCAAGAGGAATCAAGCAGAGAGGAGTGCAAATGACGGAAAGATAAATGAAAATCAGAGTTCCTATTGCATAGCATAGTATCGTCGCTGCTTTCACTTCTGATAACGTCGCAAGTCCTCTCGGAAGTATCGCTGAGGCAGAGGTGTAAGCTTTCGCGGTTTCACCCTTGTCAATCCCTCTCACGTAATCCGAAATAGCGTTGTGGAGATGAGTTCCAAAAAGAATTGCGGTTGTTCCAACGAAGGAGAGAATGAATGACTGAATATCGTGGGAAGGTGCGAGGAGAAAGCCGAGGAGAAGAGGGGGAATAATACCAAGAACGGCAAACGGTCTCAACAAAACCCACCACACCTTCAAGGACGCCATCTCATTAATATATTTCTGCGGATTAAAAATAAAAAGGATGATAGCTCTCGACCTCCAGACATTTGCAGCAAGAGCAAGCTACAAATATGCGCCCTCAACTATTAGACGGCAACTCGTCAACTTGCAGAAGTTTGAGAGATGGCTGGATGAGAGAAATCTCACACTCTCCTCAGAGAGTGTAATTGAATATTTGCAAGAGCAGATGGATAAAAAACTCGACGGAGGCTCGATTCGCAATATATTCTTTGACATTCAAAGCTATGTGAAGTTGATGGGCATCAATTTGAATCTTGAGAAAGCAAGAGAGATTCTCCCACGCTTCACTCTCAAGGAAGCAAGATGGATGAGCGAAGAGGAGGTGAGAAAACTATTTGATGCCGCTCTTTCAACCTCACCAGAAATTGCCGTCTTCATTGCGCTCGCTTATGAGTATGGGAGGCGACCAGGCGAAGTTCTAAGCTTGCGATGGGAAGATATTGATTTTGAGCATAAAATCATTCGCTTCCCAATTTTGAAGCGGAGGGAGAGAGAGATTGCGGAATTTGAGTTAAAAGACTATCTTATCCCGCTTCTCTCTTCACTTCCGCGCGAAGGTGAGAGGGTTTTCAACATCACACATCGGAAACTATGCAAGAGGTTCAAACGGCTTTCTCTCTTTGTGTTAAAAAAGCCGTTTACTCCACACTCCTTGCGTCATTCACGGATTACACACCTCAGAAAGCAAGGTGTGCCGTTGGATATCGTCTCAAAATATATCGCGCGACATGCAAGCATCGCTACAACCGCAAAGATTTACCGTCATATTACTGAGGAAGAGAAGAGCGAGATTCCGGAATCAGCACTTGCAACAAGAGGTGAGAGAGAGTGAGAAAGTTCGAGGAAGAGATCCTGCTCACATACCTCGCAGCCGGGAGGCGAACGCCACGAACCGGGTGGTGGATTCGTGGACATCTTCTCGATGTCGGGACAGACTACATCTGGAGGATGTGGAAGCGCTATCTCTCTTTTCTCGACGAAGCAAGAGAGAGAGGTGCGAAAATCGGAGACATCAGTTACAGGCAGTTCCGGATCTATCTATATTTCCTCAAAAAGTTGGGGCTGATTACAGTTATTGAAAGAAGAAGGGATCCCGACCAACGAAAGGGAGCACCGAGAAGCTATGTTGCGATCACTTCTGGTGCGGAGGACCATCCCGGTTGGATCAATCCCATCGCTTATTGGAGGGAGACGAGATAATGTTTAAGAATACAAAGTCAATCGAAACTTGCAGTTTAGAGGAAATATTACTTAGGGAGGATTTAGAGTTCGTCCTCATTGCGGAGGACGGCTTTGAAATCAGAGAATATGAGGATGGAACTCGTGAGATAATAGCAAAAGGACGCTCTCTATTTATAGAGCGGAAAAGAAAAGAAAGAGAGATGAAGGAGGAGGTCAATAATGATACCCGCTGATATTATATCATACGTCGTGAGAGAATTAAGACGGGAGTTTAATTTAGAGAGATATTTTCTGCGTGTCTATTATTTTGCGACTGATGTTCTTCTTGGAGCATTTGTTCCACTTAATACCGATTCCGCAGAAATAGATATTAATGGCGACTTTGATCTTTTGTTCCGATTAAGTCCAAGAAATGCTGAGGCAGCATTAGTATATATGACATCACATGAAATGCGACATTTTTGGCAGTTTATACAAGGATGGGATTGGGAAAGCGAGGAAGCAGAGGATGATGCTGAGGAATTCTCTCATACATACACTAAGAGATGGTTCGAACGAAAGGGAATATATTTTGATCCGCGAGAACTAGATAATATTCATGACGAAATGTTCGACTTACTGGAGGCCTATTCAAGCGCCGTTTCATATAAAAAAGTTGTATTACTTTTCTTCGGAAGATAGGTGATTTATTTCACCTTTGCGATTCTTTGATATCTCCGCTCAGCCAATCGACGCAAAAAACATTCACTTCTAATAAATAAAACGGAGTCCCTAAATCATTTACTATTTAGGAGCTCCGTTCCTTTAATCCTACACCCATTTATGAAATCCCAAAGCGCGCACTAAATTTAAATTTCCGCACCTCTAAATTAATTTCGAGGAGGTGAGCAGAAAGTGGGATACAACGAGAGAGGCAGAAGGGATGGAACCGGACCCTACAGAGATTCTTATCGGCGAAGAGTAGAGGGCAAGAGTTACGGGCGGAGAAAAGAGAGAGGCGAGAAGTGTCCTTACGAACGCTAATTCACTTTCTTAAGAAGCCGATTAAGAAGGAAAGCAACAATCTCGTCCGATACCCGATTGAAAATCAGCCTTCGTCTCAGCTTTCCCCAGTTAGCAGTAAGAAGTGGAGTATCGCGCTCCATTAGATAGACAACACACAAGAAGAAAAGGAGGTCAGCCGTAAAGAAATCTTCCTTCATCCCCTTCTCATCTTAATTTCAGCTCTGGATTTAAATTTTTTCCTACCTCCCTCTCGGCTATATATGGATATATATCCCCAATCAGAAAAAGTCTTTTTTTGATTGGAAAGGAGAAGGAAAATTTTAAATTTTTCTTTGGTGAATATTTATTCATCGGTTTATAAATGTTATACATTTCTTTGTCCATAGGAGAAATGAGAAGCTTTAAATACCGAAGGTTTCAATATATTACCGACAAGAGGCAAAGGGAGGTGATGAGAGGTGGGAGAGGAGAAGAAGGGAAACGCGAAGCCGGGAGTGAAAGTGCCAGGAACGACAGTCATGACAGGACCGCGCAGCAAAGAAGAGAGAGAGAAGGAGAGAGCGAAGAAAGAGCGAGAATACCTACTGCTCCGCAAGGGAACAGTGAAGATAAACGGCGAGACAAAAGAGGCATTCGTCGTTGTTCAGAGAGTGAGGGCGAGAAACGGCAAGGCTGTTGCGCGGATGGTGAGAGCAGGGATCATAGAGCTAGAGAAGGGAGAGTATTACCTTGTCTCGAAACTCACAAAGCTCCCGGCTCTCGCGTTCACGGAATACAAGCGAGAGAGAGGAAGAAGTGAATCCCTCTCTTGAGGGATCGAAAAATTTCCCCCTTTTATTTTTTCCAATTTTTGGAGCAAAATTTTTATATGGAATTTTTCAAAATTTAATTGGGAGGTGATGAAAAAAGAATGTGGAAGTGCGAGGAAGAATGTGTCAGCGAAGAAATACCGAGAATAAAGCAACCAGAGTGCTGGCGTGATCTACCGACTGACGAAGAAGAGAGAGAGATCTTAGAGAAGATAGAGAAGGCAGAGAAAGTTCAAGTAATAGATCTGGCTTTCGAGAGAGTTGTGAGACATATAGATAAAGACGGACGCATAAAACGAGGAGGAAAAGAAGATGACTTCTTGATAATAAAGATGGACAACGAAGAATTTATCTACAAAACGTGGGGGGATGACGAATGGGCTTATGAAGTCTGGCTAGATGTGAAGACAAAGATCACCGAAATTATTAAGAAGCGCGTTGAGGAAATATTCGGCAGTGTTATATGGACTAGAGATTGCAACTTCGGCTGCTGCCTCTTCTTTGAGAAGAACGGTAGACAGTATCGAGTAAGATTCGGACGACATAATTTCGTAGAAACCTTGCACTACCGAGCAAGCTTGAGAGAGTATTCGCTGAAGGTGAAAGACTTCACAATTCAAGACAGGAGCGGAGCGATATTGAAAGTGTGCTGAAGAGACTAGAGGGTGAGAAAAGAGACTAAAATTTCTTGAGCAAAATTTTTATTTTTATTTTTTCCAATTTTTTGTGAGGAGGTGATAATAGAATGGAAGAGTGGGAGTGGTGCGAATGGAAGGAAGAAGAGAGACTAGAGAAGGAAGATGATACAGAGAAGACAGAGATCCGACTTCACTTCGTTGGCAAGCGATACTACTCACGAAAATCCTTTGTCGAAGAGGCACAAAGACTCGGGGTTGCTCGAGCAATCTCACCATCACATCTCAAGTCAGTGAACTGGGGAGACATTATATATCTCGCAGAATATGAGCCAGAGGTTGAGAGTGGAAGAGCAATTGTCTTCGGTTATATGAGAGTTGACGGAGTAAGCATCGAGGCTTCCGAGAGAGTGAAAAAAGAGGCGACAAAGGAGATAAATATTGAGAGAACGGAGAACGTTGGAGAGCGAGCAATTCAGAGATTTTGCGGAGGATATTTTATTACGGCGATTGCCTATGTGACGGATCCACTTCCACGTATTGCTGAAGTCTATGAAAGAGTGGCAAAGAAATACGGCGAGAAGGTGAAGTTTCTTCTCAACGGTTCGCTGACCACATTTGATCAAGAGCTCGTTATCGATGACGTGAAGTTTGCTCGAGGTATAGTGAGAGTGAAAGTGAAGGTTGCGGATCTTCTCGAGAAGGAGATAGAGCAGGCGATGAAAGAAACAGGAAAGCAAGTTATCTTCATTCGCGATTATCAGAAAAGGAGGTGAGAAGGGATGGAAGAGAGAGTTCCCATCTTTCTTCGACGAGGAATAGAGGGGAGATGCTCATTTTGCGGCAAATTCACAGACTTCTATCTGATATCACTGGACGGCGAAATATTCTGCAACATTTGTCCGGAGTGCGTAAAGATGTTGGTGGAATGCGGTGTGCCTTTCGCATGCACAAGGTGCTTGAAAGAGGTGAGAGGATGATGAGCCTGATGAGCGCGATTGTGTTGATGAGAAAGATCCGCGACAATAATCTCTCCCTCTCAGATCTCTCGCCCGATGAAAAAGCGATCTTCGAGTGCCTTCTCCAGGGAAGCTTTGTTTACATCAGCGAAGATGAAAGGCTAAGATTGACAACACACGGAGCGGAGATTGTGGCGTTGAATGATGCGCTAGAAGAGCTCGAAAGAAAGGAGAATCTTGATGATATCGCGAAAGATTTGATTGCGGAGATCGCTTCTCTGGTGAATGACGGCGATTATGGTGCTGCGCTGTTCAGACTCTTTGAGCTCTTTCACGTGCTAGATGCGCTCATGTGGAGACAAGGAAGATTGATTTTGTGAGGAGGTGAATGAGAGATGGCTGTAGATATAACGAGAATAGTTCGGGTAATGAGAAAGATTAGCGAGGAAGCACCTACCTACGACTCCCTATCTCCAGAAGAGAAAGAGATGGCTGACTACTTACTTCAAGGAGGCTTTGCTTTAATTGATGATGAGGGGCGATTGAGACCAACTGTCATGGGAGCAAAGCTAGTAGCATTCGGTGAAATGCTCCCGATGATGAGGAAAGACATTCTCAAAAATACTGCGATTGAGATTGCTACTGAGATCTTGAAAGAGATTGAAGACGATAACTACTCTGTAGTGATGTCTCGCCTTGCTGAGTTGTATACTGTGCTGGATACGTTAAGGCGAATGCAAGGATAACAAAAGAGGTGATGACAAATGGGTGAGGATGAGCATGAAACACTCCGTAATGAGATTGCAGAGAAGCTCGAAGAGGCATCCCGGAAACTGCAGTTTTGCAAGGATACCGGTGATGTCATCGAAGTCTTAGTGAATCTATTGAACGAGCTTGTGGAGATATTAAAGGTCGAGTGGTGAGAGAGATGAATATACTAAGCGACGAGGTTGTAAGGGAGGCGAAGAAGAGATTAGGAGACAATCCCTCTCTCCAACGCTTGTGGGAAGAGATTGAGAAATTACAACGGCTCTACGAAGAAAAAACAGAATCCAAACTGTGGAAGCGGGTGGATATTCAGACAAGAGAAGGGCAAGAGTTAATAAAGCGCACAATCTTTTACATCGCGGAGGAGTTGTTTGAAATCAGCGGATGTCTAAAGAATCGAGTTTGGACCCAGACACAGTATGAAGTCGATGTCTCTCATCTTCTGGATGAAGTAGCAGATACCTTTTTATTTTTCATCATTCTCTGCCATCAGCTCGGGCTTGACGCGGAGAAACTGCTAGAGATTGCAATGCGGAAGGTCGTGGTAAATGAGTGGCGAGTCAAAAGCGGGTATTGAGCAATGACGAAGAAACGCCTGCTGATTCTCACTCCACAAGTTGTCGGAGATATTCTTGTGATTGCGTATGAGAATCTTTGTTCAAACAGACGACTTCAGGAGGTCATGCTGGAAGAAGGAGACACTGAAATTCTGCTCGACTTGAGAGTGAGAGAGAACAAGATTCTTGAAATGATTCAGGGTCTCGGAGACTTACAGACGTTCTTTGCGAAATTCGCGAAACTCGAGCCGGTGATTGTTGTTGAGCAGCGAGCTTAGAGCTATAGTCTCGAGAAATTCGCTTCTATTTTTATTTTTATGTTTTATATTCCTTCGGAATTATTCTAATACGCTCTATTAGAATATTATGTATTAGAATATTAGATTTTATGCACAATTCTATACACTCATGTATATTTTCATACATTACAGATACTTTTGAGCACCGTCTAACCGAACTCTTGATTCAAGAGCAAGATTTAAATACTTCAAAATTCTAATCAAAATGAGGTGTAAGGAAAAATGGAAAGTGAAAGAAAAAAAGCAAGAATTCTTGATGAAGGGAAAGTGATCTGGATACGAAAGGTGTCTCAGAGAAAGAGAGGCAGTCCGCAAATCACGCTTCCGTCAGAGTTTGTAGAGTGGAGTGGAAAGAGGGTTGAGATAGAGCCTCTTAATAAGTGGGAGATTCGCATTAGAATCATAAATAGAGGTGATGAAGGTAAAGAAGGTGAATAAGATGCAAGTTTATATTCCTATTGCTGTTTTGGAAGAGTATATAGAAGAGGGAACTCTTACAAAGCGCTCATTGACTTTGGATTATCATACAACTGTTCGTTTACCCGCGTTCTTGACATTTGCAATAAGAAAGAGAATGAAAGAGATGATGAAAGAGAAAATAGAGTTTATTCATAAGCATCCAGATGAAGGATTCGAGAGATTGATAGGGTCGTTCTGGAATGAGTCAGAGAAGAGAGTAGAGAGAATCGAAAAAGTTGAAGTCAGAAATATGTGGGTTGCATCACGATATTTAATCACCGATGCTCTGATGAGAGGATTATATAAGTTATATGAAAGAATGAAAAAGAAAGGATGGGAGGGCAAACTTCTTACTCTCTCAAAGCTAGAGGATTATGGAAGTCAGGGAGAGTTTGCAGGGAAGAGAATTCATCGCCTTCTTCGTAATACTCCGTCATTTCCGATGGATGAAGATAGAAGACTGATTAATATTATTCTCCCTCACAGAATTCACGGTCTAATTGGTAATAATTGTGCATTTACAGATTTCACCTCTTTTCTCACCTACTCTCTTCTTCTTGTTTATCGTCGCACTTTTGACCCCTATACTCAGCACAAATATTTCGGAGATGGTGGAGTTCTCTCAAAGTTTGAGGCTGATATTGCCACGTGGGTTCTCAATGCTGAGATGGAGATAGAGAATGAAGTTGTGATGAAGATAGAGAGTGAAGATGATTTGAAGGCAGCGTTGAGAGGATTGCTTGCACAATACCCCTCCACCACTCTCGGAATCGAGCATCAAGGTCTTACTCTAGAAGAGATTACGAGATTTATTAATGCATACGGCTTACACAGACTCTGGGGAGCGAATGCTTTGGCAAAAGTTTCGCAAGTTCTCGAAGAGTTTGAAGAGAAGGGAGTAGCGAAGTTTGTGGATGGAGTTTGGGTTTGGAGGAATGAGAAATGAGAGAAGAAGTAATCCCTCGGCTTCGGGAGCATCTCATCTCTCGGTATCCAGATTATAATGAAATAGAGTTCGCAAGAGAAGTTGAGAGACTAATTTCCCGTGACTTCAAGCCAGTCGCATTTGTTTATGGGAGGGAAGATGATACACAGCTTCTTGAGCTTCTTGGTCAGCTTTATGAAGTCGAACCGTCTCCTCAGCTTTTGAAGAAGCCGATTGGGACGTGGAAAGATGGTCGAGGGTCAGCAATCATAAATTCGGCAGCCGGGTTCATGAGAAAGTTGAGAGAGTGGGGAAGATTAAATGTTGGGATATATCTCGATAAGTTTGCAGCGATTGATATAGATGATCCCTCCCTTCTCCCACCTTTCTCTCCTCCCTCTACCCTCACTCACCGAACTGGAGGGGGAGGTCAGCATCTCATTTACGCGATTACGGATGAGAAAGATGAAGAGATAGCGAAGAAGTATAAGGGAATCTTGAGACAGTCCGAGAGATCCCATTCGGAGATTCGATTGAAGTTCAAAGAAGTGCTTATCACCCCACCCTCCCTTCACCCTTCAGGAAAGAGATATGAGAGAGTAGTTGACACAGACCCGCTCCCTTTGAAGCTTGCGCTTCCATTTATTCAGTGGATAAAGGGTGAAATCGAGTGGGAGAAGGGTGAAGGGTCAGAGAATTTAGAGAGAGGAAGAGAGATTATCGAAGGGTTGGGGATTCTCTATAATCATCTGCCTCCGTGTGTTCGTTATACTCTTGCGCTCCCTTATGTTCACGGTGTCAAACATATACCGAATCCTTTTCTTCTCTTCTTCTTTCGAACAATTGGTGTGAGCGAAGATGATTTTGTGAGAATCTTTCTCGCATTCAAGATTGATGCTGATGAGAAAAAGACGAGAAAATATGCTCAGCGATGGACTAGAATAGCCGAAGAGAGAGGGAAGGGATATATTTCGCATGGATGTGAAAAATTACGAGCAGCGGGTCTCTGTCCGGGTTGTGAATTAAAAGGAAGAATCTCAAACCCGCTCTCATACTATCACTATTATAATTTGAAGAGAGTGAGAGTAACACTGCTTCAAGAAGAGTGGGAGCTCGTCCCAGAGTCTTTGAAAATCTATTTTCCGCATGAGAAGGCAAGACGTGGTCAGATTGAGAGTGTTATGAAATTATTCGAGCTTTCACTTCAAGGAGAAAGACTCATTTTTGAAGCGCCGACTGGATACGGAAAGACGGCAGTGATTGTTGCACTCGCGAAGTTGTTTGAGCAAGTGAAAATTCCAACTCTCATAGTCGAGCCGCAGCGAGGATTACAAGATCAAATACAAAAATATGGAATTTATGTTTTGAAGGGACGGAAGGCGTATAAGTGTGAAGTAACCGGTAGAACCGCAGATGTTGCTCCTTGTCTTCACCCACGGTATGAGTGTGAAAATATAGATAGATGTGAGTATAAGAAGGCTTGGAGAGAGGCGCATATGAGATTAGAGGAAGGCAAATGTGTTTGTATTAATCACGGGCTCTATTATCATTTCAGGGAAAGAGCTAAGCGAGTTATTTTTGATGAATTTCACTCAATATGCGCGAATTTAAGTCAAGAAATCTGGCTTCAAAGTTGTGAGCAAGAGTTAGAGACTGCGGAGGCTACAGTGAAATTTGAGTTGAGTAATAGGGAGAGAGAGCTTGCGGAGATAGAAGCGTATATTGAGTCGTTGGATCCTGAAGAGGATCGAGAAGAATTCGAGAAAGCGGTAAAGAAGAGAGAGAAGTTGAGAAGTTTAATTAATAGATTGAGATTCTTTCTCAGGACTGGATGTATTGTTTATACACGGAAAAAGAGGAGTGAGAAGAGAGTATTTGCGAAGTTAGAAGAGAATGTGTGTGCAAATGCGTTGTTGAGAAGAGGATATATTGGTGTTTCGGCAACACCACCGAGATTAGTTTCTCAAGATATCCGAATAATTCCCGCTTCATACGAGGTTGCTACCAAAGAGAACGCGCCGATAGTTTATCTCCCGATTGTGAAGCTTACGGTCAGAGAAGCGCTTCTTACGGGGAACTCAAATATTCGGCTTGCTGCGGAGACATTTTGTGCTCTCCTCACGATTCTTCGGGAAGAGAGCGAAGATGAGAAATTTATCGTCCACTGTGGCAATACTCATGATCACATGCAAATCCTTCGCGAAGTCTTGAGCAAAAAATTCAAAGTTCTTGTGCATGAGAAGGGGAAGTTAGATCGAACAATTCGAGAGTTCAGAGAAAGAAATTACGACGTCTTGCTTGTTGCGGCGGCGGATGTCGGTTATGATTTCTTTGATTATCATTATCAATTTATTTTCAAGCTTCCCTATGAGAACAGAAACGATCCGGAGTGGAAAGCGATCGAGAAGAAGTATGGAAAGGAAGAAGCGGACAAAAGATATCATCAGAAACTCATTGATCGAATTGTTCAGATTTGCGGGCGGATTTGTCGTGGAAGAGAAGATTGGGGAATAACATACATTCTTGACTCGAAGTTTGGAGAGTTATATGAGAGATATCGCGATTTCTTTCCCGAATCCTTCGCAAAGAGGCTCATCTTTTCAGAGAGTGAAGAGAAATGATTTCGCATCCATATCTTCATGAGTTGTTCAAGGCATGTTTACTTTACGATGCGGAAGAAGTGGCAAGGATGCTTTGCTCCTATTATCCTTCGTGGAAGTTAGTAAATGAGTGGAATATTATATCCGTGCAACAAGAGTTTATAGCTCATAAAGCTTTTCCGGAGGAAGATGGACCGAAATTCCGGAAAGGAGATGTTGTATGGCTACTTGCGAAAGTAAATGTGCAGGGATATTTACAGAAAGTTGCAATATTACATGAAGTTAAAACCGGAAATTTCGATATTAATCGGATTTTTCAGAAGTATAAATATTATGCGGTTCGTTCTGGTTGTGTTGCGGGAGGAAGGACTTTCCTTTGGATTTGGGGGTGGAGAGAAGTATTAAATATGCAGCAGTTAAATGGAGAGGTTGAGAGAAAGATAAAGTATGGTTTTATTCGTCTTCTCCCTCTTGAAATTCTCTTTCCGCTTGTAGAGAGAAAAATCAAAGAGCTTATTGCGCAAATAATAGAGTATAAAAGGCTAGAGAAAGAGAGTTGATTCTTCAGCAAAATTTATATACCCCAATTTCCAAAATAAGAACAGGAGGTGACGGAAAAATGGAGGAAGAGATAGAGAAGGTGAAGGGTTTGAGAGAAGTGGGAATGAACGAAGTAGCAGATCGGGCAGTTCTCTCATTCCTTTCATCAACCGGTGATATCAGTGATTGTCTTCGCATTGTTTTGCAGCTCACAGAGAAGATGAGCAAGAAGATGAGTGGAGACATGTGGGAAGTGCTTCTTGATGAGGAAGGAGGTGATAAAAGGTGCGAACAAAGTTGAAGGTGTATAAAAGGAAAGTCTACATCCCGGAGAAAGTAGCGAACTTCCCGGACCGTGGGGAAGTTAGTGCGATAGTCGGAGATTCGGCGATTCTTCTCTTTACGGAAGATGAGAGAAAAGTGAGGCATGATGTAGAGTATTTCTTGAAGATCCTGGGAGGCGAAGAAGAATGAGCGAAGAATTGAAGAGAATCCGCGAGGAGTTGAGAAAGAAGATAGGTGAGAGGGAGCAAAGAACGACGAATCTTCCGCCTCGCTTCAATTTCTCCGCGGGGACCGAACTTTTCGCAAAAGTCGAAGAAATTCGGGAGAATCCATTCGCAAATGATAGTCGCCCGCTCTACATTGTTCGGGATCTAGACAGTGGTGAGATCTATCGGCTTCCTACCCACCGGCTCTTATTGAGAGAGTTGGAGAGGCAGGAAGTGAGAGAGGGAGATGTTGTTCTCATCAAACTTCTCTTTCAGCGAGAAAGGGAAAGCGAAGAAGGCAAACGCATAATTAACATCTATGCGGTCGCGAAGTATTCGCAGATGACGGAAGAGGATCAAGCCGCGGTGGATCGCCGTGAGTATGTCAGTCATCTTCTCTCTCTCTACGGCGGCAAGATTCCAGAGAGCGAGTTCAAATACTTTATTGAAGAGGTGAAGGGCTGGCGGATGGAAGAGATAATTCGGGAGTGCGGGCTAAAGAGGAAGAACGGAAATATAGTCTCGTGAGGTGAGAAGAATTGCGAGTCTACAAAAATTTGAGCGAGATGCTTGAAGAGACAGCGAGAGAACTATTTTCTCGAGGAATCCGCCGCTTTGATATGACACGGCAAGGGAAGAAGATTGATGAGCCAGCGGTAGAGTTGATCGGGTATTCATATGCGGTCAGTGATCCCTCAGATTATGATGAGTTTTTCGCGCTGGCGCGAAAGATTTGTCAGCGAAATTTTCTTCTTCGCTCAATTGCGGAGCGATGGTTCAGTGAGATGATCGGGTTGGAGGGGCGGCGATGTCAGAATCCGCAGACATTCTGGATGTTGCATCCAGAGTTGCGGGACTATTTCCTGAAATATTGCAGCGAAGACGGACGGGAGGCATACACTTATTGCTCGCGGTTGAGAGGGCAGATTGAGAAGGTGATTGAGAAGCTTGCGGAGAATCCAGAGAGAAGAGGAGCAGTGATCTCCGTCTGGAGATCTTGGGATCTCGAGAGAGTCGGCAATCATCGGGTTCCCTGTTCAATGTTTTATCAATTCATCACCCGGCAAGAACTCGATGGGCGAAGGGTTGATGTAATCTATGTGCAGAGAAGCTGTGACTTCATCAATTTCTTTGCGTTCGATGTCTATCGAGCGTGCAGACTCGCGGAATATATTGCTGAGAGACTCGGATGGAGGCGAGGAAGATTAATTCACTTCATTTCTTCGCTTCATGCTTTTGAGAGTGAGGTTCCTGAGCGTTATAAATGGTGAGGTGAGAAAGATGGGAGAGAAGAGAAGAAAGAGCAGGTTGCAACTGTCAGTAACAATCAAGGCAGAGACCGTAAGAGAAATTAAGCGGCTCTCGAAAATTCTCGGGATTCCGCAGTCGAGAATCGTTGAGATGTGTTTGAAGCATGGAGAGAAAGGGTTGCAAGCGTTGAGAGAGGCGGCAAAAGTATTGCGAGAGGAGGAGAGAGAGAAGAAATGATCGAAGAAATTTGGCGAGAGATAGAGAGATGTTGTCTCTGCTTTCCAGACATTGATCCGCAGCTCAAGAAAACATGGAGAGGGAACGGAAGTGTCGAGGACATCAGAGAAGCGAGAGTCTTGATTCTCGGTGAATCTCCGTCTCCTCACCGGAACTTTGAGAGGACCTTCGGAATGAGAAGCAGACTTGCTTTTGAAGCATTCATCAAAGAGTTGACAAAGATTTCAGAACTCGAGAAGTGGTGGGCAATGAATGTCAATAACTGTAACGCTCCGTCTCTCAAAATGACAGCCGAGCTCGATCCGCCGAGAAAGGTTTGTCGCTATTTTCCCCCTCTTCTCTCTTCTCTTGTTCAAGAGGGGGAGGTGAGATATATCATTGCGATGGGTAGAAG
>Ga0190319_1000057_pt1 | contig 16150 bp, 12 predicted proteins | sample 48701145_MG_FD_165040 | JGI IMG/M metagenome (GOLD analysis project Ga0190319, IMG submission 165040) | Hydrothermal vent sediment bacterial communities from Southern Trench, Guaymas Basin, Mexico - 4870-11-4-5_MG | ecosystem: Environmental > Aquatic > Marine > Hydrothermal vents > Sediment ...
TTTTATACATAATAATTTTTTATGGAAAGAAAAAAACATAAATATAAAATCAGGGAATCAGTAGGAGCATTTATTGTAGATAATAAGGGAAGATTTCTTTTATTGAAAACAAAGGGAGAAGGTGAAATATTTTGGGATATACTGAAAGGAGGGATAGAAAAGGGAGAAAATCAATTAGAAGCTCTAAAAAGAGAACTTAAGGAAGAGCTTGGTATAGAAAAGTTCAAAAATATACAAAAACTAGGCATAAGTTTTACTTTCGAATTTCCAGATAAAGTGAAGAAAAAAATAGGTTTTGACAAGCAAAGGGTAGAACTTTTTCTTGTTGAGTTTTGTGGCGAAGAAGATGATATAAAAATAGATAAAAAAGAAATTCTTGGTTTTGTCTTTTTGGATAAGGAAGAGTTCTTAAAAAAAGTCACTTATGATACCACTCGAAATGCATTCCTAAAAATGTTAAAGAAATTAAAGCTTTAGTGTGAAGATTACTACTCCCCCATTTATTATAAAATTTATTATACTTCCTTGGAGTCTTTTTGGAAGATATGATCTAGGATGGCAATCTAAATAAATATCAACACATTTCATTTTCAATTTCATGATGAGACGAAAAAGGGATTGTCGTGTGAATTGAGTTTCCCATCCACATTCCCCTGCCCCTAAGGTCATCAACATCTTTTTCTTCAACGTCAATATAGTTAATGTGTAAGGGACTCCTATAACGAGCAAGCTCTCAGAGAAGATGGGCTCAAAATTGCCTCTATTTCCTTTAACTTCCGAAAAAATTCCGTTAAAGATGAGCACATCGAAAAATATATAAGCCTTAAGTGATGGGCCCGGTGGGATTTGAACCCACGACACGCGGGTAACTTCCTCCTCTCATCCTTAGTCGTCGAAGCTTTTAGCACAAAGCTAAAAGCCCGCTGCTCTACCATGCTGAGCTACGGGCCCCCTTTTAAACCTTTGTTCTAAAAACTTAAAGCTTTATTCTCACGCAGACCTTACCACTATTTCCTTCCCAAATTCCTTTCTACCGTCCTTTTCCAAGTAACAAACGAAGGTCATGGTGTTGTTTGCCTCGAAATCGATGCTCCAACCATCAGTTTTAGCGATGCCGTTCTCGACGAAGCCTGAGCCTCCGCAAACCTTTCCAGCTAGCGGATGCCTTTCTTGGTTAAACTTTTCGCAGTAACACGTTACTTTCCACCCATCGTACTTTCTTGGAACTTTGTAGCTAACTCCAAAACTTGCACCTTCCTTCCCTACGACTACATTACCGCTACAGTTCACATTACCACTACAATTAATCATGAACGTTGGTAATGGCTTTTGCAAAGTTTTTGGAAAGAAATTTCCAGAGGTAAAAATGAACGCTAGCGAGATTAAGATTACAACCGAAATTATCAAGGACATTGCGAATCTCATAAAAAACTTTTGTTTTGTGTGATATAAAAATCAATCGCCAGCTTCCTTAAGCCCTATGTAAATCTCGTCGAACATCTTTTCTTGCTCCGTGTAAACTCTTTTCTCTTGTTCAAGATGCAGGAGGGGAACAAAATTTCTTGTAATCTCACCTCTCTCCCACTTCCCTACCAACTCCCTGAACTTTACTTTTCCCTCACCGCTAGATTCCACAAGTCTCTTTATCTTCGAGAACACCTCCTCGATCAATTTCCTCACGTCTTCCTCACTCAACTCGGCCTCCAAAGCTACCCTCGCCCTCATCCTTCTTCGCTCCCTCCTTTCCTTAGCGGCGATGGCTTTCCTCAAGGCAGAAATCAACTCTTCTAGCGTTATCTTCCTCTTGGGTACTCTCTTGAGCGGCACACCGACATCTCCGACTTCGGGCACGAAAACGCTGCCCTTGACGGGCGCTGTCTCATCCTCTTCCTCCTCGAGTCCGGATTCTTCGAGCAAGCTCAAGTACTCGGCTTTCATCCTCAACAGGATTCCGGCGACGAACACGACCTTCGCTGGAATCCTGAAATCGAGTTCCTGAACCCCAGAGATAAACCTTATGAAGCTTTCCGCTAGCCTGACCAAATCGACGTTCCACGGGTCGAGCTTTTCGACACCGACGATGTAGTAGATTATTTCCTCCCAGCTCTCCTTCTCGATGATAGTCCTGAGTATTTCTTCCTCCCTAGTTCCTTCCTCAGCGACTTTAACCTTCATGGCATCCTCAACCCTATAATTTTGGATTCGCCGTCCACCATGCTACAACCGAAAACGGTATCCGCGATTTGAATGGTTACGTCGTTGTGAGTAACCACTATGAATTGCGCTTCCTTAGAAAACTTGGATATCATCTCAGCCACTTTCCTGGAGTTCTCCTTGTCGAGAGCCGCGTCGACTTCGTCCAAAGCGTAGAAAGCCGCCGGCCTGAACTTCTGGATCGCTAGGATGAAAGCCAACGCCGTGAGCGATTTCTCCCCACCAGACATAGCATCTATGTTGACGGTTCTTTTACCGGCAGGGTTCGCGTAGATTATCAACCCGCTTTCCAAGTCGTTCGGGTCTTCCAGCTCGAGGCTCGCCTCCCCTCCTGTGACTTCCTTGAAAATCTCGTTGAAGTGCTTCCCGACCTCGTTCAAGCACTTGTAGAACACCTCTTTCCTCTTCTCCTCTATTCTTTCGATCATTTCGAGGACAGCCTTTTTCTCCTCCAGGATTTTCTCGTAGCGTTCCTTGAATTTCTCGAACTCCTCCTTAAACCTCTCGAACTCCTCTATCGCTTTAAAGTTAACGGGTCCTAAGGAATCGAGCTCAGAAGAAACCTCCCTTATCCTTCTCTGTAACGTTTCGATATCCTGATCCAAAAACACGACGTCCTCACCGTACTGCTGTAGATCTATTTTTGCGTTCTCGTACGCGGCTTCTAGCTTGGCCTTCTGTATGCTCAGTCTGTTGATCTCGTTCTGCAGCTTGAGTCGTTTGGAATAGAGCCTCCTCTTTTTTTCCATCAACCCTTTGAGCTTTTCCTCGATGCGGATTTTTCTCCTCTCTACTTCCGTCAGCGGAGAAACTTTCTTTACCTCCCCCAGCTCCTCCAACTTTCCCTCAAGCTCCAAGATATCATGCTCCAACCTTTTACATTCCTCCTCCAGACGTACCTTCCTTTCTTTCAACCCTTCTATCTGCTCGATAATCCTCGAGGATGATCTTCTCTCCAAAAACCCGCCGCTTATCCTTCCCGTGGTCTCGAATAATTCACCATCCAAAGTTACCATCCTACACCTTCCAATCCCAATCTCTTTGGCTGAGTCAAAATCTTTCACGACGAGAGTGTTTCCCAAGAGAAAATCGACCAGTTGCCTAAACTTTTCGTCCACCGGCGTTACAAGATTGGATGCCACTCCAATAATACCCTCTCTTTTTATGTAGGAGTTATCGAGAAAGCTTTTCGGAGAAATTCTGCTCAGCGGTAGGAACGAAGCGTAGCCTACTTTCTCTTTCTTCAAAAGCTCTATGCACGCCTTAGCAACGTCTTCGTTCTCGACGACGATATCGGATGCATGCTTACCGAGAGCAACTTCGACCGCTATCCTGTACTCATCGGGAACTTTTATGAGGTTCTCGACGCTCCCGTAAACACCTTCGATTCCAACCTTCATCAAAAACTTCAAGCATTTGGGTAGGAGTTCTTCGAGCCTTCTGACAGTTTCATCGATCCTCCTCATCTCTTCGCGGTGGAAAGAAAGCTTGCTCCTCTTTACTAGGAGGTCCGCTCTGAGGGATGAAATTTTTCTTTCCAAATCGATGGACTTGGAGATTTCCACGAGCTCCTCGATTATCCTTTTGTTCTCAAGTTGCAATTCTTCGATGCTCCTTTCCACTTCTCCTATCTCCTTTTGCAACTCTTCCATTTCCTTTTCCTTCTCCTTCAGCATGCCCTCAAGGTTTTTTATCGAAGACTCGAGACTTTCCACCTTTTTCTTAGCCAGAGAAGCTTTGAGCGTAAGCAACTCCTTCTGTAGCTCTTTGTACCTCAGAGCGGCGTTCCTCTCCCTCTCGAGTCTTTTGAAAATCTCGTACCTCTCGTTAACCAGTATCTCCGCTTCCCTCAGCTTTTGCTCAACGACTTCCAAGTCTTTCATAGCCTTTTCCTTTTTTTCGTTATACTCGGCTATCCCGCTGATTTCATCGATTATCTGCCTCCTCTCTACAGGAGACATCTCTATTATTCTGGTTACGTCTCCCTGCATGATGATGTTGTGACCGTCGGGGTGAATTCTAGCTATGGAAAGCAGCTCGATTACCCTTTCCCTCGTGGTAACCTTCCCGTTGATTTTGTAGACGCAAATACCTTTCTGGTTAACCTTCCTTTGGATCGAAACCTCTTCCGTTTCGAAGGGAAAAATTTTTTTCGAGTTGTCGAGGTAAATCGTTACCGAAGCGTAGTCTGCTTTTACCCTTCCGTCTAGACCGTGATGAATCAGCTCGTTCAGCCTGCTCGCCCTCAAAGACTTTGGAGATGTCTTTCCGAGCACGAAGCAGATTGCATCGATGATGTTGCTCTTTCCAGAACCGTTAGGACCGCATATCACGTTGAAACCACGCGCTAAGGGTATCGAAACCCTCTTGTTGAAGCTTTTGAAGCCCTGCAGCACAATCTTCTTGATGTAGGTTTGCATGCTCATGCACCGTTCCTCTAAGAATAACTTACCCTACGCTGAAAAATTTTTCGATGGGCTCGCTTCCAGAGAAGCAGGAAAGCTTTACTCTTCCGCAGCTTTCCTCTCTACCTCTTCCTCGATTCCGAGCTTTTTCACCAGCTCTCTATACCTGCACCTGATGGTAACCTCGGTGATGTTACAAAGGTCTGCGATTTCCCTCTGCGTCCTCTTCTCGCCGGCTAAAACAGAACCTATGTAGATGGCCGCAGCGGCAACTCCGGTGGGACCCTTTCCGCTGATGATGTCCTTCTTCCTCGCGGCTTTAATCACCTTTATCGCTTCCACCGCGACCCTTTCGCTCAAGCCCAGCAAGGAGCAAAACCTGGGGACGAAATCTTCTGGGTTGGCTGGCAATATTCTTATTCCAAGCTCCCTAGCGATGTACCTGTAAGTCCTTCCTATCTCCTTCTTGTCGACGCCGCTAGCTTCGGCAATCTCCTCTGGAGTTCTCGGGCTGCCCATCTCTCTAGCGACAGCGTAAGTGAGGGCGGCGATTATAGCCTCTATACTCCTTCCCCTCACCAAGCCTTTCTCTACGCACTGCTCGTAATACCTAGCGATCCTTTCGTGAATGGTCTTCGGAAGGTTCAGGTAAGAGACTATCCTTTGAAGTTCGGAAAAGGCGAAGGACAAATTCCTATCTTTTGCTTTCATGAACCTGCGGTGCCATTTGGTAAGCCTGTAGTACTGGGCTCTTTTCTCCGGGTGTACCTTGTAGAGCTCGCCGACGCCCTTTCCTATCTCGGTGGTCAATCCTTTGTCGTGCTTGGTGTTATGGAAGAATATTTTTCCGCCAAAGTTTTCGTATCCTGGTACTGAAAGGTCGTATGCATAAGGCTTCGTTGGTTTAACTTTCTCAATCCGTCTTACTCTTAGGAAGATAAAGTCTGACAGAGCTAGCTTGGCCAGCTTCCAATCCCCATACTTCTCCGCTAACTTCAACGCAAATTCCCTGCTTATCCTCAAAATTTTTCTACATTTCCACTCTTTTCTGTACTTCGACGGTGCTGGAATGAGTTTTTCTAACGGTGGCTTCTTTCCTCTCTTTTCCCTACCTCTTATTCCAAACCTTTCTAATACTTCAGGATTCGTGATTTTTCCGAAAAAGCTTTGAGTTTCTGGCACGAGCAGGCCAACATCGACCTGGCTTGAAGAAATCCCTCCAAAATAGTTGAAGGATAAGCTACCAAAAGCGTGAGTGTATACATTTCCCGTGTAGCTGGGTAAAGCAAGCTTCGAAAATTCTTCGACGAGGTCGATTTCTTTCACGACACTCTCTACTGGTATGGTGAAAGGAGCTACCAAGAAATCTCCTACTTTCAGCTCGTCTACTTGCTTAGCTACAACTTCTCCATCCTCCACAGCAAACACGCTGTGAGAACCCGTAACCTTAACCTCAACACCGGTCTCCAACTTTAGTCTAAACATTTCATCCACGCGGTGTCTCGAAACTTCTGATACAGGCTTGAAGCAAACCTTGTAGTTTTCGTCGAACGCCAGCACCTCAAAACCTCTATCAGAAACGTCCAGAACCTCCAAGTTCCCCACAACTTCTGGTTTCTCTCGAGCAATCAATCCGTCGACAAACTCACCAATCTTAACAACTTTAACGTGTCCGTTGATACGGAGTACTATCGGCTCCTCGTAATCCACGCTAAAAGCAAGGGGAGCTCCTCCTCTCGCCCTCCTCATCATCTGTTCGGAATCGAAAGCCCTCCACTCTTGACCGACGTCTATCAGCTCCTCCTCGATCACCAGCCCGCACTTCGCACAGATAAGCTCCCCCCTAGTTTGGTCCTCGATGAATTCGTGACTCCCGCACTCAGGACAAGCCCTGAAGGTCTTCCTTATCCCTCTTTTAACGACAGGTTCGACCTCCTTTCCAACTTTTCTTCTGGTCTTTTTCTTTTTTTGTGACATTTTAACCACTTTTAAGTGACTAATTTGGACATAGAAATATTAAGATAGGGGGTATTTAAAGCTTACGGTCGTGTGTAACCGTTGTGTTAACCCTAACATTTTCGCTTTGCGCCGCAAATTAAGTATTTTCCCCGCAAATTAGACGCAATTCACCGCAAGGAATTAGCGGGGAAAGCTTGCGGAATGTAGTTCATAGAAAGTGGACCTCCCTTTCCCAACTCTCCTTACCAGTCCTTTCTTCATCAGTCGTTTAAGCCTTCGCAAGACTGTGTCTTCGCTTACGCTTAAGGCTTCTGAAAGCTCGCTACTCTTCATCGGTCTTTGAAGGAGTAACGAGAGTATTTTAGAGGAAATTTCATCGTAAAATTCGGGAAGCCTTCTCTTTACAGTAAGCTTAGTTGTATTTTCTTCTAATCGATAGAATAACTCTAACCCCCTTTCTCTCGCGAGCCTTTTCATCGCATAAATTCCGCTACCGTATTTTTCGATTATTCCGACATCATAAAAATACTGTGCCAAGAGAGGATTCCTAGGTTTGTGGACGGGATTCTCGGGGCTTGTACCTGGGGGAAAACTTCCAGGGTTTATGAATTCGACCCTGTCGGGATAGATGAAGACTATAATCTCCCTGCTGTCGAAGTAGTTCCTGTGGCAGATCGCGTTTGCCAAGGCTTCTCTCACTATCTCTTCCGGAATTTCGTATTCTTCTACCCTCCTTTTCCCAACTATTTTTACGAACTTCCTAAGCTTCCTCATGACCTCTTCATACGCCTTTTCAAACATCTCCCATGAAGAGCCTGAGACGGTCTTTTCATCCACGATCTTTCTCTCCTCCAAAGAAATTAACTCTACTATCCTGATGGTAGCGTGCGGGAAGTATTTTTGAGGGTTTTTGGAGAAGAAAAGAATTCCTCCATTCGTAACTTTTCCTCTAACCGTTATCCTCAACATTTCGAAAATCTTTTTCTTGCTCGTTACTGGAGGTCTTTTCACCTTTCTTACCCTTTCCCTTTCTTCCAAGTATTTCTTTACCAACTCGAAATCGATGTCTTTTACGGAGGCTAAATCGTTGGTTATCTCGTCAAACTTTATTAACAGTGCTTCTCCTGCTCTCTCGTAAAGCTCGTCTATACCCAAGGCTCTTTCCGAAGTCCCCACTCTAACGTAAGCTATGTTACCGTAAGTGTGGAGTCTTTCGGACTTTTTTACAAGGATCACAGCTACCGTCTTGTTATCTATTTTAACGAGGTCGACCTTCAGCTTAACTTTCGGGTAGATCGCGTCGATTATATTTTCGATTTTTTCTACATCTTTCTTCGAAATGCCTACAATTTTACCCTCCTCACTAATCCCGATTAGTACAATTCCGTTGTTCGTGTTAAGGAATGCGCAAAGGGTTTTCCCTAAACCGTCCACTTTACTCTTGAATTCTATCTCTTGACTCTCACCCTTCTTTATCAGTTCCATTATCTTGGAGATTTTCATCAATAAGAATTTGCGTCGCAAATTTAAATATTTTCCCCGCAAATTAGACGCAATTCACCGCAAGGAATTAGCGGGGGAAGCTTGCGGAATCTCCTTTCCCACGAGAAGCTTGGATTGGTGAAAAACTACTCAACGAATAATTTCATCAAAAAATCATTTTACCTATCATGAAAGATGTGAAGCTTGCTAAACAAGAGCTTAGGGAAAGGGTTTGGAAGTTGATGGAAGAGAAGGGTGTCTCGAAATTCCCTCCTCCGAGAGGAAGGATTCCGAACTTCGCCGGAGCTGAGTTAGCGGCGAAAAAGTTGAGCGATCTGGAAGAGTGGAAAGTTTCATCGACTGTATTTGTTTCTCCAGACTCTCCTCAAGCGAAGGTGAGGGAAATTGCTCTGGAGGAAGGAAAAACGTTGATCATGGCGACGCCGAGGTTGAAGAGAGGCTTCGTGCTGTTGGATGGGAAAAGGTTGAGAAACCCTAAACTAGTGAGATTCGCTTCTACGATTAGGGGTGCGATGAAACTTGGAAAATTCTTTACCCTCGAAGAAGATTTTTCAAAACCCTCGCTAATAGTGATAGGATGCGTTGCTGTAGATCCCAAGAATGGCTACAGACTAGGGAAGGGCGGTGGATACGGAGATAGGGAAGTGGCCATTCTTACGCGGAAGTTCGGAAGGATAAAGGTAGCTACCACGGTTCACGAAATTCAGTTGGTGGATGGCGTTCCTGCTGAAAAACATGATTCGAAAGTAGACATCATCGTAACCCCGGAGAGGGTGATAAGGATTTCCGAGTAAAAAGTTTAAAGTCTGCTCAAAAAATTTCTAAATATGGCATATGCCAAAAAAATCGAGGAGCTAATTTCTTCGAAGGGTATAGAAGTCGGCGACGAAATAGAGGTAATCAGGAAGGATGGAACCAAGCTTAGGGGAATCCTCATGCCTAGGATCGACCTTGGTGATAAGGAGGCGATAGTTATCAAGCTCGACAACGGTTATAACGTTGGAGTTAAACTGCAAGAGGGTGACGAGGTCAAGCTGGTTTCTAAAGGCAAGCCGATCGAGTTCGAGAGCATGGAAATCGAGGGAGGAATTAGCGGAGAGAAGCCTTGCGTATCCATCCTCGGATGCGGCGGGACTATTGCTAGTAGAGTTGAATACAAGACCGGAGCTGTCTTTCCAGCGTTTTCCCCGGGAGATTTACTGTTTTCTTTCCCTAGGCTGAAAGAGGTTGCAGAAATTAGGGGAAGAAAGCTTTTCGACCTTTTATCAGAGGATATGACTCCTCAGCATTGGAAAATAATTGCAGAGGAAGTTGTAAAAGAGATTGAAGAAGGTGTGGATGGTGTTGTGTTAATGCATGGAACCGATACAATGCATTATACCTCCGCCGCTCTAAGTTTCATGCTTCAAAACCTTCCCGTTCCGGTAGTGTTGGTCGGCGCTCAAAGGTCGAGCGATAGGGGTTCTAGCGATAACGAGATGAACCTCTTATCCTCAGTATTCTTCGCCGCTAATTCCGAAGTAGCCGAGGTTTGCGTTTGCATGCACGCTAGCAGTAGCGATGACTTCTGCTACGTTCATCAGGGAACGAAGGTGAGGAAGATGCACACGAGCAGGAGGGACGCTTTCCGTTCGATAAACGTTTTACCTTACGCGAAAGTTTGGTACTTGGAAAGAAAGGTAGAGTACTTGAGGAAGGATTTCAGGGTTAGGGATAAGGGTAGGAAGGTTAAGGTAGATACGGAGCTAAACCCCAACGTTGGAATAGTTTATTTTCACCCTGGGATGAAACCTGAGATTTTGGAAAGGTATGCCGAGGTTTACGACGGTATAGTTATCGCTGCCACAGGTCTTGGACACGTGGCGACGAATCCGTTCGAGGATAAATTCGCGCAATCCCTGCTACCGACGATTAAATCGATAATCGCTTCTGGCGTTCCCGTAGTGCTTGCGCCCCAAACCATTTATGGTAGGCTGAACTTTAACGTCTACACCACCGGTAGGCTTCTGAAGGAAGCTGGTGTAATAGGTCATCTCTGCGATTGGACTCCTGAGGTTGCGATGGTAAAGCTGATGTGGGTTCTTGGAAAGACTAGGGATATGAAGAAAATAAAGGAGCTGATGGAAACTAACGTCGCTGGAGAGATTAGTGAGAGTAGCGTGTACGATGGTTTCCTGGTTTAACTTAGTGAGGAAAAAATCTTTACACCACAAATTATTTGTTTATCTTTAGCATCAAAACGGTATTATCTAAAATCTCGTAAACTTTAACGAGAGCAATACCTTGAGATGATAAAGTAGCAAACAAAACTTTAAAACTTTAACTACCAACACAATTATGGTGAAACTTTTGACTAGGAGGATATTGATCCTCAGCGGAAAGGGTGGCGTGGGAAAAACTTCTTTGGCAAGCAACCTTGCGGCTGCCCTTGCCGAGTTGGGTGAAAGCACCATCGCCGTCGACGCAAACCTTACCACTCCCAACCTGGGGTTGTACCTTGGGATGCATTTGGTGCCGTTGACCATTCACGACGTCCTCATGAGAAGGGTTAAGGTCGAGGAAGCCTTATACTCACATCCGGCTGGCATGAGGCTTTTGGCCGGTAGCCTCAGCATAAGGAAGATAAGGAGGGTTGACCCAAGCAGGTTACCGGAAGTAACTCTGAGCTTGCTCGGTAAAGCCGATTATATCCTCATGGATTGTGCCGCGAGTTTAGGGCAGGAAGTTTTAGCAGCCCTTCAGGCTTGCGACGAGGTACTGGTCGTCACCAACCCCGATACCGCCAGCTTAACGGAAGCGTTGAAGAGCATAAGGATAGCCCAAGAAGAAGGTAAAAGAGTACTGGGAGTAGTGGTAAACAGGGTAAAGGATAAGAAAAGTCTTGAGAAAGAGGAAATCGAAGAGATTTTGGGCGTACCCGTGCTAGCGGAAATTCCTGAGGATGAGAACGTTCCACGAAGCATTTCGGCGAAGCTTCCGATAACGTCTTACAAGCCAGATTCTCCGGCGGCGAGAGAAATAAAGAAGCTCGCGTGCACGATTGCTGGAAGAGAATACAGGGAAGAAAGGGAAGGTTTCCTGAAAAGGCTAGCGAGATTCTTCGGTTTCTAAACCTCGATGATTCCAGCAAGGTCAAGCTCGAAAGCCGCCACTGGCTTTTCGAGCTTCCATTTTTCTAAGACGTGTGGAGATATTTCTCCGACGACCCCGACCTCTTTTCCGTTCACGAGCACTTTCGCAACCCTTCCGTCGATGAAGCTTTTATGACTCGTGGTTTTGAGCTGGTAATCCTTTCCGAGCTCTCCGAAGAAAGAGTGAAGCACCGAGGCAATTTCCTCGTAACCTACTTTCGAGTCGGAAATGCAGCAAGCTAGAGAAAGCCTATCCCTAACCCTTGTCTCCAAGCTTTCGTCGACCTCGAAAACGTCTCCGACTTCAAAAATTCTTTGCGGATATTCCACGTGTTTGTTCGAAGCGAGGAATTCCAATAAGCATGGGAGTAGCGAATTTCTGAACACGCACCATCTCAGCGATACTGGATTCTCTAACTCCACTACTTGAGTTTGTTCCAAACACATCTTATCGAAGAGGTTTTCCTTGCTGGTGAGGTTGTAGGAAAGGATTTGCTGAAAACCGAGGCCGAGCATTATCTCTTCAACTTTTTCCACGATGGCGCTTTTCCTAGAAGCTTTACCCCTAGTAAAAAACATGGGTAGAGCTGGCTCAATGTTGTGATAACCGAAAGAGATTATAACATCTTCGACCACATCCCTAGGGTGCAGGATATCCCTCCTGTAAGCAGGATATCTTAACCTTACTTTGTTTCCGACAACCTCCACTATTTCATACCTAGCTTTTTCAAGGTTTTCGAGAATTTCTTCCGTTGAAAAGTCGATCCCGGAAACCTTCCTTACGTAATCCAACTCTACACTCGTTTCCTGAGGTTCTAAGCAAGGCGTTACTACTCTCCTTCCCTCTGGGTAAACGACGGTAACGCTTTCTATCCTTCCTCCACGTTCTGCGAGAGCCGTTGCCATGACGTTCACCGCTAACGACAGCAAGGCTTCCCTGAACCCCGTCGCTTCGACGAAAACGTTTCTCGTGGTATAATCGACTTTTCCGACGTAGGCTGAGTTTATTATCGGCGGTAGCGAGAGCACGTTTCCTTTCGAATCTACCAGCAGGGGGTATTCGCTCTCGTGTTTTATGATGTGTCCGTACTCGATTCCTTTAGGATGTTTTTCCAGGATTTCGCGAGGAGTCATTTCCTCCTCGAAATCCAAAGGAACGAACTTTATCCCGTCTGGGGCTACGGTTGTATATTTGATTGGAGGAGAGATTCTATCGAAGTCGTAAACTCCTATCGCGACCTCCCTCCTCCTTCTTCCTAGCGTAATGGCGATTTTCTCCTGAAGCTGGATGAGCTGCGACAAAACATCATCGTCAACGTCGATACCCTTAACGATTGCGCAGGCTATCGCTGGCCTTATGCTCATAACCTTCTCGTCAACTTCTACCCTTACTCCAGCATCGCTAACTTGGTAGCGAGGAATTCCTTTCTCCATACCAACCCTGGCTCTGAGCTCTCTCGCGATACCTTCGACTGACCAAAGGTCTGGACGATTCGTGTCCTTAATCTCGACCTTAACCTTTTCTCCTTCGATTCCTTCCAGCTCACCCTTCGCGAAAGGCAACAATTCCTCCAACTCCTCTTCAGAGACCTCCCTTCCGAAGAGCCTGTAAAAATCCTCCAGCGAAAATTCTATCGTCGGCACTTCCTCACCGAAATAACTTGAGGTTGTGGAAACTTTAAGTTTATAAAGGCGTTAAGTTCTAGCGATGTTGCTGCTCCTCGACATAGGGGCGACTTGGCTCAGGGCGGCGTGCTATTCCGAAGGAGAATTCTTGAAGAAAGTGAAGGAAAGGACTTCCAAGACCAACGACGAGCTAAAGTCGCAGCTTTTCAGGATAATCACGAGCATGAAGAAAGAGTTCGGCAGGAAGCTTGGGGCCATTTCAATTTCTTCCGTAGGACCTCTGGATATGAGGAGGGGAATCATCCTCCGCACCCCCAACCTCCGTATCAAAAACTTCGAGATAGTCAAAATGCTGAAGCGAAAGTATAAGACTGAGGTGTTGCTCATAAACGATTGCAACGCTGCCGTCCTAGGAGAAAGGTTCTACGGAAGAGTAGTCAAGGGTTGCGATAATTTGGTTTACGTTACGATGAGCACCGGAATAGGAGGCGGTGCTATAGTGAACGGAAAGTTGCTACTGGGCAAGCGTGGGAATGCTGTGGAGATAGGTCACACGGTCGTCGACCACGAGCTAAAAATAAAGTGCAACTGCGGTGGCTACGGGCACTGGGAAGCCTACTGCTCGGGAGTAGGAATACCGAAGCTGGTTAAATTCTACGCTAAGCTGTTGGGAGAAACTTCTTTGGTAAAACCCTCCTCGAAAATCGATGCGAAGAAAGTCTTCGAAGGTGCAAGGGCTGGAATCAGGTTCTTCAGGTGGATAGCGGAAATGGTTGGAAAGTTCAACTCAATAGGGATAGGCAACGTCGCCTCCATCTTCGATCCCGAGGTAATTATCCTCGGAGGAAGCGTTGCCGTCAACAACCAAGACGTGTTGCTACCATCGATAAAGAGGCACTTGAAGAAGCATAGCTTCGTCAAAGACTTCAGGCTGGAGATGACTTCGCTGGGCGACGAAGCTTGCCTTTACGGCGCGTTGGCACTGGCGGAGAACAGGCAAATTGTAGAGAATTTCAGAGGCTTGTCTTAGAAACCGGGAAATTCCTAAGCCATTCCAAGTTTCTCGTGAAGAGCTCACGGATATCGCTTATACCGAGCTTGAACATGGCAAGCCTGTCGATGCCCAAACCCCACGCCAGCACAGGAACGTTTACTCCCAGGGGAATCGTTACCTCCTCCCTGAAGATTCCGGCACCTCCGAATTCCATCCACCCAAGCTCAGGGTGCTTCGCAGAAAGTTGGACCGAGGGTTCCGTAAACGGATAGTAATCTGGGATGAACTTGACTTTCTCGGCGTTCGCTATCTCTTCAGCAAATGTTTTAAGGATTCCGAGCAGCTCTCTGAAGCTCAAGCCCTCACCCAGGACTATTCCCTCAACCTGATTGAACTCTACGCCGTGAGTAGCATCTATAACATCAGGTCTGTAGCAACGCACTATCGCAAAATACTTTCCCGGAATTTTCGGACCCTTTACCAGCGTCCTCGCCGAAAGGCATGTTCCGTGCGCTCTCGGCATGAGTTGCATCGCCTTCCTTGGGTCCCATCTGTAGCCCCAACCCTTGCTACCGGCGACACCCTTCTCGTGAGCTTCCTTCACCCTTTCAGCCACGACCTCGGGTAAATCTCCGTACTTCGGGAACTTCAGCTGGTAAGTATCCCACCAATCCCTGGCGGGATGGTCCTGGGGTTGGAAGAGCGCGTCGTAATTCCAAAACTCAGTCTCTATAACAGGACCTTCCATCTCCTCGAAACCCAACTCCACGAGTTTTCTCCTTACCTCCGAGAGAAACTTTAGGTAAGGGTGTCTTTTGCCAGGGAATATTCTCCTTCCAGGAACCTCGACGTTGTAGGGCTTGAACCTTACTTTTCTCCACAACCTAAGCTTTATGAGTTCTGGAGTAAGGTGGGTGATTTCCTTACCCTCAAGCTCTTTAAGCTTCTCGGCACCTACCTTAACTTTCTTAACCAGCTTCCTGAAAAATAGCGTTTTCAACGACTCATCCCCTGGCTTTCCCCCTTCAGCAACGATTTCGAGGGCTTTTTCTTCTGGAATTTCCTCTGGGCAGCGGAGCAGCTTTATCGTCTCGTTTTCTAACTTTACCCAACCCCTTTTCAAGCACCACTGTAGAGCGATGGAAAGGTTTTCAACATGTTGCTTAGCTTCTTCCAAAGAAGCCTCCCCTCCTCTCGATTTTAGGAAATCTAGTAAATTCCTCTCAGGCAAGCCTTCTCGAAGGTATTTTTTACCTTCTTCCGTAAGCGCGTAGCTACTTTCCATGGAAAGAAATTTTAGTTTTGGACGAAAATAATTTTTGATGCTGCCCCCATAGCTCAGCCAGGACAGAGCGACGGCCTTCTAAGCCGTGGGTCGTGGGTTCGAATCCCACTGGGGGCATATTTAATCCTTGGTGAAGGAAGAATATCCACAAACACATACTACACCGTTGTATTGGTAGGAAATGGCGCCGCTGTACTTCGAACAGGCTTTACCAAAACTACCTATCGGGCCACAAATGCCAAACCCGGAAATTTGGTCGTTACACCCAAATGTGTCAGTGTATAAAGTAGCGTCAAAAAAATCCGTATCCCCTAAGTGACTTTGACAGTGGTCGTCGCTGTAACATTTCCATAGATAAGCACCCAGTTTGCAACCAGTGTATCCTTTCTCGCTGCAAATACCCGCACAAGTTTCCCCAGCCCACGCAAACTTATACACACGATAATCTCCGTAAACGCAGGGTATTCCGTCCTCATCCACACTACCGTCGCAATCGTTATCTATTCCATCGGCACTTCCACAAGGACCGTGAGCTCCTGGATGAACGTTACGGTTGGTGTCGTCGCAGTCGTCTCCTCGAATGAACGTACAGCCAGTAGGCAAGAAATCTTCTAAACAGACTGTGGAAGTTCCGTAAGGGGCCCTGCTCACGTGACCATCCCTATCTTTATCACAATAGTAAGGCCTTGGGTCACAAGTTGTTGGAATGGTGGGAACTAGTTTAAACACAGAATAACTAATAGCAGACGAGCCGTCATAAAAGAATGCTAAAGGCACCTTAGTGGATGGATTTGTGACCTTAACATCCTTGTAATAAGGTACGGAATAGTTATTCCCGGGTATGAAGTCTATTTCGTATACTTTCGTATAACATGTCTTAGGAGAACTTCTTGCCCAACAGAAACATGACATTAACCAACGAATGTAACGAACTGATAAATATTTCACACTTTCTGGATTTCCAGAGGTAGCTCCATCCCCTCTCTTCCAATGACTTGCTACGGTTTCCCAATTTAAGCCATCTCTACTTACC
>Ga0190319_1000058_pt1 | contig 16020 bp, 15 predicted proteins | sample 48701145_MG_FD_165040 | JGI IMG/M metagenome (GOLD analysis project Ga0190319, IMG submission 165040) | Hydrothermal vent sediment bacterial communities from Southern Trench, Guaymas Basin, Mexico - 4870-11-4-5_MG | ecosystem: Environmental > Aquatic > Marine > Hydrothermal vents > Sediment ...
GTTATATTATAATTGCCAAAGTTTTCGATGATAAAACTTAAATTAAATTTAACATTTCTTTCCAAGTTTTGTGTAGCGGTAAGTGTTATTTGATTTTGTAATTTTTTATCTACAAGAAAGTTTGTTCCAACTGCTTTTACGAAAATCGGAATTTTTATTCCTGCTCCTTTTCCATTGTTTTCTCTGTAGGTTAGCGTTACTTTATAAATTCCTGGAATTGAAGTAGAAGGTAAGGTGAAATTAAAGCTAACTATTTTTGAATCGTTCTCGATTCCAAATTCTCTGAAATCTTTTGAGGAATAAGAAGAATAATTTGTACTAACAAAATCGCTTGAAGAAAGATTAAGATAAATCGTTAAATTATATTCAGCATTCCCAGAAATGTTAACCACTTCTATACTATATTTTCCTGGTGAAAGGGAAGCTTGATAGCTTAATTCAACTCTGCTTTTATTTACAATTTCTTCATAATAGCCTTTTGTATAATAAGCGCTTCTTAGTACATTTCCGTTATAATCTTTCAGAAAGAGAGAATAGTTTGCATTTGTGTCGTTGAAGATAAGCTCAGCATGAATATCTTGCGTAGAACTTGGAACTATGAAGTAATGAGTGTTATTTCCTGTTTGAGAGGTGAATTCGTAAATTAGCTCAACTCTTTTTGACTCTGCAACATTGCTATAATTATAATTTCCCTTATTCTTCAAAACAAATACGGAAGTAAAATTATTCTCACCAGCCGAAAAATTTATTACAAAGGGCATTTGTTTATTATAGCCAAAACTTTGCGATAAATCGCTCGCGTTTAAAGCTTGTATTGCGAAAATCGAGATAAAAGCTTCATAAGAAATCGGTTGTGTATCATTTCCATAAATGTAAAGCTTGAGATATCTATCCTTCGGAAGCTCCTCTGGTGAATATAAAAGTTCATGCTTTCCCGTACTTGTATTAGCAGAATTTTCCAAAAAATTTTCGTATTCGTCGAAAAGAAACATCGCAAGCTTAGAGGAACTTATGTTAACAAATATAGCAGAAGCATTAGCTATTTCGCTTGCATTGAAATAATAGAAATGAGCATCTTGCTTGCCTGCGTTATTTGCTGGAATTTCGTATGTCATATAATTCCCTGCAGTAGAATATTTCCCTATTTTGACATGCCTTTCTTGAGTAAAGTTTACAGGGATATCAACATATACTATAATGCTCACATTTTCTGTAGAGTTCGTTTTATTTATTATGGGTAAATTTACAAAGTTTCTATACCTTCCAGGATATTCTGTAGGTAAGTATTCCAGTTTTAATGTGAAATTTTTTACACTATTGTTCTCTACTAGTACTTCATTACTTGGAATTACAGAGAAGTTAATACATGTATATTTGTTTTTTGTATCGTTTCTTTCTCCAATGAAATAACAGTAGCTTATGTTTTCCACGTCCAAATCAAATACAGGAGCTAAAACAGCATTAGCCGAATAATTCAATATTTCTATGGTTATATTGTAATCTTTCGTGTTGTTCACCGAAATATTCGCAGTATAAGCTCCTAAACCGCTTGTATCTGTCCAGTTTATGTAAACTACAGAAGGTGAAACTTTGAACTCGCCCGTTGTTGATGAAACCCAGCTTGAGAAAGCTGCTTGCAAAAGCATTGCAAAAATGCCCAATGTAAGCAAAATCTCTTTTTTTCTCATACTAATCAAATAAAGTTTAGATTTTATTTCAATATAAAAATTTTTAGCTGCTATTTTAACCTTTCTTCCCAATAAACTTTGTTTTCAAGAGATAGTTGTGGTGAAGGAATTTTTTCATAGCCTAGCTCTGCAAGTATGCTTTCAAATTCTTGCTTTTTTCCAGGAAGGTAAAAACCTATAACCATACCACCGCTACCAGCCCCTGTAAGCTTTACAGCCATGTCTTTTTTACTGTTAATGATATGTGCAAGTTCATCAATTTCCTTGCTGCTTACTCCAAGCTCAGCAAGCAAGTACTGGTTTTCTTTTACATAATTAGTAAGCTCTCGTAGATTTCCGTCTTCCAAAGCTTTTTCCGCTTTTATTACAAGCTCTCCGATTTTCTCAATTCTAGGATTTCGGTATTCTTCTTCAAGATTTTTCACCGCTTGCACAAGTTCGCCAGTGCTTTTTTCTGGTTTGTGCGTGTAAATCATGAAAATTTCTAAAGGTTTCATTTCAAAAAACTCAAAACCTTTTCCTTTTCTGAAAACAAGCGCTTTTTCATAGCAAGCGATAGCGCTATCTATTCCAGAGGGTGTGCCGTGAAACATTTTTTCGCAAAGCAAAGAAGCCTGGTAAATTTTATGCTTTTCGCTAGTTTTAAGTAGCTTTGCAAAACATTTGGCAAGAGCTGAGCTAACAGCAGCAGAGCTTCCCAACCCAGCTCCAATTGGAATAGAAGATTTTACTTTAACATAAGCCGAAAAATTTTCAGGAAAATCAAAATAATAAGCTAAAACGCTCAGCCAAGTTTTCTCTGGTACTTTTTTAACTTCTTCAAAAAGTTCTGAAAAATCATCTTGTTTACAGCAATACTTCCATTTTTCGCTAAGCCATTTACCGTATTCCTTGTATTCACCAACTTCTCCTTCCTCTTTTCCTAAATCCGTTTCAAGTTTGAGAAAACCTTTTTCGTAGGGATAAGTTTTTGATTTTGTTTTACAAGAACTTAAAGGAGCAGCTATTCCAGGTTCGCCGTAAACCACCGCATGCTCTCCGAAAAGAATACACTTTCCTAGAGAGCTTGCTTCTGCAAGAGGCATAAAACTAGTTAAAAGTATAAATTTAAATTTTTATCATAATCTACTTTACAGAAGGAGAGTGATAAAATGAAAGGAAAAGGGTATTCAGAAATTATAAAAAACGCTCTTGAAAGAACAGTTTCATATAAAGATGCTGCTGAAATTGCAAAAGTTGATAGAGCTACTGTGAGAAAATATGCAAAAACCTTTGGATACCCTGATTACATTCAACTTAGAGAAATGTGGAACTACTTTAACAAGGAAATTAAAAAAATTCGTGAAGAAGAGAAATATGGAAAACGTGAAAGGGAATATAGAGAATTAATTTTATTTGGTTTTGAAAAAATGTTAAACTCACGATGCAGAGAGCCGTTTTATTGTTCTATTGATGGTTTTAGAACCTATAAGTTGGAAAGGGCTGTAAGACACGTATTAAAGAAGCACCCAAAAATATGGAAAGAAATAGAAAGAGATTTGTTCTCGATGTTACAGAGTCTTGGAAAATGTATAATGGTTGAATACAATCGAAGAAAATATACACTAGATGACTTCCTTTTTGAGGCAATCGAAAGATCTCCGGATCCAAATTCTATTTTCTTTGATGAAGACTTTGTTATAGCATTATTCGAAAGCTTGAAAAACGATAAGATTTCTCAAAGATCTCAATGAGAAATAAACCATTTGTTAGAGTTTTTTAACCTTTTCTAAAGATATTTTCGCATAATGCAATTAACAAGGAGCTCGTTAATTTTATAGTTACGGAAGAATATACCGTTGGCCAAGAGAAGCGCATGAATCGCCTCGTGTAAAAGCACTTCTTTACTTTTTATCCCATAGGCAATGAACCTTTTCCTCGGAAACTTTTTTGCTATCTGTGGCAAATACTTTTCAAGGATCCTTCTCTTTCTGTCATTTAAGAGAAAAAATGTAGTTTAGAATAATCACTTCTTTCTTAGGGAGTGCAAGAACTTCGATATCTTTTTTGTTAAGCTTCAAATCAAAATCTCTTGCGATTTTTTCGAGTATTTTGAAAATTTGTCTTTCCATGCTTAATTATTTCTTCAACAACTTTTATAAACCAGTTAGCATATTTCGATATCGCAAAAAGTTGTTCAGAAAATCTTTATAACGTTTTCTTCAGAAAAATATTTTTATGAAAACCAGAATTATAGGCGTCGTTTCTGGAAAAGGTGGTGTAGGAAAGACAACTACAGTTTCAAATCTCGGAGCAGCGATGAGTTTACTGAGAAAAAACACGATTCTCGTGGACGGAAATTTAACAACACCAAATCTTTCTCTCCATTTGGGAATACCCTTCTATCCTTATACAATTCATGAAGTAATTCAAGGAAGAGCAGAAATAGAAGATGCCATATTCTATCATCGCTCTGGGTTAAAAATTTTACCAGCTTCTATTTCGCTAAGCGCATTGAAAGATATTAACCTAAGAAGATTTGAAGAAATTTTTCGCATGCTCAAGGGAAGAACAGAATATGTGCTTGTAGACAGCTCACCTGGACTTGGTAAAGAAACACAAAGTGTTATAGAGCACAGTGATGAAGTTTTAGTAGTGTTGAATCCTGAACTTCCAGCAATTACAGATGCTTTAAAGGTTGTTAAACTTGCTGAAAGCTTGGGAACAGAAATAACAGGAGTTGTAGTAAATAAAGTGAGAAACGATCCTCATGAACTGAAAACAGAGGAGATAGAAGAGATTCTTGATTATCCTGTCATAGGAGTTGTACCGGAAGATAAAAACGTGCATATCTCAATCCTGAAAAAAACTCCTATAGTCTTTTCCCATCCGCGCTCAAAGGCTGCGAGAAAATTCAAGGAAATAGCAAGCACTATTACCGGAGAAAAATTAAAAGAAAGGAAAAGTTTGCTGGATGTTTTGCTTGAGTTGTTTGGAAGATAGTTTTTTATATTTTAAAGATTTAAATTATTGTTATGGAAATAACCATAAAAATTGAAAGAAAACATTTTTTTGTTTTGGCAGGAATTTTATCTGTTCTAATAATTTCTGTAATTTCCTTTTCTGTTTCTGCTCTAACCCAAACAGAAGTTTTAAAACAAAGCCCTGCCTATCATTTACTTAAAGATATTTACACAGTAATAAACGGAGAATATGTGCAGTTGAACACTTCTTCAGGAAAAATAAATTCTTCCCTGATGGAAATCACAGGAAACATTGATATGAACGGGTATAACATAACCAATACAAGAAAAATCGAAACAGAAAAAGTAAATGCAAACGAAATCTGCATAGGTGGAGAGTGTAAGAAAGAGTGGCCTTCTGGTGGTGGGGTCTATTATGGGGATTTGGATGGTGATGGTTACGCAGGTTTTATAGATCTTCCAACTGGAACTTTGAGATATGATTGTGATGACAATGATCCCAAGATTATCAATGCATCTGACAATACCTGTGATGGTGATGGAGACGGCTATATAGATGAATCAGCAGCCCTAAGTTTAAACTGTCAAGAAAGAGGTAGCTTAGGAAATATAGATGCAAATGATAATTTGACAACAATAGGTGCTATTCAAAATAATGATGTTATAGGCAGGCCTAGTGATAATACATGTGATGAGGACGGTGACGGATATATTGATATATCTGCAGGTGCCTTACAAGCGAGCTGCAAATATTTGGATCCGGATGATACTTCAGAACTAATAACAGGTAACAAAATTGCAGCAAACTCAGCTTTAGACGGGACTTGTGATGGAGATAACGATGGATTAATAGATTGTACAGCTTTTATATCCTCAGGTGTATTTTTTCCGTTTAGAGATCTGAACGACTCTGATGATGAAGTACACTTGTTTGATACTGGAATTCATGATTGTGGGGATTGGGGCTCTTCCCCATGCACTCCACCACCCCGTTTAACTTCCACAAGTTATACCGGGAACTTAGGTGGAGTTAGCGGAGCCAATGACAAATGTGAACAAGAATTTGGATCAGGCTGGCATTTTTGTAGCGTTTCAGAAATGGCTCAGTGTTTGAGAGATCCTGCCTGTAGGATGGCAATCCCCTCATCCTTAGGTTTCGAAGGGGGTTTTGGAAATACTATAGTAATAGATCATTTAGGATGGGTGGATTGTGGTGTTTATGATTGGACTTGTAAGAGATGGACTTTCGGTGGATCGAGTAGCTATTATAGGGGATCTACCTACGTTGCGATACGGAGGTGGGATTGTGTAGCATCTTCTTGTTGTTTATGTAGTTCAGAACCATGTGATTCCTCACGGCCGATATGGTGCTGCCCTCCGTAATTTAATCTTCATTTTTACCTCTAAATTCAATTTCAAAAGCAACTACAGGCTTTTCTATTTTCCAGTTTTCTAGAACAGCAGGGTGAAGTTCGCCAAAAAATCCAGAGCTTTTGCCGTTGAGATAAATTTCTCCGCAGCGAGAAGGTATGAAGCTTGCATGCTCCCAAGGCTTTATAACCAAGCTCGTGTTCAGCTCTTTTGCAAGAGCTTGCAATATCGCTTTTATTTCGGTTAAATTAGCTTTGTCATGAGCAATAGCGCATGCTAGTTTTCTTACCTCTCTTGCTCCTGTTTCTGCTTGTTCATGAAGCAAAACACAATCACCTATTTCGAAAATTTTTTGCGGGTATTTATTGTGCGTATTCTCTGAAAGAAATTCAAGCAAGCAAGGCAAAAGCCATGTTCTGCAAATGGTGTATTCTGCGCTAACAGGGTTTGCTATCTCAACGCATGCCTGCTCAGGAATGAGCATTCTTTTAAATTGCTTTTCTTTGTTTGTCAGAATAAAACTTAAAACTTCTTGCATTCCAAAACCAATCATTATTTCCCTTACCTTTTCAGAGATTTTTTCTTTTTCGTGTTTTTTGCCCATAGTAGGAAGTTTTGGCAAAACTGGTCGCATGTTGTTTATTCCGTATCCTATAGCGATATCTTCTATTAAATCAACTTCGTGAAGAATGTCTACACGATAAGGAGGTACTAAAACCTTTAGCACACCTCCTTTTAGCTCGAGCACAGAATAGCGCATTCTTTTCAAAATTTCTGCTATTTCATGCTCCTTTAACCCGAGCCCGAGCAGGTGATCAACACTTTCTACTCTTAGCTCAAAGCTTTCTGGAAGAAGTTTTGGATAGATTTCATTTCCTACTTTTACCTTTCCTATCTTTCCGCAAGCTTCTGCTATTGAACAAACCAAAATATTCAAGGCTTTTTCCACCGCTTGCTTATCAGTGCCTGTGACATCGATGAAAAGATTCTTTGTATTTTCTGTAACTCTTGTAAGCTCTCCATTAATAATGGGAGGAAAGCTTAAAACCTCGCCGTATTTGTCAAGAATTACTGGATATTTCTCATAACCTTCCAAGCAGAAAGCGTATTCTTTGCCTTTTTCGTGATATTTCAAAATTTCCTCCAGGCTCATGGGTTTAAGTTCTCCCAAAGGAGCAAAAACTATTTCTTTTCCTTCTGCCTGCGTGTAGCGGAAAGGCTGAGCAACCTTGTCCAAATCGTGTAAACCTATAGCAACCTTTTTTCTCCTTCTTCCTAAAGTTTCGTGAATTTTTTCCTGAAGCTGCATTAAGCTTTTTATTAAATAATCGTTAAGCTTTACATCAAGCACTGCTGCGCAAGCTATGTATGGACGGGCTTCAACATTTTCAACTTCCACGCTAATACCAGTTTCCACCACGCTATACTGCGGAATCTCGCTTTCTATGCCGAGAAAACCTTTTACAGCTCTCGCCACACCTTCTGGCGAAAGCAAATCAGGGCGATCAGGAGTTATCTCAAGCTTCCAAATATTTCCCTCTTCCTCGTCTATCGGAGCCTTTATCATGGTAAGAACTTCCCTTAGCTCTTCTTCCGGAATTTTGCAAAGGTTTAGCAAGTAGTTTTTATCCACTTCTATAACAGGCATTTCATCACCGGAAACTCGCGAAGCCATTTTATATCTCGTGCAAACAAAAAGCGAATATCATCTATTTCCAGCTTAAGCATGGCTAACCTACTAAACCCAAATCCCCAGGCAGCAACATTATGCTTTATCCCCAAGGGTTTAAGCACCTCTGGGCGAAACATTCCAGAGCCTACTATTTCAACCCATTTTTTCAAATTAGGAAAATAAACAGCCATATCTACGCTCGGCTCTGTAAATGGATAATAGTGAGGTATAAACTTTATTTTTTTAGCCCCTAAAACGTTTTCAGCAAACTCTTTCAGCGTGCCAAGCAAATGTCTGAAAGTTACATTTTTTCCCACAATAATACCTTCGCACTGATCAAATTCTATTAAGTGAGTTTTGTCAATAACATCAGGCCTGAACACGCGGTCTATACAGAAAACTTTTGCTTGCTCACCTTCAAAGTTTGCTAAATAGCGTACGCTTGCTGCTGTGGTTTGGCTTCTAAGCACAAGTCTTAAAGATGTTTCTTGATCCCAAAAGCCCCATCCTTTGCTCCGTGTGATCCACCCGCTTTCGTGAGTTAGCTTCACTCTTTCAAAAAGCTCTTTATCAGGGATTTTCGCTTTCCTTGGATTTTTCAAGTGGAAAACATCATGCACACTCCTTGCTGGGTGGTCCTGAGGCATGAATAAAGCATCGCAATTCCAGAATTCGCTCTCTACCACAGGAGATTTAACTTCCTCAAAACCCATTTCAACAAGCTTTTCTCTTACTTCTTCGATGAATTGTATATAAGGATGTTTCTTTCCTAAAAAAACTTCAGGAGCCGGAGCAAGGACGTCGTAGCGCTTAAACGGTTTTATCTTCCATATTCCAGAAATTATGATTTCTGGAGTGAGCTGAGCTATTTCTTCTATCTCTGGAAGTTCTCTAATCCTTTCAACAAGCTTTCTACTTTCAAGAATTTTGAGCAAAGCTTCTTCGCATTTACCGCTTGCGTCCACTTCTCGCAGGGCTTTTTCCAAAGCATACTCTTTTTCCAGAGCTCTTGCCCCTTCTGCTGTGAGCATCGCAATGCCGCTATCTATTCTGATCCAGTTATTTTTCTTTGCCCATGCTATCGCTATATGCTTGTTTTCCACTTCTATTTTTTCCAAAGGTAAGGGCCCTTCTTTAGAGAGAAGCTTGATCAAGTTGACCTCTGGCAGACCTTCTTCAAGATACTTTTTTCCTTCTTGGGTTAGCCTGTACATTTCCCTCACTTAGAAAATCTCAAAATTTGAAAAATAAAAATCTTGTGTTTTACATGGACATGCCTTGCAAAGAAGTTCAGTCTGAGACATTATAAATCCATATATCAAAAATCAGCCAAGGCTGAAGTCATCACAACTCAGCTAGTGGGCCGCTCATCATCTTTTTGAATTTTTGATTTAAATTAATAAAAATTTGATTTTTAAAACCGAAGAAATCTTCTTCCATGTCCTTTAGCCAGTCCACAACGTCTCTTGCAGGAGCTACGCGAGTAGTCCCTGCTAATTTGTGAACATACTCGAGAAGATCATCAAGTCTAAACTTTTCGTGATTTAAAACATCTCTCTCGAAGCTTTCAGAGCTTTATCGTGCTTTTTGCTCATTCCGGTCACCATTTACCTGATTAAAATTACTCTCTTCCGTATCTATCCTGCAATCTCACTATATCTTCTTCCTTGCATTCACCAAAACCGAATTCTAAAATAAAGCTATCCTCTTCTGCTCTAAAGCTGTGGATGCAGAGTTTTGGAATGAAAACTGTTTTTCCTTCCTCAAGAGTTATTTCTTCCTTATTCTCTGGATATTTTTCTTTCTCTTTCCAAAGCAAAACTCTTCCCTTTCCCCTCACCATATACCAAAGTTCGTCTCTTAGCCTGTGATACTGGTGAGAGAGCTCTTCTCCTTTTTTCACAAAAAGTATTTTGATCCATCCAGGTTTTTTTGCAATCTCTTCATCAAAATTCACGAAATATCCCCAAGGCCTTTCTTCTTTGAACATAAAACTTAAAAATCCTAAGAAACTTAAAAATTTTCACGGGGCGGTAGCTCAGCCTGGGAGAGCGCACGGCTGAAGACCGTGTTGTCCGGGGTTCAAATCCCCGCCGTCCCACCATGAAGTAAATATTTTAAGCAAAAAGCCGAAGGAGGTGAATGCCATGAGAGGTGTTAGACTTTTCGGTAATATTGAAAAATGCAAGTAAGCTCTCTATTCCACTGCTTCTGCCTTGCATCGACGGAGCTATCCCATTATTAGTTGCTACTAACAGTTTGACTTTTTCGACAGCACCTGGAGTAGCTCTCTCTGTGCTCGCGGGACCTGCTGCAGTACTTACAGCAGCAACTATGGAAGGGGAAACAAAGGCAAGATTACTCTCAGCTTTCATAGCCGGAATAATAGCAACAATAGCAGTAGTAATAGCTGCATTTATTGGAGAGAAGTTAACTGCTTTTTTGAATATTCAGGTGCTAAGAGTATTCGTAGCTATTGCAATATGTTTGATAGCATTAGAAATAGGAGGAATAAAAATTCCGCATGCTTTGCCTTTAGCTGTTGTAATTCTTGGATTTATTCTTTCTCTTTATTTAAATTTTTCCTGAATTACAGGCATTACTTGCTTTTTCCTTGACATGACTCCAGGTAGCTCTATATAGCAGCCTTCAACAAGATTCTTTTCGAAAGCTTTTGCAATTCTTTCTGGATTTTTTCCTACTATCAAAAGCTTTGTACCCTGCTGGAGTATATCTGTAACCATAAAGAGCAGGTAATCCAATCCCTTTTCCTTTCTTATCTCTTCCATAGCTGCAAGATACTCATCTTTTCTCTCCATAACACTTTCGTAACCTATTATCTCAACCTGAGCTATTCCAAACTTAAGCTCTCCGGCATGCGTTATTTTGAAATCTCTAAGCACGTTTTCCTTAGGTTCTTTGCTAAGCTGGGCAGCTTTTGATTTGAGCTCTATTCCATAGCCTTCTATGTTATTTATACCAGCTATTTCAGCAAGTCTTTTTGCTATCTCTTTGTCTTTTTGCGTGGTTGTAGGTGACTTAAAAACGACTGTATCTGATAAAATACCGCTTAAAAGCAGTCCTGCCTCTTCCCTGCAAAGCTCATCGAGAAAGCGTTCAGCTATGATTGTTGAGGTTGAGCCAACAGGTTCTATGCAAACTTTTATTGGTTGTGCTGTGCTAATGTTACCGAAAAGCCTATGGTGGTCTATTATCTCGATTATTTCTCCTTCTATTGGTATGAGCTCTTCTTTGTTATTTGTATCCACAATCACAACTTTTTCGCCAGCTTCGATTTTTTCCTTTAGCTCTGGAGCTTGCACAGCGAATTTTTCGAGAACGAACTTAGTTTCTGGATTTAGCTCTCCTGCTCTTGCTGCTTTTGCTCCTATTTTTCTTGCGTAAACTATTGCAGAAACAATGCTATCCGTATCAGGATTTTTGTGTCCAATGACCCATGTAGCCATTGCTGCTCACCGAGAATTTGTTGGAGTAAGGAGCTTAAATATTTTGCAAAAGTTTTTTGAGATTTACCAAGGCGATTTTCCGAAAAATTTTTCGTAGAGCTCTGGAAGGTTAGTTTTCTCCAAATATTCCTGCAAGGCTTCACATTTCTTGATGTATTCTCGATCACTGGTGATTTCCTTAGCTATTGAAGGTAGTGTTAATATCTCATCATCAAAGCGAATTCCTACTATTTTCTTATCGTAGCCAGCAAATACACCCTCTTCACGCTTCCACTCTATACAGTTTCTTAATACAACCTCTGGTTGTGGAACTGCAATTTCTATTTGAGCATAAGGTTCTTCAATAATCTTCTCGCTAACTTTAAGTTTCATTTTTGTTTCGCTTTTTTCATCAGGTATGGCGACTCTTTCAATAGCGAAACTTAAACAATTTCTTACCTTCAGCAACTCGCCGTAGTGAAGGTGATTTTCATCACCAATAAAAACATAAGAATTTGAATTTTTTTGAAGTTCCAGAAGAAGTTCTAAACTTTTTTTAACCCTTTTCACACTCTCGTTAAAATACTCCTGTATATTATTCAATTTTTGCATCAGGTCCATGACATTTCACCTAATTCTTTAAATTTTATGAAATGTTTCTTCGCAGTAAATTTTAAATAATTTATTTTTTCAAGAAGTCCAACAGCAAAGAAGTAAAAGGACACGTGTTTTATTATAACACTTTTTGCGAAAACTGCTTATAGCAGCTTTCAAGAATCCATGTATTTATTGAACCATTTCCTTTTTTCATAATCCTTCAGTAATTTCTCTACAGCGTTTCTCGCGGCATCAGAAACACTTTCATATTCTCCCTTCTTTACTAGCATTTGCATCAGTTTATAATGAGCTTCTGTAACTCGAACACTCAGCTTTTTTTGAAGTTTCATTTTTCTCTAATGGCTTTTAACATTCTTAAGCATTTCCCTCGAGCAATTCGCTTGTTATTTCTTCGAATTTTATCTCTCCTTCTATAAGTTTACTTATAATCTCAACAAGCTCAGAAATCTTTACCCTTACCTGCTTTTTCGTGTCTCTCTCGCGTATTGTTACTGTGTTATCTTCCAGAGTTTGATAATCTATGGTTATGCAAAAAGGTGTGCCTATTTCATCTTGCCTCGCATACCTTCTACCAATGCTGCCTTTTTCGTCGTAAAAGCTTGTAAAATGTTTTTTCAAAAGCTCATGAATTTGCTTTGCCTTTTCATCAAGTTTATCTCTCTTAACCAAAGGAAAAACAGCAACTTTGTAAGGAGCGAGCTTTGGATGTAGCTTAAGAACAACGCGATCCTCTTCTTCTGTGTAAGCATCTATTAAGAAAACCAAAAATGCTCTGTCCACACCTTGAGATGGCTCTGCAACAACGTAGGGCAGGATTTTTTTCCCTGTCTCTTCGTCAAAGTAGCTCAAATCCTTTCCGCTGAATTTCATGTGCTGCTTTAAATCATAGTCCGTGCGGTTAGCCATGCCATGTATTTCTTTCCAGCCGAACGGAAAGCGATACTCTATATCCCAAGTCTCAAGAGCGTAATGGCTGAGCTCTTCTTTCAAATGCTGTCTTGCTCTCAGCTTTTCTGGGTTAACACCAAGCTCTATGAACCATTTGTAAACCAAAGCAAGCCAATATCCATGCCAAGCTGTGCTTATTATTCCTTTTTCCAAAGCCTCTCGCAAGCTCATTTTTCTATGCTCTTCTCCTTTTTCCTGCATTTCAGCAGAGTATATGTTCATTTCAAAATCAAGAAGCTCTTTTGTTAGATAAGGGCACTGGTTAAGCTTGTCTGGATGAACAAAATACTCTATCTCCATTTGCTCGAATTCTCGCATTCGAAAGAGAAAATCGCGCGGCGAAATCTCGTTGCGATAAGCTCTGCCTATCTGAGCTATTCCAAAGGGTAGCTTTAGCCTTGCTGCCTTTTGTACAAATTTAAAATTCGTAAAAATTAGCTGCGCGGTCTCTGGTCGGAGAAAGGCGAGGGAGCTCTGATCCTCTACTGCACCAACATAAGTTTTGAACATTAAGTTAAACGTTCTAGCACTAGTTAGCTCGCCTTTGCATGAAGGACAGCGCAAGCTATGCTTAGCGATTATTTCATTAACCTGCTCTATTGTTATTCCATCAACAGCTATTCCAAGAGAATCTTCTATAAGGCTATCTGCTCTAAATCTTTTTTTGCATTTCCTGCATTCTACCAAAGGGTCTGTAAAGCTATCCACATGCCCTGAAGCCTTCCAAAGAACAAAAGGGTTTATCGTGCAAGCGTCTATGCCAACGATATCATCCCTTTTTCTAACAAACTCCTCCCACCACAGGTCTTTAATATTCTTCTTAAGCTCAGCTCCTAAAGGGCCGTAGTCGTAAAAACCAGAAAAGCCGCCGTAAATTTCGCAGCAAGGAAAAACAAATCCCTTTTCTTTGCAGAATCTAGCTATTTTTTCTATGAACGATTTTTTCAGCTTTTCTTCTTTTTTCTCCAATAGCGCATCACCTCATGAAAGAATAGGCTTCAGAAGCTTAAAAATTTAAAATAAATAAAAATTAAACAAAATCTATTCCCAAAATTTTCTCTATTTCTTTCTTTTTCTCTGCCGTGAACGTTTTTTCTGGCCCGTAAATCTGCGAGGATTTCACACCAGTTACTATGAGCATTGTTCTTACAGTATCACCGAGCTCCTTTTCTATCTGAGCTCCCCAAATAACCTTTGCTTCTGGCGAAAGCTTGCTTGTAACAGCTTCTACAATTTCCTGACATTCCCTTATGGTTATATCCGCCCCTCCTGCCACATTGATCAAAGCTCCTTTAGCTCCTTCTATTTCTATGTCTAAAAGCGGGTTATTCAAAGCTTTTTCAACAGCTTCTATTGCTCTGTTTTCGCGATCACTCTCGCCCATACCTATCATCGCTAGCCCTCCTGAGCTCATCACAGCCCTTATATCTGCGAAGTCCAAGTTTACCAGCCCAGGCTTTGTGACAAGCTCCGCTATTCCCTTTACTGCATTTACTAAAATTTCGTCTGCTATGCGAAAAGCTGTTGTTATACTTACGTCTGGCACTATTTCCAAAAGCTTATCATTCGGAATTACTATTAGAGTATCTACAATATTTTCGAGCTCCTCCAAGCCGTATTTCGCATTGTCCATTCTTTGCTTTCCTTCCATTGTAAAGGGCAAAGTAACAACACCTACTGTTAAAGCGCCTATTTTCTTTGCAACATCAGCTACTATCGGAGCTCCTCCTGTTCCTGTACCTCCTCCCAAACCGCAGGTAATGAAAACCATGTCAGCTCCTTCCAGGTATTTCTTAATTTCATCCTTGCTTTCTTTTGCCGCTTCCATTCCTAAATGAGGGTCTGCTCCTGCTCCCAAGCCACGAGTTGTTTCCTTTCCCAAAAGAATTTTGTAGTCAGCATCCGTATAAAGCAAGTCTTGCGCATCTGTATTCAAAGCTAAAGTCTCAGCTCCGATTATTCCGACCTGCATCATTCTTGAAATTGTATTGTTTCCTGCCCCCCCTATTCCAACAACCTTTATCACTGCCTTTCTCGCTTCAAGAAGCTTTTTCAAATCTTCATCAATAGAACCGCGTTTTCTGCTAGTACCTTCAACAGCACGCAGAGCCATGTTTCTCACCTTAGAAAGTTTTTTTGATGTTCTGCAGAAAAAGGTATTTAAACATTTTGGATTTATTATAAAATGGAATATAATGTGCTAGAATATCTCTGAAATTACAACTTCTTTTACACCAACATATTGTTTGATAGCTGTGCTTAATCTCTGTTTTACATGCTCAGGAATTTGACGCTTAACCTTCAATTCCGCTGTATTCTCGTTAAGTTTTACCTCAGCTTCTTTCATTCCTGTGAAAAACTCTAAAAGAGCCTTTACTTTTTCTTCACCGCTTTCTATTTTTTCATTTATTTCAACCTCGTATTCCAAAACCTTTCCAGCAAGAGGATGGTTAAAATCGACCTTAACCCTTCCCGAGCCAACGGAAAGTACTCTTCCGTAGAAATTATCTGCTTTTACAACCATTCCAGGATAAGGAGTGATATCATTTTTCTTGAAATCGGAAAGCGGTATAAGCTTTACAAGGTTTGGATCCCTTTTTCCAAAAGCTTTTTCTGGTGGTATCTCTACAATTTTCCTTTCTCCAACGCTCATGCCAAGGATGGCTTCATCAAGTCCTGAAATAACAAATCCCTCCCCAGCAACTATTGGTATGCGCTCACCTTTATCAAATACCTCATCTGTTTCCTTTACCCTACCGACATAGCTTATCCTTATAAAATCTCCTTTCTGCATGGAAAAAGAATAATGAATTTAAGCTTAAAAATTTTTTCCAACAAATCATTTTTATGTTTTATTTCGAAAATTACGGAAAAATCACTGAAATGTTGAAGCGTTCAAAATTCTTTGATAAAGTCGAAGTTAACGTTATTTCTGCAATGCTCGAGCTGGAAAGCATGGGAAAAGTAAAAAATACTGCAAGCGAGATAGCGAGAAAAGCAGGACTAAACGTGACAAATGCTTATAAATACCTTTATAATCTAGCAAAGCTTGGTATAGTGGATTTTGAAGAAGAAAAGCAAAAACTTTTCTGGCTTTCCCGTGTTAATCCATTTCCGAGAATAATAGCTTTAATAACAAGCGAGTATTTGGAAAGGAAAGCTGCACTTACTACTGCTCAAAAATTCTACGAAAGGTTAATAGTTTCACGTGCTGTTTCAGAAAAACCGAGAATAAGAAAATTTTCTGAAGATTTCGAGCTCGTATGCGCTTATGTAGCTGATGTAGCAAAAAAGAGCTTTGTGTGATAGCTGAT
>Ga0190319_1000059_pt1 | contig 15938 bp, 13 predicted proteins | sample 48701145_MG_FD_165040 | JGI IMG/M metagenome (GOLD analysis project Ga0190319, IMG submission 165040) | Hydrothermal vent sediment bacterial communities from Southern Trench, Guaymas Basin, Mexico - 4870-11-4-5_MG | ecosystem: Environmental > Aquatic > Marine > Hydrothermal vents > Sediment ...
GAGCGATAATATTCGGCTAGGGCTTGGGCGAAGGTAGACTTACCCATTCCAGGCGGCCCTGCTATCAGGATTCCCTCAGCCCTATTCTCAAGCCTATCGACGACCTCTGGTGGGAGATAGTAGTCTCTTAAATCCCTCCTTATCACTGGCTTGACGAGGGTTAGCTCGAATCCATCCGAGAAGGGCGGCCTCGTGATCACAACCCTATAATCTCTTAGCTGGAAGATCTTAACCCCGGGCTTATCTATCTCTAGGAAGGCATCAACCCCAAAGCTCTTATAAGCCTCCCTCATAAGATGGGCTATCAGCAATTCAAGCTCATGCCTTGAGACAGGCTTCTCAGATATCTCGACAAACCTCCACCTACCTGGAACTCCTCGCTTAACCCTCGGCGGAAGCCCCTCCTTTATATGGATGCTCATGACATCCTCCTCGAAGAGCTGGGCTATCGAGAATGGGGGCGGGGGAAGCTCGTAGAGAAGCCTTAAGCCCATCGACTCGGCGAGCTGGGCCATCACAGGATCACATGTAAGGATCGCGGCGTTTAGCCTCGCAGCCTCCTCAGCTATCAATAATCTATCGCTCCTCTCCCTATCTCTAAGGTCTCCGACATAGTCGAGCTTGACCCCGGTCTCCTCGCATGCGTTGACTAGGTCTTTAAGCCCCTCCATGGCCATAGTGTCTCCTTGAGATGCTTGATCCTCAACCTTCTTCAACAAAACCCTATGGATGAGAAGCCTACCCCTCACTCGCCCCTCCCTAACGAGGTGGGAGGCGGCCTTCAGCTGGATAGCCGATAGATCCGGTAGGATTATTTCCTCCATCGCCGCTCAACTTTCTCGCCTACGCCTCAATAGCCGAACTAATAAACTATAACTCGATCATCCAGATCGAACACGATCTCTAAATCCTAAGATTTCTAGGAATCCTCGGAGAGCTTGGATAAGGGGGTCAGGTGTTGGGCGGCGAGGGTTGAGAAGAATAGGGCTGAAGAGGTGAGGAAGAGGCTTCTAAAGCTCGACATCCTGGATCCCAGATTAAAGCCCTTCGAGAAGAATGGATTCATCTACTTTCCCCTAAAAGATCAGGAAAAGGTTGACGAAATCCTTCGAGAGCTTAATGTATCCATGGTGGCCGCGGACTTCGAGGAGAGGCCGAGGAGACCGAAGAGTTTGGAGGAGATCCTCTCAGAGAAGCTTCCAAGAGAGCTGCTCGACCTCCTCCCCTCATCCTACGACCTGATCGGGGACATAATCTTGGTCGAGATCCCACGTGAACTTAAGCCCTATGAAAGGCTTGTGGCCGAGGCTCTCATGAAACTGCATCCAAGGGTAAAGACGGTCTTATCGAAGGAGGGGGCGACGAGGGGGGCATATAGGTTGAGGGAGTATAGGGTCGTCGCAGGCTTAAACAGATTCGAGACGATTCATCGAGAACATGGATGCACTTATCGAGTGGATCTGAGGAAAGCTTTCTTCAACCCTAGGATGTCTGGTGAGAGAATTAGGGTTGCGAGATTGGTCTCTGAAGGCGAGAAGATTTTAGACATGTTCGCCGGAATAGGATCGTTCTCAATACTCATAGCGAGGAGGAGGCCGACCGCAACCATAGTCGCGATAGAATTGAATCCCGAAGCATATAAGCTCATGTTAGAGAATATTCGGTTGAATGGAGTCGAGGATAGGGTGAGGCCGATTCTAGGGGATTGTAGAGAGGTTCTCACGGAAATCCATGAGAGATTCGATAGGGTGATAATGGATCTCCCGCACAACTCGATAGACTACCTCGATCTAGCATTGGAGAAGGTGAAACCAAACGGAATAATACACCTATACTTAGTTGGCAGCGGAGAAGATCCCGTCAAGAATGCGCGTGAGAGAGCCTTGGAGAAGGTTCAGGAACTGGGATTCGAGGTGGATGTGGTTTATGCGAGAAAGGTTATGGAGATAGCGCCCCGAAGATCCACGATAGTCTTAGATCTCAGGGTAGAAGCTAGGTGAATTAGCTTTTTATCCGATGTGGTATATGGTTGATGGGATCATTATGAGTTGGGGCACAGTTGTAGCCTCCACGATGGCTTGCATCTTAGCGATACTCCTCGTCTTCTCATGCTTTCAATACCACATGCTTAGCTCAGAATATGCGAGCTTGTATAGCCGTTGTCACGATCTCAAGAACGAGTATGAGAAGCTTCGAGGAGAATATCAGGAGACTGTATCGAGGTTAAAGGAGGTCTCGGAGGAGAATAGCAAGTTAAGGGAGAATTACAGTAGGCTCGTCGAGGATTATGAGGATCTTAGGCTACGATATGAAGACTTGCAAGAGAAGTATCATGATCTTATGTCAAGATATTCTGAGGTGAAGGTAAGCCTCCCAAGAATTAAGGAGGGGTTGGAGGAGATCTCAGATAGGATCCTCACTCCAAGCGATAAGATACCGGAAATGTTGAAGCAGGCGAGGCCGAGGATGGTCAGAGAGGTTGTTTATGGGGAGCTTGGACTAAGACCTGAAACGCCTTCCAGAACCAAGGCTAAGAAGATTCTCGAGTGGATCATGTTAAACCTGCAATACCTGGATGATGACTTCCACCAATACTTGATCGATGGGAGGGTGGCGTCGCTTCAAGACTTTCTCTCGCTTCCAAATGAGACCCTCGCTAGACGCGGTGGAGACTGCGAGGACTTAGCCGTCCTAACCTATACGATGCTCAAATCCATTCTCGGAGATGGTGAGCAGGTTTACATAGTTCAGATCTGTAGCGGTGGGCGGTGTCATGTAGGCGTCATATACAGAGTTGGGGATGAGGTCATGGTGCTGGATCCGGCTGGGAGCTATGTGACGGATGCGAGGATATCGTTGGAGATGTCTGTTAGGAAAGGGTTGAGGGAGTATAAGGTCTGGTTGAGCCCACTTATGATAGGGTTAGAGGGGAAGAAGTTTTTGATTAAGAATGGGTTCGCCAACCTAGTTTACATGAAGTCTCCGGGCGTGGAAGGAGAAGCCTATAGATTTCTCGGAGTAGATGATGCTGTTGCCCTATGGCTTAACCATTGGAGGAGGGAGATGGTTAATCCGAGTATAAGGATGGTGGCGAACGACACCTTCGTCAAAGTCTTCACCTCAACCCAAGAATTCCTGGATTGGATGGAGAAATCGGCTTGACCGCGATCAGAGTATTTATACATGGCGTGAGGTTTACTCAGTTGGGAGAATGGGGGTTAAGCTTAGGGATATAATTCCTCCAGAGGCGATGGAGAGGATAAGCCTCGAAGCCCTAGCAGGTAGGGCGATCGCCCTCGACGCCTACAACATCCTCTACCAGTTCATCACGATAATTAGGGGCCCTGATGGGAGACCTCTCATGGATAGGAGAGGTAGGATCACCAGCCATCTAAGCGGAGTCTTCTTCAGGACGATAAACTTCATGAAGCTCGGGATCAAGCCAATATTCGTCTACGATGGGAGACCTCCAGAACTTAAGATGAAGACCGTTGAGAAGAGGGAGGAGAGGAGGGCTGAAGCCGCGAAGCTCTATGAGATGGCCTTGGCTAAGGGGAGGATCGAGGAGGCTCAGAAGTATGCGAAGCAGGCGGCGACCCTAAACGAGTTCATAGTCGAGAGCTCGAAGAGGTTGTTGAAGCTCATGGGGGTTCCGATAGTTCAAGCTCCAAGCGAGGGAGAGGCTCAGGCAGCATATCTTGTTAAACGTGGAGATGCCTACGCCTCTGGATCACAGGACTTCGACTCCCTCCTCTTCGGATCTCCGAGGCTCGTCAGGAATCTCTCGATAGTTGGGAGGAGGAAGCTTCCTGGGAGGAAGGAGTATGTCGAGGTCGAGCCCGAGATAATATACTTGGATAAGCTCCTAGACTCTCTCGGGATCACGAGGGAGCAATTGATAGATATTGGGATCTTGGTTGGAACGGACTACTGTGAGGGAGTTAAGGGAGTTGGGCCTAAAACGGCGTTAAAGCTGGTTAAGGAGTATGGCTCCGCTGAGAAGGCCTTGAAGGCGTTGGGGAAGAGCTTGGAGAGAGATCCGGCCGAGATTAGAGAGCTGTTCCTAAAACCGAGTGTCACGGAGGAGTTTGAGGTGGTATGGAGTGAGCCCGACTATGATGGGATTAAGAGCATGCTCTGCTATGAGCACGACTTCTCCGAGAATAGGGTTGAGAAGGCCTTGAACGAGCTCAGGTCGGCGTTGAAGAAGAGTAGGGGGGTTACGAGCCTAGATCAATGGCTCTAACCAATTCTAGTGCTCTACCTCTTCCCTCTTGATGAGTTCCACGACCTTCCGCTCAGCATCCAAGCTTAAGACCCTCACCTTATCCCTTATCTCAAGCCTCATCAACATGTGTCTAAGCTCTGGAAGGGTTAGATCTATTCCACGTTTCCTAAGTTCTTCGAGTAAGTTCAGCTCTAGGGATTTTCCCCCAAGCTTCTCTAAGACCTCAACTATCCTCGAGTAAGCCTCGCTTCCAGGCCTCGAAATATGTTTAACCGCCTTCTTACCAGCTCGCTTCATATCCTTCAACCTATCATGGTCAGCTGCCTCTCATGATATCTCAATAGCTCCCCAATCCTCTCATACTCCTTAATCATCTGCGGGGAGATGCTGGGCTTAACGATCTTTAAAGCCTCCTCGAAGTCGATCTTCGAGACATACTCCGCGTCGAGACTCCTCCTAAGGGCGTTCATGGCCGCCTCCCTACATAGTGCCGCTAGATCCGCCCCCGAATATCCCTCGGTTCTGGAGGCGAGTTCCTTCAAGGAGACGTCAGGAGATAGGGGCATCTTCCTCGTATAGATCTTCAAGATCTCATATCTCCCCTTCTCATCCGGCGGTGGGACGTAGATCAGCCTATCAAATCTTCCAGGTCTTAGAGCGGCTGGATCCATTAGATCAGGCCTATTCGTTGCACCGATAACCATGACATCTGAGAGCTCCTCTATCCCATCTATCTCAGCTAGGAATTGGCTTGCGACCCTGTTCGCGACTCCAGATGAGTCGTCGATCATATCCTTCCTCGATATTATCGACTCGACTTCATCGAAGAAGACTATGCATGGGGATGCTTGCGTAGCCTTCCTGAATATCTCTCTTATCGCCTTCTCGGATTCGCCGACCCACTTATTGAATATCTCAGGCCCCTTTACCGAGATGAAGTTCGCCTCACTCTCAGTCGCTATCGCCCTCGCGAGTAGGGTCTTGCCGCATCCAGGCGGGCCATAGAGTAGGATTCCCTTAGGAGGCTTGATTCCAAGCCTCTCAAACTTCTCTGGATACTTTAGGGGCCATTCAACCGCCTCTATAAGCCTCCGCTTAACCTCTTCAAGCCCTCCAACATCCTCCCACCTCACGTTTGGAACCTCTATCTCAACCTCTCTCAGAGCTGTCGGCGTTATCTCCTTGAAGGCGTTCATGAAGTCCTTCATGACCACGACTAGATTGTCCAAGATCTCGGGCGGGATCTTCTCCTCGCTGAAGTCTATGTTCGGTAGAATCCTCCTAATCGCCTTCATCGCCGCCTCCCTACATAGCGCCGCTAGATCCGCTCCAGTATATCCTCTAGTTATCTCGGCGAGCTTATCGAGGTCAACGTCCTCCGCTAAGGGCATGCCCCTAGTATGTATTTGTAAGATCTCCTTCCTCCCATTTCTGTCGGGTATCCCTATCTCGATCTCTCGATCGAATCTTCCAGGTCTCCTGAGAGCTGGGTCGAGGGCGTTCGGCCTATTCGTTGCTCCGATAACTATTACTTGACCCCTTGACTCGAGGCCGTCCATTAGGGCCAGTAATTGGGCCACAACCCTCTTCTCAACCTCTCCCGTCACCTCGCTTCTCTTAGGAGCGATGGCGTCGAGTTCGTCGATGAATATTATCGATGGAGCCTCCTCCTCCGCCTTCCTAAAGATCTCTCTAAGCCTTGCCTCGGTCTCGCCATAGTACTTGTTCATGATCTCAGGGCCATTTATCAGGATGAAGTTCGCCTCAGCCTCGGTCGCGACCGCCTTAGCCAACAAGGTCTTACCGCATCCAGGTGGGCCGTAAAGCAAGACGCCTTTCGGCGGATCTATTCCAAGTTTCTGGAATAGCTCTGGATATCTTAGTGGGAGTTCTATCATCTCCCTTATCCTCTGGATCTGCTCTTGCAGTCCTCCAATATCCTCATAGGTTACGCTCGTCCTAAACGCCCTCTCTTGGACGACCTTGCTGTGGATGACGAGCTTCGTCTTCGGGGTTATCTTGACTATCCCGGACGGCCTTGTCTGGATGACGGCGAAGGTGAATAGGTTTCCGAAGAATAGGACTGGGACTATGTTCTTCTGGACGAGCGGATACTCTATCAACCTGCTCTTAACGAGCCTCGTGAAGTTCTCATCAGGTCTTATCGAGGAGCTCACCGGAGCCAATACGACTAGTTGAGCCTCCTTCACATTCGCCTTCCTAACCGTCACCCAATCGTTCAGCGAGACCCCCGCGTTGCTCCTGATATATCCATCTATCCTGATCACATCCTTCTCATCTTCGAGGTATCCTAGCCAGAGGGTTGCGGCCGCTATCTTCCTACCCCTTATCTCGACCATGTCTCCGGTCTGGAATCCGGCTGACGCTCCAACCTCTCTATCTATCCTCGCTATACCATATCCGACGTCTCTTTGCCGTGCTTCAGCGACCCTCAACCTCAGCTCCCTAACCTTCATCTGGATAATCCTTTACGAGACCACTATTTAAGCCAAAGCTGTTCAGATCTTAACTATGCGTGGCTTAGGTTTATTAGGTTAGAGCCTCGTACTCATTAAGACATTTATCTCTTGAATATCCTCGAATCCCCTAAGGTATTCCTCAAGCCTCGCAGATGCCCCCTCCTCTTCAGGTAGGGTGAACATGGCCTCGATGACGGACATCCCGAAGGCGAATGGCTTAATCTTCACATCCCTTAACTCGAACCCGCTTGGAAGACCCTCCTTGATCTTCTGGATTAAGCTGTTTAGATCCACATCTTGATCCGCAGGCATTATCCTCAAGAGCATGGCTACCCTGGCCATCCTTCACGGCCCCCTAAAACCACATGATGGGCAGACATATGGCCTCGCGAGCTCCCTACACTTCTCGCATCTCCAGATCCTAACCCTCCCACAGTTCGGGCATGGGAAGCTCACAGCTCGCTCATGGGGGTCTATCGGCCTCCTACATGAGGTGCAGAGCGGTAGGACTATCTGCTCGCTCATCTCTTAGATTACCGGCCTAGACCATAATATAAGTTATTTGAGGAGGCTTGAGAGGATGGATGAGATCATCTTAACCATCGTCCTCGGAGAATGGATTATCTTCTTCAAAGAGGTTGATTGGAAGTCCATGTCCCCAAACCTCCTCAAATAATCTCCGATCGACGTCTCATCGGCGAGCTTGAAGATCTCGTCATAGAATTTGATGGGGATGTTCTCGATGAGCCTCCTAAGATGGAAGATCTCCTTGAGCTCTCGATAAACCCTCCTCGCCTCCCTCACATAATCGTTCGGATCATTTCCTAGTTCGAGTTCGGATAGGGCTGAGGCCATGTTCATCGATATCAAGCCTCCCATGATCACCCCGCCTCCGGTCGTGGCCTTGACGTGGCCCGCCGCGTCTCCAACCGGTATGAACCTCTCATTTAGCTCGGTCCAGGTCGGTCTCCCAACATATATCGCATATGAGATTCTTCTGAGGACTTTGATTCTCGGAAACTCCTCTGAGATGAATCTACGCATCCTAGGCTCCAATCCCTTAAGCTTGGTTGCGACTCCAATTCTCCCAACCTCTTCGTTTAGTGGGATGAGGTATGCGAAGAAGTCTGGGAGATATTCCTTGAAGTATAGGTGGACGAAGCTTGGATCGAGCCCATGCCCTTGAGCAGTTAGCTGGATTATCGGAATCCATCTCCCCCTATCCGTAGAGAATCCAAGAATCTTTCTCATGAGCTTGGAGCTCATCCCCTCAGCATCTATAACCCAGTCTGCGGAAAATCTCCTATCGCCGAGATCCAGATCAAAGCTCTCTCCAACTCTCTTCACATCCCTCACCCTCACCCCACATGAGATCTCTCCACCCATCTTCTCAACTTCTTCACCGAGCATTCGATCGAACCTCTTTCTACTTATCACCGCTGCAACCCATCTCCTAGCATCGAGCTCGAACTCGTGGCCTGAGGGTGAGTGGAATATGGCTCCTCTAATGAGGTTTAGAACGTATTTCATGGGCTTTGGGGCGGAGATCCTTTCCAGACCACTTAAGCTCAACAACCCTCCACATCGCTCGGGCGAGCCTATCTCCGAATCCTCTTCAAAGACGTGGAGATCTAAGCCCCGCCTACATATCTCTCTAGCGGCGAGCAAACCGGCAGGCCCACCACCTATCACGGCGACTTTGGCCATCGTCTAAGACCTGTTTTAAAGCCTAAAAATATGAGCATATCTCTATTTGATACTAGGGGCGGTGGAGTGGTTGAAGAAGGTTAGGGCTCACGTCATAATCTCGGGAAGGGTTCAAGGCGTATTTTATAGGGTTAATGCGAAGCGGATGGCGGATAAGATCGGGGTTAAGGGCTGGATAAGAAACCTGCCTGATGGAAGGGTTGAGGCCGTGTTTGAGGGAGATGAAGAAGCCGTTAAGAGGATGCTCTCATGGTGTTGGATCGGACCTGCTGGGGCGAGGGTCACGAACATAGATGTTGAGTGGGAGGAGTATCTCGGAGAGTATGATAGCTTCAGGGTTCTCTATTGAGGCTTTCGGCCAAGACCCTCCTCCCACTCTCCGTCAAATGATACTTTCTAACCATCCTTCTACCGAATCCCCTTTCAAGAGGTTTTGATACTATCAATCCCATTCGGAGGAGTTCTGAGAGATGCTGATAGATCGTTGGAAGCTTGAACTCCAGTCCATAGGCTGTCTTGAGGCTCTTCCACAGCTCATACCCATACATGCCCCTCTCAGATAATAGCTTGAGTATCTTGAGCTTGGTTCCAGAAACCCTGACATGCTTTGGATAGCTTAGCTTAAACAGCTCCCTCATCGAGGCTGGATCCTTAAGCCCAGAGCCCGTTATCATGCAAACAACCCTCTCAGATCTATCGATTAAGCCATCGTCCACGGCCATCTTCAGGGCAGCGATGGAGGCCGCCGCAGCCGGCTCCGCCAGAACTCCTTCGGTCTTCGCTAAGAGCTTTATCGATTTCAAGATCTCATCCTCCTTAACCATTATCGCTGAGCCGCCTGAGCCTCTAATGGCCTTCAATACGATCGATCCAAGGATTGGATTTGGCTCCGATATGTCTGGAAAGATCATCTTATAGTCCTTCTTTGGTTCCACCTCACCCAATCCCCTCTTGAAGGCCTCAACTATCGGAGCGCATCCAGAGGCTTGAACCCCATAAAGTCTAGTAGAGTTCTCCTCGATCAATCCAATAGACTCGGCTTCGCTCAAGGCCTTCCACGCGGCCGTGAGGTTGCTTCCAGTCCCCATGGTTATGAAGATAGCGTCTGGAGGATTCCAACCCAATTGCTCGAGGATCTCGAGAGTCGAGGTCTTGAGCCCATCCAAGAAGAATGGGTTATATGGCTCGACGAGGTGACCATCTCCAAGCTGATCAGATCTCCTAGAGGAGTAGATGAGCTCAGCGTCATAGGCCAAGGCTTGGAGGATCTTCGCCTGCTCAGCTCCAGGCAAGACATAGACTCTGCACGGGATCCCCGCCTTGACCGCGTAAGCGGCGAGCGATGCTGCGAGGTTTCCTCTAGAGAAGCACTCTAAGCATCTCACCTTGGAGTGGAGGGCCATGGTAACCTCTACCGTTGAACCCCTATCTAGGAAGGATCCAGTCGGGTTCACGGTCTCATTCTTTAGATAGAGGTTCCTTAATCCAAGCTCTCGGCTAAGCCTCTCAGCTCGTTGAAGATAGGTTCCACCCTCACCCAAGCTCACGAGCTCTCCAATGACTTTAGGCAGAAGTTCGAGATATCTCCAGACACCGGGAGGTCTAGACCCTATAATCGTCTTGAGCTCGCTTCTCCCGATACCTAAGCCCTCGATCTCATGGATTAGGATTAGTGGGGAGCCGCATTCACATAGTCTTAGCTCGATGTCCGGCGGGTAAGTTTTTCCGCATCGAATGCATTTTAGCCAAGCTTTCATCTACCTATATATAGGCAATCCCTTATATCTCCCTATCCCCCCAGCTAAGCCGGATGAATAAGTCTAGGTCTTTGACAGCGGCCAAGCTCGCGCTCTCAACAGCCCTAGTCATGGCCTCAACCATGGCTATAAACGTCTATGTTCCAGCGACTCGCGGATACTTCAATCTAGGCGAGTGTATGATCTACTTGACCGCCCTCCTCTTCGACCCGCTCACCGCCGCCTTCGCCGGCGGGGTTGGATCAGCCCTAGCAGACATAGCTTTAGGATACTTGATCTATGCTCCGGCGACCCTAGTGATTAAGGCTGTTGAGGGGGCTGTTGCCTCTAAGCTTGCTGAGAAGATTAGGGCTAGAGGTGAACGCATCCTCCTACCCATGGCCTTCTTGGTCGTGGCTGGATACTTCACCCTCATCCTCATAATCGGATACACATTATTCGCTGGAGAGGTCGAGTTCACCCTCGCAAACCTCTTCGTGGTCAAGGGATTTCTAAGCCCAGCGACGTGGATCCCAATAGCATTCGCCGCAACCACCATCCCATTCTATCTAACCCTTAGGAGAAGTAGTGAGGGCTTGCTCATCGCCGCACTACTCCTAGCCGGCCTCATAATGATCTCCGGATACTTCATCTATGAGCAATTGATCCTAGGCTATTATGCGTTAGCGGAAGTTCCCGTGAACCTTGGGCAAGCGGTTCTCGGAACGGCGATCGCAGTCCCACTCTATAAGGCTGTTCAGAAGGTTAAGGGAAGATTGAGGTTCTGAACCTATTTAACGTTCTCGGAAACCGTTATATGGATGCGATCCAAGATATTTCCGGAAGCCTGAAATGGTTCGGAGGGAGCGTAGGAAAGAGGTTCAGCTAAGGGTTGCCGAGGCTCGTCAAAGAGATATTGGGAGGAAGATCGCTAGACTCGACAGTAGGGCGATTAGAGAGCTCGGCCTAAGCCCGGGGGATCTGGTCGAGATAATTGGAAAGAGATCCACGCTCGCGATAGTATGGCCACCATATAAGGAAGATGATGGGATGGGATTGATTAGGATAGATGGAGAGGTTAGGAGGAACGCGGGGGTCTCGGTTGGAGACTATGTTAGGGTTGCGAAGGCGAATGCGAGGCCCGCCACAAAGATAGTCTTAGCGCCATTCGAGTCCCTCCCATTCGTCGGAGACTTTGCGAGAATAGTTCGTAGCCAGCTCCTAAACCTTCCCGTGATGAAGGGAGACATAATAGTCATCCCGGTCTTGGGGATGGGTGTCGAGCTTAAGGTCACCTCAACGAGTCCAACCAACGCCGTCATAGTGACGGAGAACACGGTAGTCGAGGTGAGCACAACACCCGTGAGGAGGGTTGAGGAGGTAGGCGGGGTAACCTATGAGGATATTGGAGGACTTCATGAAGAGCTTCAAAGGATTAGAGAGATGGTTGAATTGCCTCTAAAGCATCCAGAGCTATTTAGACATCTTGGAATAGATCCGCCGAAAGGCGTCATCCTATACGGGCCGCCTGGATGCGGCAAGACCTTGATAGCTAAGGCGATAGCGAATGAGACTGGAGCCCACTTCATCTCGATAAATGGGCCTGAGATAATGAGCAAGTTCTACGGCGAGAGCGAGGCGAGGCTTAGGGAGGTATTCCAAGAAGCCGAGCAAAACGCTCCAAGCATAATCTTCATCGACGAGCTAGACGCGATCGCCCCGAAGCGTGGAGAGGTGACGGGAGAGGTTGAGCGTAGAGTAGTCTCCCAGCTCCTAACCCTAATGGATGGATTGAAGACCCGAGGCCAGGTCATAGTGATAGGCGCGACGAATAGGATCGAGGCGGTCGACCCAGCTCTCAGGAGACCTGGAAGATTCGATCGAGAGATTAGGATAGGTGTCCCGGATAGGAATGGTAGGAAGGAGATATTCCAGATACATACTAGGAGGATGCCCCTAGCCGAGGATGTAGACCTAGATGAGTTGGCGGACATAACCCATGGGTTCACCGGAGCCGATATAGCTGCACTATGTAGAGAGGCTGCGATGAGCGCGCTTAGGAGATTCCTGCCCAAGATAGATTTGGAGAAGGAGACGATTCCAGCCGAGATCCTTGAGCAGATAAAGGTTACGAGAGAAGACTTCGCGAATGCCTTGAAGATAGTTCAGCCATCAGCCCTAAGAGAAGTCATCCTAGAGATACCGAATGTTAGGTGGGAGGACGTGGGAGACCTCGAACAGGTCAAGCAGGAGTTAAGGGAGGCGGTTGAATGGCCCCTAAAGTATCCAGACGTCTTCAAGAGGCTTGGGATAAGACCTCCACGTGGAATCCTACTCTATGGCCCGCCAGGAACTGGTAAGACCTTACTCGCAAAGGCGGTTGCTACCGAGAGTGAGGCGAACTTCATCTCGGTGAAGGGTCCAGAGGTGTTGAGTAAGTGGGTCGGCGAGTCCGAGAAGGCGATAAGGGAGATATTCAGGAAGGCCAGGGAGACCGCTCCATGCATAATCTTCTTCGATGAGCTAGACGCGATCGCGCCTAGGAGGGGGATGCATACAGATGCGGGTGTAACCGACAGGATCGTCAACCAGATCTTGACGGAGATGGATGGGATCCAGATCCTTAAGGGTGTTGTCGTGATAGGGGCCACGAATAGACCCGACATCCTAGACCCAGCCCTACTCAGACCAGGAAGATTCGATAGGGTGATGTATGTTCCTCCACCGGATGAGAGGGGTAGATATCAGATATTCCAGATACATACTAGGGAGATGCCGCTCGACGATGACGTCGATTTGAGGAAGCTCGCCGAGATGACTGATGGATATACTGGAGCAGATATAGAGGCTGTCTGTAGGGAGGCCGCCCTAACGGCCGCGAGAGAGGACTTGAATATCAAGAAGGTCTCGATGAGACACTTCCTCGCCGCCCTAGAGAAGGTGAAGCCTAGCATAACACCTGAGCAGAGACGCGAGTACGAGAAGATCTTGACCGACTTCAGGAGGTCGATGGCCTACATATCCTAACCGGGCTTAACTGGAGACAGTCTCGAATCCTCCAATAGCTTCACGAATCGCATCGCGTCATCTCTCATCGAGATGTTATTGAATAATACGTAGATTTTTTCAGTGCCCTCCTCGATGAATTCCTTAACGGTCTTCAACAACTTCCTTAGATCTTCATCGGTATACTTGTATCTGTAATTCACCTCCCTCCCACCTATCCCATGAAGCCTTAGGTAGATTATTGGGCTGCTTGAGACGGGCTTACATCTAAATGGATCGACTATGTGGATTAGGTTCAGTTCATCGCATAGCTTCTTCACATCGTCTAGATGCTCCCTCCAATCTCCCCTAGGCTCCCATCCAATGATCAAGTCATCTCGCTCGATCGTGGAGAGGAATCTCCGCACGTTCTCCACGTTCTCCCTAGAGTACTTGAATGATGCCGGTGTTTGGATCACGCAGATCCTCGCCCTCATCGCCCTACATATCTCCAAGGTCTTCTCCCAAGCCTCAAGATTCTCCCTAGTCGGCCTCAGAAAACCATAGCGACTATGCTTTGATTTGGGAACCTCTATCCCAGCCCTCCTCCAAGTCGGGCTCGTCGGCGGATGGGTTATGGCCTGCCAAGCCTTCATCGTGAACTCGAAGCCTTTGGGAGCCTCCTCAACCCACTTGCTCACGGTCTTGGGTCTTGGGAGCTTGTAGAAGGTCTCCTGAACCTCGACCACGCTGAACTCCTTGAAGTATGCTTTCTTCCCACCTCTAACGCACCATCCACAGCATCCAACCCTTATCTCCATTCCAAAGATTAGACCTGTTAGGCGACTTATGACTTATCCGCGGAAATTCCCGTGAAGTATAACGGGACTCATCTCAGGCTATATCATTTAATCCTCCATGGGATGAATGGGGTTAGCTTGACCTCGGACAACCTCCTCTTTCCATGGATCTCGACCAGTATCTCCTCGCCCTCCCTCGCTAAACTCGATTTGATGTAGCCTAAGCCCACGCCAACCCCTAGACTATATGATAGGATTCCGCTCGTTAACTCTCCTATAACCTCATCCCCACGGAACATTCTATAGCCTCTTCTCGGAATCCCCTTCTCCCTCATCAAGACCCCGACCAAGAGCTTCTCAGCGCCGTGCTTCATCCTCTTCTCTATCGCCTCCCTCCCTATGAAGTCGGGCTTTGAGAGATCCACCGCGTGCATGAGCCTAGCCTCAACCGGCGTAACGCTCTCATCCATGTCTTGACCATATAGCGGGTATCCAGCCTCGATCCTCAAGCTATCCCTCGTCGCCAATCCGCATGGAGTTGCGCCGAATCCAACTATCCTCTCCCAGATCTCCCTCAAGATAGCTTCATCCCAGCTCCAGATCATCAGCTCATATCCATTCTCGCCCGTGTATCCGCTTCTAGTCAAGACCGCCTTTAACCCATTAAGCTTAAGCTCGAATCCCGAGAACCACTTCATCCCCGATACATCGATTTCAACGAGCTTTGAGATCAACCGGCTCGACCTCGGCCCCTGAACCGCGAAGAATGATGTCTTGAATGTTAGATCCTCTATCTCAACATTCATGTCCTCGGAGTTTGATTCAAGCCAGCCTATTATCTTGTCGTGGGTTATGGCGTTTGACACCATTATGAACTCCTTAGTCTCCCTTGGATGCCTGAAGACCGTTACATCATCCATTATCCCGCCATCATCCCTACAGATGAGACAATACTTCATCCTCCCAGGCTTTATCTTCTCAACCCTCTTGGTCAAGATCTTTTGAAGAAGTTTCTCCGAGTCGTCTCCAGCTATCCTTATCCTAGTCATGTGGGTTACGTCGAATAAGCCTACATCGGATCTAACCTTCAGGTGCTCCTCTCTATTGCTCGTGAACCAGAGCGGTGAACTCCATCCAGCGAACTCCCCTATCTCCGCCCCCCTCTCCCTATAGTAGTTGAGCAGAGGTATCTCCCTCAACCTCTCATCCTCCTCCTATAAACCCTCCAGCTCGGGATCATCGTTTTAGGCCTGGATGCCCTGACCTCATCCACCCTCCCAACCGCCATGTTGTATGGAGCGTTCTTAACCTTCTCCGGATCCCTGTAAGCCTCGTCCAAGACATTTTTGAGGGCTTCATAGAATCCATCGATCTCCCTCTTCGACTCGGTCTCGGTCGGCTCGACCATGAAAGCCTCATCGACTATCAATGGGAAGTAGATGGTTGGGGCGTGATAGCCATGATCGAGTAAGCGCTTCGCAACGTCGATCGCCCTCACCCCCGTCTCCTTGTAGAGTGGTTTGAGGCTCACGACGAACTCATGCTTCCTAGGCCTCTTCGGATCGAATGGGAGGCTGACACCCCTAAGCTTCTCAACCTTCCTCAAGAGATAATTCGAGGCCAAGACGCTCGTCTCAGCCACCCTCCTCAACCCATCCCCACCCATCCTCAAGAGATAAGCATAGGTCTTAACCAAGACCGAGAAGTTTCCATGAAACATCTTCACCCTACCAACCGGCCTCGGCCTATCATAATCCAGATAATATCTACTGCTCTCCTCATCATACTCGACGAGCGGGGGCGGTAGGAAGTCGACGAGCTTCTCCACAACCCCTATAGGCCCGGATCCAGGTCCGCCTCCACCATGCGGGGTTGAGAACGTCTTGTGGAGGTTTAAGTGGATTATGTCGAATCCCATGTCCCCCGGCCTAACCTTTCCGAGTAGGGCGTTTAGGTTTGCTCCATCATAGTATAGTAATCCATCAACTCCATGGATGAGCTC
>Ga0190319_1000060_pt1 | contig 15888 bp, 14 predicted proteins | sample 48701145_MG_FD_165040 | JGI IMG/M metagenome (GOLD analysis project Ga0190319, IMG submission 165040) | Hydrothermal vent sediment bacterial communities from Southern Trench, Guaymas Basin, Mexico - 4870-11-4-5_MG | ecosystem: Environmental > Aquatic > Marine > Hydrothermal vents > Sediment ...
ATATTATTTCTTTTTCTTCTTTTTTTGTTGTTCCTTCTTTCTCTGAACATAAGTCTCAAATTCCTTGGCGGTCATCTTAGCGATTCTTCTTACTGTGGAAACGCTTACTCCGTATTTTTCTGCAATCTCTTTCTGCGTTTTCTTTCCTGTTTCTACAGCTCTTCTAATTTTCCTAATAGTCGCAATATCTAATCCCGCCATAATAAAAATTTAATTCAAAAGAAATTTAAAATTTAAGCCTTAAAAAATGATTTAGCTTGGTCTTTTCAAATTTTTACAACCTCCAAAAACTCAATTCTTTCAAAATCCTCATCAAAAGTTGCGATTTTGTTTATGCCGTAATACTTACATGTAGCCGCTATTAGAGCGTCGTTTGGTAGTAAATTGTAATCTAATTGGATACAAAACGACTCGAAAATTATTTCCTCAGTGATCGGGAGCACTGTCCAGTTAGAAAGCATATCTTTAAGGACTTCGAGCCTTTCTTTTACATCTTCTACACAAGTTCCATTTTCCCAGGCATTTTTAATCTCGTAAAATTTTTCTGAATTTATTTTTTCGCCGACAAGAGAAATTATCACTTTGAAGCACGTTTCTTCCACAACGTTTACAGGCACGAAAACTCTGAACTTATTGATTTTTCTGAAAAGTTCCTCATCCTTGTAAATCAATATTTTCACAAGCACAGAAGTGTCAATTACTATATCTTCCATAATACGCTTCCTCAAGTTTCTTTTTCGGATAATTTACATCCTTTAATTTTCTCAGTTTTTTAATTATATCTTCTTCTTTTATTTTTTTGGGAATGAGAACGAAAACTTTTGTATGCTGCGATATTTTAACATTCTTTTCCAATAACTTCACAACACCATTTTCGTAAACGCCTTCAACAACTAAAGGCATTTTCCTCACCTGAAATGAAATAGTTTTTTTCTATATTTAAACCTTCACCACTTCAAGAAAATCCACTCTCTCAAAATCCTCATCAAAAGTTGTGATTTTGTTTATGCCGTAATAATTACATGTAGCAGCAATCAAAGCGTCGTTGGGAAGAATCGAGTATTTATAAGATATTTCAACAGCCATTTTCAGCACTTCCTCGTTTATGCAGCAAAGCCTTATAATTCCCGCTCTCATAAATTCTAAGATAAAATTTTCCACATAAAGTCTCACATTTTCAAATTGATCAGCATGTTTTTTATACATCTCTCTGAGAGTATATTTTCCGGTTTTGCCAAATTTATTTTCGCATTCGATAAACAAAAGCTTAAAAAATGTTTCCTCTACCACGTTAGGAGAAACGAAAACCTCGTGCCCATTGACGAGAAAATCCAGAATATTCACAGCCTTTTCTATACCGTAAAAATGCCTTATGAAAACGCTGGAATCAACAAATACCTTCATTCTCGAACCTCTCTTCCAATCTTTTTATCGTTTCTTCCGAAAGATGAGAAAAAATGAACTTTCTCACATCTATCTTTTTTTCTATTATTATCTTCAGTTTCTCTCCTTCCCTTATCTCAACCTTCTCCAAAGGTCTAATAACACCGTTTTCATAAACAGCTTCTATTACCTTCGGCATTCAAAATCACCTCTTCTGAAAGAATTTTTGCAACAAGCATTTTTAAACATTAACATCGCCAATTTTTTAACAGAATTTTCGTCCATTCTGCAACCTCTGAGCTTGAGAACAAGATCCAGATTTCCTTTTTGGTTTAAATATTCAAAAAGACCGGCACCTCAAAACCAAAGACGATACAGCTTCATCATCGCCTTTCTTTTTTCCGGAACAACCGTCTTTATTCTCTTTTTTGGAATACAGGTTCATTCCCACTCACTCAAGCTCTTTCAGAATTCTCCCTATCTTCTCCTTAAGCTCGGGTAAATCGCGTTCAACTATCTCCCACACAAGCTCAAGATCAACCCCGAAGTATTCGTGTATCAGCACGTCTCTGGTTCCCGCGATTTGTTTCCACGGAATTTCGGGATATTTCTCTCTGAACTCGTGCGGAATGTTTTTCACAGCTTCACCTATGATTTCGAGTTTTCTGAGAACAGCATCCTGAGTTTTCCTGTCTTCCATAAACGCTTCCCTGTTCATATCCTGCGTGTACTCTTCGATCGCCTCTATGCACTCGAGTATATGAAGCAGAAACATCTTCACGTCCTTCATAGAATATCGACCTTCTCCTTCAGAATTCTCTCTTTCAGAAGGGGATGGAGGGATTTGTAGGTCAGAACATCAACTTCTCTCTTTAACTTCTCCTCAAGCTCTATCTTCAACCCAGCAAGATCGAGCAGGCTTTTTCTTCCCTCAAACTCAATGAGCAGGTCAATATCGCTATCCTCTCCCATCTCTCCCCGCACGATCGAGCCAAATAAGCTTGCTCTCTTCACACCGTACTTTTTGAGCACCGGAAGCACAGCATTCTTTATTTTCTCGATAGATTCCACCTGCACCACCTGATTATTTTTTTCTTCCCTAACTTAAAAAATTTTGATTTACCCAGCTGAAATAACTTTTTCATTATTTTTAGCTATTTCGATTATTATCGATGTATCAAGGATTCCTTCCATTTTTCCATCATCTCATCAATTTTTTTAACAGAATTTTCATCCATCCTGCAACCTCTGAGTTTGAGTTAAGAAAAATTCGAACACCGTGAATTTCTGCTATCGCCTGCAAAACAAAGAGAAAAAAAGTAAGGAAAGGACAACCTCTTTCTGCCTTGGCTTTACCACAGCTCCACCCATATACCAATTACCAGATTTCCTGCAAAGAATTCGCAGAAGAAAAAGCAAAGAGAAAAAAGGAAAAGGGAAATGATTTTTTTCTTTTCTTTTAGTAGAGTTCTATCCAGACATAGAAAGGTGTGGCTGTTGTATCGCTTTCACCGTTTTCTGGGAGTATTGCTTGATAGTCTGCTGACTCACCATTATATGCTAATATTCCACTAGTATCTACTTCTGCTGCAAAGAATACGTCTGCATTTGCTGTATCTAAGATAGCATAAGTTTTCCACTTCTCTGCACCTGAATTATCCCATGTCTTAGCATATACTGTGTTAGTTGGATTCGTTAACCAATAAAAATTAGTACTTCCTGTATACTTGAAGGTATTAGAACAACTGTCACTTACTCCTGTAGAATCAGCAACCCATGTGAAGTTGTTTCCAATATCTGTACATGTTGCATTGTCAAGATTATTCCAGTCAATTGTTTGATCGTCATCAAAGATTACATATGTAACTACTGCATCCCACTCATACATTTTGTTACTATTAGCATCACCAAGCACTATCGTTCCATTAACATGACCGTAGATACCTGCCCAGTGAGGTGTTGGCATGTGAGAAGTGATATTTGCAAAAGTAATGTTTCCTGCTTCTACACTTACTTGGCCTGGAGAAGCTATTGAAGAAAACTCTCCTTTATCCTCTGTAGCTGTTGTATATGCTGGTGCCGGAGTTACTGCCATTGCTATTGGCACTCCTGCCATTAAAATCGCTGTTATGGCTACCCAAATTTTTAAAAATCTTTCTTTCATGGTTTATTTTTTAATAAAACTCGATATATAAAATTATCTGCAGTTCAGTAAACTTTTGATTTTTCTTTTTCGAATAACTTTTCCAAATCCCTTAAATCAAAGCAGTAAACCTTTTTTCCTTCAAACTCGCATATTTTCTTGCTAAAACTCTTTGCAAATATAGCAAAACTTTCTTTTCGCTTTGCATTGTGCCACTGAACGTATTGAGCTTTTTCAGCAAGCTCTTTGCAGATTTTTTTAGCGTTTACCTTTTCTTGCCACTTGCACTCTGCGAATAAAATTTCCTTGGTTTGATCGTTTAGAGCAAGAATATCTATTTCGTAAACTTCTCTGGTTTCGGGAATCTTGCCCCACTGCCTGCCAGCACGTGCGAAATCAAACTTCCTGAGCACGATTTTGCGGCATAATCTTTCAAAAACTCCTGAAAAAAACTGCGGGAATTCGCTCTTTATTTTTTCCAGAACCCTTTCGCCAAATCCCTCTTCTACGAGCCATTTGTTCGGATAAATAAATTTAAACCAGAAATTGAGATAGTTATCGCTCAGATAATAAAGCCTTTTCTTGCTTTTGCTCGATTCAGTAACAGGAAGTTCATAATCCACGAATTTAACCGTTTCAAGCGTGGCTAAATATCTCGACACAGCGGACTTATCCAGGCCTGTTTCGTTGGAAATCTCGCCCAGTTTTCTCTTACCTTCTGCTATCGCTCTTAGAATGAGCATGTAGTTTCTCGGTTCTCTGAACTCCTGCCTTAACAGATTTTCCGCCTCTTCGTAAAGAAAACCGCCTTTCCAGAGAAACTGTTCCTTTACGTTTTCAAAAACACTTTTTCTCGGATCGAACTTCAGCAGGTAGAGAGGTATTCCTCCCAAAATGCTGTAGGTGTAGAGAATACTTTCAAAATCGTAAAAAGGGAAGAAATCCTTCAAAAACCTTATTTCGAGCTCGGTTAATTTCCATTGCGCGCTTCTCCTCCCGTAAAGCGGGCTTCTGTATCCCAAAACTTCTGTTTCCATCATTCCTATGCTCGAACCGCAGAGAATGAGAAGCGTTTTCGTGTTTTTAAGAATCTCGTCCCATATTTTCTGGAACTGCGAAACCACTCCCCTGTCCATTTCGATTAGATAGGGAAACTCGTCGAATACTATTATTATTTTTTCCTCCCTCAATCTCCTCTCTACGGCTTTGAAAACGGATTCAAAATCTCTTGCGCTAATATCTTTCAGCCATTCCTCTCCCAGTTTTTCCGCAACAATTTCCTTAAATTTTTCGACATTTTTCTGAACCGGCTGCCTTTCGCAGAGGTAGTAAACGGAGTTTTTCGAGGCAATGAAATTTTTTATTAACTCCGTTTTTCCAACCCGTCTTCTGCCATAGATGATTATCAAGCTGCTTTTCCCTTTTTTGTAAAACCTCTCTAAAAACTCCAGTTCCTCCTTTCTGTCTACAAAACGTTGATTCATGATTATAATAATTTTGAATCAACTATTTAAACATTTTTCGAATAACTTTTCCAAATCCCTCAAATCAAAGCAGTAAACCTTTTTTCCTTCAAATTCATTAATACGCTTCGAAAAGCTTTTCGCGAATATTGCAAAACTCTCTTTTCGCTTATCGTTGTGCCACTGCACGTATTGAGCTTTTTCAGCAAGCTCTTTGACTATCCTTCTTGCATTAACTTTGCTTTGCCATTTACATTCAGCGAATAAAATTTCTTTGCTCAGCTCATTCAAGGCAACGAGGTCTATTTCGTATGTTTCTTTTGTTTTCGGAATTCTTCCCCATTGCCTGCCGATTTTCGTGAAAAAAAGTTCTTTGAAAAAATATTTTTTTCTGATGAGCTCTTCAACGAGAAGCTCAAACATATACCCCAAATACTGCGGAAATTCTTTTTTTATGCGTGCAAGCACGGCATCTTCTCTATACGCTTCCAACTCAACTTTGTTCGGATATACGAACCTGAACCAAAAGTTAAAATAAGGATCCGTTATCTCGTACAGCCTTCCTTTAAACCTTTTAGATTCCGTTACTGGAATTCTCTCCTGAATTATTTTAACCTCTTTCAAAACTTCTAAGTACTTCGATACCATACTTTTGTCCAAATAGGCGAAGCTGCAAATCTTTCCAAGACTTCTGTAACCGAAAGATATTGCTTTCAATATCAATTTGTAGTTTCTCGGTTCCCTGAATTCCTCTCTCAGCAATATCTCTGCTTCTTCGTAGAGATAAGAGCCCTTTGTTATAAAATTCTTCAAATTTTCCCAAAATCTCAGTTTAGCATTAAATTTTTGAATATACGCCGGAACTCCGCCAACAACGCTCCAGGCATTTATCAGTTCTTCTGTGGAATATGTAGGCAAAAACTCTTTCAAATAAACAAAATCCAGAGAATTTAACAAAAAACTTGATGTCCTTCTCCCGTAAAGAGGGCTTTTCTTGGAGAGAATCTTTCTTTCCATTATTGAAATATACGATCCACAAAGGATCAGCATAATGTTCTCTTTTCTTAATATCTCGTCCCATATTTTCTGGAATATGGAAGGAATGTGAGGATTCGAAATGATTAAATACGGAAATTCGTCGAATACTATTATTATTTTTTTGTTTTTCGGAAAATTCTTATGATTCACAAAAGAGGAAAAAAGAGAATACCAGCTTTCGAATTTAACTGAAGCGAAATTTTTGTCATTCAAAAATTCTGCGAATCTTTTCTTAAGCTCTTCTATGTTCATCTCGTCCCCTTCGGTAGAGCACAGGTAATATACAGCGTCTTTATTCTCTATGAATTTAAGTATCAGCTCGCTTTTTCCTATCCTCCTTCTCCCGTAAATTATAATAAAACTTGGGTGCTCAGAATTGTATTCCCTTTCAAGCAGTTTGAGTTCTCTTTTCCTATTTACAAATCGTTGAATCATAAGTATTATACTTTATTCTCAACTATTTAAAATTCTTTTTCATCACTTTTTCCATATCCTTCAAATCGAAACAAAAAACTTTCCTGCCTTCAAACTCGCATATTTTCTTGCTAAAACTCTTTGCAAATATAGCAAAGCTTTCTTTTCGCTTTGCATTGCGCCACTGCACGTATTGGGCTTTCTCTGCCAATTCTTTGCAGATTTTCTTTGCGTTAACCCTGCTCTGCCACTTGCACTCGCAGAAGAGAATTTCTTTGGTTCGTTCGTTTAAAGCAACCAAATCAATTTCTTTATCCTTATGCCACCACTTTCCTATTTTGGTGAAAGGAAAAAATCTCCAGTTTTTAATAATCTCCAGGCACAAATCCTCAAAAACCTCGCCTAAATAAGTGTTAAATTTTTTTCTGAAATTCTCTATTGCTATATGCTGCGCGTAAGATTCTATTTCCTGCTGAAATTCAGAGATAAACTTGAACCAGAACCTGAAATAATTATCCCTGATTTTGTAAATTCCCCTCTTTCCTTTTCTCGGAGCAAGAATTGGGACAACTCTCTCAACTATCCCCAAGTTCATTAAATTTTTTAAATAGAAGTAAACATCTTTTGGCTCTACGAAAGCATAGTTACCTATTTCCGTAATTTTAGTATAACCCAAAGCGATGGCTTCAAGAATTTGGAAGTAAGTCGAATAGTCCCTTAGCTCTTCAGAAAGCAGGTTTATGGCATCGTTATATAAAAAACTCGAGGAATCGAAAAATTTTTCCGCAATTTCATTTTCCGCATCTCTTCCTTCGAAAAATTCAAGATATTTCGGTATTCCGCTTGTTACAGCATAGATTTTTAGAGCATCCTCAAATTTAATTTTCGGAAACCATTCGAAAAGGTGCTTAAATTTCAAAGGTTTAAGATTTAGTTGCATTGTATTCCTTCCGTAGAGAGGACTTTTCTTCCCTATTACCCTTCCCTGCATAACGCTTATGTAAGAGCCACAGAGAATAAGCTTTGCTTTCGTATCCTTCAAAACTTCATCAACTATTTCCTGAAAATCCGAAAGAATGCCTTCATCCTTCTCCACAAGATATCCGAACTCATCTATTACAACAATCGGATTCTTTTCTTTTGATAAAATTGCTTCAAACGCGTCAAAAAAGCTTTTGAATTCCGCTTTGGGAATATTCAAAAATTCGCATACCTTGTGGGAAAATTTTCTCAGATTATATCTTATATTCCTTCTGGCGCAGAGAAAATACAGAGCTTTTTTGTTTTCTATCGCTTTTTTAAGCAGCGCTGTTTTTCCCACCCTTCTCCTACCATAGATTACAATAAACTCAAATTTGTCGGAAGAAAGCAAGCTCTCTATTTTTTCAAGCTCTATTTCTCTGTTTATGAACTTTCGAGCCATAAATATTATATTAATAACTCGAATATTTAAATTTTCCTATTTTAAAATTTTTTCCATCTCCCTCAAATCAAAACAGTAAACCTTTTTTCCTTCAAACTCGCTTATTTTCTTGCTAAAACTCTTTGCAAATATAGCAAAGCTTTCTTTTCTTTTTTCGTTGTGCCACTGAACGTAGCTTGCTTTCTCGGTAAGTTCCCTGCAAACCTTTTTAGCGTTTACCCTGCTTTGCCACTTGCACTCGCAAAACAAAATTTCCTTTGTTTCTTCCTTCAGGGCGACCAGATCTATTTCCTTATCTTTGTGCCACCATTTTGAAACAAACCCAAAATCTTCCAATTCCGGTATAAGCTTTTGCTTCAGCACCTCTTCCACTAGGTATTCGAAGCACAAACCAAAATATTCGTTAAGTTCTCTTCCTATAATCTCTTCCACAACCTCTCTTCTACCAACTTCAAGATAGTCCCTGTAAGGATAAACAAACTTAAACCAGAAGCGAAACAAAGGATCGTTTATCTCGTAAATTCCCTTTCTTTTCATTCCAAACGGTAGTACGTGCCTTACTATACCTACCTCTTCGAGCGAGGAAAGATATTTGGTTAAGTTACTTTTATCCATACCGCTTGCCGAGCAAAGCTTTCCTATCGTTTTGTAACCAAGGGAAAGGTATTTCAAAATAAGTCTGTAAACTCTTGATTCCCTGAATTCCTGCCTGAGCAGGATTAAGGGCTCGTCGTATAAATTTTTACCTTTGGTCAGCAGAATTTCCCTTATGTTTTCCATAAGCGGTTTTTCCTCGTTATAGAATTTCAGATAGTAAGGCACTCCTCCAAAAATAAAATAAACTTCAAAGGGGTTTTTGAAATATTTTACAACATGCTTAAAAGAAAAGGGCTGCAATTTCCAAATATTTAGGTTTCTTCCGTAAAGAGGTGTTCCTTTTCCTATTACTTCGCTTTCCATTACCGACATGGAAGAGCCACAAAAAATAAGAGTTATGTTTGTGCGCACGAGAAGCTCATCTATAATTTTTTGGAACAAAGAAAGCAAACCTTTTTTTGTTTGCATCAAATAGGGAAATTCGTCAATAACTATAACGCATTTTCTCTCCTTTATTTCTTCGCAGAAAAACCTGAAAAGCTCATACAAGCTCTCGGTTTCCAATCGAAGAAAATATTCTCTTTTCGCGAATTCCGCAAACTTTTGCTTAAAGAATTTTATGTTTTCTGCATAGCTTTCATCTGTTGCGAGAACGTAAATCGAGGGTTTGTTTTCTATAAATTTTTTAATTAGTTCGGTCTTTCCAACCCTTCTCCTGCCGTAGAGAACCACTAAATTAAAACCTTTTTCCCGGTATATTTCCTCAAGAAAGCTAAGCTCCCTTTCTCTGTTTGCAAATTTTGGTAACATAATTATAATAATTCATCTACCACTATTTAAATTTACCGCTCTTTCCGTATCCTTCAAACCAAAACAGTAAAACTTTTTTCTTCAAATTCGCTAATGCGCTTCGAAAAGCTTTTCGCGAATATTGCAAAACTCTCTCTTCGCTTATCGTTGTGCCACTGTACGTATTTAGCTTTTTCCAAAATTTCGATTTTCTTTTTTTCAGTTAATTTTATAATCTTCGAAACCTCACAAAAAATTAGGCGCCGGTAGTCTAGCGGCAGGACACCGCCCTGCCACGGCGGTGGCCCGGGTTCGAAATAAGGGCGCAACCATGTGCTTATCAACCATCCTTGCCGAATAACTTGCCTGCAGAAACTCCCGGCCGGCGCACCAATCTCAAATTTTTCATTTAAACCTTCACAATTTCTAAGAACTCAATTTTTTCAAAATCTTTATCAAACACTTATAAGTTTTGCGGTATTTATCCATTTATGCACAAGTTTCAAATTTTTAAATACTATTCAAATCCTTCTGTTCAGGAAAGAATGATTGAAGTAGCTAAAGATCGAGAAGTAGTAGGAACTTTTCTCAGCGGAAGTTATGCAAAAAGACCTAACATCCTTCTTTATCCTCGCGACATAGAGGAAAAGGTTAAAGAAGGTATTATAGCCTTTCACTGCTCAGTGGAAAAATGGAAAAACCCCCTTGCTTTAAAAGCTGAGCTTACAGAGGAGAAGCTTGCGAGCATGCGCAAAGCTTGGGATGTGATAATAGATATAGACGCGAAAGCTAAATTAGAGCATGCGAAGATAGCTGCAAAATGCGTTTGCGAGCTTCTGAAGGATTATGGTATAGCTCCAACTGTAAAATTCTCAGGCAGAAGGGGTTTTCACATAGCTGTAGCATCTCAAGCTCTGCCGAAAAAGGTAAATTTTCGGGAAGTTTCAAAGCTATATCCCGAGCTTTTACGAAGCATAGCCAGATTTATAAGAGAAAAAACAAAGGAAATGATCTTGGATGAGCTAATAAAATTCGAAGGTGGAGTTGCAAGTCTTGTTAAAGCGGTTGGCGAGATTTCTGAGCTTTCTGCATTTTCTTTTGTGGAAATAGAAAAAGACTGGGGAGTGAGGCACTTGTTCAGGATGCCCTTTTCTTTGCATAACAAAACTTTTCTAGCTTCGATACCCATAGCAATAAAAAACCTCGAAAAATTTTCTCCGGAACAAGCGAAACCTTTTGCTTTAGAGAAAAAAATATTTTCTATACCCTTTCTCCAAAACAAAGAAGGCGAAGCCACAGAGCTTGTAATAGCTGCTCTTGATTGGGAAGCTAAGCATAAAGAAGAGAAAAAGCCTATCGCGCAGGAGATAAAAATTGTGAGAAAAGCTTTGCCAAAAAGAAAAATCCCAGAGGAATTTTTCCCGCCATGCATTAAAAATATTTTAAAAGGTTTGGAAGACGGAAGAAAACGCTCAATTTTTACGCTAGCAACTTTTCTAAGGCAGATGAACTGGAGCAATGAAGAGATAGAAAAAAGGCTTTATGAATGGAACGCTAACAACAAACCGCCTTTAAGGGAAAACCTTATAAGAACTCAGCTCAAATGGCATTTCCGCCAGCAACGCGAGCTTTTGCCAGCAAATTGCAAAAGCGATCTATTCTATACAAGCATAGGAATTTGCTCACCAGACAGGATTTGCGAGCAAATAAAAAATCCTGTAAACTATCCTTTCAAAATCCTGAAACTAGCTAAACCTAAAAGTAAGAGAAGGAAAAGAAAAAGAAGGTCAAAGAAAAGCTGAAAGTTTTTTCAAATAGCTAACTATTTCTCTTGGAACAAGTTTTTTCCACTTTTCATCTTGTTTTTTCATAAGCTCTCTTATTTTTGTCGAGGCATACATTTCGCGTTTCCAGAGTTTTATTGTTAGCACAAATTTTTTTCCTTTAAAGCATTCCTTTACCCATTCGTTGCCTGTAGCAACAGCGTCGAATTTACACCTTTTTAAAAGCTTTCCTGTCCATTTCTCATCGCTTTTTTCATCTTTTACTCCTATTATCTCTATTTTTCCGTTTTTAATCTCTTTACCAAAAACAAGTTCTAGCATTCTTTTACGCTCGTAAAAAGAAAACGGATTTTCTTTTGTTCTTTTTTCCTGAATACTGCCAATACCTATTATTACTTTATCAAATTTTTTCAAAAGAAGCTTAATGACTTTTACGTGTGCTTTATGCAAAGGTTGGAAACGACCTATGAAAAGCACATTAGCCATGAGCTTTATATTTAATCAAGAAAGAAATAAATTTAATGAAAACCGGAATTTGTCAAGCATGTGGAAAAATTGCTGTATTGCTTACATGCGAAGTTTGCGGGGCAAGAGTTTGCGCGGAGTGCAAGCTAGCTTATGGCTGCAAGATTTGCAAAGGAAGAAAAATGTTCAAGTGAAAATTTTTAAAAATTCTTCAGCTATTTCTCTGGCTGTGTTGAGATTTTTGCAATCTCCTTTCTCTATTTCGCTTGCATTATTATTTGTGAAAAATTTCTCGTAATAACATCTGGGAGAAGTGAAAATTTCTTTTACTTTCCCTTCTTTTGCTAAAAACGAATATTCGTATTCCGGCGTTGTTATCCTTATTTTAAGTCCGTTTCCAAAGAGTACTGAGGAAATTTTCATTCTAAGCGAAACCATCTCGAATTTTAGCTTTCCTGAGCTCGCTTTCGAGAAAAATTTAGCACCAAAGGAGCAGTTTTCTAGTGAAATTAAACTTTTACCATTCACTACTATTCTTGCGTTTTTATCGAGCACAATAAATTTTTCTTTTGTTGCTTTTCCCTTTTCAATAAAAACATCTTTGCAATACTCAAAATTTTTAACGACTTCGCAGATTTTTACTTTTCTTGAATCGGCAAAATTTTCTATTTTAAGATAAGCAAAAGGAAAGGAACATTTCTCAAGCTCAACTTTCAAACCAATTTCTTGAACCTGCAACACGAAAACGCTTATGTTTCTCGAAACATTTAGCAGGCAGCAATTTCCAAGAAAAGAAAAATCTTCACTTGCAAACCACGCGCTTTTTGGGAGATTGTTGAATTTAAGAATAACATAAGCGTTAGGCGTTAAATTACCGAGTCTAATCTCATAGACTTTCAAAACATTTTCTCTACTTGTATTTCTTTCGCTTACATTTATCCAAGAAATTCCGTAACTTTCTAAAATTTCAATGTTTTGCGGTAAAATAACCCGCTTTTCTGAAATAAGGTTAATAAAACTTGTTTCATAACAAGGAGAATAAATTTTAACAATGCTTGAATTTCCTACAAAAGCTATACCACTTTCATTTGTAAATCTTTCAATACCATTTGAAACAATTTTTGCGTTTTTCACAGCTCTACCATATTCGTTTTTCACAGCTATAAAGCCATTTCTTTTTTCTGCAAAAAGCAAACTTTTTTCTTTATACACAAAACATCCTTGAGGCAAAGTAGTTTTTTCACATCTTATTTCTACGAAATAAGCTCCTTTCTTGCTTAATTCCTCAAAACCAGAAATTTCCTTTTCCTTTCCAGAGGGAAAAATCAAAAATGATTTACAATTCCCAGAAAGCTTACAGGTAATGTTTATACTTGCGTTTTTCACAAAACTTTTAAATTTGCAGAAGTTCTCATAGCTTTTAGGTTTTTCAACAATTTCCTTATCCCAGAGTATAGAGCTTACAAAAAGTTCTATTTCACCAGAGCAGTTTATTCTTTTTTCCTCTCCTCCATTCATTTCAAATGAAAAGCTTTTTTCAGGACATTTAACAAAAATTTTAGCCTTTTTCGAGTAAAGATTTTTTGCAAAAACACCAGAGGCATTTAGAAATATACCAGCAACAGGTGTTTCATTTCCTACATAAAAGCTTTCTACACTGCAAAAAGTTTTCTTTGCTCCTGAAAACAAACACGCTTTAACTAAATAGCTTCCGCTTGCATTTGGCTTAAATGAAAAATTTTTTAGAAAATCGCCATTAACGAGTTCTATCTCGAAAAATATCGTTTCATTTCCTTGAGAAATGCTTAGGTAAACGTTTTTCTCGTTGTAGCTTCTTCCCTTTAAAGTTACGTTAAGCACATCTCCCTTTTCAACTTTTTCAGAAGAAAGTTTTATTTCTAGAAACTCATTTCCAAAACTTTTTGTTTCAAAACCTGCATAGCCGAAAATCTCTGGAATTATATCACGGGAAGCTATGTAGCTTGCGGTGTAAGAGCCGAATAAGAGAATTGCAGGAGAAATTTTTGTTATTGTTGCAGAAATCTGAATATAGGCTTTTATTCCAGCGATTATCGCTGCCACAGGCAAGGCTTTTATTTGAAATTTTCCTCTCTGAGTTTCGTTGAAAAGCTCCAGAGCCACAGGAAGAGTTAAAATGCTTTGAGCATCTGCTATTACCAAATCGAACAAATCCCAGGGTGGAGCTATTTCTGGAACCTCAAGGCTTTTTTCAGTTTTGCTGAGAAAATACTCCACACTCGGCGCTGCTTCAAAGAAGAGTAAGGAAAAATTATATACTGGAATTTTTTCTAAGTTTTGTAAATAGCTCTTCGCTTTTCCTACCCTTTCCTTTAGCTCTTTTTCGTTCATTTTTAAAATCTTTTCACTTTCTTCGAAACTCTCTATCTCTGGTTTGAAAACAGTGCTGTAAAACGCATGAGCTATAGCATCTCTTCCCAATTCTTCTCCAAGTTCTTGTGCTTTTTCAAAGATATTTGAAACAATGTTTTCTGCAAATTCCTGAGAATGAGATTCTACATAGTTTCCTAAATTCTTTGAAATTTTCTTTAATTCCTGAGCGAATTTTATTATTTCTTCTTTTACCTTGCTAACAAGTTTTTGATACAGCTTGTCAAGAAACTCGGAAATTTTGCCCTTTGCAAAATAAATTGCGTAGCTTGCAGCAACTGCTATAGTTTTTTCTCCAAGTTCTTGAGAAATATGATAGGTTTTAAGCTCTGCTAAATGCTTCAAGTTTTTTAGCTTAAGGTATGCGCTATATTCGCTTTCGTTAAAAATTCTTATTGGAAATATCACTTCTTCATTTTCCGAAGAAATTTCGAGAAGATAAATTCCTGGTGTTAAATTTGTGGGAAAGCTATGAAATATAATTTCACCTTCTTTACTTGCAGAAAATTTTGCAAAAGTTATGTTTACCTTTTCGAAATTTCTTAATTTTATTTTTACTTTGAGCATTTCGTTCTGAAGCAAAGCTCTCTCAAAATTTATTTCCTGAAAAACGCTTTTTACAGAAACGGTTTTCCTTATTGTGCTTTGCAAACCTTTATTGTCTTCCACCGTTAATGAAACTGTGTAATTACCCTCTCCAGAAAAAACATGCTCTGGGTTTTTAGCGAAGGAATAGCTTCCGTCTCCGAAATTCCAGAAATGGCGCGTTATATTTCCATCTGGATCAAAAGAAGTTGAATAAAAGCTCACTTTTAAACCTTGTACTTTGTAGGTGAAATCTGCCACAGGCTTTAAGTTTTCGCTTTCGCAAATTCTTTCCAAACGCATTTGCCAGTCGTTTTCGCTTATTTGCTCAGCTCCTACCAGCACGTAGCAGCCCGGAATGAAATCTCGCTTCACATCAAGCGCATAAGCTTTTCTTGGCAAAGAAGAGTTGTATGCAGCGAGCAGCTCGCCATTTGTTGTGTTGAAAAGGTAAGCTGTAAACCCATTATCGCCAGCGTAGATTACAGTTCCTTCTCTCCAGCCGAGATCGCCGTGGCGAAGTACACCCTTATAAGGATGAGTTTTCTCGTAAACAACCGTGCCGTTTTCTCTGAAAGCTATTAGCGTGATGTTTCCAGATGGATAATGAGAAATTCCAACTGTGAAAAAATTTTGAAACGGTTGAAGGATATAAGCGGAGTGAAAAGCATTTGGCGCTTGGGTATTTGGAAAATATCTTTCCCAAATATTATTTCCATCTAAATCCGTTTTGTAAAGAGCTAAGGCATAGTGATTCGGGTCTCCCGGAGGTTCTCCATAAGATTGGGAGAAGATGAAGGAGTTATTAACAACCATAAGAGAATTTATCACAGGCCACCACCAATGTTCTAATGTATCATGAAAGATCTTCTTCTTTACATTACAATTTTTGTCAAAGACATAAATTATTCCTGCATCTTTTGAATGAATTCTTCCAGTAGCTATAATTCCTAAAGGAGAGTGCGTTACAAAGGTAAACTCATCTGCCCATTCTGTATCTTCTTTATACTTACAGAGTAAAGTACCATTTTTGCTTATTTTTTCTAGGTGAAATCCTCCTCCGTTTTCGTATTTTTGAAAGCTTGACCCTACCCACACATAAGAATTGTTTAAAGAAATTATCATTGCTGGAAAATTTTCAAAACCAGAGCCAGAACCTCCTATTTTTATTGAATAAATTTGTGTTATTGTAAAATTTAGAAGCGAGACCATTCCTATAATAACCTTATCATTATTTCCGTCGTTTTCGCCTTCTCCAAGAAATAGATAATAACCATTTTCAGTAAGTATCGAAACAAATTTATCATGTGTGTGAGAAGGGTTGTAAGTTAATTCTGTTTCTTTCTCAAAAGTTAAAGAAAAAACTTGATTAAACAATACTAAAAAGAATAACAA
>Ga0190319_1000061_pt1 | contig 15768 bp, 16 predicted proteins | sample 48701145_MG_FD_165040 | JGI IMG/M metagenome (GOLD analysis project Ga0190319, IMG submission 165040) | Hydrothermal vent sediment bacterial communities from Southern Trench, Guaymas Basin, Mexico - 4870-11-4-5_MG | ecosystem: Environmental > Aquatic > Marine > Hydrothermal vents > Sediment ...
CAAGGAGACCATGATGTCTATGGGGTCGAGTCCCGCGTTCTCGGCTAGGGCCTTCGGGACGACTTCGAGAGCGTCGGCGAACGCCTCGATGGCTATTTGTTCCCTCCCTCCGATGGTCGGCGCGTAATCCCTTAACCTCCTCGCCACCTCCACCTCCACCGCGCCACCTCCCGCGACGATGCGGTTCTTCTCCACGATGTCGGCGAGCACGCAGAGGGCGTCGTGCATGGATCTTTCCGCTTCGTCGACCAACCTTTCGAGTCCCGCCCTCACTAGTATCGCGACCGAGCGCGGGTTCTTGCACCCCTCTACGAAGACCATTCGGTCCTCGCCGACCTTTCGCTCCTCGACCAACTCCGCTTCCCCGAGATCCTCGGGCTTGAGGTCCTCAACTCGAGTGACGATCCTCGCTCCCGTCGCCCTCGCGAGCTTCTCCATGTCCGACTTCTTCACCCTGCGGACGGCGAGGATCCCCGCCTTCGCGAGGTAGTGCTGGGCCATGTCGTCGATCCCCTTCTGGCAGAAGACAACATTGGCCCCGGTTTGCTTTATCTTCTCTACCATATCCTTCAGAATCCTCGCTTCTTCCTCGAGGAACGCCTTCATCTGCTCGGGAGTCCTTATTCTGATCTCCGCATCGAACTCCGTTTTCTCTATCTCGAGGGGGCAATCAAGGAGGGCGATTTTCGCATTTTCTATACGCTTGGGCATGCCGGGGTGGACGACCTCCTTGTCGATGATTATGCCCTTCACGAAGCGGGATTCGAGAAGGCTCTTTCCTTCCTTCTTGATGATCTGGATTTGGTCGACATCGGCGACCCACTTGTCCCCGCGCTTCTCCTTTATGCTACTAATCGCCTCATAGGCTATCTCGGCGAAGTGCCTGCGAGCCTCAGCCCCCAAAGCCTTGCTCTGCATGGCGGTCAACGCCACCTTGATGACCTTTTCCTTGTCGGAGAAGTCTATCGCCTCCGAGATCTCGTTGATTATCTCAATCGCCTTGTTGGCGGCTTTCTTGTACCCACTCACTATGGTGCTCGGGTGAATTCTCTGGGCGAGCATCTCCTCCGCTTTTTTCAAAAGCTCGCCCGCGAAGACGACGACCGTCGTGGTTCCGTCCCCGACTTCGTTGTCCTGAGCTTTCGCCGTCTCCACCATGATCTTGGCCGCTGGGTGCTCGACATCTATTTCCTTGAGTATAGTCGCCCCGTCGTTGGTCACGGTCACGTCGCCCAAACTGTCGACGAGCATCTTGTCCATGCCCTTCGGACCCAACGTACTCCTCAGGATTTCGGCGATCACCCTCGCTGCGGCGATATTCTCCCTTTGTGCTTGCCTTCCAGTCCTCCTACTCGTCCCCTCCTTGAGCAGAAGAACCGGTTGCCCTCCTATTTGCGCTGGAATTGCTACTGCCATATTTTCACCTCTTTGCTTGAAAACTAAAACCGATATAAGTCTTAGCGGTGCTTCTGTCGAAGTGGGGAAGGTCAGACCGAGGTACATTAAGTCGTCGGCTCGCAGACTTATCGCCCTCTATCCAGACCGTTTTACAACCGATTTCGAGCACAACAAGCAAGTTCTTAAGGAATTGTTGCCCGAACTCACCAAACGGACGCGCAATCGGATAGCTGGCTACATAACGAGACTCATGAAGATAGAAACGCGCAAAAAAGCGTCAGGCGTAGCATGATCACGAGGGACAAATACCGGCTTTACTGGACCAGAAGGCTGATTAGGGAAGGGCTGACAGACCTTGAAGAGGCCAAGAGAGTTCCCGAAGGCATGCACTTCGTTCCGCTTTCTTCCGCGTTGGAACGCATCAGAGATGCCATTTTTTACGCCCTCTCAGACCCTGACATGGTACGGGAAGCCTTGAAGGAATCCAAGAGGTGGGGAATCAAAGACCCCTTACTCGAAATTCTGGAAATTCTCGACACGTTGCCCGAAGAAATCGAAAAGTACGCCAGAACCAAATCGGAAGCCATCGCCCTCGCCGAGTGGCTCATTAAGCTTGCCCAAGAATTGGCGGGTGTTCGCATTAATGATATTTAGGAGTTTTTCCTCTTCTTCTGCTGTGATGAGATGGACCTCGGCAGAGCGACGCCATGACGAAGAACACCTCATCTGATTTCTCGCGCTACCTATCCAACGTTAAGGTCGTGCCCCTCGGCGAACTTTATATACACGAGGAAATCATCCCGAGCATTCTCGACGAAATCCTCCGCTCCCTTCACGCCGAAAAAATACAGAAGGATCCCGTCATCGTCGATAGGGAATCAAACGTCGTTTTGGATGGCATGCATCGCGTTGCTGCTTTGAAGGAGCTAGGCGCCGACAAAATACTCGCCTTACTCGTCGACTACTCTTCCCCTTCTGTCCAAGTGAAGTCATGGTGCCGATCCATAAAAGATCTCGGGAGGGAGGAACTCGTCTCCCGCTTGAAGTCCATGGGGTTAGCCTTTTCCCGCGGGGATCGTAGGAGGAGAATAAGGCTGTTTTTCCCCGAGGAAACCTACTCTTTCGATGTCGAGGCATCCGTGGAGGAGCTTTCCCACCTCGTGAAGAAAATCGAGGATCAGTTGAAATCGTGCGGAGCACGCATCGAGTACGATGTGGTGGAGGACGCCGTGTCCAAGCTCAAGAAGGGGGAAGTGGAGGCGGTCATATCCCTACCCGAGATATCGAAGGAAGATGTGGTACGAGTGGCGAGAAGCGGGCAGGTTTTCGCCCACAAATCGACGAGGCACATTATCCCCATGAGAGTCTTGCGCGTGAACTTCCCCATCGAGTACCTTATGCCCGAGCACACCCTAGAGGAAGCGAACGAGACCCTCGCTAGGATATTAAAGTCGAAAAAGCCTAGGCTCTTGCCGCCCGGTAGCGTGCTCGACAGGAGATATGAGGAAGAGGTCATCCTCCTCGAGTGAAGTCGAAGTACGCCTTCTTGGGCCTATATCCCGCGTGGGCCCCATCAAGGTCAAGGCAGGCACGAAGATTAGGGAACTCATCGAACTCTTGAGGGAAAAACTTGACATCGACATAGGATACGGCGAATTAGCATCCTCTTTGCTCATATTGATCAACGGGAAGCATATAAGCGTCCTCTCGGGCGAGAACACGGAGATCGCGGAAGGCGACGAAGTGGTCGTGATCCAAGTAGCCCACGGAATATGAGCATAGATTTCTTCTTCGAGCCGAAGAGCGTCGCCGTCATAGGCGCCTCGAGGAAGCCCGGCAAAATAGGGCACGAGGTCTTGAAGAACCTACTGGAGGGAGGCTTCCCCGGGGACATATATCCCGTGAACCCGAAAGCGGACGAAATCCTCGGGTTGCGTTGCTACCGCTCGATCAAGGAACTTCCGCCGACCGACCTCGCCGTGATCTGCATACCCGCCAACGCGGTTATATCCGCCGTGGAGGAATGCGGAGAGCGGGGCGTGAAAGGAGCCATTGTAATTTCCGCTGGCTTCTCCGAGATAGGGAGGCGCGATCTTGAGGAAAAATTGGTTCGAACCGCCCGCAAGTACAACCTGAGGATCATAGGCCCGAACTGCGCCGGGATCATGTACACGCCTTCTAGACTCTTCGCCTCCTTCGAGATGCGTTGCTCCCACGGGAACATAGCCTTCCTAACCCAGAGCGGAGCTCTCGGAGCGGCCGTTCTCGCGTGGCTCGAAGAGGAGCAGATGGGCCTTTGCGCATTCGTAAGCTACGGGAACCAGTGCGACGTGGACGAGGCCGAGTTGCTGGAGTACTTCGCCGAAGACGACCACACGAAGGCGGTAGCCATGTACGTGGAGGGCATCAAGAGCGGAAGACGTTTCATCGAGAAAGGTCGCCGCCTCTCCCGGAGGAAGCCTCTCTGTGTCCTTAAGGGCGGCATATCGGAAGCGGGAGCTAAGGCAGTTGCCTCTCACACGGGCTCTTTGGCCGGCTCTTACGCCATCTATAGGGCGGTGGCCAGAAAAGCTGGAGCTTTATGGGTTTGGGACGTGGAAGAGCTTTTCGACGCTTCCGTAGCTCTCGCGAACCTGCCCTTGCCCAAGGGGAGAAAGCTCGCCATCGTGACGAATTCGGGAGGTCCAGGCGTCCTCTTAGCGGATAAAGCTCAGGAAATAGGTTATTCCCTCCCCCCTCCTCCCCAAGAACTCGTGAAGGAACTGCGTTTCCTTCCCGAAATAGCTTCGCTTTCCAATCCTTTCGACTTAACGGCGCAAGCGACGGCGGATGACTACGCTCTCACCCTCGAGGCGATATTGAATTCGAAGTTCTACGACGCTGTGGCGGTGATCTGCGTCCCTCCCCTCTTCTTGGATTCCTTGGAAGTGGCCAAAAAACTCGAAATTCACTTCAAGAACCCCGAGATACCCGTCCTATCTTGTTGGATGTCCGGTTCCTTGATCAGAGAAGCCTTGCGCTGGCTTCGATCGCGCGGGGTAGTTTGTTATCCGCGCCTTTGGAGAACCGCTAACGCCCTGAGGGCCCTCTTCAATCGGGCGAAGATGCTGGGAATTATAAACTGAAGTCGCAAATTCTAGTATGCGCCTCGCCGTCTTCGTGTGGGAATTTTACCCCCGCTTAGTGGGAGGTCTCGGCACGTATGCCATCGAAATATGCAGGAAATTCGTCGAGAAAGGTCACGACGTTTCCGTCTTCACCATGAACCCGGGAGATCTCAAGACGCGCGAGATTTGGAAGGGTATCGAGATACACAGGCCCAAAATAGTTGACGCGACCGACGTGTTCCCCCTTATGGTCGTCGAAGACCTCAGGCGTTGGGGAACGAGCCTGAAGTTTTTCAACGATATCTACGCGTACAACCTCCTCTCAGCCTCAAAGTTCGTCAACCTCTTAGTAAGGGATGAGAAGGAGCACTTTGACCTCGTTGTGATTCACGATTGGCTCTCGGCTATCGCTGGCCTCATTATCAAGAAGGAGCTTGATATCCCCCTCGTATTCCATGTCCACTCTACTGAGGAGCAGAGGTCGGGTGGGAAGGGCTCTCAGTTTATCAAGCACTTGGAACGCACGATGGCAGAGAAAGCGGATATGGTGATCACCGTTTCCTACTCCATGCGCGATCACCTCATATCGCTCGGATATCCCGCCCACAAGATCCGCGTTTGCTGGAACGGTTGCGACCCCACGAAGTACGACCCGACGAAGGTGAATCCAGAAGAGGTTGCTCAGCTAAAGCAGAGGTATGGGATAAAGGAGGACGAGAAAGTCATCCTCTTCATAGGGAGGCTCACGTGGGTCAAGGGGGTGCACAACCTCATTCAGGGCATGCCCTTCGTCCTCAAGGAGTTCCCCAACGCGAAGTTGGTGATCGTCGGAAAGGGCGAGCAATACGACTACTTGCAGGATCTTGTCCGACGCCTCGGCATAGAGGACAGGATCATCTTCCGGTCTGAGTGGATAAGCGAGCACGAGAGGATACTCCACTACGCCATGGCGGACGTTTGCGTCTTCCCATCCCTATCCGAGCCGTTCGGCATCGTTTCTCTAGAGGCCATGTCCATGGCGAAGCCCGTGGTGGTTGGGGCCGCCGGGATAAGCGGCTTCAAGGAGCAGGTGATATGCTCGGGACCCCACCAAACGGGCGTCCACGTGAACGGGAATGACCCCGCCGACATCGCGTGGGGCATATGCGAGGTCCTGAAGGACCCCAAGAGGGCTATCGCTTGGGGGGAGAACGGACGAAAGAGAGTCCTCGAGTACTTCACGTGGGACAAGGTCGCTGAGAACACTCTTTCTCTGTACGAAGAAGTACTACAGGCGAGGCAAGCAAGCTAAATTTCAACTAGTTATTTGATGCACCTCTTGGGCAAACCTGGCGAATTAAGGGTACTCATGGGCAACGAGGCCATAGCAAGGGGCGCCATAGAAGCGGGAGCTGATGTGGTCGTGGGCTATCCGGGGACTCCCTCGAGCGAGGTGATCATGTCGCTACAGCCCTTGGCGAAGGAGCTCGACATGTACGTGGAATGGGCAGTGAACGAGAAAGTGGCTCTTGAGATAGCCACCGGTGCGGCGTTCGCTGGAGCAAGGGCTCTCGTTACCATGAAAGCCCCCGGAATCAACGTGGCAGCCGACGCCCTTATGTCCGTCGCTTACAGCGGGGTTAACGGGGCGCTCGTCATTTACGTGGCCGACGACCCAGGTCCCCACACCACCCAAACGGAGCAGGATAGCCGCTACTACGCCAAAATGGCGAACCTCCCCATGATCGAACCTTCTACTCCCGCGGAAGCCAAAGAGTTCACCCTGAAAGCTTTCGAGCTTTCGGAAAGTCTAAACTTGCCCGTCTTGCTCAGGGCGACGACGAGGGTCAGCCATTCAACCCAGCTGGTGGAACTGGGTCCCGTGAAGGAGCGAAAGCGGGAAAGGAGCTTCAAGAAGGAGCCAAAGCGCTACATAAGGGCGTCCATGGCGTGGAATCTGTCCAGACACCGCTGGCTCAACGAGAAAATACGGGAAGCCTCGGAGCTGATGAGGAGAATGGGGCTCGATCGAGTGGAGGGAAGCGGGGAATTTGGGATTTTGTGCTCCGGGGTATCCTACTGCTATGTCAAGGAAGCCCTGAAAGTCCTAGGCCTTGAAGCCAAGGTTATTAAAATCGGGGCTGTCCATCCATTGGACGGCGACCTCCTCGCGAGGGAAACTCGCAACATTTCCCGCTTGGTCGTGGTCGAAGAATTACAACCATTCTTAGAGGAGGAGGCCTCCTCGCGCGTTAAGGGGGTCGAAGTTCGGGGCAAACTCACGGGCGACTTCCCCTTCGAAGGGGAGTATTCCCCTGAACTAGTCGCCGCTGTCCTATCCAAGCTTTGTGGAGTTCCTTTCGAGAGGAAGAAGGAGAAGGCTCTGAGTGTTCCACGCCCGCCGCCGCTATGTCCGGGCTGTCCGCATCGCTCTGCGTACGTGGGATTGCTGAAGGCCCTCGAAGAGTTGGGCTACTCGAAGGACGAAGTCCCCATCATGGGGGATATCGGGTGCTACGCCCTCAGCTTAGAACCTCCCCTAGAAGCCATATGGACGGAGCACTGCATGGGGGCGAGCATATCCCTCGCCGCTGGCTTGAAGATAGCGGGCATCGATAAGCCAGTCATCGCCACCATAGGGGACTCGACGTTTTTCCACAACGGGATTCAGCCCCTCCTCGAAATCGTCCACAAGCGAATCCCCATCGTCGTGGCGATCTTGGACAACGGGACGGTCGCCATGACGGGACACCAGTCCACGCCCGAATGGGAAATCACCGAAAGCGGTAGGCGCGCTAGGAGGATACTGCCCGAGGACATCGCCCGCTCGATTGGAATAAAGACGGAGGTCGTGGATCCCTTCGATCTGGAAGCCACTGTGAAGGCTTTCAAGGAAGCGATAAAGGCGGAAGAGCCTAGGGTCATCGTCCTGAGGCAATTGTGCGCCATACTCGCCCGCAGGAAAGGCTTCATAGAGGAAAAAGCGAAGGTGGATCCCGAGAAATGCCGCGGTTGCGGACTCTGCGTTAAGATCACCGGTTGTCCCGCCATCAGGATGGAGGAGGGCAAGGCGTTCATAGATCCGGAGCTTTGTGCGGGTTGTCCGCTGTGCGCCCAAGTGTGCCCATTCGGGGCGATAACTCCCGGGAGGTGGAAGGAATGAACGTGCTACTCTGCGGGGTCGGGGGACAAGGGGTCTTGACCATGTCGAGGGTCATATGCGAAGCGGCTAGGCGGAGCGGGCTGGACATCTTCGTGGGCGAAACGCTGGGCATGTCTCAACGCGGAGGGAGGGTTCACAGCCACGTCCGTCTAGGCGAGGACGCCTTGGGACCCCTCATCCCTAAGGGGATGGCCCACTTGATAGTTTCTTTAGAATTTTCGGAATCGTTATCCGCCCTGCCTTACGCGAGTTCCATCACATCTGCTGTCGTATGCGACGTCCGAATTCTCCCCATCTCGGCATTATTGGGCGGGAAATATCCTTCCGAGGAAGAAGTGCTTCATCACGTCGGGAGCACGTGCGGGAAGGCGTACTTGCTGAAAACCGACCCTGTGCGTCGCTTGGGCTTGAGCTTCTTGAATTCCTTTGTCCTAGGCTTCCTCCAAGCGAACGAATTCCTGCCGTTCGACGAGAAAACCTTGCTTTCTTCTCTCTTGGGCGTGATCGGAAAGAAAACCGAGGAAAACAAGGAAGCTTTCCGGCTCGGGAAGGAAGCGGAAGCCCTCGCGATTAAACCCTAATTGTGCCCCTCCTAATAATTTGATGTCCGAGAGAACGGGATGGTCGGAAGTGGCGAGGATAATCGCCGAGTCCCTCACGAAGGGCAAGAGGGAATTCGACCTCACCATCGAGTTCCTCGTGGGCAAGCGCTTCACGGTCACGATCCGTATCAAAGGCTCGGTGAGGAAGAGCCCTGAGTAGCGTGAGGAAAACCCTCGAGCGAATAGTGGAGAAAATCCCCGCAGACCTGCTCGCTAGCGCCATCGAGAACGTCTTATCCAAGGGAGTCCAAGTGGATGTCGACATGCGGATAGGCTTCTTGAAGCTCAAGGGAACCGTGGTGCTGAAGCTCAGAGAGCAGTCAGGATGAGGTAAATACCATACGCCGCGAGCAACGCCGAGAGGAAGTACCTAGCTTCCCCGTAGGTTATCCTCACTTTCCCTTCCGCCAGCCTAATAACCGCTCCGACGAGGAAGAGCCCTAAGACGATCCCTATTGAGTACAGGAGGGCAACGAAGGGGAAATACTCCGGCTTTTGAACCATGATACCCCCAGCGGCTAGGAGCAATGGGAAAGCGCAAGGAATCCAGAGCAAAGCTGTTACGAACCCACCAGCTATTCCGCTGGGCACGTAGGAGAACTTCGCTTCGAGGGCGTAGAAGAAGGCTAGCTTCTCGGGCTTGAGGAGCAAGACCGCGAAAACTAAAGTTAGCGCCCCAATTCCCAGAATGAGGTACTTCCTAGCTACGAGGAGGGCCGAAGCGACGGAGAGCAACGTTCCAAATATCAGGAGGGCGAGGAACGTTCCCAAGCCTATGCCCAAGAGCTTGTGAGCGAGCCTCTTCGTGTAGAGCTGTATGGCGTACACAGGGAGGAATGGAAGGACGCACGGCGTGAAGACAGTCGCGAAGCCTAAGACGAAGGAAATGGCGAGTTCGATCAATCGCACCACTGGGATAGAATCTGCATTAACTCGTCGCTCGTTAAGTAACCTTCCTTCCGCACGACAACTTTTCCTCCTTCCTCAATAATCGTCGTCGGAACCGCCCTTATTCCATACTTAACGCACAAGTCGCTCCGCTCATCGCAGGATATTTTCACGGGGAGAAAGTGCTCGTTTATGCACTTGACGATGTCCGGATCCTCGAGCGTCGTGGACTCGTACGTGTCGCACCAGGGACACCCACTCTCCCTGAACACCATGAAGATGGGCTTCCCCGTTTCGTTGGCCTCCTTAACGGCGTCCTCGTAGCTCATCCACCGAATTTCCGAAGGTTGAGAGGGCTGAGTTTCCCCCGTTTCGCCTTTCTGCCCAGAAGGCAAGGAGTAAATAGCTATGACCGCCACTAGCGCGATGAAGAGAATCGCAGCGAAGATCTTGTGTTTCTCGCGCATCATTAAAGAGAGCGTTCGCTAAAATTCAATCAACGTAGTAATACTGTCCGATGGACTTCTGGTATCGGTCGAGCTTGGACCCTTCCTTGTTGACCCTCGGTCTCCTTGTTGTGGGATCCCTCCTGAACGTTATCCCCACGTCCTTCAGGAAGGCATTCATGCCTTCCCTCATCGAGACGGGCTTGTGGGCGTGACCTTTTCTTCCGGGCTCCCCCGAGAAGACCATGATCCTATCGGCGATGAAATCTTGGGCGCATACGTCGTGCTCGACTACTATGGCCGCTTTCCTCTTCATTTCCACCGTCTTCCTGATCGCCCTCGCCATGGCCAACCTTTCTTCCACATCTAAGAAGGCGCTGGGTTCGTCGAGGACGTACACGTCGGCCTCCCTCAACAGGCACATGGCTATCGCGAGCCTCTGGAGCTCCCCTCCGCTCAACTCCCTTATTTCTTTATCGAGCAAACTATCGAGCCCGAAGGGCTTTATGATCGTCGACTCTTCCCACTCGCCTATGGAAACCCTTAGGCTCGCTAGGGCTTCGCGGACAGTTCCCGGTATGTCGGATACCAAGTATTGGGGCTTGTAGCTTATCTTCGCCTTCCTCTCGGGCTCTTCGCCCTCATCGGGTTTCTCGACGCCCGCTATGATCTTCGCGAAGGTCGTCTTGCCGATCCCGTTGGGGCCCAGGACCCCTATGACCTCGCCCACCTTGAGGTTCCCTCCTTCGACGACGAGCTCGAAGCCCTCGTACCTCTTCACCATTCGGGACCAGGAGAGCAAGACCTCGCCAGCTTCCGGTCTTTCGGGGGTTTTCTCGTGGAACAAGACGGGCTTATCCCTGAAGCGAACGTTCTCCTCCTTCAGGTAGCCCAAGAGGTACTTGTTTATGCCGACCCCCGTCCCGTAAGGTTGCGAAACTATCCCGTAAACGCCGGGGACTCCGTAGAAGATGTGTATGTAGTCGGAGAGGTAATCTAGAACGGCCAAATCGTGCTCCGCCACGAGGACTTTTTTCCCTTCTTGTGCTATTTTCCTTATCTCCCTCGCCGCCTTTATCCTCTGCCGCACATCTAAGTGACTCGACGGTTCGTCGAATATGTAAAGATCTGCCTCCTTGCAGAGACAAGCCGCTATTAAGAGCCTCTGAAGCTCGCCTCCGCTTAGCTTTTTCACGTCCCTATTGAGCACGCCTTCCAACTCGAGGGATTTCGCCAACCTCCTCGCCTCTCCTCTTTCATCCCACTCCTGCAGGATTTGGCCCGCCGTTCCTTCCAGCCCTTCCACCACTTTGCTGATATACTGAGGCTTGAGGATAGTCTTCAGTCTCCCCGCCTTCAACGCCATGAAGTGCTTGTAGAGAACGGTGCCCCTAAACCTCTTCGCCACCTCTTCAATGCTCGTCATGCCCAGCACATCCCCTAGGTTGGGCTTGAGCTCTCCCGCGAGGATCCTCAAGGCGGTAGTCTTGCCGGTTCCGTTCTGGCCTAAAAGCCCTACGACTTTCCCCTCCACGGGCAACGGCAATCTGAAGAGCTTGAAGCCGTTGACCCCGTACCGATGGGCGCACTCCCCTTCGAGCTCGTCGGGCAATTTCACGACCCTTACTGCGCCAAAGGGGCATTTCTTCACGCATATGCCACAACCCGAACAAAGGGCTTCCGAGATGACGGGTTTCCCTTCCTCGAATCTAACGGCTTCCTTCCCCGTCCTGACCATGGGGCAGAAGCGGAAACACTCCTTGTTGCACTCTTCGGGCTTGCACTTCTCCCGGTCGATGACCGCTACTCTCACGACACAAGAAATGGCTTCTCGATTTACAAGGTAATTGGTGCCCTGGGCGGGATTCGAACCCGCGACCTGCGGCTCGAGAGGCCGCTATGCTTGCCGGGCTACACCACCAGGGCTCGTAAAAATACGAGCTGGCTCTAAAAGGTTATCCTGCGGATGGAGGACCTTCTGCATCCCGAGCGCGAAACATTCCACGAATTCCTTGCTCACCTCGAGTAGCACCTGCTCCGAAACTTTGGACTTCGAGTAGGGAACGACATCTAGGAACACGCTCCCCTCCAGCTTGTAGGGCTCATCTTCGACGACCCTCATCTTCACCTCTCCGGGAAAACTCGGGAACGCAGATAGGGTCAAGCAGAAGGTGACCTCCTTCAGCAACCTATTTTCGTCGTCCAGCTTAACTCTCGCTTGGACGATTTTCGCCCAACGAACGGAAGGCATTCGGTTGAGAACTCGACAGAGTTCGTGGGCTAGGGACTCGAACTCGTCAAGGGCCACTCTAAAGGGGGTCTTCAACCAACGTATGGCGAAATGCCTCGGCAACATCACGCCTTTGGCTTCAAATCCCATTTTGCTGATCACCTCCACGCACTCGGGGAGGAACGCGGCAACGCAAACAGCTAACGCGAAGAACGCCCCGTTGCCCGTTGAAACCAAACACGCGGTAAGGAAAGCAAACAAGGAGAAGTAAGCTTTACTTCCCGCTTTCACGACCGCCGTCTGGGCGGGATTCCCCCATATCTTCTCGCTCAGCTCGTGGAGCATCTTGACGCTCTCCGAGAGGGGTCTGTAAAGAAGGAGGCTGATCACAACGCTCACCACGTAAAGGAATACGACGACTACGGCTCCTAAGGCGCTGTTCGGCTGGGAAGAAGCCACTAGCGCTGCGATTCCAATGATAAAGCCCGCCAAAACGGACTTGAACAAGTGCTTCGGATCCTTCGCTACGACCTTAACCGATAAGGTCAGTACGTCAAGCACGTGCTCCTTCGGAGACTTAATTAAGTTGGTGAAGGCTTCGCTCACCTTCTTGAGGAATTGAAACTTTGCTTGGAGAAGCCCCCGGAGGTTCCGAGCTGCAAGAACATGGAAAAATGGTTTTATTTGGTTCCTAAACCCGCATTTCCTTCGCTAATTCGAGGAGCCTCGCCACTCTCTTCTCAGTAGAGGGGTGGGTGCTGAAAAGCTCCACGAGGAAGTCCCCCCTGAAGGGGTTCACGATCCAGAGGGAACTCGTCGACGGGTTCGCCCTTATCGTGTAGCCCCTCTTGACGACTCTTTCTATTTTGCTCAACGCCCTCGCCAGAGCTTCTGGCTTGCCGCATATCCTCGCGCCTTTCTCATCAGCGCGATACTCTAGGCTCCTAGAAATTGCGAGTCGGACTAGGAGAATTACGATAGGAATCACGATCAAGGCTACGAGAAGCAGGATGAGCTCTATGGGTGTCTGCTCTTCCCTCCGTCCCCCTCCGAAAACAAGTCCCCATCTTCCCATGGTGGCTAGAAAACCGGCGGCTGCGGCCACGGTAGCGACTATGCTCGTCAGCAAAATGTCCCTCCCGACGATGTGCGCTATCTCGTGGGCTAAGACTCCCTCCAATTCTTCGTCATTAAAGAGTTGAAGAGCTCCGCGGGTAACGGCGACTACCGCCTTCTTGGGGCTCCTCCCGGTAGCGAAGGCGTTGGGAACCGCCGAGGGTACGATCGCTATACGGGGTTCTGGTATTCCCGCTTTCTCTGAAAGCTTTTTGACTATCCTGTGAACCCTAGGGACGCTACGGGGATCCACGATCTTCGCTCCGGTGAGAAGGATGACTACCTTGTCACAGTAAAAGTATTGGAAGAAGTTGAAGACGACCGCTATGACGAGGGCGAATATCATGGCCTGGAGGGCAGATCCAAAGAAGTAATAGCCCACCGCGTAGCCAATCGCCATGAAGAGGAGGACTAGCACGGCGCTCAAAGCCACGATCCTCGCCTTTATGTGCATTTCATACGCTCATGGCGTAGGGGTAATTAAAGTTACTCTTGACGGCGCGAGAATTCCGGGTAAACGTCGAGCGAGTAGAAGCGGACATGGAAAACGAAAACTATTACGAACTTCGTGTTCGGATTCGCCTGCAGGAACGCTTGTCCATCGGGGGTGGTAGTCGCATGGACCTCGAAACTCGTCGAATTGCCAGGTGGTATGGAGTATTCCCCGCTCAAGTTCCCCCGCGCAAGCAGCAGATCGAGCCCCTGCGGGTACACCTCCACGCATACGGCGTCGGTCCCCGTTAGGTTCAACTCATAGCGCAGGGTATTGGTAAGTTCGAAGTCAACGATTATTTCGCTCTTGTCCGCCGTAGCGTAAGCATTCGTGAGCCTCACTCCAAGGGGTCCGCCAATTCCCGTTGGAGCGTTTTTCTCCAAGTTCTGGACGGTCACGTTGATACCCTGTATGTTAACCGTCATCGACACGAGCTTCAAGGTGAAGGAAACGTTCCCTTCTTCCATGTGCTTCTTCAATAATCTCTTCGCCTCATCTTCTGCCAAGTTAAGGGTCAGGTTGTAGGTCTTCAGGACAGGGAAATCGCCTTTCTCGGAATCAACGATTTCGGCGAGCTTGTTCCACTCGTCGTCATACAGCTCGTATTTCCTCTCGAGGATGGAGGCGTTTGAACCGTAAAGACTCCACCCTTCCAATCCGGCTTCCACCGTTAAGTTTAGCAGATTCCCGGGTGGCAGGAAAGTCTCATCTGCGATCCGTCCTTTAAAGTTCGCCAAAAAGCCCATATCAAACAGGCTTTCGGCATAGGGGTAATCGAGTTCGATCAAACGGCCTGAAACGTTGATACCCACGGCGTAGCTCTCCTCTCCCGTGAGAAATCCACTCATCAATCCTTCTTGAAGGAGTTCCTCCACCAATTCCCCCGAGTAGGCTCGCTCCACCGAGAAATAAACCGTCTCGTTTTCGTTGCAACTCACCGATACCTTTTCGCGGAACAGTTCTCCTCTCCAAGAGAAGTTGATGTTGACGTATTGGCAGGAAATGCTCGCTCCGCAAGGGTTGAAGGAATGCAGGCTCAACCTACAAGAAAAGCGCACCCGATTTCCGGGTTCGACGAAGCCTCTTTCGACGGCCACTTCCGGGGTGATCCACGCGCCCGAATCAGCGTCTAGGAACTTGCTTACTTCGAAGGACTCCCCAGCTACCTCCAAATGTCCTACGACTTGCAGGCGGGCATGTCCATATTTCACTAACTCCTCCAAAAACTCCTCGCAATCGTAGTAGTTCCCTACTATCTCGCCCACGCCCTTTCCTCCTTGAACGAGAACGTTTCCTTCCATGTCCCCCATAACTTTCTTCCCTTTGTAGTGACATTCATCGAGCGCGATCTTGATGATCCCGTCGAAGGGAACGTCACTTTCAAATTCCGCGAGCAACTTAGGCTTCCTCAACGGATCCGCCCGCCACTCGCAACACTCGAAGAAGCTCTTGCCGCTCAGCGTGAAGCTTACGTAAATTGCCCTCGAATAAGTCCACGGATACCCTACGTTAAAAGAGCAACGTGCTTTGAGGAGAACCGGGGCTTTTCCCTTCGCTAGGATGTTCGTGTACGTGAAGGAAACGAATTCCTCAAGCCTCCCTTCTAGGACGACGGAGATGTTTCCGGGGTAAAGAACTACTTCCCCCTCGCCCAATACGCTCCCTTCCGCGTCCGACAACTCCACGTACGCGTGACCGGAGAACCGATTGCCTTCTACGGAGAGGGTGATGTTGTAGAAGACCTTGTCGCCCTCGGCGCGGAAGCTCGCGGAGGTCACTTTCACGCCTACCGAAGCCGACGCTAGGTACCCTTCCAAATATAGGCCTCCGAGCAACGAAGCGCCAGCCACGATAACTAAAATGACGAGGATCTTCGCTTTCGGGGACAGGGCCCCGATCTTACTTCTTAACGAGGATAACCCCGGTATCTTTGGGCGCCCCAACGTCCTCGCCTATAGGCTCGCACTTGACGAACATGAGGTAGGCGATGGGCTTTCGCAAGGGGACTTCCGACAAGCTCTCGTAGTTCGCCATTCCCTTCGCCACTACGACCTCGCAACGCTCGAAGGCTTCTAGGAAGTCGCTCGAGCACTGATCGAGCAAGATCCCAACAGCGTCCGTCCCCGTTGTTATGAGCTCCCCGTAGCGGTGTAGGCCCGCCATTTTCGCATCCTCAATGGTCGCGTCGTTGAGTATAGGCCCTCCCCTCGTTGCTATGGTGATCCTATCCGCGAGCTCGCTCAACCTCTCGATCACTAGCTTGTCGATGACGATTTCCCCCGCGTTGTCGGTCAAGAACAAAACGTCCTTCCCGCGCACGATTTCCCGCAATTCTTGGCTGTGGTC
>Ga0190319_1000062_pt1 | contig 15610 bp, 15 predicted proteins | sample 48701145_MG_FD_165040 | JGI IMG/M metagenome (GOLD analysis project Ga0190319, IMG submission 165040) | Hydrothermal vent sediment bacterial communities from Southern Trench, Guaymas Basin, Mexico - 4870-11-4-5_MG | ecosystem: Environmental > Aquatic > Marine > Hydrothermal vents > Sediment ...
CCCTACATCTTGCTCATAGGATCTTTTACTTGGTCTGCGGCGATGTTAGTGGTGTTGGCCTTGTATTTTATAGTCGATGTATATTCTCATGTCAAGGCTTCTAAAAAATTCGAGATAAAATGGTTCAAGTATGCTGGCGGTATGAGGATAAGCTTCCTCATATTCCTTATTCTGACGGCGGTACTGTTATCCATTCTCTCGCAGGGGGTCGATCCTCTTAAGATGGGTTTGGAAGCGTTCATAGACCACTTTTATCCAGCTCTCGCAACCATGCTCATCAGCCTTCTTTCACTCGTCTTCGGGTTTATGTGCTCAGCGATATCATTCTTCCTGCTTGATAAGAAGCGGTGAATTCTATGAGGGTTCTACATTTGGCGTATAGCGGAGACGGGTATTTGAAGGGCGGCGTCGGAATGTATGTAAATTATTTGATAGAAGCATTACAAAAATATGGTGTCGAGTCAACGATAGGGCTTCACTCTCAATGGCTTAAAATAAGGGGCAAGCCGAAAAGAATTGAAAATCCTGTTGACGCAGACATACTCTTCGTCAATGATAAGGGTCATTTCCTTGCCTCATGGATTTTCGGAAGCTCATGCATATCCGAGCTAAACATAGAGCTGCTATCAAAGAAATTTGATATAATCCATTTCCACGACTATTATCCTTTCAAAGCCAGGTTTAAGACCACTACCGTGAGAACTCTTCACGACTTCGAGCCTGTATGTAACGCTGTTTTCGGTGTAAGATTCAGGAGACGGCTGTGTAAGATACCGTATCATGCCTCAAGGAAGTATCTTCCACTATGCTACCTGTGTGGAATATTGGATGGAAAACCGCCACAGTTGTGGAGGATGAGAAATTTCATAGAGGAATCACATGATGCTGCCGTGGTTTTGGCGAAATGTTTTGAGCCTATTGGCAGGAGGGTCTCGAAGAACGTGAGAGTGATATATACCGGGATACCTCCGGCCAGCGATGAAGTCCTAGAAGTTGAGAAATCCGATAAACCGAGATTTATCTTCGTTGGAAGGCATGTCCGTGTCAAGGGAATAGATAAAATAGCGTGGTTAGCCAAGAAATTCCCAAAGTATGAGTTTGTCAGCATAGGGCCTGGAGGCCCAATCGACGGTGTTAAATATCTTGGAGTCGTCTCGAAGAGCCGGCTCATGATCGAGATCAGGAAGAGCTGGTTTCTATTGCTTCCATCGAGAATGGATTATGCGCCTTTGGTGATGCTTGAAGCGATGTCCGTGGGAACCCCGATAATAGCGGTTGACTACTTGCCAAGCTTGAAGGAATACATTGGAGAGGCCGGGATCTTCACGCATGACTTTGAAGAAGTTTTGGGAAATGTAAGCGAGGAGGTGGCTTACGGTCTTGGAGAGAAGGCCGTTGAAAGACAGAGAAAATACTTCACATCCGATAACATGGCAAGGAAATACTACGAGCTATACAGGGATCTACTGAATAAAGATTTAAATTGAGTATCCCTGCTCTAGCTTCGACTTGAAACCACGGCTGTCTAGGGCTGGAATAGGAGTAATCGGCCTTGTCGTGGTGATCGCGCTTACGATAATCCTCGCCTTCGTCACCTACTATTGGATAAATGGAAACATCAGCGTTTTCAAGAAACAAGTTGAAAAAATAGATGTTACGACAAAATATAGACAGCTATCCATATCTAATTGTCCAGGAAATTGTGGAGGTGTGATATTGGTTGTGAAAAATGAGGGTTCATCCCACGTTGAAATCACAGATGTTTACGTGAATGGTAAGCCTTGGCCTAAGGATCGTGTTTGGTGGTCGGGCTACCCACAATGCAATGCCAGCAACCTAGAAACCTACGCGCTTAGCGAAAGCGCCGTAATACTCTGTCCAAGCTTCTGGTCATATATTTCAATATGCGACCCTGATGGAGTGTTCCAGCCGGGGCGGGATTACGAAATAAAGCTTGTAACTGGCAAAGGAAACGTCTTCATAACGATGATGCAATCGGATAAATGAAATGAAGGTTAGCCGACGTATAGGCTTTGATTATCCTCATGTTGTCCCGTTCTCTTTTGCATTTTTTGAAGCTCTTTACGTACCGTCTCCTCATATTTCTCGACATTAGTCGCCAACAATTCTAGAAGCCTCTTCGCCGAGGGATATGTCATCACAACTCTAGTTGCTATTTCAAGTTCACCCTCATAAGGAGCTATCCTCTCATCAACCACGGGTAATCTAAGTTCGGGCTTAAGAAAATCTATCACAAATATTCCATCATATGGCGAGAAGAATATGGCGGCATGCGTCGCAAAGGTTTCACCGTAATTATCGCTCTTTTTAACGTATTTCTTTTCCTTTTCTTTCATCAAGCTTCAACGATGTTTTTACAAAATATAAATCTTAAAACAAAATCACTTGAGAGCTATTCTCAACAATCTCATCCACCTTTCCTCAAATCTCTTCAAACTGAAGTGCTTCTTCACTCTAAGCCATAGATTGTGAGCAAGCCGCTTACTCTCATCCCTGTTTTCAAGCAGATATTTCGCCTTGGAAACCAGTTCATCATCGGTTGAGAAGAGCAGTTTCTCATGCCCCAATTCGTCTGGGATGCCTCCAACTTTCGACCCCATAACTGGTTTACCAAATCTTCCTAAACACATTGCCTCAAGCACACTTATAGAGGTGCCTTCATGCAGGCTTGGGAAGATGAGAAGTTCCGCCCCCAAAGCATATCGTAATATCTCCTCGAAGCTTGGATTGACTATGACTTTTACACCGCTTTTGACAAGCTTTCGATAATATATTTGGTCGGAGTATCTGCCGGCGACTATTACCTCGACGCCCAACTCCTTTTTTAGAAGTGAAAGCCTATGGAATCCTTTGAATGGGACAAGCCTGCCCCAAGAAAAGACATACCTACCTGATGGGAGAGAGGTTTCCCTCAATAATCGTATAATTTTCCTCTCAATCTTCAGGGTGTTTATTCCAGGCGGTATGTAAACGGGTTTTGAGGAAACCTCCTTTACCAAGTCCTTAGAGACGATTACGGAAACATCATATAGTTTGGTCATAGACTTCATGAGGTTCATGTAAGCTGCTCCGAGGATTTTTGAAAGAGGATTTGAGAACATCACAGTTGTGTGATTCACAACTATTTTGAATATGTTTTCCGGAAGAATTCCTGAAAAGACTATTCCATTATACATGTCGTTTACTATCAAGACACGTGGCTTGAAGCCGTCTATGATTCTTTTCAGCCATAAGAGATTTGGAAACTGGAAATCCTTGGCAGAAGGTTCAATAAACCTTGATGGGATCCTTATAGAGGGAATTTTCAAGCCCAGAGAGCTTTCCACGTATGGTGAGGTTGCTATGAAGCTCAATCCATTCTTTTTCATAACGTTAATTAGGTCTATAAAATAGGCCTCTTTCCCACCAATCCTCGTTAGAAAAGGCGTGATTGCCAGGATCATTTCCAGCGCTACAGGATCTCCTCAAGTAGTTTAAGGAATTTGGAGAGCGCCCTCCCCACTTTTTTCCCCTTAATGCTCAGCGATATGTACTTTTTACGGCCATCCATCTCGATCTCGAACAAATCCTTATACTTGCTTAGGGTTTGGTAGAGCTGTGGAGAGCTTATTTTAGACCTTTTGATGAGGTCTCTGACCATGAACTGGTTGTTCGGGTATAGCGTAAGTATGATTCTCACGTCTGCCTCGGAGAACCATGTCTTAAGCTTCATCTTCATGTTTTAAAGGTTAAAACGATTATTTATAAATTTTCCATCGTTTTTAAGCTTATGCCCCGATGGACAGTTTCTATAAAAGTTTGGGAATATTTCTCAAAAAATTTAAATTAGATGAGGATCGAAAGTGGGTTGATGAGCGAAGGTGGCTCAAGTGTCCCTCCAGAGCTTCGTGAAATAGATCACGACTACCTTTTCAATGTGGTCTTGAAGCGCCAGGCCGTGGCAATCGATAGGAATGTTGTCCCACCATCCGAAATGATTTGGGGCGGCATAGGAATAGGTAAATCCACAACGATAAGACGCTTCGCCGAATGGTGGCTTGAGCACCTCAAGAATAGAGGCGTTGATCTTAAGGGGATAGCGAGATATAAGGAGTCGGAAGACTATGGAAGATCCGAATATTTATCGTTAGCAGACATCAGATTGAGCCAGTATATGCCGGTAGACTTTCGAGGTATACCGGACAAAGATTTGAAGAAGATACGCAAAGAAGAAAAGCCTACGCCAATAACTAGGTGGAACATCATGGAACTCGTGGCCGTTGAGGAAGACAGTTATGGGGTCATGTTCTTCGACGAACTTAACCTTGGTACCGAAGAGGCGCAAAAGGCCGCTCTTGAAATAATCTTAGATAGGAGGGTTGGTGGAGTGAAGATCCCAGACACCTGGGTCATTGTCGCGGCTGGAAATACCACGTGGCATACTGGCGGGACATCCGAATTCCTCGTGATCCAATTGATGGACAGGCTTGGCCACTACTATCTTCGGCCCCCAACCGCCGATGAGTGGATAAGATACAACATGCAATATGAAATCCCGCATCCGATAGTCACGGCCTTCGTCAAGGAGCATGCTGGCCGAGGAGTCATGTATGACGTAGATCCGAATGCGCTTTACCTCAGAAAATCGACTCCACGCTCTCTCAGCACGCTCGCGAAGAAGTTGAACATGGTTGAATGGGCTGGAATCGAGCAGGGGTCGAAAGAGTTTGAAAGAGCGTTAATCTACGAAGCGCAGTCGACGATAGGAGCGCATTGGGCGGATATACTCAAAGACTTCTATAACGCGATCATGAAGGAGAGGATCGACCTCGACGCTATTTGGAACGATCCGCATAGCGCGAGAATACCCGATCAGTTGGGTTCGCTATGGTATGTCACGACGGGCATGATAAGCCGGTTCAACGAGGCCTATGGAAAAAACCCGAAGGAGGCGATTAAGAGGATATTACTCTACGCGGATAGGTTAGCTGAACTTGGCAGCGGCCGATATGAGAAGGGCAAGTTCGTGATAAGGTCAACCGCTCATAGAGAAGTTGGAACGGTTGTGTTCCAGAATATCGCGCCAAAGATCTTCGGCGGCGAGGAAGGCACTCCGCTTGAAGGCTTAGCGAAGCTTGACAGCGAGATTCGAATGCTTATGGCTAAAGTCTGCAACAAATATGAATGGGCACTACCTCCAGACTACAAAGAGATGCTTAAAGAGGTCGAGAAGGCACGGGAGGAGATAATAGTGTCCAGGAGAGGACGTAGGAGAAGGGTAACTGTTTAAAGGGGTGGAAGCTTTGAGCATAGAGACTAAGCGAAAATCCGTGCAGGTATCTGAAGTAGAGCGGGAGAAAGCTGAGATACTCAGGCAGGCGTGGGACTATATTTCGGCGACGCGTAGCGCGCTTCTGAGGGAAGAGCCGTTCTTCGCATATCTCTCATTCAAAATGAAGTTTACTCCAAGCTGGACTGTTCCAACCATGGCGGTAAACGATCGAGGAGAAATATTGTTCAATCCGAAATACGTTGTGGATCTGATCGAAAAGTCTAGGAAGGGAAACTTGGAGTTCCATGCGAGATTCCCTGTGGGAAGAGATAGTGGAAACTTTTACGTCAAATCCTTTTTGGCAAGCGCGATAGTGCATGAGATCCTGCATTTCACGCTTGGCCACGTCTCAAAATATAGGAATGAGATCTTTGAGAAAATCGTCGCTCGGACGAGAAAGTCCGATAAGAGGTTGATGACGTTAAAGGAGCTGGTATTCAACGTTGGCTGCGATGCGGTGGTCAACTGGATACTCCGCGAAAACGGCTACCCAATCAATAAGTCTTGGGTTTGGATAGATTGGGCTAAGGGAAAAACCAGCGAAGAGGTGATCCAAGAACTCTCAAAAAGGGTGAAAATAACAGAGTGTAGAATACCTGAAGGATACCCTGTAATAGAGACGCCTTGGGTATATAGCGATGAGTGGAAGGTAGCGAAGAGTTCTCGGGGGCCATCTACGGGCTATGGGCGAGAAGCCCCGATGAAAGCGGAACCTGGAGAGGGGAAAGTGGAGAAAGGTAAGGCCGGGAAGAAGGATATGTCCGAAAAGGGTAAGGGCGGCCTTTCCGAGGATGTTAAATCGTTCTTGGAGAAGTTGAAGAAGGAGGCAGGGGGACTGCCCTTCGACAAAATAGAAGCTTCAGAAAAAGGTGGTGAGTTTGAAGTTGATGAAAAAGAGCGTGACAGGCTGGTTAAGGAGTGGAGTAGGGAGGCCTACTTCTTTGCCAGGCAAGCCGGAAAGCTTCCGGGAGGGCTTGAGCAATTTTTCAGCACTATTTTAGCTCCCCCGAAGATACCTTGGCATCAGAAGCTCAGATCCGCCTTCACAACCTATATAAACATCGGCAGGAGAAAAGAGACTTGGCTGATCCCTGACAGGAGATATATAGCACATGGCATCAAGATGCCCGGAACCCTAGATACCATTCCAAAGGTCGCTGTAGCAATAGACGTATCCGGATCCGTATCAGATGATGAGCTTCAAGAGTTCATATCGGAAACAGCCAATATCATCAGAGCGGCTAGAACGCCTGTTCACCTCATACTCTGCGATGCTGACATTCAAAAGCATTGGAAGAAGATGAATCTCGGAAAGCTTTTAAAGGGAGTAGATGTCAAGGGCAGAGGCGGAACCAGCTACAAGCCGGTCTTCGCGCTCATCAAGAAGAAGAGAATCAAGCCACATGTCATAATATACTTCACAGATGGCTACTGCAAGGACTTTCCGCCGAATCCGAGGATATCAACCATATGGGTCTTGCCCAAGGAGGGTAGTTCCGATTTCAAGCCACCCTTCGGCGAAGTTCTGAGGATGGATTAAGCTTGGGCCATAATTCTCTAACATTTTTAAATTGTTAAGCTTTGGGATGCTTCATGATCCTCTCGGACTTCGACCTCAAAAACTACATCAAGCGTGGAAGACTTGTAATCGAACCATTTGACGAGGAGATCATCAGGGAAAATGGCATCGACATGAGGGTTGGTAAGGAGATGGCTGTGAGAAACATCATAGGCACGTCGTATATTGATCCAACTAATGAGGAGCATATTCGCGGAAGCTACTCTATACTGAAGCCCAGCAAACTGAGAACAAAGCAAGGCATTATCGAAGGATTCTCAATACCGCCCTCATCGTTATCGGGCCATGTCCTGATAACCACACTCGAATATATCCGCCTGCCAAACGATTTAATGGCCTTCGTGCAGCTAAGAAGCACATGGGCCAGGCACGGCATCTTCATCCCACCTACAATAGTCGATGCTGGGTTTGAAGGTGAATTAACCTTGGAAGTCTTGAACTTTTCACCTCAACCTATCTTGCTCGGCGTCGGCTGGCGATTCTGCCACCTAATATTCGCTAAGACAACCAGTCCTGTTGAAAAAATTTATCATGGAACTTATAGGGGTCAGCGTGGAATAAAGCTCCCCAAACCGATAAATAACGCAACTGAACTCTCCAAGCTCAGGAAAGAAATAAAGGAGGGTTATCTTGACTAAGCACTTGGCCCATATTTCTCCAATATTTTTAAATCAAGTGAAAAATTATAGTTTTGACAGGGCGGGTTAAATGGGAGAGTATGAAGTTATCTATAGGAAGCGTAGTAAGCGGTTCATAGAACCTTTCGATAAGACTCCTCTTGGCATAGTTTGTAGGCCGTTTTATAAGCTCACCTTCGCGTGGGGCTGCCCATTCGCGTGTGATTATTGCTATCTTAGGGGGACTTTTTTCCAAGCTAAGTGGCTTGGGAGGAAGGTGACCATATACACGAATATGGATGATATGTTGCGGGAGGTCAACCATTTTTTAAGGGATAGGACGATAAAGCCCACAGTATTGCATACGGGAGAGCTGACAGATAGCTTGGGCATTCCAGAATTTTCTAAAATACTCGCCCCAGTTATTGAGAAGTTTGCCAAGCAGGACAGACATAAACTGCTCCTCTTGACGAAAAGTGGAAACGTTGACGATATATTAGACGTGGAGCATGGCGACCAAACGGTCGTCGGCTTCAGCCTCAATCCCCCGATAATACAGCATTTATACGAACATTATACCGCCACAACGCCGGAGAGAACGCTTGCCATTGAGAAATGCATCGAAGCCGGGTATTTGACGTATGTTAGAATCGATCCCGTGATACCGATAGATGGCTGGGAAGAATATTATTATCCCTTGATAGAGTTCGTGAACAGCCTAAGCGATAGAAGGGAGCTTATAGGCGTGACGGTGGGCACGATACGGGCTTATTCAAGGTTGAAGAGAATATTGAGGAGTGATTTGAAGAACATGCTTACTGAAAGAGACGTTGGGAATAGGTGGAGGCTTCCAGAAAACCTCCGACTAAAAATATATGAATACTTCATGTCAAGAATCGCTCATCCACGCGTCGGAGTCTGCAAAGAGGAAGGTAGGATATGGGCAATCCTATACCGAAAGTTCGGTAAAAAGTTCATCTGCAATTGTTCTGTTAATGTTTAGATCGTCGTGATTTTTCTTACATTCCACAAGTTTTGAAGAATTTACACGAATGTTTTTGTCTTTTTAAGATTGGAGAGCGTTCTTAAGCTACGTCTGAGTTCAAATTCGATACCTTCCAAAGAGTTTTGAAACATCATGTCTAATTTTTTACTGAATTCATCTTCACTCAAAGATCCATCTAATAGTCCCATTACTAATCGAACTGCAGGCCTTAGTTTAGCGCTTCCGCCAGCGATGTAAATCATCTTCAAAATTGGTGTTGGAATACCTAACATTATGTTTCTATATACTCTTTCGACGTTTCCAAAATAGTCTATATTCTTCGACAAATAAATATCAATTAACTTCAAATCTTTTTTGCTGATGTCGTTTCCGTGACCGAGCATCAGCTCTGTCGAACATTTCTTTAACAATTCGTTCGAAGGCATCATTTCCAATACGAGTCCAAAATCCATACGCAATGATGCAAGAATTTTCCCATTTTTTATCGAGAATAATGCTCTTTTTTCAGACGGATTATATGTTAGTAGGCTTATATCTTTTATGTTGAATGCTCTTCTTATAGCGGCTTCGAGGACGTTTCTTAAATTGGTGGATTTATATTCAAAAATTCTGTCTATGAGTTTGAAGGCTTCCAATCGTGTAAAGTTACTTTCTATATGTTTGATGAAGGCTCGTTCCAGCTCTTCGTCTTCTTTCACGCTAAGATATTTCAACACGTCGTACGTAGTTATCTTTAACATGTCATTAATTATCAATTTTTCATCGGGGTTCATCGAACATCCTTAACATTTTAGAATATTTTAAGTTTCAGAGAGGCTTCTACCTGATTTCTGGAATAGCGGCCTCTAAAAATCGGAAAATTTATGAGATATGATGATATAGTCAATATTTGAGGTGAGTGGAGAGGAAACAATTCAGGTATCGGTCGATTTGGGCGAACATGTTTTAGAAAAGGTTTTCAAGGGAGACATCTATGGGGCTTTAAGAGAGTCTTGCCCGGAAATAGTTTCTAAAATGTCGAGGCGGAAGCTCCTTGTGGAGATATTTGAAAGCAGGCTGGCAGTTTTGGAGATTATGGATGAGAATAAAGAGGAGGTTGAAGAGATAGTTAGGGGAGATGAAAATAAGCGCAAGGACTTGGAGAATCTTCTCACATTCTTGGTCACAGTCATCAGTTTAAAGCTTGAAGAACATTAAAACGTTACTTCTTCTCTCTTCACACCAAGAAACTCGCTTAACCGGCTCTCCATCTTCGACTTGATTCGTTTAAGCCTCCAACGGAGTATTTCATCCAGCTCCTTTGAGGAATGCTCCATCTCCAAGAAGAATACTCCATCGATCCCTGCCCTCAATTCGCCGCCTCCGCCTGAGAGGATCTTCAGCTTGAGCAATATCGTGGGAACCCTTATCACAACCTCTTTACAGACGCTTTCAATATCCTCGAAATGTTTTAGGATTTTTGATAGATATAGATCGAGCTTCCTTGCACATTTTTTGGATGAAAGCAATTTATCCGATAATACGATTTCAAGCCTACTATCCGTGAATACCTTGTTTGATGGACTTATTTCGAAGATAATCCCAGTTTTCGGCTCGTCTTCAAAGGGACTTCCCCTATACTCATATATATTCATTAAATACTTTCTGTTCTCGATTGAAAGAGAAATCCTCGGCGGGTCTAGGCTATAACTTGTTAGCTCTATGTCGTTGAGATTGAGCGCTCTTTTAATGACGGCTTTAAGAAGTCTCTCGGCATTTCCCGGCCTTAACTTCTTCACAGAATTATATCTGCCTTCCATGATTCCGCAAAGTATTTTCAAGGCTTTAAGCCTAGAAGATCTACTAACACGTCTTATAATTTTTTCTACCTTTTCATCCGACAAACCTTTGAAATCTTCCAATAAGCGGTCTGACAACCCTCGCCGCTCCAAAAATATCATTATAGCTCTGAGCTAATATATTTTTAATCACCGCTTTTGAAACCTCTAGAACGTTAGACCGTCATCTTTCTCCTCAAATTGAATAGCTTACTCAACCTGTCCTCCAGTTCTCGTTTAACCCGCTCTAGATACCATTGGAATCTTTCATCCAATCCTTCAGTAGTCGAGAAATTTACGTCAAATACTACTTCAGTTCTCGGAGTTATTTTTTCATACCTCCCAGAAAGATATCCCAATTTCAATAAGAATGTTGGAACATTTACTATAATTTCATCATAAACCCTCTTAACATTCTCCAAATATTCCAATCCTTTAGGCAAAAACGCGTCTACTTTTCTCATATTATTCTTGTTCAAAGATTTCCCCAGAGGTAACTCAAGTTTTATTCTGCAATCCTTGAATAATTCACTTGAAGGGCTTATAATCATTGTTAGGCCGCTGTAGGGGTAGATTTCTGTTCTCGCCAAGAATTTTCCACCTTCGATGGAAGAAAGTATTTTTAAATGCTGTAGATCATAATCGAGTACTTTCACGTCTCTGAGGTTAAAGCATTTTTCGAGGAAGATCTTGAAAAAGTTCCTTATATTATTGGATGGTGGGGCAGGGCTTGATCGAAGGTAATCACGTATTGTCTCATCAAACAGTCTTAGAGCTTCAAGCCTAGTGGCTTTCTCGGCAATATATTTTACGAGTGTCTGGCATAATCTCTCATCCCATTTCTTACCGAGATAGTCAAATATGCATCCAACCAATATTTTCCGATAATCGGATCTACCGCTCAGCAAACTACCCTCGATTATTTTCACTTCCTCATCAGATAGGTCTTTACGGCTTTTCAGTAGATATATTGGTAGAATTCTGTCTGGTAGCGCCTCTGCTATTGTTCTCAGATAAGGGACAGAAGACACGTTAATTAAAGCTTTAGTTATATTTTTTGAAGCGTTTTTATCCCTCAAGAAGTTTGAATATTTTACCACGAATTGGTTGAGCGCTTTATTATCGGAAGTCTTCTGTATTATAAATAGATCTTCATATTTTCCTTCCAGCCCATTTTCTAAGGAAAGTCTCGTAAAAACAGCAACCTTTCTAATTGGATCACGTCTAAAAAGATAATGTTTGGCTAATAGGCGGATGAAAAAGTCTACTACATCATTGCCATCATATTCTATATCATCATCAGACAAGGTTTTAATAAGTTCATCTATTGCTGACACTTGCCTCCTAATGATTCCTCCAATATATGTTCCAGAAGCGTTATAAACTTCAGGATCGCCATAGAATAATCCTGAGAGAATGAGGGTTACTTTTCCACCATTTTGCGGATTCTCCAATATGATGATGAACTCGCTTGGAAACACTCGCCTTTCTGAACGTGAAGCCTTCAAATGGAATTTCCAACCCCGCTTCTTGGATACCAACCTTAATTGTCTGATCTTCTCAATAAGTTCGGAATATTCTCGGCATATGATTTTATATTTCTTGTATGCTACGTTCAAAATGTTATCAATCCTTTTCTTTTGCAGGTCGGGGCATATCTCGTCGAGATAGTAGATTTCTGCGTACATAACTTTTCCTTTTTTCAAGAAGCTTTCTGGATCTTTTAAGAACTGTTTTAGCTCTTTTCCAGTAAATGGTTTGCCATTCAACTTTCCTACATAAAATGCGCTCAAAACATATCCCCTTAATACTTCCATTGTGTGACAAAGCAATATATTGAATAGTCCTTCACCGTACCGCTTCCATAGGATAATTTTGTCTGGCTTGCCTGTTAGAGAATCCTTCTCACAATATATCTTAAATCCATGTCTCTTGGGGTTCTCTCCAAACATTATTTCCAAACATATGTCGAACATTTCTTCAAATCTCTGGCCGAACCATAGAGAGTAGACGCAAGCTAGTTTAAGAACATCGTGAGTGTACTCGTCATAGGTCATTTTCTTTTCTTCGAGGAATATCCTTCTTAGCTCGGAGATTACATAATCCTCGAAATGCTTGCGGGAAAATCTGGGGCCAAGGCCGAGAGCAACATCGGCTCCATGAGAACGATATCCCTTACTTACTACTCCAAGTTTCCGCAGAAGCGGTTTGGCCTCGTGGTAGAGGTCGGCGGGAATGCGCCCATACGTATTTGGACTTACGGCGTGTGAGAGTATCTCTTTAAGTATTCTGAGTTTTTCCTTCTCGTCCATCAACCTGTTCTAGACACTTAAGCTATTTTAATTTTGGCCGATGTGATCCCCCGCCGATTTTGGCCAACTATTTATAAATTCGTATTTCATATTTTGAAAATGATGAGCGAGGGCACCTCCCAGGAGGGGAGAGTGCTTCTCAGAACGGGGATTGTCTTGGCTGGGGCCTATGCCAATAAGGTTAGGAGGACGCTTTTCGCCCAGCTATCCCAGAAAATAAAATCCGGCGAGGTGGAGGATAAGGAGGTTGCCAGGGCGGCCGGCGAACTCAACCAACTCCTCTACGAGACATTTGTCAATAAGCTGGCTCTTTCAAAGGGCGATCTAGTAAGAATTGAGATTCCATATACCGTTGAGAACGGGAAAATTTCTTGGGACTATGATAATTTGAGGGTTAGAGCTTTCAGGGAGATTGGGCAAGAAGTCGTTGCAAAGGCCGTTGAAGAGGCTGCAAAGACGATAACATCAAGAGGAGAAGAAACGCCTGTCGAAGAGCAGAGTTGAGAGGAGTGAGCTGGATAGCGGGGCTACTTGAGTTCAACGCTTGGCCTGACCCTGCTTTTTTCAGCTATGATTCTCTTTAAATCTTTTAGTGGGAGTTCTTCATCGCCTACTTTCAAATATATTCTTTGAAAGGTCTTCTTCAAATCGTTTTCAAAGTTTTTCATTAAATCTTCCATGAAATCTCCTACCATGACCTTTGGAGGACTCCTTAAGGCAAACTCGATATCCCTATGTGAAAGATATATCATTTTGAATATGTCAGTCATTTTACCAATTATTGACATAACATAGTTCCTCATCTCCGATACATGGGCTATGCTTCTCGACAGAATCGTGGTCAGATTCCTCAATCCACCTGCCTTCAGCTTCCAAGGAGGCTTCTCAAAAATTATGTCTATGCCAAATGTGTAGTCAAACATCTGCTCCACAGGCCTGATGCTTAACCTTCCTAGTGAAACGTCCAGTAAGACTTTCTCAGGAAGTTTGAGGAATTCTCTATCGCCACATATCTTGAGATTTTTCAGGTTTAGAGCTTTTTCTATCATTTTTTTGAGAACTTCACCTCCTCCACCTTTTATAAACATATGTCCTTTGATCCTAAGGAATATCCACCAAAGTTTTAATGCCTCACGTCTGGTAGCTCTCTTATCCAAATACTCTATAATAGTTTTCTTCAGCTTCACATCTTTAATGTTGTTCATGAGGCGATGTATGAGCGCTTCCGCTAAGATTAAACGGCGGCTCATATTCTCTTCGAAAAACGCTTTTCTGATCATTTGAAAGTCGTCTTCTGTTAGACGCTCCTTGGCTTTGACCCTATAAACTATGGACGGTAGTTTTGGGAGATTTTCGGCAATGGCATCATAATACACGAAATCATCTATCAATGGATTCCTAAGTAAGATTTCGAGGAGTTTCTGTTCAGGAATAGACTTCATAACATCGCCATACAGGTTTGTGAAATGCTCCACATTTTTCTCTCCAACCGGCTTCGAAAAGGCGAAAGAACCCTGCAAATTTACTTTCATCCCAATTTCGAGAGCTATCCTAGCACAAGTCACGTAGTAAGCCCAACTAGTATATATGCTGATTTTATCTCTGAGAATAATTTTTTCAAGAACGCTTAAAATTGCTTTCCAATCCCCTACCTGCCACTTCTTCTTGAAGACTTTTAAGAGGATGTTAAGCTTTTCTTCGATCACCTTTCGAGTGTTAAAATAGCTGGGGCTTCGAAAGCTTGTCAAATGCCCTTGAAGGCTTGTCAAATCCGTGTAGAAGTCCGCTCCCTGCACTCTAAGCTTCACTAGGCCGCTGTTTTCCGGATTCTCTATGATTATTGTGAAGTCGTCTTGGTCGTGCCAATTGACTGAGGCAAGATTCCACCCCCTTTCCCTGCATATATTGCCCAGTTCCCGTAGCTTTTCTTCAATCGCTCGCATGTAGTACCTCAACCTTAGTTTGAGTTCAAGCTTTAATATTTTATCTTAATTTTTGCCATTAGCAGGTGTGGAATTTTAGATTTGATGCGTTTAAATTTATAAATTATGAGTTATTGAGCCTATTAACGTGGAAAACGTAAGGAGCATACTACTCAAGGACAGCTTAACCAAAAAATACAGAGTTACCCTGGGATCTGAGGAAATAAATATCATCCACTTTCATGATGCTGTAAGCTCTAAGGATTTGGTGGAGCTTAAATGGATGTGGCCCGCTCTAAGCCTTCAGAAACAGCCTGCTCTCGAGCTATTTTTTGATAATAGGGGTAGGGTTAAGAAGATTGTTAAGTGGCTTATGAATAGGGCTCAAAGGAATAGGAACAGTATTTCATTAGGATATGTAAATGGATCGGTTCTCGTAGATCTCCTGAAAAATGCTAGGAGTAAAGGGGAGTTTGTTTCCACGATATTGGCATATGAGTACGCGTATCGAAAGAACATGCACCAGACATTTGAGCAATTGAATTCATGTTTCGAGAAATTCAAAGTTGATAAACGATTTGGAGAAATACTTTCATCGGCATATATGCTCATTAGGAGGATGCTGTCCGCGGACAGTATAGAGAATTCATGCAGGAGTGAATTTGAAATTGAGTTGAGGTTGTCGGAAGTTGAAAAGGAGTCTGAGAGACTTGTCTTAATAAGCTATCCAACAGAACCATTAGAGTTATTGCTCATTAAGCGGGAAAACTTATACTACTACATACCATACCGTAGCACAGTTTTGCAGGCTTGGTTTACAAAGCATTATGTTATGGTGGAACCTTCCCTCGAGGATCTCTTCATAAATACGCTTATAAAGATAGGGAATCCATATGATGCCGGTATAATATTTCCGCATATGATGAAGATGATACAAGACGCCAAAATAAATTTAGGTATAGACTTGGAGAACATAAACCTTCCAAGAAAAGGCCTTAAGAGTTGTGATAGAGTAGTGAGAGATG
>Ga0190319_1000063_pt1 | contig 15573 bp, 21 predicted proteins | sample 48701145_MG_FD_165040 | JGI IMG/M metagenome (GOLD analysis project Ga0190319, IMG submission 165040) | Hydrothermal vent sediment bacterial communities from Southern Trench, Guaymas Basin, Mexico - 4870-11-4-5_MG | ecosystem: Environmental > Aquatic > Marine > Hydrothermal vents > Sediment ...
GGACATAGGTTGACAGAGGTTTCCAAGGGTAAGGTCATAGCTTTGGATCCGGACGATGCCCTAGAGTCCATCGTAATAGTTTGGAAGTCGAGGAGGGGGGAGCTGGAACCCATAAGGATGCCTCAAAAGCCGAAGGACGTTTTGCTTCATACGCTGGTGGGTATGCTCGGTGAAAGAAGGGTGGTGGGCTTGCAGGAGGCTTGGCAGCTTCTGAGGAGAGCGTATCAGTTCAGAGATCTCACGTTGGAGGAGCTAAGGGAAGTCTTGGACTTCGCGACGAGCCTGCAGCGCAGGCTCCTCCGCCTGACGGATCATGAGTTCACACGACCTCTCTCCGCCCAATCTACTTTCTCCTACTACTACGACAACCTCTCCATGATACCTGAGCTCAAGCAATATCTGGTTGTGGATGAGGAAACGAGTGAGCCGGTAGGGATACTGGATGAGTCTTTCGTCTCCCAGTACGGGGAACCGGGCGTGAAGTTCATTATGGCCAGTTCACCCTGGAGGATTGTGCAGATCTTCAAGGACAGGATCTATGTCAGGAGGGAAAAGGACCCGCTGGGCGCGGTTCCTACCTGGATAGGTGAGGAGATACCAGTTCCTCTGGAGGTCGCTCAGGAAGTTGGGAGAATGAGGAGGAGGATAGAGGCGGGGGAGCCCTTGGAAAGGCTCGCTCGCGAGTACGGGGTCAGGCTAGAGGTTCTGCGCAGGGCTACCGAGGAAATACGGGAGCAGATATCCCAAGGGCTACCAGTCCCGACCGATGAGAGGTTAACGCTGGAGAAGGTAGGTGAGTTCTGCGTGCTGAACGCCTGTTTTGGTACCCTGACCAACAGGGCTTTGGGTAGGCTACTGGCCCACATGTTATCGGAGGCCTTGGGAGCGACGGTTTCGCTGAGCGTGGATCCCTACAGGGTGGTCCTGAGATCCGAATTGCTTACGCTCGATTTGGTCAGGGAGATCCTCCTGCGCCGGCCAGTAAGGGAGCTCAGGCAGGCCGTCAGAGAAATGGTGGAACGCAGCCACTATTTTGCTTGGAGGCTCGTCCAAGTAGCCAAGAGAATGGGTGTGCTGGAGAAGAGGGCCGAGATCACGCCAGCCGTTGTCGAGAAGCTCCAAACGGGCTTGAGAGGGACGCCAGCCTTTGAGGAAACCTACAAGGAAGTGGTTCAGAAGGACCTCGATCTGGAGGGGGCGTTTGGGGTGATCGAGCGACTCAGGAAGGGGGAGCTTCGCTTGGTCAGTTTGGGGGAGAGGGAGAAGCCGACTCCTATTTCCTCTATCTATTGGAAACAGCCTGCATTCTACTTAGAGCCTGTTGCACCTAAGCGCATGCGGGCGCTAGTTCTGGCTTCTGCAAAGGTTAGGCTCATGAGCGAGGTCAGGAGTTTTGTCTGCTTGGATTGTCTAGCTGTGCGTGAAATGAAGATCTACCAGCTGAAAGAGTTGAGATGTCCAGTTTGTGGCTCCCAGAGGATCGGCATGACTGAGCTGCCCGAGCAAGAAGTCAGGGAGAAGCTTGAGTTGCACAAGAGGGGCAGAAGGGTCAGACTGTGGAGGGAGCTCCTCCAGACCTCGAAACTCTTGCAGAAATTCGGTACGAGAGCGGCGATCGCACTGGCCGGCAGGGGTCTCTCCCTCAAGGCAGCCGAGCGCGTGCTACTCAACACTAAGGGGACGGGCAACGAGTTCTTCGAAGCCATCCTGCAGGAGGAGAGGAAGGCGCTATTCAGGTCCTTTCTCAGGAGCTAACTCTTACCCTTCCCGAGCAAGAGACCAAGAAGAGTCTTTTCATCCACTTCGGCTCTCGTCCGCCAGCCTATGTAGAGCATACCTTCTTCGTCTTGGCTGAGGTACCCCCTTCTGATGAATTTTTCGATGGCTGGATCTATCCTGAATTTCGGGAACTTCTCCTCCAGCACCTGCAGGATCTCCTTTAAGGGAGCCTTTCCCCCCCTGACCAGAAGCTGGGCTAGAATGGCAGCGAGCATCCCCATCTCATCCACTCTCCAGCCGTAGGTTCTGGCAGTAGTTAGTGGGGGAGACTCCCTCAATGTCACGAAGAATCTGTCCGACTCTGCCTCTCCCCCCGACGAAACACGTTTGATGGTAAGCCCGAATTTTTCAAGCTCGGTTTGGAGGGCCTCCAGGATCTGCTCGTAGTTCTTCCCCAGTGCATGTCTCAGCTCCCATGTTCTAGCACCTGGTTCCATGTGGTGCTTGAAGCAGAGTAGTTGGATCGCTCTAGCGAACTTCTCCCGGAGCTCGTCTTGTGTTTCTTCTGTCATTTTGTTATTGATATCACCATGGATTGGATTTCTCTCTTGCGCTGGGGCTCGTCCACAGCCTCTACCTCAATCCGCTCCTCTATGGGGTCTAGGTAGATCTTCGCCAGACCGTAGGTGATAAGGAAGCTGAGCAGATAAGCCCTCTTCACACGCTCGGAGAAATTCTTCCCTTTGATGAACTTCCAGTAGTCCACCCTTCCCCTTTTCCTCAGTTCAAGCCAGAGGGAGTCCAGCATCTCATCGAAGCACTCGTGTATGAAGCCCATTTCCTCCAGCTCTTTTAGTCCTATCCTCCCAGGCTGGACCTCCATTTTGGGTAGCTCCCTCAGTCTCTCCTGCAGGCTGGGCAAGAACTTCCAATATTCCAGCCCCTCTTTCAGCCCTAGGGGTGTCAGACACTCAAGCTCCAAGATCGGGTGCCAGGAGCGGACGAAGATCTGGGCAAGCTCCTCAGTCGAGAGCGCATGGATCTTGAGCATGACCAGCAGGGGGTCGAGATAGAGCAGAGAGGAGCGATGTTTGATCCATTCACCCTGCTGGCGGATGACTTCCGCTAGTCCTACCACTGCCTGCAAATCTAGGGCGAGCTCCTCGTGTCTGCGGAGCAGGGGCAGGAGTTCCCTGAGCTTGTCGAAAAGCTCCCCAACCCTCACATCGAAAGGGTTCAGGCCTTTTTTGCTGACGGACTCACAGAGGTCTATTATTCGGAGGAGGATGTCCCTCCGCTCAGTCGCTTTCACCGGTTCTCACCTCCGAAACACCTCCGATATTCTGGACGACGATGACGTTGGATACGCCCTCTAGCTCCCCCAACCATCCTGGGGTGATCAGGACATACTGGTAGTCCCCCTCCGCACACGTCTCGATTATTCCCCTCATTAGCTCCTCCCTGTTCCTCGGATCCAAGTGGGCCTCGAACTCATCCACGGCTCTGAAGGGAGACTTGATGTGGTGTTGCAGGGCCAGAAGGAAACACATGAGAGCGGCGGTCCGCTCACCTCCACTCTGCGTGTAGGCATCGAGGACGGTCGGAGGGGTGCCCCGGAAACCGACCAGTATCTCCAGGCCTGCGGCCTCCACATCCTCGGGATTGGACAGAACCAGATCACCCTTTCCATCCACCCTGGAGAGCAAGCGGTCGTAGGCGGTTTTGACATCTTTCAGCAGCTTCTCGAGCTCATTTCTCCATCTCTGCTTCCTCACCTCTAGCTCCTGGAGTGCACGCTCACGGTTTCGAGCGGCCTCCTTTGCTTTTTCCTCGAGTTCCCTGAGCGTTTCCTGATAGCTGAAGTACATGCGCTCGGCATCCTCTGGTACATCCGCAAGGCTCATGAGCTGGGCATTGATCCATTTCATTTCGTCCAGAATTTCCATAGGTCTTCTTTTGACCGTTATTTTGGGTCCGACCCTCTCAGCCTGCAGCCTCAGCTCCTCCATTTCCTGGGTCACCCTCCTCAGATCCGACTGCAAGGAGGAGATCTCATCCTCCAGTAGCCCTCTCCTGAACTCCGAGATGGCGTATCTAACCTTGCAATCAACGTAGGACCCCCGGCATTTGCTCAGCCTCTCTTTTAGCCTGACTATCTCCGTTCTTCTTTCCTCTTTCTCCTCCTTCCCTTCAGCGAGCTCCTCTCTGATCCTCTGTAGTTCACCTCGCAGCTGGGGCACCTGCAGTCTCTCCAGTATTTTCATCTTTGCCTCAGCAGCAGCCGTTTTCCTCTCCGATAGAATCAGTTTTTGGTAGGCGGAATCCAAGTCGAACTCCAGCCGTTCTATCCTTTCCTTCAACTCGCTCTCCTCCTTCGAGACCTTGGATAGGGTTCGTTGGAGTTCCCGAAGTTCCCTCTTCAGCCCTTCAATCCTCTCCTGGAGATCCCTGGCCTCCTCCTCTTTCCTGCAGAACTTGGACCAAGCGTACTCTCTCTCCAGCCTGCTCTTCTGTTCTTGGAGCTCGCGCTTCTTCAGGAGCCGTCTGTATTCCTCTTCCCAGTGCCTGAGGGTCTCATGGGCCCGCTGAAGCATGGATTTCACAGCTTCTTCCTCGCTGAGGGTGTGAGCAAGCTTTTCTCGGGCTTCTAAGATTTTTTCTCTGTACCCCCTGAGTCCTACAGCTTCCTCAACTAGTTTGAGCCTCTCGGAAGGATCCATGGCGCCAAAGAGATCTATCATGTTCTGGTGCATGATGATGAGCATGTTATCAGGGTTCAGGTGAAGGCGACTCAGGATGCGCTCGACCTCCCCCTTCAGGACCGTCCTGTTGTTTATCTCCTGCCAGTATGTTCCATCAGTCCGTAAATATCTCGAGATCAGAATCTGATCGGACTTTATCTCAGGGATAGGCCTGGAGCCGTTCCTAGGGGTGTTATCAAGAACTACAGTTACCCTCCCTATGTCTTCCCCTCTCCGCACCAAATCCCCGAGTCTCCTTGAGCGTTCGGTGTAAGATTGGCCCAGAGCTACTGCGATGCCCAGTAGGATGGAAGATTTACCGGCTCCGTTCGGGCCGCAGATGATATTCAGACCTGGCTTTAACGGTACTCTCGCGTACTTATAGCTCATGAAATTCTCTAGGATTATCTCCTTGATTACGGTCATCTTACCCCAGCATTTTTGTGAGCTTTTCGGCGTCCTGGTACATGTTATAATTGTTGAACATGCAGTAGACTTCTTTGTACCTCCCCTCAAATTCTTTGAGTTTCCTGCCCAACGTCCGTAGTTCGTCCTCCGAGTACTTGTAGTTGTAGTCGTATTCACGGGTTTTCAGCCCGTGCAGCCTGAAATAGATAATCGGATGTTCTGATAGGGGATCTCTCCTCATCGGGTCCACCACATGCACGAGTTCCAACTCATCGCAGAGCCCCCTGATCTGCTCAGGATGCTCGTTCCAATCTCCCCTGGGCTCCCAAGCTATAGTAAGTTTCCCCCTATCGATCTTCTCGAAGAATTTCCGCATGTTTCTGATATTTTCCTTAGTACAGCTGAACTTTGGAGGGCACTGGATCACGCAGATCCTGGCCCCGAGTATCTCACATATCTGTCTCGTCTTTTCCCAAGCTTCGAAGTTCTCGGGTGTGGGCTTAAGCAACCCGTATCTTTCCTTTTGGGCTCCCTCGACCTTGATTCCGCTCCTCTTCCAGGTGGGGCTGGACGGCGGGTGTGTTATGGCTTGAAAAGCTTTGCAGGTGAATTCAAAGTCAGTGGGGACTTCTTCCCTCCATCTCTGCGCAGTTTTTGGCATAGGTAACCTGTAAAAGGTTTGCTGGGACTCCACCACCGAGAACTTTTTCGAATAAGCACTCAAGCCCCCTTTGAAGAAGCCCCAGCCGCAGCAGCCTATCTTTATCATCCTAAATTATCTGGACTCCTCCATTTTTCTGAGCCGATCCATGATGGCTCTCCCCAGTTCCCTTTCCGGCACAGGCTCGGCATAGATTATGTCCACTCCAGATCTCTCCAACCGCTGGATACAGGAGAAGAAGTTGGTAGCCGCCTCGCGCAAGTCCCCAGAGGGACTCAGGATTTCGATCCGAGCAGCGGGCACTTTTTTTCTGGGCGGAGTGAAGGCCAGGAACCCCACTTTCTTTCCAGTTGGAAACTCACCCCTGAAGATCCTGACCGGAATCTTTAAGGAGTAATGCGATTCGGCTGGCTTCACCTCCACCTCCCCGATCGCCTTCTCGATCTCCTCGACTGGCAAACTGCCGGGCCTGAGCACGGTGGGTCGGGAGCTCAAATCCAGCACGGTCGATTCTATTCCGAGGGGGCATCTCCCACCGTCTATTATCATGTCTATCCTGTCACCCAGCTGCCGGGCTACTTCTTCCGCCGTGGTTGGGCTGAGCTGACCGAAGAGGTTGGCGCTGGGCACGACAAGGGGGACTCCGGCCCTCCTGATCAGCTCTAGGGAGATGGGATGGGATGGCATCCGCACGGCAACTGTCTTCAACCCAGCCGTTACGATTTCAGGCACGATTGGACGTTTCGGGAGCACGAGCGTGAGTGGCCCGGGCCAGAATCTGGAGGCGAGGTTTTTTGCCATTTCGTTCACCACACACAGGCGATCCAGGTCTGCCCGATCCGCAATGTGAACTATCAGGGGTTCGAAGGATGACCTCTTCTTAACCTCGAAAATCTTGGCTACCGCCGTCGGGTTCAGGGCATTGGTCCCTACACCATACACTGTCTCGGTGGGGAAGGCCACGAGTCCTCCCTTCCTCATCATTTCAGCGGCTTCGGAAAGCACCTCTTGGCTGGGCTTGACGATCCTCATTAAGAAATTAGCTCACAGATTTTTCCAGAGTACGACCGAAGCGAACCCTAAAACAACCAAAGACAACCCGATCCTGAGCCAGGTAGGCTTGGTTTTCAGGGATACCAGACTGCCTATTCTCGCTCCGATGATAGATCCGACGATGACACAGAAAGCGGGCAACCACAGGATGTCCCCACGTCCCCAGTAAATCAAGGTGGCAATGGCGGAGGAGAAGATCGTGCAAAAGAGGGAGTTGGCCACGGCTTGACGGACGTTCAGCCCCATCATCTGCAGAAAGACGGGGGAGAGGGAGCCTCCGGATCCGCCTCTCATCCCGATCAGGAGGTTGAGTAGGAAGGAGCCGATCAAGATGCCGGTTCTATGTGGGCGTCTCCTCGCATCTTTTGGTGCGATCCGGAGATAGCTACCGGCGACGGTCAGAACCGAAACGAGAAAAAAGAGGAGAGCGAGCGCTCTGCTGGAAAAGAGACCCACCAAGAAAGCTCCCAGGACGGAGCCAGGCACCCCTCCGGCTATGAGAAGTTTGGCCGTTGGCATGTGCAGATTTTTGCGATGGCTGGCGGCACCCACGGAGGAGGAGAAGGGTATGGTAAGGAGATTAATGGCATATGCATTTATGAGCGGGAGTCCCGCCAGATTCAGCAGTGGGGTGCGGATGGAACCCCCGCCGATGCCGAACATTCCACTTCCGAATCCTGCAAGCCCGCCAATCAGTACATAGAGCAGGTATTCATTCATCCTCCCACCCAAGCAATTTGTGTATCTGCACAAATTTATAGTAGTTTCATTGTTGATGCTGTCCAGAGATGATGTACAAAAGTTCGTTAAGTTTTATGAGAGCGAACTGGGCAAGAAAATCTTGGGAGCCGAAGTTGAGTACCTGAGGAGAGAGCTATGGGGGAGGAGAAGGGTACTAGATGTTGGGTGTGGTGTGGGGGTCTTTGAGGAAATGCTCACCGAGTTCGAAATAGTAGGGGTAGACAAGTCGGAGTGGGCAATAGAAGAGGCCAGAAGGAGGTGCGACAAGGAGTTTGTTGTCGGAGAGGCCGAGCATCTACCCTTTCCCTCGGCGACATTCGATGCGGCTTTTGCCGTCACAGTCCTAGAGTTTCTAGACGACAGCCAGACAGCGATTAGAGAGGTTGCCAGGGTTCTGAAACCAAGAGGGAAGTTCATTGCAATGATGTTGAACCCAAGGTCCGAGTATTTCAAGCTTCACTCGAGGCCTGATTCTTACTTCAGGAAGATAAAACATCTGCCTTTGGAGATTGAGAACCAGATTTCAGCATTCTTCCAGACCTCCAGCGAGTACTTTTTGGGTATTGGGAAAAAAGAGATATTTGAAACGGAGGACCCAAATCTGGCAGCTCTTTATGTGGTGAAAGGGATAAAAGCCGTTTAATATCTGGTTCGGAGGGCGGTGAGCCGTGAAACTGCTCAGATCTACTTTACGATAATCCTTCCTCTCTTAGGTACGCTGAGCTGGAGCTTGCCTCTGAAGATCCTGGTGAACCCGTCGATTATCTGTATCGTATCTCCCTCCGAGACCGTGTCTATTTGCTCCTCCCAAAGGGCCAGGGTTACGCTACCTGTCTCGTCCTCTAATGTCGCATTGGCTATCCGCTTCAGACCGAAACGTGTGACGACTTCTTTCTGTTCTGAGATTTCCACGACCCTTCCCTCGATGTTTATGTTCCTCATGCCCGGTCGCAAATCGGAGATCTTCATGTTCTCTCGATCATCCCAGCGTTTGCGAGAGCCTCGATGATCTGCTCCACAACCCGCTGGACCATCTCAATCGCAAGCCCTGTAGCCTCAGCGAGTTCGCCAGCTATTTGCTCCATGGTGAGTTCCCCATTGCAACGGTCGAGAACGAAGAGGATCACCGGATCCACGCTGAAAAACTGTTTTCCATCGGTAAGTAACACATTCCCGCCCTCATCTTGCACAACCTTTACACCCTCTTTCTTTTGTGGTTTCATTCCCTCTTGCAAAACTACTCAGAACTTTCCGTTCCAAGTAGTTTGACAAACCTCGGATTGACCTCTTAAATACTTTTGCTCAGTGCGGGGGAGGGGATTTGAACCCCTGAAAGCCCTACGGCTACAGGATCTTAAGTCCTGCCCTTTTGGCCAGGCTCAGGCACCCCCGCTATCATTTATCTAAATTCTCACTGTTATTTTGCCCGCTACTCTAATTCCCGTTAAGGGGGGATCAGCTTTCCAACCTTCCTGGACGGAGCAGTCTCGGTGGATGTTCTGAGTTACTTCTTTTCCTGAATGTCTGAAAAGGCCAGAGGTGCTCGAAGACTCTTCGGGCGCGGAGATTTTTGCATGCTCGCTAGGATCTAGCAAATTTGTGGCCGAAGATCGCAAAAGCTATTGTCGGAGCGTTGATTCGTAAATCTGCTCTAAAACAGAGATGTTCACAATCGCTGATGATAGTCTTTTTTAAAGGTTTAAAGTATTGATACATGGGTCAGGGGGCAACAGAATATTTGTTGATTCTCGCGGCAATCCTTGTTGTAGTTGCAGTGGCAGTATATTATGTCACAAAGGTACCCGGTGCACCGACCATTGTTGTTAAAGTATGGGTAAAGCCTGATAACACAGTGTGGATTAGAGGTGAGACAGGCTGCACTAAGACAAATTGGGTTTTCTATTATATGAAGGCGGGAGAAACAGCTTGGCATGGACCAGTAACGCATGACATCGGACCAGGGCAGTGGATTCAACTTCCAGATTTGACAGGTCAGGTTGCACCAGGTGACGTGGTTACTCTGAAGTGGGATACGATCGTTGAGAACTACATAGTCAACCGGTATACTGCCTAGCCAAGGTGGAACGAGGGAAGACTTGGAATCAAGATGACCAGTGGGGTGGAATATGCTCCGAGTTTATTCCGATGAAGCAGAAATCGAATTTTACTCAACCCCCAAGAATGTTATCTAGTTCCCATTCTAGATAGTTCATGGGTAAGAGACCAAGGAAGTGGAAGAAGAAAGGCCGAATGCGGTGGAAATGGAGGAAAAAGCGGATGCGAAGGAAACGGAGGCAATTGAAGCGCAGGGTGGGAGAGATCTAGCGCAAGAGACAGAATTCCAGAACACTCTTTGCCGAGTGCAACCGGTTTTCAGCCTGCTGGAAGGCTAGACATCTTTCTGAGTAAGCTACATCGGCAGTGATTTCCTGACCGATTCTCCAAGGCTGGCAGTGAAGGACTACAGAATTTGTTTTGGTTTTCTCCAGCAGCTGGCGGTTTACTTGGTACTTCGGGTAGAACACCCTCATCCTTTGCTCGGCTTGGGTCTCCTGGCCCATGCTTACAAAAACATCGGTGTAGATGACATCACAGTCCAAAACGGCCTCTGAAGGTTCCCTGCGCACCTCCACCTTCCCTCCCATCTCTCTAGCCTTATCCAGTAGTGGGGGATCATAACCTTCAGGGATGGAGAGGACAAGCTCCAACCCCAGCAGAGCACATGCCAAACACAGGGAATTGCAAACATTGTTCCCATCCCCGACCCAAGTTAACCTCAGACCTTCAAGTTTTCCGAAGTGTTGTTTCAAGGTAGCTAGATCAGCTATTACCTGGCAGGGGTGTTCCAGATCAGTTAGGGCATTTATTACTGGAACACTTGAATGCTTTGCGAACTCTAGCAGCTCCGTGTGTTTGTACAATCTCATGATAACAGCGTGTACATACTTGGAAAGCACGCGAGCAGTATCGGCGATGGTCTCTCCTCTACCCAGCTGGAGCTCGCTCCAGCCGAGCGAAATGGGGTGCCCACCCAGTTCATTTATAGCAACCTCGAAGCTCACTCGAGTTCTTGTGGAAGGTTTTTGGAAAATCAGGGCGATGCATTTTTCTCTCAGCGCTTTCTCTCCCACTTTTCCCTCCTTGAAATCGATGGTGCGGTCAACTAACTGGCTTAATTCCTGTGGGCTTAGATCAGCGATCGAGAGCAGGTGCCTCATCGTACTCCCTTAAGGACTTCCTCTAGGGTTGAAGTTAATCCGTTGATGTGTTTTTCCTCAATTATGAGAGGGGGAACGAATCTGAGGACGTTTCCCCTAGTACAGTTGATTAGATACCCCCTCTTGAAACATTCTTCAACGATCGTGGAAGCCGTCTTGTCATCCCAGATCTCGACACCTAGAAGCAACCCCATCCCCCTCACGTCCTTGATTATACTGGGAAATCTCTCCGCCAGCTCTTGTAGTCTTTTTTTGAAGAAGGCGCCCATTTTCCCAGCCCTCTGAGGTAGTCGCATACGTTCGACGGTCTTGATAACCTCAGTAGCTACCGAGCAGACGAATGGGTTTCCGCCGAAAGTGGAGGCGTGATCTCCAGGACTAAAGGAATCCATGACCTTCTTTTTGGCACCGAGGCAACCAATGGGGAACCCGCCTGCTAAGCCTTTTGCAATTGTGATCTCATCGGGGTCGACATTCCAGTGCTGGCATGCGAACCACTTTCCAGTTCTCCCCATTCCCGTTTGGATTTCATCCAGTATTAGCAGAACACCATACTCCTCACACATCTTCCTTACAGTGGGAAGAAAGTCTTCAGAAGGAACATTGACTCCCCCCTCTGCTTGGATGGGCTCCATGATCACAGCAGTCGCACCTTTCTTCAGCTTCTTCTCCAGTGAGTCGGGGTCATTGAATTTGGCGAACTGGATTTTTTTGACTAGGAGATCCCGGAAGGGTCCTCGGTAAGAGGGGTTCCAGGTAACGGAGAGGGAAGCAGCGGTCCGACCGTGGAAGGAACCCTGCATCGCTATTATTTTCCCCTTTCCGGAGTGTTTAACGGCCAGCTTCAATGCAGCTTCGACGGCCTCGGTTCCAGAATTGCAGAAGAAGAACTTTTGTATCCCCCGCGGGCAGATCCTCGCTAGAAGCCGAGCCAGCTCAGCTTGCTCCTTAATGTAATAGAGATTAGAAACATGTACAAGCTTTTTCACCTGCCGGTTCACTGCTCGAATGACTGCAGGATGTGAATGCCCGAGGATGCAAACCGCGATACCTGCCACGAAATCTACATACCTCTTACCCTGCACATCCCAGAGGTACACCCCCTTTCCCCTTGAAAAAACGACAGGAGTCCTTCGGTAGGTTTTTGCTATGAATTTTGAGTATGATTCGAGCACATCACGCATCTTTGGTTATCATTGTGCCGACCCCCTTGTCCGTCAGCAGTTCAAGTAAGAGCACATGGGGTACATGCCCGCTCACTATGTGCGCAGCCTCTACCCCCCCTTGGACAGCCCTGATGCAAGCCTCCAGTTTTGGTATCATACCTCCTTTGACGATCTTGTTCTGGATCAACCCGCTTACTTCGGAAATTGGTAGTTTGGATATAACTGAGGCGGGGTTGTTGACATCCCTCAACACCCCCGGGACATCTGTGACGAGGATGAGCTTTTTTGCTTTCAAGGCTTTCGCCAGCTCAGCGGCCAGTGGATCCGAATTTATGTTGAGAGGTCTTCCTTCTGCATCAACTCCGATGGGTGCGATTACAGGGATGTAGCCCGTATTCAAAAGGTAGTTGATCAAAGTCGCATTTACTTTCTCAACCTCACCGACGTATCCCAGGTCTATCTCGACCTCTTTTCCGTGCTGGTTCCTTCTTAAAGTCAGCTTTTTTGCTTGAATGAGGTTTCCATCCAAACCTGTCAGCCCAACGGCTTTCCCGCCAACCCCTGCTATAATGGATACTATTTGTTTATTCAGCTTCCCCGCCAGCTGTTCATGTAGAACTTCGAGCGTCTCTTCGTCCGTTACCCTAAGCCCTTCGATGAATTTCAGAGGCTTGCCTAGTTTTCTCAGCTCTCTGCTCAGCTCTTTCCCTCCACCATGAACGAGCACCGGTTTCATGCCCACATAGCTCAGCAGGACGACATCCTTGAGCATAGACTTGAGCAAGCGCTCGTGGTCGATGATTTCTCCCCCGATCTTTATCACCATGGTCTTTCCGTGAAAGCGTTGTATGTAGGGCAGTGCCTCAACCAAAAGCTTTGCTTTCTCCTCCATGCTTTTCTGCTCTCCCCATTCTTTTTAGTTTTGCCCCCTGCACCGGATGGCTTGATGATGCATCTAGTTCTGGCTGAGGCGGAGGTGGAGCTTGTACCAGCTAGCATTTCCTCGCACCCGGCAGTTCGGGCCCACGCCAGAAGGAGGGGGAAGAAGGCGACCGAGCAGCTCCTCGACTCGAGCTTCCATCATTCCGCCATGCGTAAGCTACCTGAGGCCGAGAGAAGGGGAAGGCCGGATATCCTGCACCAATGTTTGCTGCTGGCACTGGATTCGCCACTCAACAGGCAAGGGCTGCTCCGCGTCTATGTCCACACTCGAAATGATGAGGTAATACATGTAGATCCCTCCACCAGGATCCCGCGATCCTATCATCGCTTTGTCGGATTGATGGAGGATCTTTTCAAGCGTAAGAGCATCCCCCCCGAAAAGCCGTTGCTCCGCCTCGAAAAGAAAAACCTAGCGAAGCTCCTAGGCGATTTAAGCTCGGATAGAACAATCATTTTCATTGAGGAGGGGCATCCTACCAAGTGGAGAGATCTATTCAAACAGGAGACAGTTACGGTAGTAGTTGGATGTTTCCCACATGGGGATTTTCACTTCAGCTGGCGGGAGCTAAACTGTGAACCTGTCTGCGTGGATCCGGAGCCATTGGATGCCAGCACTATAGTGGCTAGGGCGATCTATGCCTTTGAGGATTCAATAGGCTTGTGGGAGAAAAGGTTTGAAAGATGAAAAAAATAGCGCTGGAGAGGGCGCAAATTCTGCTGAGGGAAGCGGAGCGAGTTTTTGATAGGGATAGAAAGCTGGCTGATAGATATGTTCAACTAGCTTGGCGTATCCTGACCCACTGTAAAGTCAGGCTACCACGTTCTCTCAAGTACACCTTCTGCAGGAGATGTCTAACCTTCTGGAAGCAGGGAGTTACGTGTCGGGTGAGGATCAAGAGAGGCATCAGGGTCATAACTTGTCTGAACTGTGGGAGAGTCTATCGGGTACCGTTCAAGGGGAAGGGATAAGTAGGTTTTGATAGTTCCTTACTAGAGGGAGTATGACATCACCGGTTCTAGAGGTGCCGCCTGGACCGTTTCTTGAGAGGTTAAAAGAGAGATTGAAACAGTTCCCCGAATTAACCCCTCCGCCCTGGAGCTATTTTGTCAAAACGGGAGTTCACAGGGAGAGGAGGCCGGAGCAACCGGACTGGTGGCATATGAGAGCGGCCTCGATTCTGAGACGCCTTTACTTGGATGGTCCAGTGGGAGTGTCTCGCCTGCGAACCTACTATGGTGGTAGGCAGAACAGAGGGCAGGCTCCCGAACACTTCAGGAAGGGAGGAGGAAAGATAATTAGAACCATCTTGCAGCAGTTGGAAAAGGCCGAGCTGGTGGAGAAGGTCGGCAATAAGGGGAGAAGACCGACGAAAAAGGGAGTGGAGTTACTGTATGAGGTGGCAGCCGAAACCAGAAGGAGGAGAAAATGAGTGAAGAATACACTGACGAGGAGTTGGAAGAAATAAGGCAGAGAAAATTGCAGGAGCTTCAGGCTAGGTTGGAAGAACAGCGGAGGCAGGAGGAACTGAGGCAGAGATTGGAGGCGGAGAAGACAGCACTTCTTCGGCAGATCCTAACACCTGAGGCGAGGGCTAGGTTGACAAACATAAAGATGACGAGACCAGACATCGCTGAAAGATTAGAACTGCAGCTGATTCAGTTGGCCCAAGCGGGGAAGATAGTCAGACCCATAACCGACGAAGAGCTGAAAGAGGCTCTGGCCAGGATGTTTGCGAAGAAAAGGGAAACTAAGATAAGGATTCTACATGGCTAGATTTAAGCATCCAGCTAAGAAGAAGAGGCTGATCAGGGCCCACAAGCTCACCCGCCGGGCACCAGTTTGGGTGATAGTGAAAACGAGGGGGAGGATCAGAGGTAGCGTGAAACAACGGAGCTGGAGAACCCACCGTATTAAGCCATAATGCCGGAAGAGAGGATTTACACGGTTTCCTTGAGGGATCCCGAGTCTAGGCGGAAAAAAAGGACACCCAAGGCGATCAGGAGATTAAGGGAGTTCATCCAGAGGCACATGAAATCCCAATATGTCATCATAATGCCAGAACTGAATGAGCGGGTCTGGGCTAGGGGCATCCAAAAACCTCCTCCTCGGGTCAGAGTCAGGGCAGTGAAAAGAGATGACGGTGTGGTGGAGGTATATCCCGCTGAATGAAAAATGCCCATCCTGAAAACTCTTTTTGAGAATTCACCTTTTTTAGGTGTGCTCGGTTTTGTCACAGATAAATTCGCCTTGGTGCCCAACCTCAAGATAAAGAAGGAGCTGTTGGAGCAGGCATTGGAAGTGGAGATACATAGAGCGGAGGTTAATTCCTCCCCATTGTTGGGCATTTATTTGGCCGGCAACTCAACAGCCACCATTGCACCGTATCTGATGAGAGATGAGGAGGTCAGGAGGCTGAGCGAGATCGGGATACCGCTGCACAGGTTTAAAACGAAACTAACGGCTTGGGGGAACCTCTTGTTGGTCAACGACTACGGGTGCATCGCCAGCCCCCTGCTCTCGGAGAAAGACATGGAGGAGGTTAGAAAAGCACTGAACGTCCCGCTGAGGAAGGCGACCATAGCGGGGGAGGTTACGGTGGGTTCGCTGGCGGTCGCGACCAACAGGGGCGTGCTCGCACATCCCGGCTTAACCAAAGAGGAAGCGAAGATCATCGAAGAGACGCTGGGTGTGCCCGTATCGGTTGGAACAGCATGCAGAGGAGTTGGGTATGTGGGACTCTGCATGCTCAGCAATTCAAAGGGCGTGCTGGTCGGTGATGGGACAACGGGTGCGGAGCTGGGGAGGATCGAAGCTGCCTTAGGCTTTGTATAACCTCAGCGGTTTACCCTTGACCCTCAGGATGGCTGGCCGCCTCAGTCCCCCCTCTACCTGAAAATCCGCACCGAGAAACCTCTTGGCGAGT
>Ga0190319_1000064_pt1 | contig 15569 bp, 24 predicted proteins | sample 48701145_MG_FD_165040 | JGI IMG/M metagenome (GOLD analysis project Ga0190319, IMG submission 165040) | Hydrothermal vent sediment bacterial communities from Southern Trench, Guaymas Basin, Mexico - 4870-11-4-5_MG | ecosystem: Environmental > Aquatic > Marine > Hydrothermal vents > Sediment ...
TTCATGTCCTTAATCACCTGATTTTTTAGGTTTCAATATATTCTCTATTTTAATCGTTTTCTGGGGAAATCTGCCAGTTATTAGAAAGTAAACTTCTTTTTCGATACTTGTTATTGGTCTTTTATTATTTTCCCTTTCAATAAACGAGATTATAGAAGAACATATTTTCGAGAATATTGGAGAAAGAAACCAAACTGTTTCTGCCTTTCTTCCTGTTAATTCTCTTTTATTCACAACTCCAATACTTTCTAAGTATTCTAAAATTCCTTTTAATTTATAGTAAGATGGAATTTTTTCAGGAAGATTTTTATTAAGAAACGAAATTAGGGATTCTATTTCTTTTTCTTTAAATGTCTCAAAAAAATTCCTAATTGAAGGCTCAAGAAAAGCCATTTGAATAAATTTTCCTAAATTATTTCCTGAGGGCAACTTTTTACCAAATCTTTGCTGATACTTTGATTTTATCCAACTAAGTTTAAGAGTAAGTTCAAGACTCTTGGTAGCCATAAAAATAGCGTATTTCTTTCTTATTTGCTTAACACTTAAAGGATTGGGCGAATTGTATAAAATTTGAATGACTAATTTTTCTTCTGGTAACAAACTTTTTAAAAATGAAAAAAGTGCATCAATAAGACTTTCTTTTTCTTTGACTTTTATTTTTTGAAATGCTGGAAGGGCTTTTAACTCGTTTAACAACTCCTTCTCGTAGGTTTTCACATAATCACCTTTCGTCACTTTACTTTTATTATCGTTATGTTGCGAAAAATTTAAATATTTTTCTTTACAATATAATTACGTAAGATTGCGTTAGATTGAGGTTGATTAAGGTGGTTGTATGGAAGAAATGAAGGCTGTGCTTGTTCGACTTCCAAAAAATGTCTCAGAAACGGTGGAAAGAATCTCAAAGGAAAAGTGCCTATCCAAAAGCGCAGTAGTGCGAATGTGTTTAATCGAATATCTTAAAGAAAAACTCTCCGAACAAAACGACCAAACATAAAAAATTAAAAAGGTGGCGGATATGATGGGGGAAACTGAGGTAACTTACAAAGAGATGTTGGATGAGAAAATTTATAAACCCTTTGGAAAGAGAAGAATCACTCTCGAAGAAGTTTATTCACACTTACTTTCTTTAGCCAAGAAACGAGGTTGTCCATTAGACAAAAGCTTTGTTTATATGTCTCTTGCAGGACGTTTTCGTATCACGTCTTCTTCAATCAAGAGATTTTTGTGGACTCTCAAAAAGTTGGGTTTCGTTACATATTATGGTAAAAAAATTTGGCTCACTCTACCGACTTTACCAAATCAAACTCTCCAAAAAAACTTGATGGATTTTCCTTTTGGTGGTGGAGATGAAGACAATAAGCATAGTTAACCCTCAAAAAATTAAACTTCGGCACATTTTCACAGGTGTTAGTAGGGAATTTAACCCAGAAGAAATGTTCTTAATCTTTTCTCAAAATAAGCAGGAATACATTTTTGATAAAAATTGGCTTGAGAGTTTTATTTATCAAAACAAAATCCGTAGTGCAGAAGATTTTTTCGCAACATTTAAGCAAAAATTTGGTATTGATATTTCGCTTTTGTTTTCGAAGGAAAGTGTTGAAGAATTGTTAAACCATCTATGGAGTCCTGCTAATGTTATTCGCTTTGAATTGAACGAATCCACAAATTTCGTTGCATTAGCAGAAAAGATTTGGTATGTAAATCCGTATTTTTATGACCACAGCAAAACCTTTTGGCTGTGGGATTGGCGAGAATCGGTTTATAAGCCCGTGGATGAAACTCAAATACTCAAGATAGTTGTTAATGTTCTTGAGAATAGGGATATACCCAAGCGTGGAATCAAAGAAAGACTATTAGATGCGCTAAGGATTGTGGGAAGAGAGAAAATTCCTGAAGAACTACCCCCTGAATGGATTCAAGTTAGGGATAAACTATACAACATTAAAACAGGTGAAATGAAGGATGTTGATTGGAAATATTTTTGCACAAATAGAATTCCTTGGAGAATCGGAGAAAGTGAAGAAACACCAACAATTGACAAGTTGTTTTCTGAGTGGGTAGGTGAGGAAAATAAACAGATTCTTTATGAGATTTGCGCTTATTCACTCTTGAGGAATTATCCGATACATAGAATTTTCATACTTTACGGCTCAGGAAGAAACGGGAAAGGCTCATTTTTGCGATTGTTGAAAAAATTCGTTGGAGAAGAAAACACGGTAAGCACAGAATTGGAAAGATTGGAAAACTCAAGATTTGAGAGTGCTAAGTTATATAAAAAGCTACTTTGCTTTATTGGAGAAACTGATTTTAGTGTAATTAAAAAATCATCAATTCTGAAAGCATTAAGCGGTCAGGATTTAATTCCTGCAGAATTCAAAAACAAACCTACTTTTGATTTTGTAAACTACGCAAAACTAATCATTTCGACAAATAACTTACCCATGACTCTTGATACAAGCGATGGGTTCTTTTCGAGAATGATAATTGTCGATTTTCCTAATGTTTTTGATGAAGGGAAAGATATACTCGAGGAAATTCCTGATTGGGAATATGAGAATCTTTTGAAAAAATGCTTGAGAATACTTCCTGAACTCCTTGATAGAGGTAAATTCACGGGAGAGGGAAGTATTGAAGAAAAGAGAGAGCGCTACGAGGAAAGAGCAAACCCTTTGAAAGTTTTCATAAAACAATTCTGCGAGTTTGACCCTGAGGGATACATTCCAAGCACAGAGTTTTATCATAAATTCGTTTCGTGGATGAGAACCAATAAACCAAGATTTAGAGTACCGAATTGGAAAACGGAAGTTAAACCAATTCTTGAGAGCATGGGATTAGAAACCGGTGTAAGGAAGTATGTTAATTCTGAGCAAAAACGTTGTATAGTTGGTTTAAAGTGGAAGGAAGATAATGTGACACTTGTGACGGATGTGACGGATATTTCTACTCAATTTCCTAATATAGGAAATCGATGTGAAAATAGTGTCACAAGTGTCACATCTGTCACAAACACCGAGATTTCTGAAGAATCTAATGCTCCTACTTGCTACTTCTGCAAACTCCCAAAACAACCGCTTTATGATTTTGCCAAATCTTTAGGAAGAACGGATAAAGAAGGTTACGCATGCTTCCGCTGTGCTGTAGAAAAACTTTTACCCGTGCCCTTCAAACTTCTCGGTAGTAACAAAATCCACAAGTCCGAGCTTGAGAATTTTCCGAAAGAATTTATCGAAAGATGTTTGCGAGAAGGCATCCTCGCAGACTTTGGCGAGGAGGTGCTATTATGCGAAAGAGGTTAAGGCATTACCGCAAACGGGGAAGGTATAGGAAAAGAATAACCTTAGGCCGAATACTCTCGAAGCTGGAGAAAAATCCCTCTTCACTCAATGAAAGGGAAATGAGAATGCTTCTCAAATTCATTAAGCGCTTTAACACGATATGGTACTTTAAAACAATCCTGAACTACTACTCAAAACACCGTGAAAACAAAGGATACGGTTAGGAGGTGGTGAAATTGATTGTGTTGGGAGAAGAGCGCTATCAAAAGCTCATAGACCTCGTGTTTGGATTGAAAAGAAAGGTTTACGAGCTGGACAAGAGAGTAGAGGAGCTTGAAAAGATTCAGAGAAATTTAAGAAAAACTTTGGAGATGAGGGGATTCAAACTAACAGAGAAGCAGTTGAAAGTGCTGGAATTGATTTCTCAGGGATACACTCCTAAAGAAATTGCAAAGATTATGGGAGCTTCATCTGAACAGACGATTTACCAGATAATAACGAGGATAAGAGAAAAGGGAGAGACGGTTTACAGGTATCCAAAGGAAGATATTAGGGTTAAATTCGTGGAGAAAATGATTGAAGAGGCGGAAGAAGGGCTCTCCGAAGAGGAAAACACTTCCAAGAATTAAACGAAAAAACGTTAAGTACGCACAGACACACAAAAAGGTTTTTAATTATTTTAATTAGTGTCATACGGATTTTGACGTTTTTCGGTAAAATAAAGCAATTTTGCCGAAAAAAGCAACCTTCGGCAAGAAATATTAACACAGGATTAACCTATGGAAAGAAAACTGTCAATATTTTTAGGATTTTCCCTTATACCTTATTACTACTTTGAATTAGATGCTCCTTCCCCTTCTTTTTCAAAACCTCTCTGAGCACCTTGAATATTTCGGGATTTGTTTTCTCCATCGCCTTAAAGAACTCGAGAAGAACCTCCGCCCATTCCTCGAACTCCTTCTCCCTTAACTCGGTTTCGATTAACTCCTTCGAATCCAAAGGCGTCCTGCACCGCTGGCAAATCCTGAGCATGTAAGAATTAACCTCTCCGCACTTCGGGCATATCTTAACCCTTTCCTCCCCTTTCTCGATTTTAATCCCGTAAACATTAGCAAGAAGTTTTTCTTCCACATCCTTTTGGCTCAGGTGCATGTAAACCTTCGCCATCCTTGAGTCCGGAACCCATCCGGAAATCTGTTTCAAAACCTGCTCCGGCAAGTCCTTGGCGAGCTGTGTTAATCTCGAATGTCTGAAAAGATGGAACCAGATTCGCTTTTTTATTCCCACTCTCCTGCAAAGCCTCTTTAACCTCGCTCTGAATTGTTCGTAGCGCATTGGTTTTACATTACCTTCCTTATCTTCCCAGAACCACAAAGGAGCTTCGGGGTCATCTTTCAGAGGGTGAACCTCCAGGAATTGGCGAAGCAGGTTAGCAAACCAGATTATCGGCACTACTCTTTGACCCGTTTTTCCGTGGACCAATAACCTTGCTCCGTATTGGTTAAAGGAAATATTCTGAATCCTTAAAGAAAGAATTTCTCCAATTCGACATCCGCTTTCATAAAGCAAGCCCAAAAGAACACGCATTTGCAGGTCATCCGTGCCGTTAAAAAGCTTGTTGAATTCCTCCTCCGTTATGAGATACTCGGGCATGAGCGAGTTTTTGGGCTCTTTGGGTTTGATAATTTCCACGTCAAGGCTGAGTCCTTTCTCCTTGTTTAACCACCTGCAAAACCCTTTGAACATCGTTAGGTAAGTGTATTTCGTCCACTCGCTAAGTTTTGAATTGTTGATTTTAACGAGGATGTTTTGCAAATCCTCGCTGGAGAGTTTCGAGAAATCCACAGCGTTTCCCTTCACTATTCGCTTCAGGCATTCGAAAATTCGGTTAAGCCTTCCTTTGGTTAATCCTTGAGCTTCCTTAAAGCGAAGGTATTCCAAAATAAGCTTTTTGTTTTCCTCAGAAATCGAGGAATCTTCAAGAAGCTTTTGCTTGTATTTCTCGAACTTAAGCGCAAGCATGTGTTTATCTAAAATGTCACCGCTTTTAAACCCTTCGGGCGCTGAACGTTTAAATTGGCGCCCCGGCCAGGAGTTTCGAGGGTGGTGAGGAAGGGTTGATAAGGGCGGGCGCGGCGCCCTTATCTCGAACCTGGGACCTCGCGGTTAACAGCCGCGCGCTCTACCTACTGAGCTACCGGGGCTTTTGCTCTTGCAGAAATAAAATTAATAAAAGAATTTAAAAATGTTTTGGCAAAATACTTCTATGTCATTTGAATGGTATCGCGATTTTGTGGATTTTAATTACAAACCAAAAGAAAGCGATTTAATAGCTTTATATTACTTTGAGCCTGCTAAAGGAGTTAGCGAAAAAGATGCCATTGGAAGAATCGCAAGCGAAAGCTCAATTGGGACGTGGACAACTTTAAACACGCTAACAAAAAAGATTTTCGCTCTACGTGCGAGAGCTTTCTGGAAAAGGAAAGGCTATGTAAAAATAGCTTATCCTTTAGAGCTTTGGGAAGAAGGAAGCATAGCAAATTTGCTTTCTGGAGTAGCTGGAAATATTTTCGGAATGAAAGCCGTGAAAAATCTACGCTTAATAGATGTTTCTTTTTCAAAAGGTTATCTTCGCTATTTCAAAGGCCCTTTGTATGGGAGAGAAGCGATAAAAAAGATTTTTAAAAAGAAGAAAGGCCCGATAGTAAGCACTGTTCCTAAACCAAAAATAGGCATGAGCGCTAAAGAGCATGCTAAGATTGCTTACCAAGCTTGGAAAGGAGGCGTAGACTGCGTTAAAGATGATGAAAATTTAACAAACCAAAAATTTAACCGGTTTGAAAAGCGCGTTAGCTTGCTAGCTAAAGCTAGAGATAAAGCAGAGCAAGAGACAGGCGAGATAAAAGATGCTTACATTAACGTTACCTCTCCAAATTTGAGGGAACTTGAGAAAAGGGTAAAGCTTGTTTATGAGCATGGCTTTAGGTATTTCATGCTTGATTTGGTGGTGAGCGGTTTTACTGCTGTGCAACAAGCCTGCGAGATAGCTCGCGAGCTTAAAATGGCTATTCATGGCCATAGAGCTATGCACGCAGCTTTCACGAGAAACAAAAAGCACGGAATAACCATGCTTTTCCTTGCAAAACTTGCTCGCTTAGCAGGAGTGGATAACATTCACATTGGCACAGTTATAGGAAAGCTCGAAGCGAGCAAAGAAGAAGTTTTAACAATAAAAGAAGCTATAACAGAAAACCGTGCTAAGGAAAAGTTTCCGCTCATGCTTGAGCAGGAATGGAGCAAAATTAAACCAATGCTACCAATAGCTAGCGGTGGTTTGCATCCCGGCTTAATCCCAGAGCTATTAAAAATTTACGGCACATGCGATATAGGCATACAAGTAGGCGGTGGCATTCACGGCCATCCTTCCGGAACAGAAGCAGGGGCTAAAGCGGTTGTTCAGGCAATACATGCTTATAAGCAAGGAATAAGCTTGGAAGAATATGCTCAAACTCATAAAGAGCTTAGAGAAGCTTTGGAAAAATGGGGCTTTGTTAAACCAAGGTAATTTTTCTGCAAGCAGTTTCGCGCGATTGTGTGAATGTATAATTTTCAATTTTCTTCCTTTTCTTTCACTGTTTGTCTCATGCTATTATATTTATGAGCTTTAAAGATTTATATCTTATCAAAAACATAATTTTTACGATAGCTATGGCGGTGGATTTAAGCACTTGGATTTTTCAGGATATTTTGAAAATTTCTCCAGAACTTTTGGCAAGGTATCCTACTGTTCAAGACCAGCTGCTTTATTTGATTTTAATTCCCCATGTCGTGCTTTTCATGTTTCTTTACATTTTTTCTCTTTGGTTTGGAGAGCATGTAATTATAAGGAGAATAGTTCTTGTAGCAACTTATGTTTATGTAATCTTTTCAGGATTTTATAGCACAGTGGCAGCGGTAGCAAGCGCACTTTATACAATTTTGATTCCTCTGGCATTTGTGATGTTTTTGATTTACAAAGTCGCACCTTGGCCATTGTTGCATAGAGGAGCAAAAACTGTAGAAGATTTGGCTATCAGAAGGAGAGAACTTGATTTATTCAAGGAAGAGCTAAGAGATATAAATGAAGGATTGAAAGGTATGATTAAAGAGATAGGAGAACAAACAAATGATGATGAGCTAAAAAGAAAAGCAGAAGAAATATTCCGCAACCCGTATACCATGGAAGAGAAAAAAATATCACAATTAGTAGAGAAAGCAATTCTTTCCATGAAAAATGCTGGAATAGGCGATGAGGTTGTAAAACAATTCACACAAGAACTTCATAACGAACTAAGAAGTAGAAGAACTGTCATAAGAGAAATAAGAAGAAGAGAAAGAAGAGGAATTCTGGGTTTTTAAAGATTTCTGTACGTTAATTAACGAACGTTAACTTTATATATCAGAAATGTGTTATTATTAATAGGTGGTGAAAATGGAGCGCCAAGATCCTACAACTATGATGGTATCTCCTATTGGACTTGTGAAACTTGAGGAATTAAGAGCTGCTAAAGAAGAATTGGGAATGTGTACTCCTACTTTCGAAGACATTCAAGGAATGCTTGCTCTTGAAAGACTTGGACTTAGCCCTTGGGGATGGACAATAGCTTTATGGAACCTCGCTTCACCAGTTTTTACACCTTTTTGGAATTGGATAACAGGAGGTTGGGATAGAAAAGCTGAGGAAAATATTGACAAGTGGAAAGAAAAAATACAATATAAGAGAGCAGAATATGGAAAGTTGTATGCTATATTGAAAAGTGGGAGAGAAAAAGAGGAAGAAGATTATAATCAATACTTGCAAAGACTGGCTACAGAAGATCAAATACTCAGGAGGGCTGGATTTAGACCTCGTTATCAACTTACTGAAGATGGTCGCATTGTAAGAGTTGGAATAGAAGAGGTAGAAGAAGCCCAAAGAGCGCGCTACGAAGAAGCAACTGGCGTACGTGCTTATGAATCAATGGTAAGAGGAACAGATTTTAGAGAATATTTTGAAAGAATCTATCAATTGGCTCAAGAAAATCCAGAAGCCGCAGAATTGGCATATAAAATAACGGAAATGCTGGTAGATGCTGGGATAGTAGAGGATGTGTATCAAGGATTTAGGGTGTTGGAAAATATTAGCAAAAAAGGAGGTGAACAAAAATGATGAAGGAATTAATGGAAAGTGCAATTAAGTTAATGGGAGAGGTTAAAAATGAATATAAGAGCAATTTTCTTGGAACATCTTTGGCGCAAGTCGCACTGGCACAAACCGCACATACAGGAGTGATTCAAACTGTTCATAAAGGGTATGATGTATTAGAAAAAACTGAAGAAAACTTAAATCACTTGCAGGCACGATTCGGAAAAATTTTTGATGAAGCCAAAGAAAGAGGATGGATAATTACCGAAGATGTAGCAAAGGATTTGGTAGGTCGAGTTTGCGAGACGGAAAAAAATTTAACAAACGAAATAGAGGAAGGCAAGAATGAGGTAAAACAGTATATTGAAAACTATTACAATAATATCGGAAAAGAAATAAAAAATGTAACAAACAAGCTACAGGAGTACAATGAGCAGCTAAAGATAGTGCTAAATGATATTCAAAGCACAGCATTTGATACAAAAACAAATACCACTGAAATCATAAACAAGCTTGAAAACTTAGAAGAGCAGGTATTGAATGATGTAGAAACATTGAAAAACAGCTTTGAAATATACACAAACAACATTTCCGAGAAGTACAAAGAAATTAGCAGTGTTCTTGAAGAACTACAGAGCAAAGTATCTGCGTTAAAAGATATTTTGAAATGTTATGAAAGCAAAAACCTTTAAATTTCTTTTTCAATGTAGAATTAGTTTTTTAAACCTTCACCACTTCCAAAAACTCAACCCTAGCGAAATCCTCATCAAAAGTCGCTATTTTCTTTATTCCATAGTACTTACAAGCAGCTGCGATTAAAGCATCGAGTTTGGGAGCAAGCGATACTTTTCGAGAATTTTTCCGATAGCCCGATAATTTCTTCGTTGATGGGTTTCCATTTTTTCTTCTTTGGCAATTATCAAAGTAACGATTTTGAACATGGCTTTTTCGATAACGTTTGAGGATGTGAAGACGATGAAATGAGAGAATTTTTCTAAAGGTGAAGCATAATTTTCCATAATTATTTTCAAGAGCACTGAGGTATCAACAAAAAGTTTTTCCATAACTTACCAACTCCTCCTTAGTTAGCTCATATTTCTTGGTTTTTTCAGCATCTTCTTAAGCAGTTCTATCTCTTTCGGAGAAAAATACCCTTTATTTCTCTTACTTCGAGAAGTAAAACTACTCCTTCCTGTGTGATAAATCTTTCCAAAGGCTTTATAATCCCGTTTTCATAAACAGTTTCTATTACCTGAGCCACATGCTTTACCTGATAAAAATTTATGGAAAATCAATCTTTTCAAAATCTTTATCGAAAGTTGCTATTTTGCTTATTCCATAGTATTTGCAAGTAGCAGCGATTAGAGCGTCGTTTGGCAAAAGTTTATACTTGATGGAAATTTCTTTTGCTAAATCGAAAATTTCTTCGTTTAATTCAAGAATAACAATATTTTCCTTTACCACATTGATTGAACGGAACAATTCTTTAATTTCATTTTCACAAACTCCCTGCTCGAAAAATGACTTTAACTCGTAAAACTTAGTGGTATTTTTCTTTTTAGCTATGATTTCCATTATGATTTTATAACAGAGTTCTTCCATGACATTAGGAATTGTGTAAATTTTATATTTTCCATAACATCTAAAATTTCGACTTTCTTTTCCACGAATAATTTATAAAGGAAACTCGTATCAAGCATGCATTTTTGCCTCATGATAAAGCTCCTCTATGTCAAATTTAGATTTAATATCCGGAAGATTGGAGATCAGAGATTTTAATTTCTCTATTTTTTCCCTTGTCAGATAACCCTTTTCTTTTTTAGATTTCAAGATAACCAAAATTACTTTAGAGGTTTTTACATCAATTTTTTCGACCAAATTTATCTTTCCATCTTCATAAATACCTTCAACCACCTTTACCACATGAACCACCTAATAGCATATTGCGGTTACAGATTTTTAAAGTTAAACCTTCACCACTTCCAAAAAATCCACCCTGGCAAAATCTTCATCGAAAGTTGGTACTTTTCTATGAGAGCATAGTTCTGGAGGAGCGAATATTTGTAAGAAATTTCAACAACCATCCTGCTCTATTCCATTAATGTGAAATCTTTAAATTCCTTTTTTCCAATTTATTTTCATGCCATATCCGGGCTTCGAGCTTACAGAAGAGTTTTTGATACCCTTTCTCTTTACTCTTGCAATTGTTTTCGGAGCTCTGAGATATGCAAGAATTTTCGGAGATAATGTTGCTGTGCAAATGATAATAGCTCTGGTTATAGCTTACTTTGCTTCTACTTACGAGCCGTTTGTTAGCACCCTTTACGCCTATCTACCGAACATAACTTGGTTTTTCGTGGCAATGTTTTTCATAGCATTTTTAATGGAAGTTTTTGGGTTAGGGAAAAAGGAAAAAGGCGAGCCAGAGATAAATCTTTATATTTCAGGCATGCTTTTACTGATTTTAATAACTATAGGTATTACTCAGATTCAAAATTTTAGCCATGAAATTCCGTTGTTCGGAAGTACGGAAAATTTGGCTTTACTTTTGGGAATAATATTTATTCTTGGGATATTTTACTTTGCATATAAGTCGGGTTCCCAAACTCTTAAAGCCGGAGGATAAAGTTAAATATTTGCTTTTCCATAAATTTACTTAAGTGGTGCAAATGCCAGTTAGAAAAATCAGAAAATTCCTCGAAGCAGCGGAAGAATTCATAGAGGATTTTATTCTCATCTTGCTTAGCATAACTGTAATAATTCTTTCTGTCTCTGCTATTACCGTGCTTACAACGAGCATACCAAGTAAAGTTGCTCAAAGAACAGAAACCATAATGAAGCTCTTACCTACTCTCAATTTTCTTGCAAAAATGGAATATTTTGCCGCACTGGTTTTTCCGTGGGTAGTAATGCTTATAGGCTTATTACTTTTCCGCGAATTATGGTTCCTTAGAAGGTCTATTGAAAGAATAGAGTTCAGGAAACTTCTTGAAGTGAGGAGAACAGAGGAAACAAAAAGAAAATCAGGAAAAAGGTGAAAAATAAATGAGTCCTTTAGAACAAATGCTTGTAACGCTTAAAGAATTCGGTTTCGATCTAATCCTTGTATGGGCACTTTCCATAGCAATAGTTTACGGCATTCTGACAAAATTGAAATTACCAGAATCTTACTCTGCAAGAGGTGCAATTTCCATAGCGGCAGGTTTTTTGATAATGCTAGCTTCAGCTGGCTCTGCTATACCAATGATAATTCAGAACATAGTTGTATCACTTGTTGTCATAGGGTTTGTGCTCTTGCTCATCGTTATATTTTTAGAGCTTTTAGGCGTTAAAACAGGTGATTTATTTGAAAAATATTCAGGAATAGCTTTAGTCGTAATAGCGGGAATAGCTCTATTAATTTTCTTTACGAGTGGTGCAACTTCGCTATTTTCATTTCCATTTATAATTTCCGAAGGAACCTTAGCAATAGTAATATTTTTAATTTTCGCAGCTTTAATAATATGGATAATGGCAAAGGAAGGTGAGGGAGGTGGAGATTGATGCAAACACTTGATATAACAAGCATTTCACTACCAGAAATACTTTTATGGTTGCTAACATATGCAATAGTTTACGGAGTTTTGCAGCAGGTTAATATTCCAAAATCAAAATCAGCGAGAAGCATAATCGCAATTGTTTCAGGATTTCTTGTACTGATGTCACAACCAACAGAAATTCTTGCTGTACTTTCACATATGGCTGGTGACATGCTTTTAGTAATAATAGGACTGCTAGTATTCCTAGTATTTGTTGAAATGATTCCACTTAAAATTGGCGGGAGCAAGGTCCACGAACATAAAGACGTAAGCAAGATATTTCTTATTTTGCTAGTTATAATAGCGGCAGCTATATTTGTTTCGGCTGGAGGTTTGGAGCTTTTAGGATGGGAAGGAGTTTTCATGAATATTTCATGGAACACAATATTCTTCTTACTGATAGTAATCGCAGCGATATGGTGGATGGTCTCGGAAAGCGGAGAAGAAAAAGAGACAGGAAGAACATAGTTTATCCAGCAACCTTTTCTTTTATTATCTTATAACTTCCAGGTAATTTCATAGCAGCCCTTCTTAAAGCTTCCTTTGCCTCTCTTTCTTTTCCTTCATGAACATAAACACTAATTATTTTCTGATTTTTCTTTACTAAAGCTGCAACACCAATTGGTTTACCAAATGCTCGGCGCATTCCTTGGGAAAATCGATCTGCTCCAGCACCTGTAGCGAGAGGATTTTCTCTCAAAACGTGATAAGGAACTATACGAACTTTCATGAAATAGTTTTTCACACCAAGTGTATCGCTTAGATATTTGTGTGCGGCAACTCTTGCTGCTTCTAAAGCATTTGAGCGAATGGCTATCTCACGATCTATAACTAAATGAAGGGCAAGTTTGTAATCACCCTTCGTTCCCATTTCAAAATGAAATATTTTTGGTTGCGGAACTCCCTTAACATAGCTTTTCTTTGGTACACGTATCGCTACTCTTGTATAAGGTTTTTTGTAAAGTTTATTGTAACATCTTCCAGGACGGAGAGCCATAGTAAACACCTTCCAAAATATAGAAGTCCAATATTTAAAAGCTTTACTCTATTATTACAGGAAGCGTGGAGATAATCCTTTCTATATCCTTTTCTTTCTTTGACATTTTCTTCTCAATTTCAACTATTCTTTTTTCGAGAATTCTTATACTTTCATTCAAACCTCTTAAATTTTCTTCCAAGGAAAGAAAATCTTTTTTAATAGAAGAAAACTCTGTTAATGTTTGTTTATACCTTTCCATCAAAGCAAAAATATCTCGATGATCGTGTTCTAAATGATTTATATTTTCCCTTATCTTTCTAACATCGGCACTTAGCGCAAATACCTTCATAGAGTCTTTAATTTTTGCTATTTCCTCAAAAAGTTTTTTTGTATCATTTACCCCCTTTTCAAGTGATACAAAATAATTTTCTAAAAAATCAATTTTTCTGAGCTTTTGTGAGAGATTTTCGACTTTATTTTTAGTTTCTACAATGGCGTTTTCTATCACTTTTAATTTCCTAGAAATAGAATTTATTTCGTTTTCATTTTCCTTCAATTTTGTTTTAACATTTTTTTCCAACAATTTCATTTCAGCAATATTTTTTTCTGTTATTTCTTTTTTCAGTTCTTCGAATCTCTCAAGTTTTTTCAATTTAGATAGGATTTCATCGTTTTTACTTTTCAAAACTTTTATATCTACATCTTTTTCCTTTAGCACATTTTCTATACGAGAAATTTTTTCTTTCAACTCTTTCAGTTTTTCTTCGTATTCTATGAAATTTCGCGCTTTAATAGATTTCTCTATTTGCGTTTTCAGATGCCTAACCTCTTCTGCTAATTGTGTTAGTCTTTTATTAACGCTGTCCATTTCAGATTTTGTAGAGAATTCATTAAAAGCTTGTTTATATCTTTCAATCAAGCCAAGGACATTTTTGTGTTCTTGCTCTAAGTGGATTAAGCCTTTTCTTAATTCTTCAATTCCTGAGTTTAATTCGTTTCTTAAACTCTTCGTTTCTTTCGAAGTTTTTTCTGTAATTCTTGCTATTTCTTCAAAACTATTTTTAATATCTAAAAACTTTTTTTCTAGCCCTTCTATTTTTTCTTTCCACTCCTTACGCTTTTCTTTTTCACCAATAATTTTCTCGATTTCTTCAAATTTTTTCAAGAAGTTATTCATATTTTTCCACCAATTTCTTTAAAATCTTGAAAACTCTCTCTGCAAAATTGTCCAGCTTCTTTTCAAGTTCCTTTATCCTTTTTTCCAGCTCTTCAATTTTTGGATTTTTTTCAGGTTTTATTTTTTCTAATTCCTTTACATCCTCTTCAAGTTCGCGGAGTTTTCTGTAAACTTCTTCAACCTTTTTTTCAACTTCTTCAAATCTTTTTTCTGTTTCACTCTTTCTCTTTGTGCTTTCTTCAACCATTTTCTCTATTTCATCAAAAACTTTTTCAAGCTCATTCATAGTTTCACCACCTTTTTCATTATTTCAACGCTTCTTTCCACAAATTTTTCAAAATTTTTTTTCAAGAGCATAGTTTGATTTTCAAGAGACGAAACTTTTTTCTCAATTTCATCAATTTTTTTACATGTGCTTTCCAAAGAGGAAGAAAGCTCTGAAAATTCCTTATCTACGTTTTCCCTGATACTTTCTAAAGAATTTTCTATGAATTCCATTTTTGTTTCAAATGTATTTGTTAACCCGCCTAAAGGAGTTCTTTTCAATACTTCTCTCACTTTCATAATTTCGAGTCTGTTCAGCATCTGCAAATCTTCAATTTCGGAAATTCTCTCTTCCATCTTCTTAAACCTTTCTTCCTGAGAAATTTTCTGTAGCTGCTCGTATATCCTGTTAATAAAATCTTCTAAAGATGATATTCTTTCTTCAACTTCTTCAATTTTTTCCTTTAATTTCTCTTCAATTTTTTTGATATCCCTTTCCATAGCTATCAGCTATATAATTTATAATTTTCTTTCATAAAAATCTTTTTTTATACTCTTCTAGCCATTCTAAAAAGCTTTTTTTGCTTTCTTTTCTCGCTATATTTTCCAAAACGTTTCTTTCGACAGCCATAAAGTGCTTAAAACTTTCCAGAACTAAAGAAGATTTATTCAGAACGAGCACATTTTTCCATTCTAAAATTTTTCTTTCTTCTTCTCCAAAATCGCCTATAACAGCCTTTGGATGCAGAGACGCTAAATACTTCGCTACACCTGTACCTCGACAAGGAAGTTCGAAATATAACACACGATTAAAAATTTTATATTTTTCTCTGACTTCATGTATAGCTTCTCTAGAAAATTCGTGAATTTTCACAATTGGAACAAGTCCACGAGCCTCTATTACTCTTTCTTCTTCAAGCATGTCTAATTTTTCTTCAAGCATTTTTCTAAGCTTTTTTTCTTTTTCCAGTTCAGCTCTAAGGTTTCTTATGATATTATCTCTCAGCTCTATTTCCTTTTCTCTTAATACGCTTTCTCTGATTTCTTTTGATTCCTTTAATCTCTCTTCCAAAAGCTTGTTCTTTTGTTCTTCAAGTTCCTTAACCCTTTTTTGAAGCTTTTCTATGTA
>Ga0190319_1000065_pt1 | contig 15551 bp, 18 predicted proteins | sample 48701145_MG_FD_165040 | JGI IMG/M metagenome (GOLD analysis project Ga0190319, IMG submission 165040) | Hydrothermal vent sediment bacterial communities from Southern Trench, Guaymas Basin, Mexico - 4870-11-4-5_MG | ecosystem: Environmental > Aquatic > Marine > Hydrothermal vents > Sediment ...
CCACCTTCCTTTGGAGGTAGGAGCTCGTTGAGCGACTCGTGTTCCACATCGAGATGAGTAACTCTCGCTAACGAAAATCCCTTCACGTGAATGTAGACCTCGCAACCCTCTAGACTCTCGGTTGCATAACCCTTCACTACCAATACCCTGCTTCCCTTGAGCAATAACTTTCCCTCCCCGGGACCCGTCATCTAAAACACCTTAGCAATGTTTTTGAGTGAGGCTCAGGTGCGGTCGTTGAGAATTAGCGATTCCTTTTCGAAAAATCCAAAATTTCAACCGTCATACCTTTACTGATTTCAAAACTTCCATCCACCTTACCTTCCTTCGCTTTCGGGTAGAGGGCATCCGCGGCCTCATCGTACCTTATCCTTGTTTCCACAAAAATATCTTGCAGCGGGTAAAAAATATATATCTACTTTGCCTAAGAAAATTTGTTAAAGCTGGGTGTTAGCATGGTCGTGCCGGAGTATATGGGTTATGACAGGACGATAGCCGTATGACCGTCTCCTACCTAGGGGACGGTGCGGAATCTCTCCGGACGGAAGGTTGTTTCAGGTAGAGTACGCTAAGGAAACAGTCAAGAGGGGAGCAACTGCTCTCGGGATCGTGTACGAGGACGGCGTGCTGTTCGCGAGCGTTAAGAGGGTGGGTAAGCTTCTCGTGAGTACGTCGATAGAGAAAATTTTCCAGATCGACGACCACGTTGGAGCGATAGCTGCCGGATTCCTTTCCGATGCAAGAGTTTTGGTAGAAAATTTGAGGATAAGAGCTCAAGTCCACAGGATAACTTACGACGAGCCGATAGACGTTTGGAATGTGGCGAAGGCGTTGGGAGACAGGATGCAGTACTCCACGTTACTCGCTGGGTTAAGGCCTTTCGGAGTTTCAGTACTGATAGGAGGCGTGGATAAGACTGGCGTGCACTTGATAGAGGCAGACCCTTCCGGAATGCTCTTCGAGTACCACGCTCACGCCATAGGAAGGGGGGCTCAGGTCGCGAGGAAAATCTTGGAGCAGAAGTGGAAGGAAGGGTTGAGCGAGGAGGATGCGATTTCCTTGGCGAAGGAAATCTTGAGGAAGGCCGAGAAAGAAGGAACGCTCGAAATGGCGGTCGTCAAGAAGGGGGAAAAATTCAGGTTTTTGACGCAAGAAGAGATCGGGGGGAGGTGAAGGTTTGCCGGTAAGCATAGAAAAAGCGGTTGTAGCGAGGCTCTGGTACAAGGGCGAAAGGTTCGAAATCCTCGTCGACCCAGAGAAAGCGCTGGAAATCAGGAGGGGGAAGGAAGTCGGCGATATTTCGGACGTGCTTGCAATCCCAGAAGTTTACAAGGACGCGAGGAAAGCCGAGAGGATTCCCGAAGAAGAGCTGCAGAAAGCTTTCGGCACCACCGACATAGCTGAGATAGCGAAGAGGATCATCAGGAAGGGAGAGATCCAGCTCACCAGCGAGCAGCGCAAGGAGATGATAGAAAGCAAGAAACAGCAAATCGCGAGCATAATTTCGAAGAGGGGGATAAACCCTCAAACAGGCTTGCCGCATCCTCCGCAAAGGGTCCTGAAAGCCATGGAGCAGGTTGGTGTAGCCATAGATCCTTTCGAGGATGCCGAAGCTCAGGTTGAGAGGGTAGTGAAAGCTATATCCTCGGTTTTGCCGATAAGCTTCCAGAAGGTGAAGTTCGAGATAAGGGTCCCGGCAGCCTATGCTGGGAGAGCTTATTCGGTCCTCAAAAACACGTGCGAGAGCGTTGAAGAGAAGTGGCTGGAGGACGGAAGCCTCGAAGCGAGGGTTGAAGTTTTGGGTGGTATGCAGGAGGAACTCTTCCAGAAGCTGGCGTCGGCGACCCACGGAGACTTCGTCTCCAAAAAACTCGAGAAGTGAGAGGATGAAGGTTAGGAAGATCGTCTTCCCAGGGGATGAGGTAGGGAAGAGGAGGGGAAGGAAGCTTGGGAGAGGAGTCTACGAAGTGAGGGGAAGCGTCCGTTCCAAGTACGTCGGGATTCCAAAGGAGACCGCCAACGAGGTCGACGTAATTCCCCTGGCTGGGGCGTACCTTCCGAAGGTCGGGGATAAGGTGGTAGGGATAATAAGGGACGTGGAATTCTCGGGGTGGGTGGTCGACATAAACTCTCCCTACGTGGGTTTCCTTCCGGTAGGAGAAGGCGTGAGGGAGTACGTCGACACGACGAGGGTCGACTTGAGCAAGTACTACGACGTCGGGGACGTGATCTTCTGCAGGGTCGTGAACGTCCCAAAGAGCAGAGTGGTACAGCTTTCTATGAAGTACCTTTACGCCAAGAAGTTGGTCGGTGGGACTCTGGTAAGGATCCCCCCGAGCAAGGTGGCGAGGCTGATAGGGAAGGGTGGTAGCATGGTGGAGCTGATAAAAAAGAGGACGAAGTGTCAGGTCATCCCTGGTGAGAACGGAGTCGTGTGGGTGAAGGGGGAGAACGCGCTAAAGGCGATAGAAGCGATAAAGTTTGTGGAGAAAAAATCACACATCTACGGGCTCACCCAAAAGGTTAGTGAGCTGCTGAGGTGATCGCGTGGGAAGGAAACCCCCAGAGCCACTGATAGTCGAGGGTAAGAGGGTCGACGGAAGGTCTCCAGAAGAGATGAGGAAAATAGAGATTAAGCTGGATGTGATCCCTAGGGCCGACGGGTCTGCCATGTTCAGGATCGGTGATACCATAGCGTTGGCGGCCGTCTACGGTCCGGCCGAGCTGCACCCGGCACACTTGAGGGAGTACACATCCGGGACCCTGAGGTGCAGGTACAGGCTGGCACCGTTCAGCGTGGACGAAAGGAAACCGCCGGGGATGGACAGGAGGAGCGTGGAGCTTTCAAAGCTCATCAGGGTGGCCCTCGAACCTGCGATCTTCCTAGAAGAGTTTCCGAAGGCGGTAGTCGACGTGTTCGTAGAAATCCTACAGGCCGACGGCTCTACGAGGGTGGCTTCCATCAACGCGGCGAGCCTCGCCCTGATTTCTGCTGGAATCCCGATGAGGGATTTCGTCGTAGCGTGCTCCGTCGGTAAGGTGGACGGCCACTTGGTGGTGGACCTTTGCGGGAAGGAGGATAACTTTTCGGAGGCCGACATGAACTTCGCTATGATGCCGAAGCTGAAGAAGGTAACGCTTTTCCAGGGCGACGGTACGGTCAGCCCGGAAGAGGTCAGGAAGCTTCTCGACCTCGCCGAAAAGTCGTGTATGAAGGTTTACGAGATCCAGAGAGGTGTTTTGGGTGAGAAGTTTAGAGAATGAATACTTGAGGGAACTGTTGGTTAAGAAGGGTATCAGGTACGACGGTAGGAAGTTCCACGAGTACAGGAAAATCGAGGTAGAGGAAGGGACGGTGAAGAAGGCCGAGGGCTCTGCGTTGGCGTCGATCGGGGAAACGAAGGTCCTCGCCGGCGTGAAGCTCGAGCTGGGTGAACCGTACAAGGATGCGCCCAACGAGGGTGTGTTGAAAGTGAACGCCGAGCTGCTTCCACTAGCATCGCCAGAGTTTGAGGCGGGCCCTCCTGGCGAGGAGGCGATAGAGCTGGCGAGAGTAGTCGACAGGGTGATCAGGGAATCGGGGTCGATCAAGCTCGAGGAGCTCTGCATCGAAGAGGGGAGCAAAGCTTGGTGTGTTTTCGTAGACATAGCGGTGATAAACAACGACGGTAACCTCCTGGATGCGGCGACGGTGGCTGCTGTGGCGGCTTTGAAGGACGCTAAGGTCCCGAAGGTGGAGGGGGACGAGGTCGTGAGGGGAGAGTTTGAGAGGGAGTTGCCGTTGCAGTTCAGGCCGTTGAACGTGACGGTTTGCAAGGTTGGGAAAAAGCTGCTAATCGACCCTACTTGGAGGGAGGAGGCGGTGGTCGACGCCAAGGTCTCCTTCGGGATCAGGGATGACGGGAAGGTCTGCGCAGTCCAGACTTACGAAACTGACGGTCTGGAACGCTCCGAACTGGAGAAAATGCTTAGGTTGGCCCTCGAAAAAAACGGAGAACTGAGGAGGGTGTTGGGATGGCGATAAAATTTTTGTGCGAAAAGATAAAGCTCGCTAAGATTAGGAAGGTAAGGGCGGCCCCGAGGTGGGCGGACTTCAGGAAGTTCGGGATGAAAAGGAGCAGGACGAGGAGGATTTTCGTCAGCGTGAAGAAGTGGAGGAGAGGAGGTAAAATAAAGGTGTAGAGCTTGGCGGGGGAAGAAAAGGTAATAACGGTGAACTTGAGGAAGCACTTCAAGAAGAAGGCTAGGTGGAAGAGGAGCAAGGCCAGCGTTAAGTTCCTGAGGGAGGTGCTCGAGAGGCACGCGAAAGGAAGGGTGAAGGTCAGCGAGGAGCTGAACAGGAAAATCTGGAGCGGTGGCGGAAAAAAACCGCCTGCGAAAGTGAGGGTACTGCTGACAAAGGTTAAGGAAGGCGAGTTCGTCGCGAAGCTTTTTGAAGAGTAGGTGTTTCCGTGAAGAACGTCCTCTTAGCAGACTTCGGCGGTAACGTCCACGTGGGGTTGTTCGGTAAGGCGAACGACGAGGCCTGCTTCCTAGGGTGTAGGCTGCCGAGCAAAACTTACGAGAATGTGCGGAGAGTCCTGAGGGTGGAGGTCCACAGGGTCAAGGTATGCGAGAGCGAGCTCGTAGGCATGTTCGTGGCTTTCAACAAGAACGGCGTCCTGCTTCCTAAGGTTTGCGAGGAGAGGGACGTGAGGTTCTTCAAGGACTTGGGCTTCAACGTGTGCGTGCTGCGGGAGAGCAGGCTGACGGCCCTAGGGAACCTCATCCTGTGTAACGATAAGGGGGCGGTCGTTAGCAGGCTCTTCACGAGGAAGGAGGTTAAGGTCATCGAGGACTGTCTCGACGTCGAGGTCGTGGCGAGCAAGATAGCCGGGACCGACGTCCCGGGTGCGGTTGGGATAGCTACCAACAGAGGGTGCCTCCTTCACAGGGACGCTAAGGAAGAAGAAGTCGAGCTCGTGAGGGAAGCGTTGAAGGTCAAGAGCGTCGACGTAGGTACTGTGAACTTCGGTTCCGTTTACGTCGGCAGCGACACGATAGCCAACTCGGAGGGCGCCGTGGTAGGTAGGCTCACGACCGGGTTCGAGATGGACAACTTGGTAAGGGCGTTGGGCCTAGCCTAAGAACCCGTCGAGCGTCTGCTGGTAGGTCGGCTTCTTCAGTCCGATACCCCTCCCACACGGACGTCTACGCGTTCCCCTCGGAGCGGTTTCACTCTCGAGCTTTACCTCGGTTGTGGTCTCGAGGTTCCTACCGTCCTTAGATTTTTTCATCAACCACCTCGGCATCTCCGTCCAGTCATCTTCCCTTATCTTATCCTTCATGTCCACGTACCTGAAGGAGAGGAAGTTTACGCCGCCCCCTTCTCTCAGGCCTACTTCTACTATCCAACCGCCGACCCATTCCGGGATGTTTTTCTCCACCGTGAACTCGTCGGGAGCCTTCAGGCACCCCGGGAGGATCCCTATCCTATCGCCCACCACGAGCACCGCGGCCTTGTGGTGATGCCCTATCACGTTGAGGAGGGCGTCCTTGACTTCCTTCCTGTGGAGGTTCGTGGATATGACTTTCATGATCGTGTACCCCAGTATCTTCGGGGAGTAGGCCGAGGAGGGGTGGTGGAGGGCCACCTTGACTTCAGCCCCGTCTTTCGAAAAGCTCACACAGTGGCTCGGGAGGTACACCAAGTCCTCCCTGCCGGTGAGCAGCTCTTCGACGAACGTGTTCCCTATCTCTTTTTTAACCCACTTGTCGTGGTTCCCCTCGATGAAGTAAGTTTTGATGACTCTGCCTCCCCTTCCTCTCGCCGTCGGGTAGTTTTCGCGGATGTACTCGAAGAGCGTTTTCGGATCCTGGAAAAAACTCTCGAACTGGTGACCCTTGTACCCCACGGCACCGGGGCCGTCGGCGAAGTCGCCAGCGTGGAGGATCGCGTCCACGTCCTCCCTCTCGGCTACCCTGTACAGCTCCCTTACTAGGTTGATCTGCTGTGAGTAGCTGTTTATGTGCGTGTCGCCTATGACGAGAAACTTGAAGGTCTGCGTCCGGTCCTCGAGCTCCGGGGGCTCGTCTAAGGAAGTCTTGAACCTCAAGTTGGAAAAGTACTTGTCCGGTGCTTTCCTGTAGACTACCCTACCCATCGATTCTAGCTTCTTGCAGATCTTCTCGACGGTCTCCTTGTCTAGCTTCGTCTCCCTCGAAAGCTTCCCCACCGACGCTCCCTTCTCCCTCTCCTTGTGGATCAGCTGGAGCACCCTTCTCTCCCTTTCACTCAACCCATCGAGTTCTGGCGGAGCGACGAAGTCGCCGGGCTTCCAGTACCTCCTCAAAGAATAGAACTTTGTGTTCACGTGCCTCAGCTCCCTCTTACCAGTTTCCGAGTCCTTCCCGGAAAGGTGGAACTCTACGACCACGACGCCGACCGATGAGGTTATCCTCTTTTTGGTTAGGGAGGGCGCCTCCTTTACGAGGGAAGGGAGCTGTATCCCGAGCATCACGTCGCCGTAGGAGGGGAGGAGGGAAAAGGTGTGAAAACCGCCGAGCGCGAGCACGTACTTCTTTTCCGGCGAAAGCTCCTTGAGGGTGATGCTTTCCATGATGTACTGGAGGTCGTTGGTCTTCCCGACCAAGCTCCTTTCCCTCCTGCTGACCGGGTTAAGGGCGTAGACGACGATGTCGGTCGCGTAGATCGGAAACTCGTACGGCGGCCCGACTTCCATCACTATATCCCTCCTCTTCTCTGCTAGCTTCTCTACCATGTTAAGGCTGCCCTTACCTCCGGGGAACCTGTAGACGTCCTGGTCGGCCGGCACGACGTGGGTTTTAACGCCGGACTCGAGCTTCGGGAAGGTGGCGACGGCGTAGCTTACCTGTTCCTCCGGCGTCTTCATGATTATCTCCCCTTCCTTCGACATTGTCTCCTTCCCCGCAAAAAGGTCTCCGACGAAGAGCGTGAGGTTCACGTCCTCCCTCTCGAAAACCTTGTAAGCTGCCCAGAGCGTCGTCAGGGAAAAGTCCTTGTGTCCTATCCAGCTTTCGCACGCGAACCCTATCTTGAAGACTTTCATCCTCTCCTCCAAGGGGACGTAACCCTCGACTCGCCTGCCGTAGGCGGTGAGCATTACCTTCTTCTTCCTCCTGTTGAGGAGTACCCACTCATCCGGGTAGAACTGGTGGAGCTCTTCGCCCAGCTCAAGGAGGAGGGTTTTTCCTACTCCCAACCTTTTGGAGAGTTCCCTCAGGTCTACCTCCCTTCCCTTGAGGGGAGAAAGGTGGGCGTAAAGCTTTTGGATGAGTTCTCTGTAGGACGGGTGCACACCTTCCTGCGTGTACATCTATTTGGTTGTTGGTCGAAAAATTTTTATTTTTTTGTGGTCGGGATATTTTTAAACCATGGGCGGGAGGATCTCCAAGGACGAGTATTACCTGAAGATAGCCGAGGCGATCGCGGAAAGGTCGACGTGCTTAAGGAGGAAGTACGGCGCGATCGTGGTCAAGGGTGACACCATAGTCAGCGCGGGGTACAACGGGTCTCCGAGGAAGGTCGTGAATTGCGACGAGGTTGGGTGCTTGAAGGACCTGGTCAACGCCCCTCACGGCTCTGGCTACGACTTCTGCATAGGGGTGCACGCGGAGGAGAACGCGATCATCAACGCAGCCAGGACGGGCGCTAGCGTCCTCGGTGGCGTTCTGTACGTCTTCGGGAAGGACGTGAAGACGGGAAGGCCGTGCAAAGCTACACCGTGCGACAGGTGTAAACGGGTGCTGATAAACGCGGGGATAGAAAGGGTGGTCACCATGGACGAGGAGGGGAAGATCGTAGAAACCAACGTCGTCGACTGGGTCCGGGAGCAGAGCGAATGGTATCTCTCAAAGTTGAAGGAGGCCGAGGGGAGGAGGAAAAACCTTAGCGGCTAGCCACTCGTATCGGGTTTCGCCTACACGCCTAAGGTATCGCTGCTTTGGCCTTTTCGTAAGCTTCGACAAAACTCGTCGCGTACCCAACATCCATCAACATTTCCATCAAACACGCCCTAGAGTCTTCTGGAGTTCTGAGCATCCTTTCTCGCCTTATTCGCCTATCGTAGAATTTTATTAACCCTCCTTCTCCGTCAATTTCTTTCATTTCTTTCCCCACAGGTTCTTTCCTTATTAGGTAAAAGATCCTCTCTTCCCTGACGTCCTCCCCGACCTCGTAGACGATGCTTTCAAACAGGGCGTCGCGCTGGTAGCGTACCTTGGCCAACTCCTCCCCCACTCCGTTCAGAAGGACGTACTCACGTTCGACGAGCCTCCACTCTGGTCGCGTCCTGGCCCCGACAACAACCCTTACCCGTTCTTCGGGAAAAAGCTGTCGCAAATCCTTAGGTCTCGGGAGCAGGTAGTTGTTCTCCAGGTCACCCGTCGTTAACACCTTCTTCGTCTTCACTCCGACCACCCCTCCCCTTTTTAACTTATCGGTAGTGAATAAAACTACTTAAAGCTTTCGGTGGGTTAGGTCTCGGTAGAGAGTCGTGTGTGTTGACCATCACGCTCAAGAGTGTCAGATAATCAACCATTCACGAGAGCAGTAAAACAGCAGGGTGGTAAGGAGAGCACCACGTAAGGCTTGAGAAAATCGAAGGATGTTTGAGAGAGGTCGTGCCGACAACGACCTTACCCAGGTCCCGAAAGCTTATTAAATTTTCCCGTAAGCTTAGTTTATGGAACTCGTCAGCCTGAGGTTCGTGGACATAAACGGGAACGCGAAGGAGCTCCTGATCCCGGAGGAGAAGTTCAGGGAGGGGAGGAGGGATGGGTTCGGGTTCGACGGCTCCTCCGTCCAGGGCTTCGTGAGGAGGTTCGAGAGTGATATGCTGCTAATCCCGGAGTACCATTACACGGTGGACAACCTAAAAATTTACTTCTGCGACGTCTACGGTCACGACGGCAAGCCCTGCGGAGCCGACCCGAGGGTCGTCCTCAAGAACTCGATGGAGGCTGTGAGGGAGGAGGGGGTCAGTTTCCTTGCTGGGGTGGAGTTGGAGTTCTACCTTTTCAGCGGGAGGCAACCCATGGACGGAGCCGGGTACTTCGACGTCTCGCCTAGGGATAAAGCCTACAGGATGAAGCTGAAGGTCGTCGAAGCGTTGGAAAAGGTCGGCATAGAGTGGGAGAGCACCCACCACGAAGTAGGCCCAGGGCAGAACGAGGTAGACCTGAAGTACGACGTCGCAACGAAGACCGCGGACAAGGTACTCCTGGCGAAGGACTTCATCAAGCAGATCGCGGAGGAAGAAAGCTTGAGTGCAACCTTCATGCCAAAGCCCATAGAGGGTCGGCCGGGCAACGGCATGCACGTACACCTGAGCCTCGCTGAGGAGGGAAGGAACCTGTTCTACGACAGGGAGGACGAGTACCAGCTGTCGGAGGACGGGAAGCGTTTCTTGGCTGGAATCCTCGAGCACGCCAAGGCGCTTACCGCCGTAGCGGCCCCCACCGTGAATTCCTACAAGAGGTTGGGGGAGTTCGAGGCCCCTCGGTACGTTTACTGGGGGAGGAGGAACAGGGACGCCCTGGTGAGGGTACCGCACTTCTTCTCACCATCCTCAGCCAGGGTGGAGTTCAGGCTGTCAGACCCCTCGGCCAACCCATACTTCCTCCTTTCCGGCCTGCTGGCGTCAGGCTTGGACGGCATAGAAAAGGGTCTGGAGCTGGAAAACCCCATAGAGAGGGATATCTACGAGGACGGAACTTACAAGACCCTGGAAGAGGTGCCGTCCAACCTGAAGGAAGCGTTGGAAGAACTGAAGAGGGATAGAGTCGTTAGGAAAAGCTTGGGAGGGGCTTACGAGAAGTTCGTTGAGCTGAAGGAAGAGGAGTGGAAACTCTACGAGAGGAGGGTAGTTACGGACTGGGAGTGGAAGAGGTACTGGGAGGCGTGAGGATGAAAGTCGTGTGCTTCGGCGGAGGCAGCGGAGTACCTAAGCTCGTGATGAGGCCCTTGAAGGAAATCGGCTTCGAGGTAGTCGGGATAACTTCGATGGTGGATAACGGGGGTAGCACGGGGGCGTTGAGAAAGGAGTTTGACGTCCTTCCTCCCGGTGACATAAGGAGGCATCTCTTAGCTTTAGCCGACCTCCCTCCTGAAGAAAGGTGGAAGGAAAAGCTGTGGGAGCTCAGGTTCGGGAAAGATATAGAGTTTTCTCCGGGGCATTACGGTCACAGCTTCGCTAACGTCTTCATCGCAGGGCTTGAGTACGTGTTAGGAGATTTCGAAAAGGCGTTGGAGATTGCTCACGAGTTTCTGCGCGTGAAAGGAAAAGCGTTGCCAGCGACGTTGGACAAAGTTCAGCTTGTGGCCGAGCTCGAAGACGGAAGTATCGTAGAGGGTGAGGATGAGATAGATTGCGGAACTAACCACGATAGGAGGAAGCGGATAGTGAAGGTTTTCTTGGAACCCGAAGGGAAGGTTTACGAGAAGGCTGTGGAGGAAGTTAAGAAGGCTGACGCGATAATAATAGGGCCGGGAGACCTCTACACTAGCTTAATCTCCTGTTTCTTGTCAAAGGGGATGAAAGAGGCTATCCAAAGCTCTAGGGCAAAGAAGGTATTCATCTCGCCAGCGATGACAAAGCTCGGTGAAACTCATGGCTTCAACGTCTTGGACTACGTGAGGGAGGTTGAAAAGTACATCGGTTGCGAGCTCGACTTCGTGATTTACAACACGACCATGCCTCCGAGAGAAAGGCTCGAAGAATTCAGAAAGAAAGAGCCGCTCATGGAAGACATGGTAAGCTTCGAAAACGTTCCCCAGGATGAGAAGTTCGTCGGAAGAGACCTTTTGCTGGAAGAAGGGGACATAAAGTACGACTCAGAAAAGCTGGTAAAGGTTTTGTTGGAGGTTTTACAAAAATAAGCTAGTGGAAGTATGCAAGTGGTTTTGCTCGCGGCCGGGGAATCATCTAGATTTTGGCCCCTGAACAAGAGACACAAATCCTTAATAAGGATTTGCGGGAGGAGCCTGATAGAATGGACCGTGAAAGCCTTGCTGGAAAACGGTATTAGAGAAGAGGAAATAATTATCGTGCAAAACCCCTCCCGCGACGTCGAAGCGGAATTGAAGGAGAAGTTTCCGAGGATTAATTTTGTCGTTCAGGAAGAACCGAAGGGGATGGGAAACGCCGTAATGCAAGCAAAGGAGCTGATAAACCAAAGCTTCCTCGTGATGAACCCCAACCATCCAGACGCGGGATACTTCTTGAAGCTGTTGGAGGAGAAGCGAAAGGAAAGCAAGGCGAGCATGGTACTCTTCGGGAAGGAAACGAACAATCCCGAGCTTTACGGTATCTTCGAGATTGAGGGCAGCTTCGCCAGGAGGATCGTGGAAAAACCCCCGAAGGAAAAGGCTCCTTCCAATTTAAGAGTCGTCGGAGTTTACTATCTGCCGGTGGAATTCTTCGAGTATTACAGGAGGGTTGAGGAGCATCAGTACGCTTTCGAGGATGCTCTATCGCTACTCATGCAGGATTTCGACGTTCCCGTAGCTTTGGTGGAGAAGGAAGTGCATTCGTTGAAGTATCCCTGGCACCTCCTCGCTTTCCTGAAGGAATTGCTGGGGATGAAGGAAGAGAAAGTTAGCGAGAGTGCGAAGATAGCAAGGAACGCGGTAGTAGAAAACAGCTACGTAGGCGAGAACGTTAGGATAATGGAAAATGCCGTAGTCAAAAACTCTTACGTAGGCGACGGTTGCGTGATAGGCAACAACGCTTTGGTCAGGGATTCTTCCTTGGACAAGAATTGCATAGTCGGCGCTAACTGCGAGGTGGCAAGGTCCGTATTGCAAGAGGACGTGCATACTCACTCTGGCTTCATAGGGGATTCAATCATCGCTAGGGGTTGCAGGATAGGGGCTGGTTTTATTACCGCTAACGTAAGGCTTGATAGAGGTGAGATTTTCTCGGTGGTGAAGGGAAATAAGGTAGCGACTGGAGCTAAGAGATTTGGATGCGTCGTCGGAGAAGAAACTAAAGTAGGGATTTGCGTGAAGACCATGCCAGGAGTGCTGATAGGAAATTCCTGCATCCTCGGTCCTGGTACGGTAGTGTTCGAGAACGTCGAGGACAACACGAGGTTTTATACCGAGTTCAAGAGTGTGAGGAAGAGGTTAGCATGATAAAGGTAATAGCTTTCGATTGCGACAACACGATCTATAAGATTAACGCTAGGAAGGGCTACGAGAAGATGTTCGAGTTCCTTTCCCAAAAGCTCGGAGTTAGCAAGGAGGAGGTAAAGAATACTTGGGAGGAAATAGTTAAGAGGGTGAAAGGTTCGAAAAACCCGGAGAAAAGGAGGAGGGAATACTCGCTCAGGCTCTTGCTCAAGGAGTTTAAAGTAAGCGAGGAAGTTTCCCCGTTCCTCGTGGAGACTTCGTTAGAGGTTTTCTGGAAAGAGGTAGCAAGAAATCTCTCGTTCAGGAAAGGTTTGAGGAAAAGATTCCAGAAGCTGAGGAAAAGGTTTACTCTAGCAATCGTTAGCGAAGAGTTCGAAGAAAACTTGGAAAAGAAGTTGCGAAAGGTTCTGGGAAAGGATTGGAGGAAGTACTTCAAGACAATCGTCACTCCAGAAAGGACAGGGAGGATGAAGCCATCGACGAAGTTTTACAGGATTCTCTCTCAGGAGCTTGGAGTTTCGCCTAAGGAAGTTCTCGTGGTTGGGGATTCGTTGGAAAAGGATTTACTGCCAGCGAAAAAGCTAGGATGCTTATGCTTGTTTGCGGATTGGAAAAGTTGCGTAGATTGCCTTAAAGTTTGTTAGACATCTAAACATTTTTACTTCGTTATTTCCCAGTAAACGGTTTTCGTAAAGCTTTAGACGATTTTTATGACAGAAGGGTTGGAGAAACTTCTCTGTGAGATTAAAGTTGAAAGAGCGTTTTGTCGCGATGGTTAATGGTTTAACAGCTTTATTGAGTAGCTATAGCTAACTGTATCTTATGAAAACGATAATTCAAATAGACGAAGAACCGTTGTCGCGAGAAACCATCGAAAAAATCGAAAAAGTTCTGGAGGAAATAAAGAAAGGGAGGGTATATTCTACATCTCAAATAAAGAAAATTCTGGGGATTGAATGAAGTTAGAAAAGAATCTTATCTCGAGTACCTGCCATTTCAGATAAGGAAGGATATCAAAACCATCTATGGCATACTCAGAGCTTTAGAGATAATGGGTGAAGCTGCTAAGCACGTGTCACATAGCATAAAGAAAAGATATCCAGAAATTCCTTGGAAAGAAATGGCAGGTACCCGAGATAAGTTGATTCACCATTACTTGGGATTAAGCCAGAGAGGCAAGAAACTATCGCCACCGGTGCAGGGTTGATAAAAATAGATAGGGGAAGGGCGTTATCGTTTTAGAAACCTTTGGTTTCGAAGTAGACCCTGCGACCGAAAAACTTAAAGAAAGACCTTTGCTGTTGTACTGATTTCGGAAGCTTGAGAAGAATGTTAGACGTCTAACATTCCCAGAAAAGATTAAAGTCACGCGCGACAAGAGTTAGTCTTGAAAGGGATGAAGGATAAAAAGAAAGAGCTGGAGGAGTTAAGGCGAGAAGTTTTGGCTTGCAGAAAATGCGAGTTGTATAAAACTAGGAACAACATCGTTTTCGGAGAGGGTGACGAGAACGCGGAGCTCATGTTTGTAGGAGAAGCTCCGGGCAAGCAAGAGGACTTGCAGGGAAGACCCTTCGTCGGAGCCGCAGGAAAGTTTTTGACCCAGCTGATAGAGGAAGTCCTTGGTCTTAAACGTGAGCAGGTCTACATAGCCAACGTCCTCAAGTGTCGCCCACCCGGAAACAGAGACCCGAAGGAAAAAGAGATAGAGGCTTGCAAGCCCTACCTGGAAAGGCAGATAGAGATAATAAACCCAAGAGTAATCTGTGCTTTAGGAAGGTTCGCCGCCAACTTCCTTGCTGAAAAGTACGGGTTGAGCTTTACGTCCATGATGAAAGATCATGGAAAAATCTTTTCGGCTGAGGGAGGTAAGAAAGTGGTCTTCACCTTCCACCCCGCGACTGCACTCTACAAGCCCTACATGAAAGGGTTGATAGAGGAAGATTTCGAGAAAATCAAGGGAATCGTTTCTCAGAAAGGGAAAAGGAAAAACACCACGCTCCTCGATTTTTAGTCCTGAAGAATTTTATTTTTATGTTAGACGTCTAACATTTCTAGTTAAAATCGTTCAGTACAGAAAACGATTTGAATGTTTTATCGTTTAACTTATTTTACGATTTTACAAAACGCTCTTAGAGAGCTCAAAAATCAGCGTGGAAAATTTTTATGGGCTAAGCGAAAGGTTATACGATGAAGCTCTACGGGAAGCTTGCGAAGTATTACGATTTGATTTACCGCGACACGTTCGCTACATTCCACGAGGAATACGCAAAGTTTGCGGTTAACGCATGGAAAAAATTCTGTGAGAGCGGTGGAAGAGATTTGCTGGACGTAGCTTGCGGAACGGGTGAATTGATGAAAAAGCTCCGATCCTTCGGTTTCAGGGTCTGGGGACTTGATGTCAGCGAGGAGATGATAGAGGTCGCCAAGAAAAAGTTGCACGCTAAGTTTTACCTAGCTGATATGAGGGATTTTGAGCTTAGGAAAAGCTTCGACGTCATAACCTGCGTCTTCACGTCGATGAACTACATCCTAGAGAAGGAGGATTTCGAAAAGACCCTGAGAAACTTTTACCGGCACCTTAAGGATGGAGGTATCGTCGTCTTCGACTTCGTCGAAAAATCCGCGTGGGAAAGAAAGCTCGGAAAGGTCAGTATCACAGCTCCCAACGACGAACTCGTAAGGTTTACTTACCTTCAGAAAGAGGGAAAGTGTGTTAAGAGCCTGATGGTATTCTTCTTTAAGCGTAAGGGACGATTGGACTTCGAGACAGACGTCCATTACCACGGTTTGTTTTCCCTGAGAGAGGTCAAAAGCTTTTGCAAGAAAGCTGGCTTCAGGAAAGTTCTAGCTTTTGGAGACTTCAAGTTTTCCTCCTACAAGCCAAAGGTTTCCACGAGAGCCTACTTTGTATGCGTGAAGTAGTTAAGAAAAAGTTGGGCATTCAATAGATTCGACCTCTGAACATCTATATCAAGGACTCTAACAACTTTCCTTCGCTTGTCTACACAGATAACAATTCTAACTTTTCCTTTCCTTACTCTAAAGCAATCCTACGTACCCTTTAATTTTTTAATGTCGATTCCCCCAATGAATGGAGAGATTTGAATTTTTCCAAAATATCCACAATTTTTTTCGAAACTTTTTATCAAACTTCTCCACGTGTTTAAGTGCTTTATCAGAAACCATTATGTTCCATCCCATATTCATAACTTTAGGTTTTTACTAAACTTTTTGCTGCACCCTCCAGATAGTGAAAGTGTAATTTCTCAAAAACAAACTTTTCCCAACACCCCCTCTCCCAACAGCCCAGACCTTTTTATCGCTATCTCTCTAAACCTCAACTTTTTCTTCAAGAACCCTTTTAATTTCTCGCAGTCCTTACTTAGCCTCGAAGGCT
>Ga0190319_1000066_pt1 | contig 15404 bp, 18 predicted proteins | sample 48701145_MG_FD_165040 | JGI IMG/M metagenome (GOLD analysis project Ga0190319, IMG submission 165040) | Hydrothermal vent sediment bacterial communities from Southern Trench, Guaymas Basin, Mexico - 4870-11-4-5_MG | ecosystem: Environmental > Aquatic > Marine > Hydrothermal vents > Sediment ...
ACCCAGATTCTAACGCTAAAACCTCTAACCTCTCAAGCATCTCCCCCAAATCCATGATAAATAAATTATCACATTGCTATATTAATATTTCTGTTAAAGGGTCAGCACCTACTCTTAAAAGGTTGTATTTTTAATCTTCTAACACCAAAACTTATGACAACATTTCAGAGGGAGTTTAGCTCCTTGAAAAGGTTAAAAGCCTTAGATCCTAATGTAAGAATGTCTAATTTTTGATTATTCTGACAGTGAGAGAATTAAAAAAAGTTCATAAAAAGAACATATTTCGGGAGGTTTAATTAGTTGTGACATTACATTGTGCATAATTTAAATATCTGATCAACAATGTTGCATCACTACCTTGGAGTTTTTCAGTAAAAAGATCTTAGTAGAATTTAAATTATATCTAAACAAATAATTTAAATATAAATAAAGTTTATAATTTTTCTATCTGTAATTTCCCGAGCGCTATCGTATTGGATAGAAGTAAGCTTATTCAGCAAAATAAAGAGCTTATTCGGCCCTTATAAGGAAACTAAAAGTAGAGACAATAACGTGGAACTCAGATTCTTTGAAGAACTCTTTAAATGAAACCGAAATTAAGGAAGAGCTTACTCAAAGAACATTGTTGAGAGGTTGAAAGGTAGATTAGGATTCTATACCCTTACGATTCGCAGTTCTTTTGAAGTCTTTGGGGTACTTTCCGTCCTCTTGTTTAAACTCTAACTGTTATAAGTATATATGGTTCATTATAGGTAGCATGAAGCTTGCAGATCTCGGATTTACGGATGGTATAAACGAGATAATCGCAATTACCTTCAGCAAAGATGGGAAGGTAAATACCGCTCCAATTGGCATAATAGTTGAGGATGCCGACTCCAAGTTCGCAAAAGCCAGACTGTACCATTCGCATACCAGAAGAAATGTCGAAACTGGAAGCAAGCTATGGGTCAATATCATCTACGATCCGATCGTTTGGACTATCTCAGCCTTTGAGGATCTCAGTGAAGACTGGTTCGAAAGTTTGAACCCTCCCATCATAAGAGGCTCGTTGGCTTGGTGTGAGTTCGAATGCGAGAAAGTAAAAGATGATAATCCGGCCGGATTTAAGCTAAAGCTTATAGATGGGGCAATCTTAAGGAAAGAGCTGAGAACTGTCAACAGAGGTTTCAACGCGCTCATCGAAGCTTTGGTTCATGCAACCCGCTATATAATGAACAGGGATTCCTCCCTTCTTCGTAAAATTGATGAATGTAGATCTATAGTGGAGAAATGTGGAAGTAGGAGAGAGAAAAAAGCTCTTAAAATCCTACTCGACCATATCAGATAAGCTTATCTATCGTAGGTTCAACCTAAATCCATGAGATTTGCGATAATCTCCGATACGCATGACAACGTTCCGGCCATAAGAGACCTCATAGATAGGCTAAAAACCGAGAGAATCGAGTTCGTTGTCCATGCGGGTGATATCATCTCTCCCTTTGCCATAAGAGAGTTCAAGACTTTGAACGTCAAGATATACTTCGCCTTCGGTAATAACGACGGTGACAGAAGACTTCTCACAAAGATTGCTGAAGAGAATGGATGGGAGATCGGAGACATCGTGATATTTCCGATGGGTGAAGATAAAGGAGTGGTTTACCACGGAACCGACAAGAGAATAGTTGAGGTACTCAGAAATTCGAATTACAGACTCGTAGTCTTGGGACATACACACGAACCTCTTATAGAGAAGCTGGAGGATAAATTCATCGTAAATCCCGGCGAAGTATGCGGATACCTCACCGGCAACAGGACTTATGCGATATTCGAGGACGGGGATGTAAGCATAGTTGAGTTTTGATAAATATGAAAAAACTTATAGCAGAAAGGTAAAGTGATGATAAGATGGACATGCTGAGAATCGAGAACTTGGGGGTTAAAGTCGATGGCAAAAAGATACTTGAAGGTGTAAACCTATATATTCAGAAGGGGCAGACATTTGTTTTATTCGGGCCAAATGGCTCTGGTAAATCATCGTTACTTATGGCGATAATCGGAAACCCTAGATATAAGATATATGATGGAAGAATTATATTTAAAGATAAAGATATAACTAAACTACCGACGGATGAGAGGATTCGGAGGGGTATGGGTATAGCCTTTCAAAACCCACCCAAGATCGGGGGGGTTAAGCTGATAGATGTCCTGAGGCACTGCGCAAAACTTGGCAAGACTGAGGACAAGATCGAAGATTATGCAAAACTTTTGGGAATGGAGGATCTTCTAAACAGAGATTTAAACGTCGGATTTTCTGGTGGAGAAATTAAGAGATCGGAGCTACTGCAGCTCATGCTTCTAAATCCAGATTTTGTGATGCTGGATGAACCGGATAGCGGTGTTGACTTGGAGAACATCTCGATAATCGGTAAGGCGATCAGTAAGCTTTTGGAGAGAGAGAAGCCGGCTGAGAAGAGAAATAAAGCTGGAATAATAATCACACACACTGGGCATATACTAAATTATGTCGATGCAGATTATGGTGTTATCCTTTACAAGGGAAGAATCGTTTGCATGGGAGATCCCTTCGATCTCCTTAAGGATATCAGCGAATTCGGTTATGAGGGGTGTGTTGAGAGATGCCTGAAGAGATCTCAAAGGAGAGACTTGAGAGTGTAGGAATCGAGATGGATCCGAAGAAGAGATCTGGAAGCTTTCTGCTGCTCGATCAAGAAGTTAAGAAGGTTTCGAGATTCATGGAAGGTCTCGAAGTAATGCCGATCAAGAGAGCTTTAGAGAAGTACGACTGGCTCGAAGATTACTTCTGGAAGGCCGTCAAGGTTGACGATGAGTTTACGAGAGAAGTGAAAGAAGATTTCAACGGTTACTTTATAAGAGCCCTTCCAAATGCAAGGATCGAGATTCCGGTTGAGGCTTGCCTATACCTAAGTAAAATCAAGAAACAGAAGGTTCACAACATAGTGATAGCCGAAGAAGGTTCCGAGATCAATATAATCTCAGGCTGCACATCACATCCAAGAGCGATGGGAATGCACATAGGAGTTTCGGAATTTTACGTTAAGAAAAACGCTAAGTTGACATTTACGATGATCCACAGTTGGAGCGAGGATATCGAGGTTAGACCGAGAAGTGGAATCGTCGTAGAGGAGAACGGCACGTTCATAAGCAACTACATCCTTTTGTCTCCAGCCAAACTCGTTCAGATGTACCCCACCGCCTACCTAAAGAGGAAAGCAACAGCGATCTTCAGCAGTATAGTCATCGCCTTTAAGAACGCTACGATAGACATGGGTAACAGAGCAGTTTTAATGGAGAAGGGAAGCAGTGCAGAGATAATTTCGAGATCGATAAGTAAAGGTGGCAAGGTCATCGCAAGGGGACACATAGTTGCCGAATCTCCCGAGGTTAAAGGTCATCTAGAGTGTAGGGGTCTCATTTTAAACGAGGGTGAAATTTTGGCAGTTCCGGAGCTTGAGGCTAAGTGTTCCAACGTTGATTTAAGCCACGAGGCCGCTATAGGTAAGATCGCCGAAGATGAGATATTCTACCTGATGTCGAGAGGTATGACGCAGGATGAGGCAACGGCCACGATAATCAGGGGGTTTATGGAGATCGAGATCAAAGGTATTCCTCCAGCTTTAAAGAGGGAGATAGACAGGGCAATTGAGCTGGCTGAGAGGGAGCTACTCTAATAAAGGTCAAATAGTTCGATCTCCAATCCGATGTTTATCTCCTTAGCCTTTCTGAATACCAGATCCGCCACGACAATGTCCTGAATTGCCAAGCCTGTGGAATCGAAGACCGTGATCTCTTCATAACTTTTTCTTCCTCTCTTAACTCCTGAAACGATCTCACCAAGCGTTGCGTAGATCTGTTCTGGCCTAAGCAAGCCCTTAGCTATTGCAACGTTTATCTCCCCTCCATGAATAGCCTGCTCCATATCATCTACAACTATCTTGGCTTTAAGTAGTATCTCCTCCTCAAGCTCCTGTTTGCCGGGAGCATCCGCTCCTATGGCGTTGATGTGCGTTCCCTCCTTAATCCACTCGGCTTTAACGATGGGTCTTCTAGATGGTGTTGCAGTCGTTAGAACATCGCAATCACAGGCTTCCTTGGCCTCGCATACGATTGCAGAAACTCCAAATCCTTCACAGAATTTTGCAAATCTCTCGGCATTCTGCTTTGATACGTCGTAAGCTTTAACTGTTTCGATGTCGAATATCTCTTTCAATGCCAAAAATTGTGTGTACGCCTGCCTTCCACAGCCGATAAATCCGAAAACTTTGCTGTCTTTCCTTGCAAGATACTTGGACGCTACTCCACTCGCGGCACCGGTTCTAAAGTTCGTTATGTGTGTCCCGTCCATGATAGCCAAAGGAAAGCCAGTTTCTGGGTCGTTGTAGATTAAAACCGCCATAACGGTCGGCAAACCCTTCTTTGGATTTTCCGGATGGGAATTTACCCATTTAACTCCAGCTTTTCCATCCAGATATGCTGGCATAGCTCTGAGATCTCCATTTTCGAACGTTAGATACACCTTCGACGGCATCTGCGTTTTTCCCCTTGCATGTAGCTCAAAGGCCATCTCCACCGCTTCTATAACCTCTTTCATCGTTAAAATCTTTTTAACATCATTCTCAGTAAGTATGAGCGTTTTCATGCAGAACGTTTCTGATTTTACGCTTTAAAAAGAATGTTATGACACTACGATAAATTGTAACAAATTCTTATATAGATTTTTTATTTACTTGGGGACTCTATTTTTAGGATTTAAATGATAAGATAAAAAAATGATGGTCGTGACGCTACATTGTGGAAGATTTAACTCATCAACAGTGTTGCATCATTACCAAAATGACTAGCTAGTTTGATTGAGCTTATCGATCACATCTCCAAGTCTCTCGATCGCTTCACCGAACTCGCTGAGATTGCCAGCTTTAGCTTCATCCATCGCCTCATTATATATTTCAACCAGTAGCCTTATGAGTTCCTGTACACCCTCCTCAATAACCCCCCTAACCTCTCTACCAAATACGGCCGTCAAGGATTCATTAAGGGTAGGTCTCATCGCCAACGCATCACTATAGACAACTATGACACCTCTAAGCTCAGGAATCTGGGCATTCACCGCTCTCAGATAGACCGGCTCGATGTAAAGTATGGAGTTCTCTATGGGTATAACGAGCAAGTTGCCCCTGATGACCTTCGAACCAACCTGTCCCCAAAGGGTAAACAACTTGGAGATATCTGGATCTTGATCTATCCTTGCCTCTATTTGCATAGGACCATAAATCAGCTGGCCTTTCGGAAATTCATACAATCTCAGCTCACCGTACTCTTCATCGCATCTCGCCGCAAGCCATGAGATGATGTTATCCCTTCCCTTCGGCGTGAATGGTAGCATCAGTATGAACTCTGGTTCATCGCCTTTGGGGAGGGTAAGTATAACGTAGTAAGGTTCCATCTCTATTCTTTCATCCTCTAAGATCTCTTTCGGAATCTCCCACACATCTTCACGGTTGTAGAACGTCTTAGCATCGTCCATATGAAAAGTTGCATAGATGTGAGCCTGAACTTCAAAGAGATCGACAGGATACCTTATATGTGCTCTCTTCTCTTCACCCATCTTACTGGCTGGAATGAAGAGATCTGGAAATGCCTTCATCAAAACTTCGATGACCGGTTCTTTCTGAATTACGTAAAACTCTGGAGTTCCGTTGTAAGTATCGATGAAGACCTTGACGGGATTTCGAATGTAGTTGAAGGTTGAATATCTTGCAGAGTATGGAAACTTGTCGAGAATCGTATATGAATCTACTATCCAGTACAATCTTCCGTTTATTACGGCTATATATGGATCTTTGTCATATACTAGGAAGGGCGCAATTGTAGAGACTCTGTCTACTATGTTCCTGTGATACATCAGGCGACTTTCGGTTGTGATGTAATCGCTAAGTAGAAACTTGACATCACCAAATTTTATGGAATACACGAGCTTTTTGAAGTATGAATCAAGCTTAACCCCTCCCGAACCGTTGTAAGTGGTCAGAACGTTGCCCTCACCCAACGGATAATCGAACTCTTTTTGTTTGGTTTTAACGATCACGTAGTCCGTTGTAAGCTCACCGTAATATATCTCAGGATGTTCGATTGTTATCTTTCCCATTGGGGGAATGTCCTCCACTATCAGGTTGGGTAACCCCTCCTTGGTTACAGAGTTTACCGGCGAAGCTACAACACCATAACCGTGGGTAAATATCAGATGACTATTGAGCCAAGTTTTAGCCCTTGGCGATAGCAATTCGGTTGAAAGCTCCCTTGCAGAGATCATGATCTGTGTATACCTACCATCTATGTTATAACGATCAACATCAACGTCATTTACGAAGTAGTATGTTCTTATCTGTTGCATCTGTTTGTAAACGCTGAGCAAAGGACGATGATCCCAGATCCTAATGTTATCTATGGTACCACGATTTCTTTCAATCGTATCAACACTGAGGTTATCTTCAGCAGAATAGTACATCTTTTCAACATCTAAACCGTAGGCAAACCTCGTGAAGTTTATACTGTACTTTATATACTTCTCCTCCTTGGCAATCTCATTTGGCTCAACTTTAAGTTTTTGAATCATAGCCGGTGCAACAACGATTGAGAAAAATGTTACGATTACCAAAACGATAACAAGTACTGCCATCGCTTCGAAGTTTCGTTTATAGCCGAGATAGATGGTTACTGCGGCAAAAAGTAGGGATATCACCGCAATTAGCCCCATCGCCGGAAGTACCACATGTACATCCGTATAGCCGGCACCCATCACCGCTCCATGCGAAGATGTTAGCAGATCGAACCTTGCAAAGTAGAAGTAGACGGATATGAGGATGAAGATACTGGCCAAAAGCAGAGAGACATGTATGTACGCCGTTTTTGGGAATTTAGCCTTAAACTCATCAAGACCCTGTATATCTCTAAATATATAGGCGTAGTACGCTACCGATACTAAAATGGCGAGTAAGATCAACGTGAGAAAGAAGAGAAGTACGGTCTGAATGAATGGAAGTTTAAATACGTAGAAAGATACATCAAGTCCAAATATTGGATCCTTAAGGTTAAAATCGATCGAGTTTGTGAAGTAAACGTACTGTATCCATGTGTGTGAGAAGGGAAAGGCTAAAATTAAAGCTAGAGATAGATCCACCAAAAATGATAATCTGTACGATTTGCCGAGGAATTCGTAGCTTGCTTTTTGAAGGATCAAACGATTGAGGCTAAGTATAACGAAGGCGATGGTGAAGAATACGACGAGTAGGGTGAGTCTGTAATACAACATCGCAATAAAGACAGAATCAAGGTTCAGAGACTTAAACCAAAGGAACTCCGTGTAGAGATCCAAAGCGATACCTAAAAGGATCAAAATTGCAGCAGACGTAATTAAGAGTATTATCTTCCGTTCAGCTGTTGGTATCTTAAATCGTTTTTCCATCGTTCCACTCTATTCTCATCATATTTATTCTTTGTGTTTTTATATTTCCAGTTTCTATAATTTAATAGGATTAAAATTATTAGATAATTAAGATTAATTTTATAAAATTAGACAAATCTGCCAACGTTAAAATATAAAATTTTAATCTATGATTCATCTTCCGTAAAGACCCATCAGCTCACCGTATTGGATTACGTGTCCCTCTATAGCCTTTAAAAGTTGATCCTTAGTGGCATCCTTCAAGTCGAGCACGGTATCGAGAACGTAGACCCTAAAGAAGTATCTGTGCGGCTTACCCCTTGGCGGACAGGGGCCTCCGTAGCCGTAATCTCCAAAATCGTTCCTTCCCTGATAGGCCTTGAAAGGTTCAGAAATCTCCTTACCCTTTGGAATTCCCTCAGGAATCTTGTTAGTTGGTGGTATGTTCCAGATGATCCAGTGCGTGAACGTTCCAAGCGGTGCATCCGGATCATCCATAATTATGGCGATACTCTTAGCGTTCGGTGACAGATTTACGAGTTCAAGTGGAGGGGATATGTCTTCCCCATCACAGGTGTACTTCTTCGGTATGTACTCCCCATTTTTGAATACGGATCTAACCTCCAGGTTCTTTTCCAACTTCACCACCTCCTTTTGAGCACAACCCAACAGCAAAACCGCTAAAAACAACACGATCAGCAATCTCATCATCATGTTGTTTGCATGGGAAAAGATTAATCTTGCGGAGGTGTTGGCATGTTCATTCAAAGGCAGACCAAGGACTTCATAAACATAGATCCCCTGCAAACAGGAGGAATTCTCACCGAAGATGCCAGAAGGATGCTTCTGGAATGGGGAGACGGTTACAGTGTCTGCGACTTCTGCGAAGGTAGTTTGCATGATATCAGAAATCCTCCGATAAAGGATTTCATCCAACAGCTTGCGGAGTTTTTGGACTGTGATGTAGTTAGAATCACAACCGGGGCAAGGGAGGGAAAGTTCGTAGTCATGCACAGCTTGGCAAAGAAAGATTGTTGGATTGTTGTGGATTCAAACGCCCACTACTCCACATTTCTAGCCGCTGAGAGAGCTGGATTAAAAGTTGCGGAGGTTCCAAATTCGGGCTATCCAGAGTTCAGAATCCATGAGGATAAGTTTGCTGAGGCGATAGAAGAAACTAAAAAGAAAGGAGATGTAGTTTTGGCAGTTCTTACATATCCAGATGGAAACTACGGAAATCTTCCCGATGCTGAGAAGGTTATAGAGATATGCCACGAGTACGAGATACCAGTTCTCCTGAACTGTGCATACTCCATTGGAAGGATGGAGATAAAAGCTAACAAGCTTGATGCCGACTTCGTGGTTGGCAGTGGTCACAAATCCATGGCCTCAGCCGGGCCGATAGGGGTTTTGGGCATGAAGGAGGAATTTGCAAAAATCGTGCTGAGAAGATCCGAGAGATTTAAGAACAAGGAGATCGAGCTTCTGGGTTGCACGGCAAGAGGCGTGCCCTTAATGACCCTAATGGCATCTTTTCCGCACGTTAAGGAGAGGGTTAAGAGATGGAGCGAAGAGGTTGAGAAGGCAAGATGGTTTGCCGAAGAAATGGAGGAGATGGGATTCAAGTTGCTCGGAGAAAATCCGCACAAACACGATCTCATGCACTTCAAATCCCCGCATCTCTATGAAATTTCAAAGAAGGTTAAGGCGAGGGGATACTTCCTTTACAAGGAACTTAAAAAGAGGAAGATACACGGAATAAAGCCGGGAAGGACGAAGAGTTTCAAAGTTTCAACTTATATGGTTCCAAAGGACAAACTTGAGATGGTTCTGAACGCTTTTGAAGAGATACTGGAAAAGTATAAAAATAATATATCATAATTATCTTATCTAAATTAAAATTCATTTTAACTGAGGAAAACCTATAAATATTTCCAAAAATATCTTTTAGACCATGAACCGAGGGTTGTCGCATAATGGTAAGAGATTTAAAGAGTTAGAAATTTCTATAAAATATTTTGATTGAGATTTAGCAGAAAAAATAGTTGAGGAATTCAAAGCGCTTGGATGTGAACCGAGATCCATAGAATTTTCTCAAAATTACAGAGAACCAAATCAAATTAAAATGATCTGCTACATCGAAGATAATAAAGACCCAAATGATTTTGTTAAGGAATTGATTAGGAAATTGGAAGACCCTAATATAGTGGTAAGAATATTACCCGACAAATTATCTCCAAAACCCCAGTGGGAAATAATGAAAATAAACGTAAATTTTTTATAAATAAAAACTAATTACAATTTAATGAGCCCTCCCAGATATAGGAAGTACACTACAAAGACTCCAGCTAACACCCAGAGCAACGGATGCACATCTTTATGCTTTCCGGCCACAAGCTTCAGAATGCAGTAGCTGATGAATCCGATTCCGTCTGCTATGCTGAAAGTAAACGGAATCGTCGCCAAGACGAAGAACGCCGGAAGGGCTTCTATTGGATCATCGAATGTTATGTTTCTTATGACGTTCATCATCAGAAATCCCACTATTACTAAGGCTGGGGCAGTTGCACATGCCGGAATTATCTTTGCGATCGATGGATGTACCCAGCACGGACCCGAGCGTCGTACCTATGGCATCCGTGAGCAGGACCTTTTCGGAATCCGGAATTTTCCCATCTTTATCCAAGAACCCCACTTTGGCACTTAAACCCGTTACTGTACCAATGGTATCGAAGAAGTCAACCATGAAGAATGCGAAAACAACCCCGACAGCTCCGACGTTGAGCAACCCTACGAAATCAAGCTTCATAAAAGTGTAGTCGAGGGTTGGGAGCGAGAATAGACTTTCTGGCTTTGGAGTGACTCTCAAAGCTATTGCTATAGCCGTTGTTGTCAGTATTGAAATAAGCAGAGCTCCGGGATCTCCTAACCATCAAAGCACAGGCAAGGAATATTCCAAATATGGCAAGCCAGAATTCTGGCTTCACGAAGTTCTGGGTTCCAAGAGTTACGAGCGTTGCCTTGCTGCTTACGATTATCCCAGCCTTCTTCAATCCTATCAGCGTTAGGAATAACCCTATCCCAGCTCCGATTGCATACTTCTGCGAGATCGGTATCGCATTTATTACGGCGGTTCTAAACCTTGTAACCGACAGTATTATGAATATAACTCCCTCAACAAAGACTGCAGCAAGTGCAACCTGCCAAGGGTAGCCCACGTTCAGGCAGACGCTGTAGAGGCAAAGTAGGCATTAAGCCCCATTCCCGGAGCCAGTGCGAACGGCTTTTTAGCGTACAATCCCATTATGATTGTCGTTATTCCCGCTAATAGGGCTGTGGCTGTAACCAGTGATGGAATCGCTTCCTTCCCCATTGCGTTACTGAGGATTACCGGATTTACAAATAAAATATATGCCATGGTCATGAAAGTCGTTAATCCTGCCAAGACCTCTGTTTTCATGTCGGTGTTGAATTTTCTGAACTCGAAGTATTCCTCAAACTAATTTAGCATGCTGGTGATGGAGTTCCCTACCGTATTTAAACCTTAGCTATTTTATCAACATGATTAATAATTTTGATTTATCATTGTAAGAGAAAAGCTTATTACGTGATATACTCTACACCCTTTGAAGCCCCGTAGGGTAGCGGTCAATCCTGCGGGCCTTTGGAGCCCGCGACCGGGGTTCGAATCCCCGCGGGGCTATACTTATAACCCTTTCGCTTGTGAGCGTTTCCGAACGAGAAAAATTTTCCAGAATCCGTTTTAAGAAATTAACTAGGAATGATTGCTCCATATCACAAAATAAAGACAGTCAGATGTTATTTCCTGAAGACGAGTTCTGTGACGGCTTGTCACTTCCTGCAACATGATAGATATTGTTCAGAACGTTCGAACCCCGAACATGATAAAAATTTAACCTTTTGATAATTTTCTTAAACAATACATGAACGAATCGGAATAGTCTATGGTTTTTGTAAGTTTTTCATTCATCCTGTCAACAGTATCAAATTAGATATTTCCCCGAGAATTCTTGCAAGGTATTTCTCTATATCAGCTCTATCTCCTCCTTTCGGTATGAACCTGAGATTAATAGAACCTTCATCACCTTCATCCAAATTAAAAAGCCTGAAATAATACTTCGCCTTAACGATGAGTCCAGCTCTCTTTAAACTTTCAAGATTTCTGCTCAGGATTTTGTTCAAAGATATCTCTTTAACCCCTGCAAAGCTTTTAAGTAATCTTGCACTCTTTGCTATCTCGCTAAAGCTTAGAGGCTCAGTTCTGCCCGCAATTATTAATGCTACGTCAAAACATCTTTCCCTGCTTTCTCCGCCTTTAACCTCTCTTTCGATAAATTCTCTAAGCTCAGCTCTGGTAAAGCGTGGCAAGCATTCAAGCAATTCATCCCTCCAGAAGCAGATTAGTTCATCAAGCTTGTGCCTGTATACTATGTAGTCATCTCTTTGACTGGATTTCGGTGGTCTTTCTCCGAGTCCTCTGATTTCAAAGATGAAATTGTTAAAAGCCTTCAGTTTCTCTCTTACAGCTTCATCTTGCTGTTCTTCAATTATTTTCCTGTCAATTATAATTCTGCCTCTTTCCAGCTCTCTCTTGATTATTTCCGCAACTTTTTGATTAAGATCATTAAAACTTCCTGAATTATCATCACAACTTTCCATATCTACCATCATAACAATCTACTTAACGTATGGTATCGTCTATCTATCGTAAGCAGGTAAGAGCAGGGGGATATGTCCAGATATTTGAAAAGTTTCTCTCTGGTCTTGGACTTAGCTGGGGGATGCATCGATAGAATTTTCCGTGCCAGAGGAAATAGCTAAAAAGATGTTAAAGGAAGGGTGAATCATCATACTTTATTTCTACTTTTCTCGGATATTTGCCATTGACTTTTAAATATGCTCCGTTCTTAACGAGATCTATTTCTTGAAGATTAGCACGTTTTGCCCAGTCAAAAAACTTACTTAAGCAAATTTTGCTTCTCTTATAACTATTTCTTCTCCACAAGAAAAAATCTCTACATTATCTCCATCTCTTAAACCATACTCTTCAACAAGCTCTTCTGGGATTCCAACCACATATTCAACTATACCCTCCTCCTTTCTTTCAACCCTCTTTAACTTTTTGACATATACAACTCCCCTTAATATCTTCGCATAGTTTAAGTTTTTTATGCATAGTTTAAATTATCTCCAGTAAATTTTAAATTTCCTTATGAAACCCAATTTTAGCTCTTGAAGATAGAAGCGTTTAACATCCAATTAAAGGAGTTACTAAAGATGGAGAATAAGGCTCTTGAGAATGCAATAATTATGTCCCTGAATAATCCCAGAATTGCCTTTATTTTAAGGAGAAAAAAGTAAGATGATCGCAAAAACATTGATTAATTCTGGAGAAATATATCACCTAGATCTAACCAGCGAATACGAAAGATCAGTGCTCGTGCATGAGTATATCCATTTTTTCTCAACTACACAGACGAGGTTTAAGAGGATTATACTTTACGAAACACTGGCAAACAAGTATATAAAAAGTGCAGATTTCAATTTTCCCGATTTTCATATAATATACGAGCTGGAAGTTGTGCCAATGCTTGAAATGTTCGCAGTCTTCTACCAAGTGGAATCTTCTGCCACGCCACAAGACCTTAAGGAACATCTTATAAATCAAACTGCTTTAAAACCTCCGTTTTTAGAACTAATGGCAAGTTTGGATGAGATACTGGACAGGATGTTAGAAAAGTGCTTGAACAAAAATATATCTAGATCGGATCTGTTTATCGTTATCCTCAGAACGATTTTTTTCAACTCCCAATATCACTAAGGAGAGAATTTTTGATAGGTTCAGAGTTATAAGAGATGCTGAGCGGGTACCGGAATGGAGGGAAATGTCTGAAATACAACCTTACCTCGAGCGTATTCTGGCAAAGAATGGATTCCACGTTCTGACCTTCCCTATGGGAACTCCTGAAAGCATAATGTATTTGGCATTCTACTTTGCAAACCTTAGAGAAATTGTGAGCAGTCATGATGTAGAAAAGGAATTTGTTGAGAGAATCATTTTTGGCATTCTTGGTGAAATAGACTTGGGTTTTGGTGATATTGTGTACAGATGTGATTCGCTCATAACCCTTGAGGGTAAGAGGATAAAAAAAGTGTCCTATGAGCTTCATGAAAAACATTTCAACGGATCTTGCGCTTCAGCCACTAGATTTTCTATTAAATCACATAGATCCTTGTATCCGGTGTAATCGGTTCAAGAAAACAGAAGAAAACTTAAAGCTTGTGAAAAACTTGAGAAATGATCTTATAGAGCTGAGAAGGATAAAGAAAAATTTTATTAAAAAATGCCTTGGAGAAAAGAACTGTATTGGCAGAGAAGATTGCCCATTGAGATCTGAATTATCTGCAGAATTTTTCAATAAAATTCTGCAGAAATAACAAGCTTTCTGACTTCTAAAGTGACATCTTGTCTTTTGAATGTCTCAAATCGAATTTTCTGCAGTTTTTCTGAACAATTCTTCGAGGTGAGCGGAATGGGTGGTAAGAGGATCATACATATCAGAGTTAGGACTGATAGGATACCAGTGGAAATAGATGAAAGAACAACTGCCAGAGACATAAAGAGAAAGCTGGGAAGAACGGACATGGTTTTAATCGTGAACGGAAACACACTCGCAGACGATGACAAAATACTTCCACTGTTAACGGAAGGCGAGAATGACATAAGGCTTGTACCCAACACGCCTGTTGGTTCTTCTTTTTCATTTTTTACCGGGAAGATGAGATTAAAGCAGAAAGAAACTTTGCTCAGAGAACTCGGATTCATTCCAAGCGGTTACAGAGAATTCTCTGGCTTGGTTAAGGTTGGGAATAGAATAATCAGGATGAGGGTTTATCTACCCTTCACATTCCCCTACTCAAGACCAATAATAACCGTAGACGATCCGAGCTTCCTTGGCAGGCATCCGTGCATAATGCTCAACGAGCATGGCATAGAGGTGCACTTTAAGGATAACTACTGGAAGCCATGGATGCACACCTCAGAGCTCGTTGCCCAGGCCATAGGATTTCTGAGATCGATTGAGAAGAGGAGGATTAGTTCATGGACAGGCTTGGAAGCTTTCAGAAATCTAATGAGAGGATACATTTAGTTACTGAGACAGCTCAAGAAATCATAGAAGACTACAAAACCATCCTGAAAAAATCCGTAGCATACGCTATAAGATCTGTAGTTCTCCTTCCTCTTGTCATCGGTTGTAAGTTAACGTTAGCTTCGGCAAATGCTCTCAGGTTTGCAGACAGGCTTGAGGGCTGCGAATCAGAGCCAAAGCTCGAATCTGAGCCTGAAGCAGTTGAGGAATGCAAAGAGCAGGAAGAGCTTATAATTCCTGCTCCTGTTCTCTACGAAGCGTTCAGAATCCTGCTTTCTCGCGGCAGGGATTCAAGGGAGTGGATAGTTGCACTTGGAAGTCAGAAAATAGATGGAAAAACTGTTCTGACAAGGGTTTACGATCTCGAATGTGCGATTTCGCATTCAACGAGCGCGGAGCCGGATTATTCAAGCTTGGCAGAGGCTTTGAGGTTCTACGAAAAGTGCGGATACGAAATCGCTGGACTGGCTCACATACATCCTTGGCATTCAAGAACAGTTTCTCCAAGCTCCGTAGACATTGAAACTCACAGGAGATGGGAAGAGCTGTACAGGAGAAGGTTAATAGGGATTGTTTTCAACAACTCCGACGTGTTCAGAATCTTCCACGGCAGTAAAAGCGTGTTCAAGCCTGTGGTGGTTGGAAAAGACGTTAGGAAGATCAGGAGGAATCTGTATGAGCTTGAAAGAAAGAACGTACTCTAATATTCCATCGAAAAAATTTTATAAACTCTAGTTAACAGATTATTAACTAGAGTTAATGAGGTGTAAAGT
>Ga0190319_1000067_pt1 | contig 15203 bp, 15 predicted proteins | sample 48701145_MG_FD_165040 | JGI IMG/M metagenome (GOLD analysis project Ga0190319, IMG submission 165040) | Hydrothermal vent sediment bacterial communities from Southern Trench, Guaymas Basin, Mexico - 4870-11-4-5_MG | ecosystem: Environmental > Aquatic > Marine > Hydrothermal vents > Sediment ...
AAGGAAAAGATTTGCTTGAGAGGCCCCATCCTCTGGAGGGATCTGATTTGCTCCATGAAATCTTCGAGCGTGAAATCGCCTTCCACGATTTTCTCAAGCTTCTCTTCCTTAACCTCTGCTTCCCTCGCCTTTTCGATCAAACTTTCCAAGTCACCCAACCCTAAGAGTCGAGAAACGAACTTTTTCGGGTCGTAAAGTTCGAGGTCCTCTATCTTTTCACCTGTACCTATGAATTTCACTTTTGCTCCAGTGAGATAGCAGGAGGTTAAAGCTCCACCTCCCTTGGCTGTTCCGTCCATCCTCGTAATCACAACGCCATCGATGCCGACGAGCTTATTAAACTCGCTGCTCAACCTTCCAGCAACTTTCCCTATGTCTGCCGGAATCACCAACAACGTTTCATCGGGAGAGAACGAAGATGCTATCTGCTTGAGCTCCTCCGCAAGTTTTTCATCGAGAGCATCCCTACCAGCCGTATCCAAGAGGATTACGTCAAAATTCTTAAACCTTTTCAAACCATCCTCTATAGCCTTTAAGGGGTTTCCATCTCCATCGACGTAAACCGAAACGTGAATCTTTTCGGCAAGCTGCTTTAGCTGAACGCTTGCAGCAGGTCTATGGTAATCTGCGCATATTATCGCGACCTTCAGCCCACGCTTCTGAAAATACCTCGCTACCTTCACTACCGTCGTCGTCTTTCCCACGCCGTAGAGACCGACGAACATAATCCTTTTCTTCCCGCTAATTTCCCCTGGCTTCTCTCCGAGTATCCTCACGAGCTCATCGTAGAGAACTTTTATCACATGCTCCCTCAACGTCATCCCTGGGGGAACCTTTTCTTCCATGCACTTTTTCCTGAGGTTGGAGATGAAATCGAGCGTGAAAGAAACGTCTACGTCAGCATCGATAAGCGCGGCCTTTAACTCGTTCAGAACGCTTTCAAATTCCATTTTATCGAAGGTTACGCTGGAAACGATTCTTCTCATTACCCTTTTCAACCTACCTCCAAACTCTTCCATCCTCATGAGACCACTCTATTTGATAATTCCTCTCGAAACTTTTAAAATGACAGAAAAACAAAATTTTTTAGAGGGGTAAAAATGTTGACCTCCAGATTAGTTACGGTAAGTCTATGCTCAGTAGTCGCACTTTCCCTGCTCCTAGCGATAGTTTCGCTGACGCAAGCACAGGCTTTACCGATTCAACCTCCTTACAAACTAACCCCAGAAGATAAAGCTAAGCTGAAGGAAGTCTATCAAGAAATAGAGGAGAAACTGAACATAGAGGCATTACCGGCGAAGGAAAGGGTTAGGAGAATTCTCGAAAGGATGATGGAAGGAAGGGTAAACATAACTCTACCGACGCATTACATCCCAAGGTTTCCGGTATTCCCAGAAATAGTATGTCCTCCAGCGGCGTGGATGGACCTTCCTTACAAGCCCTACGTAGCGAAGTTGCGAGGAAAGGTAATGAGATACCTCGCTAAAAACAACATTAGCTTGCAGGAGTTTTGTCAGAGCGAGGAAAAAGCCAGAGAAATAGTTTCTGAGGCTTTGAAGCACATCAACGCTAGTAAAATATGCTTTGGCTTAGAAAAGGCTAGCGAGCGTTGTAAAAAGCTCAGAGCTTTGAAATGTGAAGGTATAGAAAAAGCGTTGGCGAAGTGTTACGAAAGGCTGAAAGAATGTAAGAGGAAGGAGAAAATCGTAAGGATTTTGAACGAGGCTAGGTGGAGAAAGGAAATGGAAAAGCTTAAACGCATGGTCGAGACACAAGGGGTGTTGATTTCTCAGGTTGAAAGGTCGGAAGGAACAGAAAACTCAAGTAGCGAGGCTGAAATAGCTCCAATAATCAAACCTCCGACGATGGTCAGAGGAGTGATTCCCAAATGCTACCTTGAGGAAAAGCTATGTCAGCACTTAGAGAAAAAGCTGAAGAGATGCATAATCTTCAAGGAGAAGTGCATGCCGAACTGCGAAAGACTGGATAGGTTAGCCGAGGAATGTAAAAGATTTATCCAAGACACGGCTTTGTTCGTTGATAAGGTAACTGAGTTAGCGATGAAGAAATGCAAGCTCGCTAACTTAACGTTGGTGATCCCAAGACCTACTAACGAAACCTTGCCGCCATCAGAAATCCTCCCGATAGTAGTGGTTACTCAACCTTTGAGTAGCGATGAAGAAAAAACTCTCTCTGGCATGGTGAGCAAGCTCAGGAAAGTCTATGAAGGTAACAGGACTTGGATTTATAGGGGTTTCGTAAGGGCTAGCGATATGGAAAAGGTAAGGGAGCTTGAATTCGTCAAGGCTGTGAAGGTCGACCACTTGCTCAGGAGTGTGATGAAGGGAGCTATCAAGAAAACACTCCCAAGGGTTCCGAAAATTGCGGAGAAACTAGGCACGTTGCTCCCGCGGTTAGAGCATCTCAAAGAAACTGAGGTTGATGAGGAGGTTAAACCAGTCATCGAGGACGTTGAGGCCAACGTCGTTAACGTGACCGAAGACTTAGCCAAGAAAGAAGACGAGGAGAAGAGGAGAGGTATAGGTTACAAAATACTGAAATTCCTTGGTTTGAAGGCTGGGCAGGAGAAGAAGGATGCTGAATTCCTTAAGAAAAGAGCTGAAGCGTTGAAAGGTGTTAGAGCAAGGCTCAAGAAGATAGCCGAAATTCAAGCAAGTCCTGTGGTCAAGGCTTTGATGATGGAGGAGATAAAGAAGCTCGACGAAACGATAAAATCGATAGAAAAGAAAGCAGCCGAGAAGAGAAGGAGGGCTTTTGGTTTGTGGAGCTTCCTGGGGTTGAGATAAAGTATCGATAGCGGAAGCGAAAAAATTGGTTCGAATTTTCTGTTTTTTATTTTTGCGGTAAATTTACTTTATAGAGGAGTTGTACGAAAGTTGGGAAGAGGGCAGAGAGGCTGCCGAAAGACGTGGAGTTAGACTTCGAGAGTAAAGAGTTCGACTTAGCAATCTTTCACGCAGAGCAGGCAGCCCAACTCTTCTTGAAATCTAAAATTCTTTCCCTCGGTGTACAATTTCCGAAAATCTACGAGATTTCTGAGCTCATGAAGATACTCCACCAACTGGGTATGAAGAGGTTAAAAGTTAAGAAGTAGAGCCGATAACTTTAATTATGGGAAAGAAGGATTTTCCCTTATACACCCTAGAAAGGCTTCTTAAGAAAGCTGGGGCAGAGAGGGTTTCGCCTTCCGCGGCCGAGGAGTTGAGAGAAATTCTCGTAGACCTCGTTGAGAGGATAACTGAGGACGCCGTCATGCTGGCGAGGCATGCGAAAAGGGTCACGGTGAAGAGGGAAGACATAAGGCTTGTGGCGAAGAACCTCTAGAAATTTTCAGGGGGTTGTTTTAATCCTTTACCGGGACACAAAAGCCGATAACGTTAAAAACGCTTCAAAGCAATAAAGTAATTTATGGAGAAGACTACCGCGAGCATCAAAGACATGAAGCCTGGTAGTTTTATCATCATAGAAGACGCCCCTTGCAGGGTAGAGAAGGTTAGCGTCTCGGCACCGGGGAAGCACGGAGCGGCAAAGGTGAGGGTCGAAGCTATAGGTTTGCTGGACGGAAGGAGGAGGAGCATAGTGAAGCCGGCCGACGAAACCGTTGAGGTTCCGATAATCCTCAGGAAAACGGCGCAAGTGTTAGCTATTATGGGAGACAACGCGCAGATAATGGACCTGAACACCTACGAGGTCTTCGAGCTTCCGATACCCGAGGAAATTAGGGAGCAAGTACAGCCAGGGAAAGAGGTCGCGTACTACGAGGTGGCTGGCGTTAAGACGTTGAAGCCCGTAAAGTAGCTTTTCAAACGCTCAGTAGAAGAGGAAAAGGTAAAGTATGACTGTATCGATGAAAGCGCCTATTACAGCTCCGAGAGCAGGTTGGGTTAGTAGGTACGTCTCTACCATGGCCGCTAAGAAAATCAGGATGGCCGCGAGTGCCAGTATTTGGAAACAATCCTTTACGATGAAGGAGAGGTGCTTAACCCCCTTTTTCGTCAGCGCCGCCGAGAGTACGCTGCCGCTGATGACCGCCAGGAAATACGCGAGAAACTCCGGAAAACCGTGGGGGAAGTAGGCGGAGGTAGCGTAGAAAATTCCGAAGAGGTTTTTCGATTCTATTCCGATGGCCACGGAAAGTAGCGTGGCGTTCCAAGCCAACACGAAGACGGCCCCGGCGCTGATTAGTATCGCCAGTAAAAAGCTCAGGATTAGGACCGTCAGGTTGTTTGAGAGGATTTTCCAGAAATGGGTAGACGAGAAGAAGGTCGGCAAGAAAGCCCCCCTTATGGCCTCTATCTCCTTTATCTGCTCCTGAAAGATTTTCGCCGAAATATCTCGCGGTAGCATCACGAAGACTATCGAATACGTCAGCACGATACCCAAGAAGAAGGAAAGGTAGATTTCGGTTATCCTCCTGTGCCTCCTAAAAATACTTATCTTTTTGTTCCACCTGAGCTCGTCCAAAGCTTCCTCCGTCTTAGAAAGCTCGTACATGAAGGGGAAGGATATTATCGTTATGAGCATCGTCGTGAAGATTCCCGTGAACTTCTTGAACACGATGAAACTCGTAAGCAAAGCTACGAGAGAAATTATTTGGGCTGAGGCGAAGACCCATAGTAGGTTGCTCCTGGCTTCCTTCACGGAGATTATCCTTTCGACCACCACGTTTAAAAATTAATCGCTGGAAGAAAAAGTTATTTACATGGGGTTGAAGTTTGGAAAAACGGTCTACGCGGCCTTGGCGATTTTGGTACTCTACGTAACCTCCACCCTCTTCGTAGGAATAAGGGGATTACCGTTTTTCCACACTCCGAAAAAGTTTCCGTTAGCAGAGAACATCGTCAACAGGAGCCTCTCCGAGGAAGAAAGAGACTACCTCCTGAGGAAGGGCACGACGATCGTAAGGTTTGAATTCGACGAATGTGAAGGGGGTTGTCGAAAGATTAGGTCTTTACTCGAGGACCTCGCCAGCTCGGAGAAGGAGCAAGTTTTCCTGGAGGAGATTAAGGTGAACGGCCTTGGAAAAAGCTTTTGGGTTAGGATAACGAATCTTTACAAGGGCGAGAGCAACCTCTACTCTCCATCCGAAAACGAAACTCTCGATGCGGTGTGCAACCTGATGGCGAAGCCTCCACTAACTCTTTGCGCTTTGAGGGGCGTATAAATTTTTAGTTGGAATCCATAAGATTTTCTTGATGGGAAACTACACCCTCACGGGCATTTTGGGAGTCGAAAGTTTGGGAGAAGCGGTGAGGAATTACCTCTTGTTTAATCTCGTGCCAGCGTTTCTATTCCTGGTAGCGGGTTTTCTCGTGGGAAAGTTCGTGGGAGAAGTCCTCAGGAGGGCTCTCGTGAAATTAAAAATAGACGCGTACTTCGCGAGGGACGGTAGGGTAAGGTTCAGGATGAGCGAATTCCTCTCTATGGTAACGAAGTGGGGCATCTACCTCTTAGCGGTATGGTTCGCTGTCGACCAATTGCAGGTACAACCCCTGAGTCAACTACTCGAAAAAATCGTGCTGGAATTCTTGCCAGGGATAATCAAAGCCATACTCATCATAGTTTGCGGTTACTTTATCGCTGAGTACGTGAAAGAAAGGGTCGAGGAGATAGGGGTGGTGTATTCCGACGTGGTTTCAGCGGCGGTGTTCTGGCTAATCGTTTACATAGCGGTCGCGATGGCTCTACCGCTGGTAGGTATACCGGCGACCCTCGTGAACAACATACTGCTCATCACCCTCGCATCCCTAGGAGGAGGTTTCGCCATCGCGATAGGGCTGGGGTTGAAGGACGTAATCTCTGAGATGGCGAGGGAGCACTTGAAAGCCATGAAAAGGAAGAGGAAGGTCAGAGGATAAGGTTCTGCATACCCTTCAGGTACCAGCTCTTGAGCTGCTCTTCCGTGTAAAGCTCGTACTCGTCGGACAAGTACCTTTTATGACCGACAAGCCTATCCACGATGGGACCGGGTACCCCTGCTGAGATCATCTGTGTCTTGAACCATTTCCTGAGCAAGTGGGGGTGCAGCGTGTACCTCTTCCCGACCTTCTTCGCTACCCTTTTGAAGGCGTTGCTGATGATGTAGTGGACGTTCTGGTAGGTCATCCTCCCTCCCTTGGAGGTCGCTACCAAAAAAGATTCTTCAGTCATTTCCTCCTTTTTCCCCCTCCTCTCCAGGTATGCGAGCAGCTCGTCCTTGGCTTGGGTGGAGATGAAGGTTACCCTCGCTTTTCTCTCCTTGGCGCCGGCTCCTCTAATCCTTACGATGGGAGGGTGCGATGAGAGGTCGACGTCCCCAAGCCTGAGCTGGATTAGTTCGCTGACTCTCATTCCGGAAGAGGAAAGCAGCAGTATGCAAACCCTCGCTTTCAGGCTGGAAGCTTCCAAGACCTTCCTGAGTTCCTCCCTGGAAGGTAGGGTGTCCTCGTGGAGGGTGTAAGTCTTTATCGCGGGCGTTTCCACCCTTATCCCGTTGGCCGAGAAAAATTTCTTGACGCCGGCGACCCATGTAGCTACGGACTTGGGGGCGAGGTCTTTGCTGGCTATCTCTATCGCGTAGTCTCTGACGAGCTTACTCGCGTCTTCCTCCCCCCTCCTCACCCTTTCGACGAGCTCGTCCGGGTCACAGGCTCCGCAAAACTCGAAAAAACTCTTCAAGCTCTTGAGATAAGTGAGCTCGGTATTCCTGCTCCTCGTGAGGAGTTTCAACTCGCCGAGCATCCTCCTGACGGAATCGAACTCTTCGAGCTTCATCTTTCCACGTAAAAATTTTTTACGGAAGCACAAAAAAGTGAGCTGTAAACGTTCAACCGCGAGAACGTCAACAAGCTGGCGGAGAGACTTTCTTTTACAAAACGTTAGCCCTATGCTCACGTACGGGCTTAGTCGCGACAGCCAAAAGGAGGTTCATTCCGGGTTACACTCCCTAACCAGGCTTCGCGGCGGAGCCATCGACTTCAGTGGGGGGAGGATGTCACGTGGGACCGGTGGGATTTGAACCCACGACACACCGGTCTTCAGCTTCGACTAAGGTGAGAGCCCGTGTTTGACAAGTACTCGGACGCGTCTCACCTTAGCGGTCGCTCTCCCGGGCTGAGCTACGGTCCCTACCTAACCTAAATTTAACACCCTCGACGATTATAAATGTTAACACTCCGGTGACGACCCTTATTCCGCGCAGGATTTTACTTTTTCTCGAGTATTCCACGCTGACGGGGACTTGTTTGATCTTCCAGCCTTTCTTCAAACACTCTACCAAGAAGTGATTCTCTATTATGTAGCCCCCCTTCACAGAAATCCTTTCCAAAACTTTCCTGTTCAAGGCTACGTAGCCGCAATTAGTATCCTTGAGGTCGGTCCCGAAAAGAAGGTTGAACGTTTTTCTCCACACGAAGTTTCCGAGCCTGTGACGAAACGGCACTTTCTCGAAGTTCCTACATCCCATTACGAAGTCGGCCTCCCCCTTCACCAACGGCCCGAGAAGCTTCCAACCATCCTTCAACGAGTACTGCCCGTCCGCGTCGGCGATAAGAACGAACTCCACTTCCTTCCTCTTTCGGAAGTAAGAAAAACCCGTCCTTACCGCCTCCCCCTTACCCTTGTTGGTCTTGTGCCTTATTACGTGTGCTCCGAACCTTTTCGCCACTACTGAGGTAGCGTCCCTCGACCCGTCGTCGACGACCAAAACGGTGGAGCCGGGAAAGAACTTCTTAACCTCCCTCAACACTTTCGGGAGGTTCCTTTCCTCGTTGTACGCCGGGAGCAGTATGCCGACCCTCCTGCAAGGCTTCGCAATCCACCTAGCAGGCAACGTTCTCCACCCTATCCTTTACCTCAGGACACCTCACGCTGAAGACCTCCATCTTCTCTATCTCCAAGCTAGAATCGATGTCGCCGCTTATGTTTAGGGTGACTTTCCTCGTGTCACCCTGACGTAACGGGTGGTCCTTGGTGAACTTTTTGCGAGAGGCGAGGTCGAGACACTCGTAGCTTTTCACACTCCCGTCGCTGAGGTAAACCACGGCCCTTATCTCCCATAGGTCGAGCCTGCCAACGTTCCTTAGAGTAAAGTTTATGCTATCCTTCTTGCTCACACCGTCTCCGCTAAGGTCGCACTCTACGGAGGAATCGTCGATTAGGATGGAGGCCCTTTGCATACACTTTAACCTTTCCAACTGGGTTTCGGAAGACGTTTCCGTTTCAGACTTGAAAAAACCGGCACTCCATAGGGAGACTGCGAGAGAGACGGCCGCGACTACGGCGAGGAGCATGACACTCGCTAGTACGTAGGAAATTCCTTTCGGCATACAAAATAATTAGCGGAGAAGACAATAAATTAGATTATGGGAAGCAAGAAAGCCGTGAGTCCCTTGCTCGCTTACATCCTAGCGGTTGCCATAACCGTCGTCGGCATAGCGATAGTCCTCCACGGGGTGTTGCCATACTTTACACAACTTCAAGAAACTCAAGCGGTCGAGACGGCGACCCAACAGATGGCTCTTCTTTCTAGAGTCGTGGAAGAGGTTGCCAGCGAAAGCGTCGGTAGCCTTAGGAGAGTGTCGTTGAGCGTTCCAGAAGGAAAGTTGCTGGTAGATAATCTCACAAGTTCCCTCAAGTTCGTGACCGAAATTACTTCACCCATCTTTTCGCCAGGCACGTTGCTCAAAAGAGGAAGCCTCACGGTAATCGCTGGAGGTTATGCGAAGGGTTACGAGGAAGACATCGACGGCGACGGAGAGGTTGAAATCGTGGTGGAGAATCCTTACCTGCGCGTAGTTTTTACCAAGTACCAGGGCGAAACCATATTCACAAACGAGAGCATAATAGAAACCATGACCTTCAAGCCAGAAGCTTCGACGATGAACCTTTCCGAAAGCGAGCTCTACGTCGACGGAAAGATCGTCGAGGGCGTAGCTCAAACGACCCTCCTAGACAAAGGCGATTACCTTCCTTCGGCAAGGGTTTTGCTCACGATCAACGAGAGCGGAAGCTTACACAGCATACTCTACGAGCTGGGAGGGTCCTTCGATTTCCTTCTGGTCAGGCCGCTGGGTGACGAAACCTTAACGATCAAAGTTCCCGTGAGACTGGGAAGCAGCAAGGAGAACGACGTCGTTAGAATCCCCGCCGAACCGGTCAAAGAAGGTCCAGCGAACAGCATCCCGAGCGGGTGTTACGAGTTCGTCCCTTAGCGGCGAGCCAAAATTCCGAAAACCAGCACCTTTCACAGCAACTCGTTCTCCTTCAGTTCTTCTACTACCGAAAGTATTACGTCCTGGTAGTCGACTTCCCCCCTCTCAATCCTGTCCATCTTCTCCTCTAACAGCCTAGTCCTTTCTTCGGAGATGAAGCTTCCGTAGTTTTCTAGGAGGAACTGCAAAACTTTTTTACCCAACCTCGTCGGAACTATCCCGACCCCGGTTTCCTTGACGTAGCGTCGCTCGAAGAGCTTCCTCACTATCATCGCGTATGTACTCGGTCTACCTATCCCTTCCTCCTTCATCTTCTCTATCACCTCTCCTTCCTTGAACGGCCACGCAACAGGGACCTTCCTCCACTTAAATTCCGAGATTCTATACTTCCCGCTCTCGACCCTATCCCAGAGCTTAAGGTAGGAAAACCTTAAGAAGCCTTCCTCTACGACCTCGACAGGACGGGAGAGTTCGACTTCCCTATCCAAGAGCTTAGCGACTATCCTCTGCTTCCTGACTTTCGCCGGCTTCGACTGGCTGGCCAAGAACCTCTTGAAGATCAAGTTGTAAAGCGCGAAATGCTCGCCACCGAGCTTTATGGCAAGCCTCATGAGCCTGAGGTTGACCAGCTGTCTGAGCTCCGTTGCGTCTATGGGCCTCGTCGGTCTTATGCACTCGTGGGCACCTTCCTTGAAGTACTTCCTAGGTTGAAAGTTTCCTTCCAACTTTTTCTTCTTCAAGTATTCCTCCGCCACTCTGATGCCCGCGCTCGAAACTGTAGTGGAATCCGTCCTTATGTAAGTTATCAGCCCAGTCTCGAAGAGCTGTTGCGCTACCCTCATGGCTTTTTGGGAGGACATCTTGAGGTAAAGGTTCGCATCCCTGAGCATGGCGTCGGTAGTGTATGGGGGCGGTGGGTTCAGCGTTTCCTCGCTTTCCTCCACGCTAACCTCAACGAGATTTTCTTCGACGTTTTCTACTTTTTCCTCGAACTCGAAGCGGAGTTGAAGCCCGTTTTCAAGCGTGAGTGTGAGGACGTTCTTTTTCTTCGAAAACTCCTTTACCCTCTCGACTATCCATTTCAGTACTGGGCTTTGAACCCTTCCGGCCGATAACACCTTGCTATGGAAGACCTTCTGCAAGAGTTCGCTTAGCGAGTAACCAACTAGCCTATCTTCAGCCCTCCTCGTAAGCTGAGCCTCTACCATCTTCTCGTTGATTTCAAGCGGAGATTCCAAGGCTCTCAGCAGGGCACCACGTGTTATTTCGTGGATCTCCAACCTCTTGATGTTCCTGTTCAAGGAAGCTAGGTGGACGTAGACGTCGTAAGCTATTTTTTCTCCCTCGGAATCGAAGTCTGTGACTATGAAAATTCTGTCGACCTCGATCGCGAGCTCCCTCAGCACCTTGATAAAGCTTTCCTTGCTCGTTACGTTCTTGCTCTTGCACTTCGGGCACTCGTTGCCATCGACGAACTGTTCTCCGCACTCCACGCACTTTTTTATGAAGTTGAAGCGGAGTACGAACTTACCGTCGATTCTGTCGATTCCGAAAATTTCTCCGGTGTCGGAAAGCTCGAAGATATGGCCTTGCGTCGCGACGACGTTTGCTAGATACTTTCCGATGATGGTTTCGTAGACGGTAATTCCCTCTATAACCCTTTTTGAAGGCCTTCCGAAGAACCTGGAAATCGTCCTCGCCTTCGTCGGGCTCTCCACGATTAGCAGGGCCGTCTCGAAGAACTCTTCCTTCTTCAACGAGAGCTTACCCTCGAGTATCAACCTTATCCTCTCCCTATCCCTGTCGACCTCCTCCATGCTCTTCTCCACCCTTTCCTCCTTGTATTCCATGACCTCGAACTCCTCCATGAAGTACCTTATCTTCTTCACGAGGTCGTTCTTAGCCTTTTCGCAATCGTTTATCAAAATCGCGACTCCCTTCGAAATTCCTCCTGCATAGAGCCTTGAGCACCTTCCGGAAGCTTGGATAAAGCCAGTTGGGTCGGAAATTATGAGGTAAAACTCCCCTCCCTTCTCCTCGAGTATCCCGGTTTCCGACTCCCTGATTTTCTTCAGCAAATCTTCGGTAAGGATTTCGTTCAAGAACTCCTCCACCTTCTTCATGAGCACTTCGTCTACGTAACCCTCGTAAAGGTATCTCTGCACGTGTCTCGATAGAGCCTCCACAAACCTCTGCGCCCTAGCTTTCAAGTAGTTGTCCTCGAGAAAATCCTGAAGGTTCCTCAGTAGGGTGAGCATCCTTATGGGATTTTCTTCGTATCTCAACCTGATCTCGGTCCGCGGAACGCCGGCGAAGATCACGTACCTTATCCTGGTCGGAAGGTCTATTCCCCTCGCTATCGGGCTCCTGTAGGACGCCACTCCGAGGAGGACGTCTATCTCTCCGCTCGCGAACTTGTCGATCAACCTTTTCTTGGTCGATTCGAACACAACAGCTCTTATTCCGTTTTTGCTCAAGAAATCGCAAATCCTGTGAGCCTCCTCTATTCCTTTTGCCATGGGAACGAAGATTAACCCGCCGCCACCGTACTTTTTGATGAAGTCGAGGATGAATCTTTCCATGTCTTCGACTTTCAGCTCGTAGGTATCGATGTTCCTCACGAATTCGGGAGAGAATCCTATACCGAAGCCGAGAAGCTCCCTGAGCAGGAGAACCCTCTTAGACCTCCTGACCTTTGCCGTAGCTCCGGAAACTATGAGGATCCCCCTTTCTCTAGGTTCTGCCTTTTCCTGGAGCAAAGCATCCAGGTTTTCCAAGGCTTTCTCGTAGCCGAGTAAGTATAAAACTTTATCGACGTTCTTCGAGGACCTCAAGAAGCTGTCGACGTCGTCGATAAAAATGAGATCAAATTTTTTCCCAAAAAGAAACTCATCGAATCTCTGAGCGAGAAACCTTTCTGTCGTCACCAAGATGTGGAAGTCACTTTCTTTTATCCTCTGGAGGTTCACCTCCTTCTCCTTGGGCGTTAAGTAAGAAGAGTAAGAGGCTACCTTCACGGGATAACCCTTCTCTTCCGCAAGACTCAAGAGTTTTTTGTAAATCCTGTGCACGAGCACGGAGGTAAGCGTGATTATATAAGTCCTCTTACCCTGGAGAGCCAAGTATATGGCTAGAGCCAGGCCGAAAGTCGTCTTCCCTATCCCAGTAGGAGCGAATATGGAAAAGCTCCTGTCCTTAAAGAACTTTATGCACCAGTTTTTCTGGAGCCTTGTGAGCTCGAAGCCGAAGCAGTCCTTGAAAAAACTCTCGAATTCCTCGACCCACGAAAGCACGGAGAAAAGCTTTTCTTTCTTTCCCTCGCAAAGCTTGCACGTGCCACTCTTCAACAGTTCCTCGTCCGAAACGCTTCCGTGACAGACTGGGCAGCTGTTGAGGTACAGCACTTTCATGCTTCCATTTTTTGAATTTTACACGACCGCTTAAAAGTTTTTAAACGTGACGCGAAGAGCTTCAGGTCAGTAGGAGCTACGGTGCTATCCTTTCCACGTCTCTTGGAAAGAGGATCACTTCCCTAATGTTTTTCAGCTCCAGCAACTTCATCAAGAACCTCTCTACCCCTAACCCAAAACCGGCGTGTGGAGGCATTCCATACTTGAAAGCCTCGAAGTAGAACCTGGCGTTCTCGACGCTCACTCCCTTTTCCTTGGCTTGCGAGACCAACTTTTCGTACCTGTGCTCTCGCTGACCACCCGTAACTATTTCCGTACCCTTGAAGAGAAGGTCGTAAGATTTTGTGAACCTGGGATCGCTCTCATCCTTCATCGCGTAGAAAGGCCTGACCTCGAAGGGATAGCCTATGACGAAGACGAACTCGTGGGAGAACTTTTCCTTTACGTACTCTCCCAGCCTCTTCTCACCCTCCGTTCCCAAGTCGCTAGCCTCCTCCATCCCTAGAATCTTAGCGATTTCCTTTATGTGCATCTTCGGAAACGGTTTCTTGGGAACGATTATCTCCACCCCGAAATCTTTCCACAACTCCTCGTCACGCTCCTTAACGCGTCTCATCACGTAGATAAGCATGTCCTCCAAGAGCTTCATGTGGTCTTCGATGGAGACGAAGCTCTCCTCCACGTCCAACGAGAGGAACTCAGCCACGTGCCTAGTGGTATGGCTCTTCTCAGCCCTGTACGCGAAACCTATCTCGAAAACCTTTTCGAAGCATGCAGCTTGCATCAGCTGCTTGTAAAACTGCGGAGACTGAGCGAGGAAAACTTGCTTGTCGAAGTAGAGGATGGGAAAGATTTCCGCACCTCCCTCAGTACCTTCCGCGACTATCTTCGGTGTGTTGATCTCTACGTAATCGTTGCTTATCAGAAATTCTCTGAAGTACTGGAGGATTTTCGCTTTGAGGAGAAAGACCTTCTTAACCTTCTCCCTCCTGAGGTCCAAAAACCTGTAGTCCAGCCTTTTGCTAAGCTCGGTCTTCACGTGCTCGTCTATCTCTATCGGCAAACTTTCGGCTTTTGAAATTAGCTCTACGCTTTCGACCAAAACCTCCTTACCTCCCGGAGCTTTCTCGTTCTCTTTAACCCTTCCTAAGATTTCGACGACGTCTTCCCTAGAAAGCCCTTTCGCGACCTTCAAAAGCACTTCGTCACCCTTGATTACGCACTGCACCTTCCCACTCCTATCCCTCAACACCAAGAAGCAGAGTTTTCCCAAATCCCTTATCGCTTCTACCCACCCTTTTAGGGTAACTACCTCACCTTCTTGAGATTCTCCAAGGACTTGCGAGGCATGCTTCCTTCCAGGCTCAAGGCTCCCCATGCTCTCTCAACCAATTTTCTATCGCCAGCTTCACGTTGACCACGACTTCCTCACCGTCCGGTAGCCTTCTCTTGATGGTCATCGGTATCACCTTTTCCTTGAACTCCTGCTTCGCTATCTTTATGGGGTCCTCTTCGCTGGTTTTTACCAAGACAGGCGCTCCTAGCGAAATCTGCAAGGCTCTCGCTCCTATCAGGCGAGTTACCTCAAACCTCGTAAACCTATCCTTCGGCCATATCAAAGGATCACCGCGCTAGGGTTTAAACTTAGAGATTTCCTTCAGGAGGTCGACGTGCGTCAAGAACACCTGTCTACAGCAATACCTTTTTATCCTGAGTTCGTCGAGAACTTTCTTCCTCTCCTCGCCGCTTTCCACCCTTTTCTTGTACTCTTCCCAGAGGTGGCCTATAACTTTCCCACAAGTAAAACACCTTACGGGTACTATCATCTTCCCACCGTAGATTTATTCGAAAATTAAATTTTATCCTCCCTTTAAATATTTTAAATTTATCCACTAAATTTTTTTCGGTCGTGGGTGGTGTCGTGCACCCCATCTTACTCTTGCTCTTCGTGGGCATTTTTCTCGGAATCTGCACGTACCACTTCCTCCTAAGGAAGCTCATCCTTCCTCTTCTTTTGGAAAGGGAGAGGGAAAGGATTAAGAGGGATGTCTTGGAGAAGAGCAGGGCCGTGATTAAGGGCAAGGTTTCCGAGCAGATTTTGCCTTTGCTCCCCTTCTTCGATTACAACCTCGCGGACGTAAGGTTCCTCGGAAGCCCGGTGGATTACATCGTCTTCGACGGTTACACGAGAGTGAAGGAGGAGGGAAAAGGAGAAATCAAAATAGTTTTCTTGGAAGTGAAGCGGAAGGGCTCGAAGCTCTCGAAGGTTCAAAAGCAGCTAAAGGAAAGCGTTGAGAAAAAAAGGGTAGAGTGGAAGCTTGTAGAAATGTGAAAAAATAAAAAACCGAAAACAAAAACTTCTTTATCTTAATCTTACATTTAGGATGGCCAGCAAGCTAGACCTTTCTCGCAGGTTCCCTCGACGCTTATGTTTGCGGACTGATCGCTCGTCTCACACACCCCCTTGATGATTATTTTACTGTCTGCATCTATGTTACTAGTTACATTAAATGTACCTACTTGCCCAGGATCTAAGTTGAGTCCAGCATTATTAACAGGCTGAAGACAACCCCCCTCTACA
>Ga0190319_1000068_pt1 | contig 15108 bp, 11 predicted proteins | sample 48701145_MG_FD_165040 | JGI IMG/M metagenome (GOLD analysis project Ga0190319, IMG submission 165040) | Hydrothermal vent sediment bacterial communities from Southern Trench, Guaymas Basin, Mexico - 4870-11-4-5_MG | ecosystem: Environmental > Aquatic > Marine > Hydrothermal vents > Sediment ...
GGCGATGGTCAGCATGTACTGGGGAAATTCTGGAACGTAGGGAGCAGTTTCGGCCATGTCGAAGTAATTCTCGCTCACGATGGTATCGCCGTGAGTGTTGTAAGCGGTTATGCGGACGGTGTATGTTCCCAGAGTAGCGGTTTCTGGGTAATCCCACGTACAATTGTAGCGGAAGAAATCAAGGGCGCCCGTTCCCGTCCCATCGTACATGTCGTAGGCCTCGTAATAGTCTGCGGGCGTTTGCGCCGTACCCCACTCATAGGTGCAGGAGGCGACGGTGGTCCCTCCGGGGTCGATGATCTCGACGACGACCTTCTGTATGTCGTCTAGGCCGACCATGTTGGAGACGTTCCCGATGACCACCACCCGCCTATGGGAGGCGTCCCAAGACGTGGCGAAGGTCGTCTGCTTGTATCCGTCCTTGTTGTATGTGGAGATCCCTTCGTCGTACATGTAAGCTGGGGCTTCGAAGGTTATCCCGGACGGGTAGCTAGGGTCGTCGAAGTCTAGCCACACGTCCTGTGAGGCGTTCATGGTGAGGAGGATCCTAGCGCCTTCGGGCAATTCGACATCGGGGACATCTATGCCCCACGAATAACAACCGGCAGCCGTAGTGCTGACCTCTTCGATGTGCCAGCTGACAACGTAGCCTTCGGGATCGATTATGGTGAGGTTCACGGTGATGTCAGCGCCGCCTTCGAGGCACAAGGTCAGGGTGAGGTTGGTAAAGGTTATTGATCCGTTGAAGGGCTCGCTCACGAACTTCAGATAACCGTCGCGGGGGATGATTTCCGATTGCATGCCCTCAGGGTTCCACTTCTCCGTGTGGTTCATTACGAGATTCGTGTAATTAGCGCCGTAGGCGGTGCAGTCGGGGGAAGGCTCCCCATAGCCAAGGACCTTAATGCAATGCGCGAGTTTGTGGAAATACATGTACAGCTCGTCTATGGCTTCTTGTCGAGCGGGGATCACCAACGACTGGGCGGATGAAGGGGCGAGGGAATAAGCGAAGGCGTACGCGAGGAGAATTATGGTGGCGAGGGTTGCCGCCATCGGTGGACGCTTCATCCATGAAATTAACGTTTATTATATAGAATTTGCCTCAGTAACCATTTTAAGCACAGTTTCCGAGTAAGGAAGGGTGGAAGCATGGCCCTATCTCAGTGGACGGTTACCGTTAAGAGACATCCTGTGAAGTTCGGGCCTGGGAAGGACAAAGTCTCGACGATTGGACCCGATGGCGGCTCGAGCGTCAGCTCCCTATCTGCCTACATAAACAGGCGCGTGAAGTACTCGAGCGTCTTCACGATCGAGAACACCGAAGGGCCAGGAGGAGCGAGCTACAGCGTCTACCTGAGGTTCGTTCCGGGGACGTGGTCGTACAACGGAACGCCTGATATGTCGAAGGTCGAGCACCTGCAGGTCTTCCTGCGCCACAAAGACAAGGACTACTTGCAGTTCGAGATCAAGGACGGGGCGATCGAGGTTTCGGATGGGAGCGGAAACCCCGTCGTCCTAGGACCCGGCGAGAGCGCTACTGTGTGGACGAGCATCAAGCTCAAGCCCGAGGCTTCCGAGGGCGATTCATTCAATTTCCAGCTAGAGCTCGTCGTCCCGCCAACGCCTCCAGCTCCCGCTCCAGCTCCCGCCGCCCCAGCTCCTGCCCCCGCTCCGGGACCTGCACCCACTCCAGCGCCTCCTACGGGTCCGCCGACTCCAGCCTAGAACTTTATTTTTCTCGGAGCGAAGGAAAGAGCTAGGTGACTCCTACTGAGACGAGGATCGGCTTAAGGATAAGCGGAGAAGTAAAGGCTTTTCAGAGGGTTCCGCTCGGGGTCGAAGGACTCGACGAGATAATAGGCGGGGGAATTCCCGCGGGCGACATCCTCCTCGTGAGCGGGATGCCCGGATCCGGCAGGACTACACTCGCTTTCCAATTTCTTTACTATGGTTGCACGAAGTACGGAGATCCTGGCATTTTCGTCGCCGTTGACGAGAAGCCCGACAGCGTGAGGTCTCGCATGTCCCATTTCGGCTGGAACGTCGCTTCGTTGGAACGGAAAGGCGCGCTCATCTTCGCCGACGCGTACGCGAGGGTGGCGAAGGTCCCTTCCATCGAGGAAAGGGAAGTGGCCGTCGACGACGTGGTCGCCTTCCTCACTGACTTGTTCGCCTACGTGGAGGAAATAGCCGCCCACAGGGTCGTAATAGACTCCGTGTCCACCCTCCTGGCCATATGGGGGTCGAACGAGGGGGAGCGGAGGTCGGCGGCGAGCCAGCTCTGCGCGAGCTTGAGGGAAACGGGCCTCACGACCCTAATGACGGCGGAAGCCCTGCCGGGGAGGATAAGCCGCTTCGGGATCGAGGAATACGTCGCCGACGATGTCATCGTCCTCCACAGCGTCAAGTCCGCCGACGGGCTCAGCACGAGGCGCATGATGGAGATCGTGAAGCTGAAGGGGTACGCGCACCCGCTCACGATGGTCCCCTACAGGATCGAGCACGGGAGGGGGATAGTCGTCGTCCCGCCGAGGGCGGCTCGCGAAGAATTGTTAAGGGAAAGAATAGAGCGAATAAGGAGGAGGATTAGGGGATTTTAGGCCACTTCCCTAGGGACGTTACGAAGTCCCGTAGCCGCGCGAGGCAAACGAACGTTACCAAGAGTCCCTCGAGGAACCACGGGAAGCAAAGGATTGGGGATGGGCTGGAAGCGACTAGAGGGTCGGGGCACTCGGGGCACTCCGTTTCGAAGTAGGTCGAGTTGGTGACCGTGGAGCCGCTCAAGTAGGTTACGCTCGCATCGAAAGTCCAAGTGCCTGGGTCGGCTTCGTAATCAGTGTACTTGAAAATCCATATGGTTACGGTGTGCTTATCGTCGTAAATGATGTCCAAAGATTGGCTACCTGAAATCAGGGGCCCAGCGTATGCTCCTTGAATAGGATGCGCAGGTGTGAGGCTATCTGAGTACTCAGCTATCGCGGGATCCGGGTCATTTGACTCGCTACCTTGGTCATCGTCGACAGTAACATCTACGTAAACCGTACCCGTATAATTACACCTGCGCTGGTCGAGGAGGACGAGGCGGAACTGCATGGAGTCCCCGCGCGTCGCCTCTTCTTCGGGCTCTCCTTTTTTCGTGTCGTGGTCGTAGAAGGTGCACGCCGAAGGGTCCCTCGTCCAAGTCCCCGTGCTGGGGTCGTAGAACTCGATGATGACGTATTGCAAGTACGCCGTTTCGAAGGTCTTCGAGGCGCTCTGCCCCGTCGAGACCTCTTGGGCGGTTATCGTCCAATCTCCGGGCGCCACATCGCTCGTTTGGTAATCGTAGTTCACATCGAAGCTGTCCCTTATTTCGCCGTTGGCGTCCGTGTAATCAGTGCGGGGGAAACCGTCATACGTAGCGCCGTTCGCGTCGGTTACGGTGACCGTCACTTGCCTGTTCGCCGCCGGGCCCGTGGACGTGGAAACCTTCACGATGTAGTAGACCGTCGAGCCGGGCTGGTAGGGGCAGTCCCCGTACGAGTACTCCTGCGTGTAGCCGGGGTCGCGGTAGAGGGTGATGTCGATGATCAGGCGCTCGGGCAAGTCGATTTCCGTGCGCACGATGACGTGCGAGGGCTCTTCGATATCGATGAGTACCTTCCCCCCGAGCGCCGCCTCCACGCGCATCCAGTAGGTGCCGTTCCCGTAGTCGACGAACGCGGTTACGTCGTCCACGAAGTCCTGCCCGGCGCATATCACGGCGTACGGCTTCGCCCCCGCGATGTAGCTACCGTCGTCCCTCCAGAGGGTGAAGGTGACATTCAAGTCGTCCCCGTCGAAGCTGTAATCGTCCAACCTCATGAAGACCCCGTACGTCGCCCGGAAGTTGTGGATGAGCTCCTCCATATCCGACCTCAAGGTCATGTTGAACCAAACGGTCGCGTTCGAGTAGTTGACGCTACCCACTCCGCTTTCGGCGTGTGTGGCGTTCCAAGAAGTCTCGAACTCGTAATCAAAGGGAACCAAAGTGAGGACGAAGCCTGCCCTCCTGCAGTGTTCTTGCGCCTGCCTCACCCACTCTTGGAGCATTATGGAGTAGTTCTCGGGCTTCATGCCCGCCCTCACGCACCTCGCGTAGGAGCCCAACAATTGGGCGACTGCATACCTCGATTCTTGGACGATGTTCATCCCCACGTACTCGATGCGGCTCGAGGAGTAGCGGACGCGACTCGTCGTGAGGATGCTGAGGATCGTCGTGACGACGAATAAGGTGAGGACGATGACCATCGCCGCCATGAGGAATATCTGCCCTTTGCGCCCCCTCATCCCGTCAGCCTCCACAAGCTAATTTCGAGGGTGAAGGGGTATAGGCCCCTCTCCCAGCCCGTGCAGAGGAAAGCGTACGCGACGCCCGCCGTCCCCGATATCTCGTACTCGGAGATCTCCGCATATGTGGAGGGTAGGTCGGCCCCGAACCCCGTGTGGTACGACTTCAAACCGGGAGGGACGGAGGGGTCGTCCGCCCACCGGTAGCCCGAGCCCACGGGCTCCGCGACGTACATGAGCCACTCCAAGCCCATGATGGCGTAATCGCGGTACCTAGCATCGAGAGTTGCTTTGTACAATTCCCACAGGAAGTAAACGACGCCTGCCGTCCCCCCTCCTCCCGGCGGGTAGTAGTTTCTCGCTGTGCTCTCGGGCCACCTGACTCCGTGCGTCGTCGTTTCCGCCCTCGAAATAAGCCAATTGCCCGCCTGAATGGCGAAGGAAAGGTAGTCGGAATCCCCCGTTGCCCGGTACAATTCCAAAAAGAAGAGCCCTATCCCCGCCGAACCCAAGCCCAACCCCATGTAGCGGGGCTCACCTGACATGTTCTCGGCGGGCCTCCACCTCCCTCCCTCGTTGTAAAGGGCGAGCCAAAGGGCGGCTCCTCGGGCGTAGTGGAGGTAGGTGGAGTTGCCGGTGACCTCATACATCTTCGTGAGGAAGTACCCGACTCCCGCCGTTCCCGCAAAGCCCGTGTAGATGGTGCCCGTCCCGTTCAAGTAGCGAGGCCAGTTTACGAAGGGGCCCGTCACGTTCGCCGCGCCTATGAGGCTTTCAGCGGCCGCTTTCGCCTTCTCGAAGTACTGGTAGTTGCCCGTTGCGTACGCGAGTTCCATGTAGAACAAGCCGATGCCCGCCGAACCATCCATTCCCGTGAGGAAGTCGTTCGACCCCTCCCACGCGGGCCACTTGAGCCCCCCGTGGACGATGTCCGCTTGCTCCAAATCGGACAGCCAATTCGCCACTTTCTCCGCGTAATCCAAGAACGTCTCGTTCTTCGTCGCGAGGTACAGGTCGACGAAGAAGTAGCCGATGCCCGCCGCTCCGCTGAAGCCCGTCGAGTTCACCCACACGAAACCGGAAGAATCCTCTTCCAAAGGCCACTTGCAGATATCGTCCGAAAGAGCGACGCTCTCTAGCCACAGCGCTCCCCGATAGGCGTAATCAACCCGAGTAAGGTTGTATGCAACGGAGCGGGCGGCCACGAGGTAATCGACCACGCAAACGGAAGTCTCAGCGGGCGGGAAGGGGCCGTATTCGGCGATGGGGTTCCGTTCTCGGTCGAGTACGCGGACGCGGAAGCCTATGTCGGCGGGCATGTACTCGCCGATTTCCATGTAAAGGCCCCTTGCGTCGATGGGATAATTGTAGAGGTACTTGCGGATTTTCCCTAGGCGGTCGAGGGTCATGATGACGTCCTCGCCGATGTCCCTCAGCTTGGATCCCGCCACTCGGGGGGCGAAGTACGTGTAGGACTGGTAGAAGTAGCCTAGCATGAAGTAAAAGGAGAGTAGGACGAATATGGCAACCATGACTTCCGCGATATAAATCTGGCCTTTCCTGCCGCGCCTTAAGGCCTCCAACAGATCACTCTCGCGTCCATGAGGACATCTTCGACGATCACGTAGCGCTCGGCGATGACGCAATCAGTAAGGCCGGGGGGCTCGGGGCCGTACTTGACCCACATGGGGTACATGAGTTTCGCCGTCCCTGCGTAAATCCTTAAGCGGAAAGTCCCCCAGCTGAAATCAAATTGTTTGGGGAACATAACGCTCACCATGTAAGGCCCGCTTACGTACGGGAAGCTCGCGTTGTAGTATCCGTTACCTTGATAGTTAAGCTGTATGACGTGCGTGTAACCGCTCTTTGTCATGATGCAACAGTCGGGCGGGGCATCGAGCCATGTCTGGGAAACGGGACCTCCGTCCGTCTTCCTCCAAGCCCACACGTGCACGGCGATGCGGGGCGGGTTCTCTAGGCGCCAAATATATCCCGTTGCATAGATAGGCCTTGGGAAGAAGAAGTTGCGTATGAAGTAAAATAACCACCACCAGTAGCTCACGTCTCGCACGTGCATGAAGCTTACGGAATTTCCGGAAAAGTACCCTTTGGGCGTTTTCATCATGGCGTGGAGGATGTACTCGCCCTCATCTAAGGCAAAAAGAGAACCAAGTATGGGAAGTTGGAAAGGCAAAGCTACATAGACCCGAAGATAACCGTTTTCATCGGTATAGAGGGGGCCTAATGGGTTGTAGTGGCGGAATTTGTTGTTTATTGCCTGCCAGTACTCCAGATACCCCGGGGGATTAATGAGTTCGGTCAAGTTGTCGACCAACCGCATGTTAGCGTATGTCCTGTTCACATCATAAGCGACGGCGAAACGGGCTATGCGCGTTGATGCTCCAGATTCGATTATGTTGATGACTTCCGGCGTTATTATCGTGAAGTTCAGCTGGCAGTAGGGAATCGAGGACCCGTCGGGACGCACCGACCTGAAAGTCACGTTGTAAACGTTCCAAGCCGCGGCGTCGATTATCAGGTTGAGGGGCCAAGGAAGAGAAACTTCCACGTGTTTGAACAACACCACATCAATCTCAAGGATGCAAGCGGGGCCTATTTCGAGGCGGAAGTGATAGTAAGGGGCGAGTCCCAGCGATTCCCGCACTGAATAATTATCCGCCGATATGGTGTAGAAAGAGCCGCCCGTCCAGTTCATGATGTTGCTATCGTAGCCAGGCATTTCCGGGTCGTAGGGCAAGTAGTAGGGACATCCCGGGTAAAGCCTAGCGAGCTTGTTCGGATGAAGGACGTACAGCTCAACTCCCGAGGACGTGTAGTGCAAGTACTGGCTGTACTCGGAAAGGCCGAAGGTATCTGGCCCCTCATTGGTATAAGCCCACCAGTCGGGAGGAGAGCCAGGGCTGGACAGCATCAAGGAGCGCAAACTCGTTGAAGTACGCTCCACGTCTTCGAGCCTTGCTTGGCGCGCGTAGGGCAGGAAAGAGAAGCAAATCGCGGACACTAGGAAGGATAAAGCTAGCAGAAAAGCAACTACCGCAATAACGTAATCGACGGGTATCGCGCCCTTCCGCGACTTCCTAAGCTTCCTCACAAAAATTTACCGAAGCCGGAACTCTTATGTTTTGATAGAGATGAGAACGTAAGTCGTCGATCCCTCGACCCACTTGTAGCACTCGAGGTAAGGATGGGCGGCCGTGCTGTAAACCGTTCCCTCCGCCCTAACGACGTAGCCAGGCACGATGGCGGTCACGTTGAAGGCGGGGGCTATGGCCTCCCAGCTTGGCCTGTCAGTGGCCCTAGCAACGACGTATTGAGCGCTCCTACCGCCGATAGTTCGGTTCTCGAAGCATATATAGAACGGATGTCCCGACGCGTCCCTCGGGTAGCTCAGGCTCATGCGGTATATGAGCGTGGGGCGGTCGCTGTCGACGGGGACTTTGATGGCGATGCTGTACGCCCTCGTGACCGCCCAAGAAGTGTAGTCGGCCACGCGTTGGAGGTCGGCGAGCACAGAAGCCGTTTCCATCTGGACGGAAACCCCTTGGAAGAGGTACATGAGGACGGAGAATATGACGAGCGATAAAGAGAGGAAGAGGACGTAGAATATCTCCGTGACGGCTCTCCGGCTCATACGAGCTCGCTCCCTATGATGGTGGTGAGGGTTTCGATGCGCACGGCGGATCCCGCGGGGACGCGTACGCGCAACGGGTATTCCACGACGGAATTTCGGAACCAGTAAGCGCGGTACTTGGCGATTATCAAAATGGTGCAGTCCATGTGCGTGGAAGCGGACGAATAGTGGATGTAAGAGAGGGTGTCGAGGTTTTCCGTGTACACGTCCGCCCTCGGAGGGCCTAGGCTGACTACGTGGGAAGTTCTCGTCACGTTCACGATGCGGAAGAGGATGCGATAGGTCAAGTCTTCCGTCCAGTTGAACACGCGCACGCGGTAGTCGAGGCGAATGAAGAGCGAGCCGTACTTGTGCATAGTGACCCTGCCTATGTCCTTCGTAAAGGACGTATCGTTGACGAAGTTCGAGGGGTCTGCCTTTATGTAACGGGTTCCGTTTTCCGCTACGACTTGGGAAGCCGTCGGGAGTTCGAATTCGAAGCCGCCCAATCTAAACGAGATGTTGACGATCAAGCGTGTCGACGTGGATGTGATGTTCCACACCTCGATGGCGACTTCGGAGAAATTATTACGTATGCGCATCATCCCCTTGAAGTACTCGAAGTGGGTGATCCTCGACGATCCCTTCCCGTCGACGATGCAGGCCCGAACGTTATCGTCCAAGACGCACATGACGCCGGCGATTTCCTTCGCGAGGCTCCCTTCCCGCATGTTCGTGATCGCGGGGCCGTAATAAGCCATTATGATGCCTATAGCGGCGACGACGATGGCGATTATTAGGATCACCGAGATTATGGGGCTGACCGCTCGCCGGCAGAAAGCTAGAAGCCTAGCAAACGACATATCGGGCCTAAGACGAAGTCCCCGAACAAAATGGAAAGGACTAAGCCCGCCGTGATGAAGACCATCATGGGTATCGCGGGAGTTGCCCATACCTCAATATTATCCGTCCCGAAGAATTCCTTAAGTTTTTGGGCCATTTCGGCCGGATCTTGCTCGACATCGATTCTAACGACCAAACCCCTGCGTTTCCCTCCGTCCGCCTCCTCAACCACTTCGACCGGGAAAAAGTCCTTGCGGGAAATTATGCGGGATAGCGGGACTTTGCAGGCCATCACGAAGGCGGCTATTTTCTTGGAAGGCGGGGCGTCCTCCAATCCCTCAAACAGAGTTTTCCCGCGGATTTTGTAGAGGACGTTAGAGGTCACGGTGTAAACGATGACGGAAAGGGCGAGGACCGAGGAGTTGATCATCAGGGAAAGGGGGAAGCAGAAAGTGACCGTCTCGACGGGGAAAACCGAGGGAGGCAAGGGGAAGAGCAGGGATAAGCATATGAAGGCCTTCGCGTCGGCCCCGCCAAACATGCCCAAGTAGAAGAAAAAGAGGGAGATGGAGGCGCCTAGGCAGAAAGAGATGATTGCGAGCCAGTTGGGACATATCGCGTACCTTAGGACGAATAGGACGAGGGCGTAAGGACCCAAGAAAGCCCAAAGCTTGTTCGAGACCTCGCGGGTTCGAACGTCGCTTATCGAGGCGATTAAGAGGATCGCGAGAGCAATGGAGACATTAAGTATATCGAGCAGATACACTCCATTCAAGGCAAAAAAAGAAAAAAGTTTAAGGCTGAGCCGTCGCCTCGGCGACCACGTCGGTAGAGCCGCCTCCGGGAACGTTCGCGAGTATGGTGATCGTGAACCTATAGATGTGTCCGGTCGTGAAAGACGCGGTAATTGTGATATAGGCGTTCTGGCCGCGGTCTAGAGGACCAGCAGGAGTGGAGGACCATGTTTGGGTGCCTATGGTTATGGATACGCTAGTTGGGGTCACGGATGTGCCCGTCGACCTATCGGTAATACGGATGTCGGTGATGTTGAGGGCAACGTCCCCCGTGTTGAGCAACTTGAGCACGGCCGTGCCAGTACTCCCCGAGCAGGACTCCACGGTCAGCGATGCGCTCGGGTAAACGCCAGGAGCTGTAGGAGGTCTCAGAATTCCGCTGATGAAGACCCACGCGATGGCCGCCGCAGCGACCGCCATGACGATCAAGAGTAGCGTAGCGATGATGGGCGATATGGCTTTCTTCGAGAAGATCTTCGCCTTAACCTTTGACCAGCTCACCATTCCACCCGAAGAACCTTTCGAGCATATCCTATATAAAGCTAACGAATGTCCTTCAAAACATCGTTTTGAATGCGCAAACGTTCGAACAATTTTTGAGGAAAACAATGTTTTGTTTGAAAAGAATTTCCGCTACACTATTCACTGGGTAGCCGTGACTTGGGCAACGACATCGGTTGAGCTACCCTGAGGAACCGCCGCCGTGATCGTAATCACAAAGCGATACACATGGCCCGGCACGAAGCCCCCTTGAATAACTATGTGAGCGTTCTGTCCGGGGCTAAGGGGGCCTACTGGAAGGGTCGTAGACGTGCTGTTTCCCACGGTTATCGTGAAGGTAACGGAAATAGCGGTCTGAGCGTTTTCATCCACTACGCGCAGATCCGTTATGTTAATGCTTGCTTCTCCCGTGTTGAGCAACTTGAGCACGGCCGTGCCAGTACTCCCCGAGCAGGACTCCACGGTCAGCGATGCGCTAGGCATGATACCGGGGTTAGTAGGAGGTCTCAGAATTCCGCTGATGAAGACCCACGCGATGGCCGCCGCAGCGACCGCCATGACGATCAAGAGTAGCGTAGCGATGATCGGGTCGACCGCTCTCTTGGACAGCAACAGTCGGCGGACTTTCGACCAGCTCATACCTATAATTTTGCTTCCAGTATAAAAACTAAATTGACCATTAGGGAAAGAGGGCCGTTCAAATCGCTTCGCTTAAAGACCGAAAGTACTAGCTCATGGATTCGACAAAAAGCTTATAGGAAGATGGCCCAGCGGAACTCTCCCGCGTCCGTCCAGAGGGTGATGTAGTGCTTGCCTGGCGTCCAAGGGACGGTTATGTTGATTTCGCAGAGGTGGCCGACGGGTAGCACGTTCGTGGGCGTTTCGTACTTGCCGTCGAAGTCGTAATCGACCCACATGCGCCAAGAGTAGTTCTCGTCGTCGTAGAAGACTTGGTTGATGGTTATGTTGTACGTGCCTTGGTTCTTTATCCAAAGCCTAACCGTGTCCTGCAGAACGTGGGTGGCTTCGTAGCGGTCGAGCTTGAGCTCCCAATAGTTCCCCTTTCGCGAAATCCCGCTTATGTAGGCGTACCAGCCGACCACCGATGCGATGATTAGGATGACGAAGATGGCGATCCAAATTGCGGCGGAAACTCCCCGTTTCATTTCAAGGAAATTCGACTTTTTTATATAATGCTATCGTGCGTTCGCTGTTCATATAAGCATGGGGAGAAATTTGAAACGGTATGACGGGAAAGAAGCTCATTTGCGCGGTTCTGCTCGCCCTCTTAACGATCCCGTTGATCGCGCCCAAGATCCCCGTGGAGGTTGAAGCTTCGGGGACGAGTTCTCCGGCAGGCGACTACGTCTATAACGAATACGTGAGGTTGACGGTTATCGGAGAAAACATCTTGATTAACTTCACATTCGAAGGAACCGAAAACGCCCTGCCCATCTGTGAGTTAGGCAAACTAACGCCCGAAGGTACGAGCATAATAAACATCAGCTTCTGGGCCATTCGAGGAAGGCCAGAAAGCGCTCAAGTTCTATGGGGATTCCCAGACAAGGGCCCAGGTATTCACTTAGAAGTCTTCACGAAGATCTCGATGCCCTTCGAGACGAGAATGAGGGACGCCCAAAGGGTAGCGAGGAACTACGCAGAAGCCTTCGGCCTCTGCTTCACGAATTGGACGATAGGCAAGCATCATTTCGTGTACTATGCCAGTGAAAATGGGATTATAGAGAAAATGCTGAAAGAATTGCCCGAGTACGGGGGCTTATCTGACCTGTGCAGGCCCGAGATAGTGCTCCGATCCGACTTGATAGCTGTCGGAATAAGGAGTCCGCCTCCGGAGAAGCCTCCCAGCATGCTCGAGCTCATCGTGATTTATAGGACGAAGACTAGCAAGGCGGGAGGGAAGTACCACGCTTCGTTGCTGAAAGCTTGCGGCTTGCCAGAAGGATCGGGCATTAGCAGGTCGCCGTACGCAAACGCTTCTGTGTTCGAAGTTTATGCCCCGGCGGCGAGACTCAGGAGTCTCAACGCCCCGACGAACGTGAAGTATAAAGTCCTGCCCTTTGGCCGGATAATAGGCAACGTGACCACCGGCCCGGATCTCGAAGTCGACTACGATTACGATTGGAGCGACGCGCCGATGCTCGTGGTGGAGAAGAGAATTAACGAAACAAGGTTGGAAACTGGCGAGAGAGCGGAAATCACCATTACCATTAGGAACATAGGCGGAGGGACGGCTTACCTGGTCGTCTTAAACGATACGGCAGGTTTCAGGAGCATAAACCAATCTAAGCCCCTCGTCGAACTTTACCCCGATAGCGCCAAATTGAAGGACACGCTCAACGTATCGGTGCCAGACCTCCCCGCTCCCCCCGCGGCGGGGAGCACGTGGACATATAAATACCTGATAAACGTGAGCAACATCAAGCATCTCCAAATACCCGCGATCATGGAGCCTTGCTGGGTCGCCTTCTCCGATGACACGGGCCTCAACAGGTTCGTCGTTTGGTCTAACGTGCTCGTTTTCGGCGTGGAGTGTCGTGTCCCGTCGCTCATTACGAGCGTGAGCGTTTCCGCTTGGAGCCAAACGCCCGGGAACACGGTAGACCTGACATTAACGGCGGAGAACTACGAGAGCCCAGCGGGCACAGGAGTGACGGCGTACTCCATCGATGCGGCGTTCAAAGGAGAGGACAAGTATTACAAGAATTACACGAAAAGCCTAGACCCAGGATCCACGGACAACGTTCTCGTGTGCGCGAACGCCTACCTCTACGGCAAGAAACCCTACCTAGTGCTTTCCAACATAACTAGGGCGATTTACCTCAACGGCTCGACGCAACAAGGAATTATCAGCATCGCGGTTCGACCTGCGGCGCCCATACTCATCGTCCCGCCAACGAGCGATCCCGGGCCCTGGCTCTCCTTAAGCAAGACAGTCTTGCATTACTGGAACGGGTCGTGGAACCCGTACCCATCGCAAAAGCCTTACCCCACGCTCAAGGAAGGCTGGAAGGTCAACGTCAGCGTCGTCATAAGCAACACGGGAGACCAAGACAGCGACGTGCTCTTCCGGGAGAAGATCCCGTTGAGCTTGAGGCTTGAGACAGTCCGATTCCAAGACCCCACGAAAGTCCATTACAACACGTACACGGAAGGAGGCTACTACATCATCAACGGCAGCATCTCGAGCCTCGCGAGCGGGAGTAGCTTCTGGATCAACTACACGGTCGAGGTGGTACGGAAGGACATCATCGTGATCCCGCCAACAGAAGGCAAGGTATGGCTAGGCAACGAACTCTACACGTTCGAGTCCAACTCGGCGACCCTGTCGTCCGCCATCAAAATGTTCAGGAAGCAAAGCCCCGTTTCCCACGATTGGCCTTCTTACACGATCAATGTGACATTTGTTTCCTACACGGCGTACAGCGTCTTCAACGTCACTATATACGACAGCTATGATAGCGTCCACTACGCCCTCGTTTCGGGAAGCAACGAGTACTACAACGAAAGCGTGGCGGGTGGGCAGAGCGTCCATGTCCTCTACGTAGTAAACATGACTCACTTCGATTGCGCGGTTCACTACGTTAATTCGACTTTCGGGAACGCGACGGCGACCTACTACGCTAACGGGCTCGAGTTCATGGCTTACGGCCCGCAGAGCGTCGTGAGTGTCGAGAACCCGCTGTGGACGGTCAGTATTCTAAAGGAGGCGGCCGAGTATCCCGAGGGGCTTGACGTTCCCGTCTACAAGGTGTGGGTGCGGGTGAAGAACCGGGGGCTCTGGACCGTGTGGAACGTCAGCATCGTCGACGCCTACCCGACGCAGTACTTCGACCTCTACGAAGGAAGCCTCGTCGCTTTCAACGCAAGCCTGAGACCTGGCGAAGAAATGGTGCTCACGTACAAGATAAAGGCAAAGAAGGATTGGACGGGAAGTCTGCAACTAAACGCTTCGATCGTTTCCTTCAATTTCGTCGATTGTCTGCTCGTCAATCAATCCAACAGGCCAGCCGTTCCGTTTCCCGAGCCCACGGTAGTCGTCGAGAAAGCCGTTGAACTCGACACATCGACGGGCAACCCGACGTACAGGGTGAGCCTACGCGTGTGGAACCGAAGCAACTACCCGGTCTTCAACGTGACGATAACCGACGACCTGCCCGAGGGAGGGGAGAGCTGTTGGGCATGCGTGGGCACGAAGGACATCAGGGTAAGCGAGCTTCCTGTGAACGAGTCGATCGAGTACAGCTACACGATCGAGCTGAAGGCCATGGTCGAGTATTGGAGGAGCAAAGGCGTGGATGTAGTGGCTGGCGGATCCTACGAGTATGCTGTCGGGGCGACGCACATCGAGTATTCGTTCGTGGGCAAGAAGTACTCGAAGTCCGTCACGCCCCCCAGCCCCTTCGACAAGATAACCATCGTCGTCCCGAAGCTCAAGGTGGCGAGGTTCTACAGCCCCGACTACACGGAGCAGGATCAGGCGAAATACATCATCACGATGAGCGCCGAGAACCCAGGGGCTATGAGCGCGGACAACCCCTACGGTTTCACGGTCTACAACGTGGAAATGGTCGACGAGCTCGAGCCTTACTTCGCCCTCGTGGAAGGAACTAATAAGCCGCAGATGATCTCGGAGTTCAGGGCCGAAGCGAGGACGGAGAACACGTACAGCGTCATTCTGTGGTTGCCTGGCGTGCACGACGTGCCTTATGAAGCAAACTTCTCCCTCGGCAAGGTGGTCGTTTCGTACGACTTCGTGGATGCGCGGATAATGGTGTACTCGACGGAGCAGTGGATAACCTTCAGGATACCCGAGATCAGCGTGAGCGAAACGCTCTCCGCGAATAAGGTCGTGCAGGGAGAAAGCGTGACCGTTGGCGTCAACATCACGAACACGGCCGAGTGGAGGATATCCGGCGTGACGGTATTCCAGCCGACCGCCGACGGCATCTCCGTGCCCGTTAACAACGTCAGCCTAGGCGTAATGGACAGGGGGACCATGCGGACAGCGTC